>Ga0247803_1000497_pt1 | contig 21421 bp, 28 predicted proteins | sample UWRJL014104B1_FD_180928 | JGI IMG/M metagenome (GOLD analysis project Ga0247803, IMG submission 180928) | Plant litter microbial communities from Arlington Agricultural Research Station in Wisconsin, United States - UWRJ-L014-104B-1 | ecosystem: Environmental > Terrestrial > Plant litter >...
CTCCAAAACGTTATAAGTGGTCGGTTTTCGGCAGCCGAGAGGAGCGTGAGCGTGTGGAGGTCCTCTGGTTTGCGGATGCTATCGAACATGCGGTTTTGGTGTGATCGTGTGGACGAGGCGCCGAATATGGATCGGCGCGTGGTATAGGAAGGTATGCGCAGCGCAATTGAGCGCGAAAGGGAGGGTGGTGGTCGGAGTATCATGGTTGTTGTGGTGAAGTGTAGGTGGTTCGTGGAAACGCGTCCTGAGTGGTGAAAAGCGCGACGTCATTTCGTGCCAAGGGTGCTAAAGCTAAGCTCAACGTTGACCGCGGAGGTGCCTCGGCCACAATTGTTTCATGCGGCCTCTGACCGTTCGAACATGCTCAGGCTGCATCAAGCTTTCGTAGAACCTCGAAAATCATGATCACAATCACGCCTGGGCGAAAGAATGGAGGAGCTGTCACAGCTGCAATCACAGCATCGACTTCAAGCAGCTGCAGTTCTAAGCGAGCACTCGGCAGCACCTTCCCCCACCAAAACTCCTTCCACCCCTCCATGAACATCCGCTCCCCACACCACCGTCGCCCATAACCACGCCCAAAGATGCCCAAGCCAAAGCGAAACCTCCTTGCGACCGTCGAGGACACCCTCACACCGCCCGATGCCCTCTCCCCAAGCCAAGCGATTGCACGCATCGTGAAAGCAGCGGGCAAGAACCTTTACAGCGCCGAGCTGCCGAATGGAAAGCCGGTGCTCGTAGAGCTCGAATCCAAGTTCCGTTCCACTATCTGGATCAAGCGAGGAAGCTATGTGGTTTTGGACAACGAAGCTTTGGCGGAACGGGACAACAAGCTGGACGGGGAAATTGTGAATGTGGTCAGGGACGAGAAAGCGTGGCGGAAGATGCCGTATTGGTACGTTGAGTCTAAGCTATGCTAGGGGGTATTTGGACGGTCGTGTACAGTGGTGTTGATACAAAGCAGGCCCAAGGAATTCGTGAAGAAGTCGACGTATGTCGTGGATAGCGACGATGAAGAATCCACGGTGGGCAAGATGCCGCCGTCTGATTCGGAGGAGGAGTGAGGAGCGTCACTCGGCGTGGGCATGCTCCTTTTCGCCTTCAAGGTTTCCAAACGTCTCAACACCCTCAAACTCGTTCCTCGTCCCCCACCACACGCCCAGCAGTTGAACGGCCAGCAGTCCGACCACGGTCGCCGAGCTCACAGGTGTACTCGGATACACATTCCATGCCCACTCCTGCGCACCCCACAATGCATATTGCAAGATCGGATGGAATCCCGCTTTCCACAGCAGGAATGGCGTAGCCCACCCCAAGTAGGCATAGAACTGGTAGTGCAGACTTCTCGCACACAGCATGCCGATCACGGTCGCGCTCAGCATAGTCGTCATAATGAAATTGGGCGTTATCCGCCGGGCAATCTGCTCTTGGTCGCGCTGTTCTTCTCGTATCATGTTGAGGAATTTGCCAGGAGTCTTCTTGGAGGGCTTGATCCATCGAGTGCGTGCAAACCAGAGTAGGAGGCCGATGTGCGCGGCGAGCAGTCCGAGGGCGAAGGGTCTGGAGAGGAAAGTGGTCTCTGGGACGAATCGCCAATTTACGGTCCATTTCCAGAAGAATTGGCGGGTCAACTCAAAGGCGCGGGTGACATAGGAAGGAGCTCTCTTGCGGAAGGGGTAGCCGTAGGCAAACTGGACAAGTCAGATGTCATGTCTGATGTAAATCAATACAAACGTACCGAAACCTGGACAATGATCATGGCTTGTGTCATGGCTTGCGTTGAGCCCAGTGCCTGAAGCATCCAGATGCCCATCGCGGGTAACGGCAACAGCAGGCTCATCTTCACATTTAGCCCGGTCGAGTAGAGGAAGCTGCCCAGATGCCACTGCTCGGATTGATAGCAGTACAGCGCTGAGAACAGTCCCAAGACGGCAAAACAATCGTTGAAGCATCTCAGCATGAAAATGCTATGCAGCCGCTTGGATAGCATCAGGAGCGGAAACACATATGGCGGGACCTGTTCGATCTTAGCAATGGCCTATCAACCTTTCCCCAAATACATTAATGAACGAACCTTGGCTTTTCTATAACATTGTATCACGACGGCCAATGTGGAGAGATAGAGGAGACCGAAGAGGTACTGCGCAAGCTGTATATTCTTCCCCTGGTCCGTGATCCAGTACAGAATCCGATAAATGAGGACATGTGCGCCAGGGTACACCAGCGGGCCTGTCGAGCCCTCAATATTCTTGTAGTCGCGCTCGCCTTTGTTGTAAATGGCGATTTGCTGCATATAAGTTTTCCAGTCGATTTCCGTATCTGCACGGTTGTTAGTACACGTGTTGTCGCGACTTGCACGCTTAACCAGGGGTCCCTTACATGGCACTTTCTCTATTATCACCGTGCAGAGCGCTGCATCTGCAACGAGGAGAAGCGGATACATCCATCGCATGTGCTCCGGATTAGTGGCGAGATCTTTGATGGTTTCCATTTTGGGAGGCGTGGTTGTTGATGGGTGTTGGGGTTAGCGATTGGTGATATAGAGCGAGACGCGGTCACGTGGTATGCAAGTGGGAGTTTCAGCTTTGCGCTGTTGGAAAAAGGTCAAACTCGGATGCGTTTCAAAGCTGAAGTGTTCGTACGATGGAGGATGCCATGTGTCTTGATATGTGGCTTGTATGGAGTATATACCCGAGAGGGTCCAATACAAATCTTGGTTGCGTTCAAGTCTACAGACTATATCTAATACCAACACGGCTCGGCGCACATGTCAGATTTCTTTTCCTGCACTTGACGGAAGTCATCCATATCCTATGGTCTGCGTCATCTGTTCATTCCCATTGCGTTCCCTTTAGGCGCTGCATCAAGTACTCGACCTCTACTTCCTTCGTCAAGGGAATAACCCAGTCCTAGATCGAGCATTAGTCGCGGTTCGCGAGGGAATCGTCTGGCGGGCTCACCTTGTACATTGCAGCAACGGCGTCCGCGTTGACCTTTGCCGGGCTGGTGCCTCCGATGTCTGGATCGGTGCCGTAAGTTTTGGCCTTGAGCTTTAGCCGCTCCAGCACCTTCTGCTCGACTTTTGAATTCGTGATGGCCTCGTCGATCCCTTTGCGATCCTCCGCCTTGATCAACTTGACGAAGCGTTCAGTCTCCTTCACGAATTTGGCCTCTGCGACAAATTTGCCAAAGTGGATGCGCCGTGACAGAGCCTGGAGGCAGAGCACATCGCACGTCGCGGCCGATCCATAGTTCTCCTGATTCTCTCCCCTGTCCCCGCGATCCGTCTGTTTGCATGTCGCGGGCAGAATGTGTGCCGTATAGCTCTCCTTCAGCTTCGTGTTGACACTGACATTGTTCGGATGCAAGATCTTGGGGTAGTCAAGCGGCTTGAGGACGGGTTCTTGGAGGGCTTCCGGGAAGAAGGGATATTCGTCGGGCGATTGGTAGCGCCGCACGAGGGATTGCAGGCGTTCCTGCCCAAAGAGCATCCAGTCGAGCAGGCTGAGGTCGCTGCCAGGGATGGCCACACCACCCGGGATGTAGACGGTCTTGTTCAGCGGGAACTGCGCCCGTTCGATCAGGTGGAAAGTGATTGTGTCTTCTAGCCGTCTATGTATGCATATCAGAATCTAGCAAGCGTACGGCAACAATGCATCAACCATACATGAGCTGGAAGCGGATATTCGCCAGGTCGAGGGCCTTGGAAACATCGGATAGGTCAATTGCGGCGTCCATGGCGGCGTCTATGCTTGCTTGGGGTCAGCAACCTTCTCCGCGAATGTCGTTGGGCGGTGGAGGTAGTCATCTGTGCTGGTGGAGGAGCAAACAGTCAGGCCGATATTCGGCAAGCGCACGCGCGCGCGCGCGGCGTGAATGACGTTTCGGCGCAACCTTGCATTCGTGAGAGCTGTCCAACATCTATCCAACATTGAACAACATACCTTCCATCGTCACGACACGCCCCACCATTCACAGTCTTGGTGATAAGATGATATAAGCCGGTACCCGCAGCCGCATCCACACTCGCTCGATCTCCCTCGACGTTGCGCATGGCCTCGTTTTCGGCCCGCAATGGCTCGCCTTCACGGGGCAGGTCCACCAGCCCGCGCCCGTTAGAGTCGCCCACAGACGAAGATGCAGGCCTCATGGACACGCTCCCCGATGTAAACTCAGATGCCCGCACTGCTCGTGGATCCGGAAGCTAACCTGAGGCAGGCCCGCAATCTGCAGGCGTTTGGTCGAAAAGTCACGGCGACGGCAGGGAGCTTGATCGGCACCGAGGGCGTCAGCCAGCACTACCAACACGCACTGGGGGAGCTGCACAAAGAACTGCGGCGGCCGATGCTGCAGCGCTCCGTCTTCTCCTTCGCCCAAACCACCCCACGCGACCTTGTCCGCTCGAGGATATCCGTGCCCGAGATCCAGCAGCGCGCGCTGGCCTTCCTCCCCGACGAGCTGCTCGCCAACATTCCCGAAGACAATAGCTCGTACTCATTATTTCAGGGCTTCCAGGCTTCTTTGCCAGAGGAGCCCAGCGTTGGCAAGAAGCATGGAAAACACAACTCAAGGGGCCAGAGGTTGATTGGGCAGGCGGCGCTCGATGAGGACGACCCGAATGTGCCGCCGTCGATGGCGAAGTTGAAGAACCAAAAGCACAGCATGGACCATCGGCTGGAGATGATGGGCGTCAGAAAGCATATGCACGCTGCAGAGATACATGAGATCGACAACAAGATCGCTAATCTCAACACGATGCGCAAGATCGTGCTCGACAGATTGGCAGGGCTGGAATATGAGGAGTCGGAACTTGAGCAGGAAATGCTGGAGGTGGACAACAAGATCGAGGACCTGCAGGAGGAGCTTGACGATGCTGCCGCGCTGGCACCACCGAAATCGCCAGACACCCCAACGACGGCGAGCCACGAGGAGGCTACGGAGGCCACGGACGACTTCATGTCCGAATCCATATACCAAAAGATTCCATCGCCCAAGACTAAGCGGAGGAGACCCATGCGGCGCATTTCGATGCCCATATTGCATGAGCATCTGGAACCCGGCTCGAAAATCAAAGAACTACCGGCACACAACGACACGATAACAGCATTGGACTTTGACGCGCCATGGGGAACGCTTGTCACAGCAGCCCTGGATGACACGGTACGAGTGTGGGATCTAAACGCGGGGAGGTGCATAGGAATGCTTGAGGGTCATCTCTCCTCCGTGCGCTGCCTGCAAGTTGAAGACAACATCGTTGCGACCGGGTCCATAGACGCCTCCATCCGGTTATGGGACTTGAGCAAGGCCGAATACGCGCCTCTGGATAGCCAGACCAAAGAGGTCGAAGAGGAGGACGACGGACTGGCATTTGAGAACTCGGAGGATGCTGCTCCACCACCCCCACCCACCAGCATGCAAGACTGCCCCTTGTTCTCGCTCGAATCCCATGTCGCTGAAGTTACTGCGCTGCACTTCCGCGGCAATACTCTGGTGTCCGGCTCGTCGGACAAGACTCTGCGCCAGTGGGATCTAGTCAAGGGGCGATGTGTACAGACGCTTGACGTGCTCTGGGCGGCTGCGCAAGCTGAAGCGACCACCACGGTGAACGACGGGCCATGGCGCCAGACCGGACGAGTAACAGATGCGTCAGCTGACTTTGTAGGCGCCATCCAGGTCTTCGATGCTGCTCTGGCGTGCGGTACCGCGGACGGCATGGTGCGCCTGTGGGATTTGCGAAGCGGTCAGGTCCATCGCAGCTTGGTCGGGCACACAGGCCCGGTTACCGCACTTCAATTCGACGACGTGCATCTCGTCACTGGCAGTCTGGACAGGAGCATACGGGTGAGTGGTCTTTAGTCGGAATATTTACCTGCGTACTAACTAACACCTTCAGATCTGGGACCTCAGGACAGGGGCCATTCACGACGCTTATGCATACGACCAGCCCGTGAGCAGCATGATGTTTGACGCTCGCCGCATCGTTACGGCAGCTGGGGAGGATGTGGTCAAAGTGTACGACAAGACGGATGGCCGGCACTGGAGTTGCGGCCCTGGTGTTGGTGCCGACGAAGACGCGACGAGCATCTCCACCATCGAGCGCGTCCGCATCAAGGAGGGCTACCTGGTCGAAGGCCGCAAGAACGGCGTGGTGGGCGTGTGGTCGTGCTGATCTTGCTTGTATATATCGTGTATCTTGTTCGAAGATCGGATTGGGCATAGACTACGTGTACTACTACTGTAGCATTGAATACGAGATGAACAGCATCGCTAGCTCTCAGGTCCGTTGCGCGATGCCCAAGTTGCAGTCGCAGTGGAAGCGGCGGGTTGCATATCCACTTTTGCATTACTGAATTCACTAGTCAGCCAAATGGAAGGGCGCGGATGCCACGTAAGCAGACGAGCTGCTCTTAAATTCGCGGTGGGCTGGCTAGCGTGGTGTTGCAGCCGCGCCAGAGCTTGATCGGCGTGTCAAGCTTCTGATCTACTTGTATCCCGGTGAGCGGGCCGCGACGTCACCGATACACATTTTGTCCCCCAGGACGTTTACCTCACAATCTTCACATCTCTTCCATCTACATTCGTTACAGCTGCCCTCGATGATAACCCGCACCTAGAATTGCCTTTCTCCGCCCAATTGATCGCTATCGCGGCCTCCCTCTCCCCATTTACGCCGCAACCGCGCCATGACGCTATCTCGACAAGCAGGCGCGTTGTCGAGAGCAACGCACCTCGCTCTACGGGCTCCGCATGCCCATCGCACACTTCCCCGAGCCTCCAATGCCCAGATCCGGGCATCCTTCAGCCACGGCGGGCCTGCGACCTTCACCCGACGCCCTCAACCCGCTGCAGCCACGGCACTGCAAGCATGGCGATGGCCAAAGCACAATTCGCATGCATCGCGTGCGGTATCTACCAAGCCGCTCCCGGCCCCAAGATCCAGACTTTTTCGATTCGCATATAGGACGGCGGCCACGCTGGGTCTGTTTGTCGCCATCACAGGCGGGCTCGTCGTCGCCTTCTTCATCTATGACGCATCCACGTACAAGGAGGACTCGGAGACAACAGACATACCGGTCTCGGAGCTTGCATTGAACCCCAGACGGGGTGGGCCGAAGAACCTCCCCATTGCAGACTACTACGTCGACGATGACGACTGCGCCGAGATGAGAGATATCAAGCACAAGCCGAAGCTGGTCATACTCGGGACGGGCTGGGGCAATGTCGCGCTAATGAAGCAGCTGAACCCCGGCGACTACCACGTCACCGTCATCTCGCCGTCGAACCACTTCCTCTTTACGCCCATGCTGCCGTCGGCGACCGTGGGTACCCTGGAGCTAAGATCGCTGGTAGAGCCTATCCGGAGAATCGTGCGACAGGTACACGGTCACTTCCTAAAGGCCAAAGCCGAGGACGTTCATTTCTCAGAGAAGCTAGTCGAAGTATCTGCTATCGGTCCAGACGGGAAGAACCAGAACTTCTACGTTCCATACGACAAGCTGATCGTGGGAGTCGGCTGCGTTACCAACTCCCACGGCGTCAAGGGCCTCGAGCATTGCCATTTCCTCAAGGATATCAGCGATGCGCGCTTGATTCGGAATGCCATTGTTCGTAACCTGGAACATGCCTGCCTCCCTACCACCTCTGATGAAGAGCGACGGAGGCTTCTATCGTTTGTCGTCTCTGGCGGAGGGCCCACGGGTGTCGAGTTCGCCGCCGAGCTGTTCGACATGCTCAACGAAGACCTGGGCAAGTTCTTCCCCAAGATTCTACGCAATGAAATCTCGGTGCATGTTATCCAGTCAAGAAGCCACATTTTGAACACCTACGACCAGGCCCTCTCCGAATTCGCCGAGAAGCACTTCGCGCACGACCAAGTCGACATTCAAACAAACTCACGTGTCAAGGAAGTTCAGGCCGACCGCTTGATCTACTCGCAGAAGGATAAGGACGGCAACGTGGTTACCAAGGAGATTCCCATGGGCTTCTGTCTCTGGTCCACCGGTGTTTCGCAAACCGATTTCTGCAAGAAGCTCGCCGACAAACTCGACGGACAGAACAACAAGCACGCGCTAGAGACGGACACCCATCTCCGTCTGAACGGTGCACCGCTCGGTGACGTCTACGCGATTGGTGATTGCTCTACCGTTCAAAACAACGTCAGCGATCATATCATCAGCTTTCTGCGCACCACCGCTTGGGAAAGGGGTAAGGACCCCGAAAAGCTCCACATTTCCTACTCCGACTGGCGTGACGTTGCGAAGCGCGTCAAGCAACGATTCCCGCAAGCCTCGGACCATCTCCGCCGCCTCGACAAGCTTTTCGAACAGTATGATAAAGACCAATCGGGCACTCTTGATTTCGGCGAGCTTAGGGAGCTCCTCGTACAGATTGACTCGAAGCTCACCTCACTCCCCGCGACAGCGCAGCGCGCGCATCAGCAGGGCCAGTACCTTGGGCGCAAATTTAACAAGATCGCGCAAGCGGCTCCTGGAATGCAACTCAACGAGGTGGACTATGGTGACATCGATGATGCCGTTTACAAGGCGTTTGAGTACAAGCACTTGGGTAGCTTGGCGTACATTGGAAACGCGGCAATTTTCGACATTAACGGATATGGACTGAGCGGTGGACTGCTTGCCGTCTACTTGTGGCGAAGTGTGTACTTTGCGCAGAGCGTGAGCTTCCGCACAAGGTGCTTGCTTGCGATGGATTGGAGCAAGAGGGCGCTGTTTGGCAGAGGTGAGTCCGACTTCCAACGTGCTATGCGACTGCATGCTAACGAGTGATAGATTTGATGAACTTTTGAGTAGCGGTGAAGCATGGCGTTGTCGTGATGTAGTTTTCCGGTTCGGCATTGACTGAGCGAGACTGTTTCTTTTTAGACCAACACACCTGTACTACTCGATGTAGCCTCCCTTTGTAACGATACACATATTCACATCTATGAGCATTCATGGACAACAGTGCTGGGTTCAAAATTATGCAATGGCTAAACAAGGGTATATGATCTTCGCCGAACTCCAACGCCTAGCGGAACCTCTCCCACAGCGAAACGGCGACCTGGGTGCATGAATCGCACCGTAAACCGAACCTAACCTCACCAATTCCACGTCCGGCTAGCAGCCGAAAAGACGGGAGGTTTCCATATCAACCGATCCGGCTCAATCGTCCTCTTCCCCTTGACCTTCTCCTTTGCCTTCTGCCGCTCCCTCTGCTCAATGACCGCGTCCGTCAGCACAACGACGTGCTGATTCCTGCTGTACCGCAACATGTTCAAATTCTGCAGCGTATGCAACACATCGTTCGTCGTCATCGCCGTCGCAGCGCCCAAATCCTCGATGTTCGCTTCCACTCTCCCATCCATGAGCATGTCTACGATGATCTCCTGCCAATAGGCGCGGTAGCCCAATAGACCGAGATCAGACAGGGGCTTTTCGGGCGAACCGAGTCTGCCTTCTCGCTTGGAGAGCAGGTAGGAGAAGTCGATGAGTAGTTTTCCGAAGCCTTTTCGCTGGTATTGGGGCAGTGTGAGGATACAGGCGACGTTGTAGCCCTCGGCTGATTCCTTTTCTTTGGAGAAGTAGCCGACGAGGTGGCAGCCATGTTCGTCGCGGGTGCACATGCAGTAGAAGAGGAAGGGGTCTACGTCGTAGTACAGCGTCTTGTGGTCGAGGAAGAGCTTCGACAGGAGACAGAGGTTCCTGCACCACGTCCGTTGTCGCCGTCCATCAATCTCAAAGAACGATACAAAGTCGTCGCGGTAGATTTCGTTGCCGGGCGGGTGGAGCAGATTGCATTTCGAGCGGTGACGCTCGAACTGTACAACGTCGCCGTAGTAGGAAAGGCAGAATTCGCAGATGAAGGCCATGTCCACGTCTATGAAGTCGACGGGATAGGGCGAGAAGTACCAGGGTTCGACCTCGTACTTGCCCATCTGGATTTTTTCAATGTTGCGTACGCGAGCGATTTCGGTTTGGTTTTGGGTCATGGAGCCTGAGGTGCGCAGCTTTTCGATTTCATCTTCACGGGAGTAGAGGTGATCGGGAATGGCTTTGGCTGCGGCGGCGGCGTCTTGGATGTCCACGACGTCCATCTCGTCATCTTCGGGCTTGGGCGTTGTGCCATCGGTGATCTCGCTGGTGACAAGAAGCTCATTGTTCTCTTTACCGCCCGCTTTTGAGGGCCGAGGGGGCTTGTTGGCGTGGTTAGCATTCGTGGAGTCGGGAGTCCCCGAGATTTCGCGTTCGACCTGGCTTCGGGACCGCTTGAGGTTCTTCTGTTCTGCTTTGGATGTGGTTCGCTCATTCTTATTAGAGGGTACGGCTTTCTTCTTCTCGGGCTTCTCGGGCGCGGGCCACTCGACCTCGCGAGTGAGGTCGATGCGGTCTGCATCGACCCATTCGTCGAGACGCTTGTTGAACTCTTCGTAGTGGACGTAGAATTTGGGCCTTCCGCCGCGGGTCTGGATCATGAGGATCTCAGCTTTGCGCTTCTCGCCATCCTGTTTTGTGTCAGTCGTAATTGGCATATAAAGGGAGAACAAATGAATGCTTGACATCGCGCAAAGGAGAATGGAAATTGGAGAGCGAAAGACAAGGGAAATATATAAGGTAGTATGGCTTGAGATGGAGTTTGGTATGGGACCTTTGGTGTTGGGAAACCAGGGAGATCAGTCACCGCGTCGCTGCTGCACTCACTTTTTCGACGATGGCTTTCACACCGGCCCTGCAACGCAGTCATCAGCATCCATCGTAAGAAGTTGCACGTCGCTTTCGCACATACCTCAGCTGCGCCAAAGTGGCGATCCCTGTTTCCACCGGCGCCGGCGTGCCAGACGGCTCATGAGAGGTTTCGCGAGGCGCCATGACTGCGCTCAGCCGTCTGTGTGATTATCGCAAATTATGAATCGCGTTGTGGATTATGGCGGTCGCGAGATGTTGGAGAGGTGCCTTTGTCGCGATGCGCCGACAGTGACGATGGCCGCCTGTTCACGGCGCGCTGAACGAGAGCCAATCAGAGTGCGAGGTGGTGCACGGGCCATCTGAACTTTTTTGTGCGGAATGGAACGGCGGGGATGCGATGGCAGTGCCAAACGCCGCACTCGACCACGGCGAATGAAAAACGACGCCCACACCGCTATGCAGGCCAGCTGACGTTGAAATGGCCCCGATCGAACTCAGCAATCTGTCCAGCAACTGGAAGCAGCTGCAGAAGACTCTGAAGCCCTCGAAGCCCACCACGCCACAGGCGGAGAAGAGCGACTCACTGAAGCGCAAGAGACCAACCAAGGTCAATGGAGAGCACGCAGCGAAGATAGCCAACGGAGGAGCAAAGAAGAACACACCACTCAAATACCCACAATCCCGCAAGAAACAAAAGATGGAAGAGCCCGCCTCGCTCGGCGCTTCGGTCAAGCACCACGATGTTAAAGCGCTCTCGCGAAGCGTGTCGATGCCCTCGCTCAAGCATACGCCCCTGCTCTCCGCGTCGAAGAATGCCGGCGACGCCCTCTCCGTCCTCACGCCCTCAGCCGACTTCCCGGACATTGAAAACGAAGGCGTCTCTGAGGCGGCTCTACCCGCAAAGTACGTAGCATTGGATTGCGAGATGGTGGGGACAGGCCCGGAGCCGGACAAGGACTCTGCGCTGGCTCGTGTGTCTGTGGTGGACTACCACGGCCACCAAGTGTACGACTCCTACGTGCAGGTCAAGGTCCCAGTGACCGACTATCGCACCGCCGTGTCAGGCATCGAACCGAAGCATCTTCGGCCTGACGTCGCGCGCCCGTTCAAAGACGTTCAGAGCGACCTGAAGATAATACTCGACGGACGCATACTCGTCGGCCACGCAGTCAAGAACGACTTGGACGCGCTGATCATGAAGCACGACACGCGGAACATTCGGGACACGTCCAAGTACTCCAAGTTCCGCGCGCTCGGCATGATTCCTGGCCGGACCCCGTCGCTGAAGATACTGGCCGAGAAACTGCTGGGCGTCGAAATCCAGGTCGGTGCGCATAGCTCAGTAGAGGATGCGAGGGCCACCATGGCGCTGTTCCGGCTAGAGAAAGAAGGTTTCGATACCGAGGTCATCTCGAAGTACGGACACATCAGGGTGAATGGAGCAGGCCCCGATGTCGACGCTGGCGACGGTGAGCCAGTCAAGCGGAAGGCCAAGAACAAGAAGAAGAAAAAGAAGAAGAACTAGTGTGCTGACATGCAGTGGAGGTTGCTTTGGTTATTGCATCTGGCGTTTTGAGGATACCCTCGTTGATCTGGGACTAAAAGCATTGCATGGCGTTATCGATGGGATCAGCATGAGGTTGTATCCAATTGCATTTCGCAGTACGATCTACCGTTCTCTGCCAATATAAAATGTTCGATATCTATATTCAAGTGGCATCTAGTCTGTTCTCATTCTTCCTTTATGGTCACCCTACAATCCATGCGGCTTAACTCCTCGTTCTACCGGTATACTATCCAAGTTTCCGGCAAACTTCAACAAGCTGACGTCCGAACTCGTCATCCGGGTGTTGTACTTGACACCGCCCATCCCGAACAGGAAGCTCATGGGGAAGCCAACTTCAAAGTCCGTCGCCGAGTCGATATCGTCGATCTCCTCGTCGCTCAACTGCAACGACAACGCTTCAATGTTCCCCTTTAAGTGCTCCACTTTGCGGCCACCCACAATCGGGTACACGTAGGGAGCCTTGTGTCGCACGTACGCGAGCGCCACACTGGTGATCTGGGTGTTCTTGGCCTTGGCCACGGTGGCGAGTTTCTCCGAGATCTTGCGCTGGGCTTCGGTCTGCGGGGCAAAGTTGCGTCCTTGCTCGTTGTTGTTCTGCTTCTCCTGCACCGTGAAGTTGCCTCCACCGAGGGAGCCCCAGGGTGCGAGTGCCATGCCTTCCTCGCGAACCATGGGGAGGATCTCGCGCTCAAAGTCGCGCTGGGCGGCGGACCATAGACCTTGGTAGACGCTGAAGGTACGGAGGCCGTGGTCGCGGGCATCTGGCGATGGTTAGTTTGTTCTTGCACATCGCTGTGAATGAGGACTTACATTGATTCGCCTTGCTGACCACCCAGGCAGGCGTATCACTAACACCCAGGTACAAGACCTTGCCCCTCTGCACCATATGGTTCAAGCTCTGCATGACCTCTGGGATGCCCGTGGTGAAGTCCCACCAATGCAGATACAACACATCTATGTAGTCCGTCTGCAACTTCTTGAGCGAGGCTTCGAGCGAGACGTGCAGGGACTTGGTAGAGTTGCCGGCATAGTTGATCTTTTGGCGGGGAACGTCTTTGCTGGTGGGGTCGGGGAAGCAGGTCGTGAATTTGGTGGCGAGGACAATCTGATCGCGAACGTTCCGGGCCTTCATCCACTCGCCAATCCAGGTTTCGGATTCTCCATTCTGGTAGTTGTTGGCCCTGTGCGAATTGCGTTAGATACGTAGGCTTGGTCGGGCAAAGGCCGGTACTTGTGGGGCTAGGTACTTGTAGCACCCCACATCATGCCAATTGCCAATCTTGGAAGGACATTGGAGCACTCACGTGTCAATGAAGTTGCCGCCCTGCTCATGGAAGAAATCCAGTATGGCAAAGGTGGTCTCCTTGTCGCACTTTCCCATTCCCGACTCCCACGCGTCGCCGAAGTTCATGGCTCCAAGGCATAGCGGACTCACACGCACGCCGGCGGAGGGAGAGAGGACGCGGTGAAAGTCGAGCAGCGACTTGGGCTTTGGGGGTTCGCCGAAGATAGACATGGTTGCTTGCGATGGCTAATTGGTAGTTTGAAGGTTGACTGGATGTTGAGTAATTGCTTTGCTGAGCTCTGCACGGCGACACTAGAAGAAGACTTCGAGGCCTTATATACCCAAGGCTTTAAAACTCTAGAATCATGCATGACGTCTACAAGACGACCTACAGGGTCTCCATTCGTTTGCGGACCAGCATCGGTACTTGCTACCCTACCCGAGGAACGTCGGGCGCGAGGGGTATAGAGGAATTGAGCTTAGAACCGGTGCTAAGTCCGGTAGATCCGATGCATTTCACAACGGTGGGGCGCCGCGTTGCGACGAATTTCGCCGGCGAAAAATTGAGTATGGCCGAACAAGAAATCTGCGTAGCTCTGGGGTTTAACAGACGTTAGGAGCGCGGATTTAAAAGTGACGGCTGTCAGCACGATTATGCACAGGTACAATTGCACTCGGGGTCCGTGCGTGAGCTAACCATATCTCCGAATATGTAGGTGTGTCTGCAGTTGATATTCTCGTCTGCAGCGATGTGGCATTCTTTTGCGTGCATCTTTGCGCCATCTTGACCGCGATGTATTGCGCCCTAGGTATGCCTGTACGAAGCTACCATATCTCTTTCCAAAGGTGTCTCATCGCCCGCTGCCTCATCTCAATGATCGCTCCGGTCGGTTAATACCAACGTAGCTGGTCCTCTCAGCTTCCAGACGTTAATTGTTGACGTACTTGACGTACATCCATACACGCACCTGAGTACGAGTATGCCAAATTTCCGCACCCATGTTCATCCTCATGCTCCACTACTCAGTCCTCTTCCTGACTCTCGGCAGGCTGAACCAACACGCCAGTACCACGACATACAGCCCTATACACACCGGATGCAGCACCCAGGTTCCTGCTGCCTGTGCTAGAAGACCAGTTGTGAATGGGGCAACCGCACCTCCTGAACTACCTGCTCCTCCGATGAACCCTATCGCCGTCGTCTGGACGTGGCGTGGGATGAGACGTGAGAAGATGGTCTGCGCACACGGATAGACGGGTCCGAGAAGGAGACCGAGAAAGGCAACCGCGACTGCGTTGCCAATGACGTTGGGGATAAGCCAGGCCATCAGTTGGAGGCCCATGCAGCCGAAAATCAGGATGGTCACGAACTTTCTCTCGCCGATACTGGGGGCCAGGTGAGTCAAGACGAAGCGACCCAGTGTGATGCCACCCTACGCAGAATTAGTAGTGCATCTCACTTAGACGTCAAATGTAGAATCTGGCTTACCCAGAAACCAGCCGTGACATATCCAACCTGTGCCGGATCACCATCGCGATAGTTGATCAAGAACGAGATGAACCAGCCCGAAATGGCCACCTCAGCACCCTGGTACGCAAAGATGAATAGCGCTCCAAAGATGGTCACTCTGTTCTTCAGGGCCAGCTTCAAGTTCTGAAACCTGGATTGCGGCTCTGCGCCCTCCTGTCGACTTTCGGTCCTCTCCACGGTCGTGAGCAGAGTCTGTTGGGAATCCTCCTGGTAGTTCCAGAAAGACCATCCTGCAACTACCATGCAGGGCAGGCGGAGTCCCAGACAGATGAAGTAGAACCGGGACCAAAGGATACCATTAGACACCATAGCGGTGCCAATGATGGGCGCGATAAGACCACCTATTCCATAGCTCCCATGAGCGGCTCCGAGAATAACGCTGGACGGTTGGAGGTTGGCGCAGAAGACGTTGTTGAGCGCAAGGTTGGTGGAAAGTCCGCATCCGAGGATGAAGAAGCTGTAGAGAGTCAGCTAGGTATCACTGGAAACACTTCGTGGAACGTACGCGATAACAACAACCGCGAAGGGCGGCGTAGCGACAATCATGATATAAGCCGACAGCAGCACCAGCTCGGCTGCAATGAGCGTCTTTGCTCTGCCCAACTTCCCCAAGATGGTATCTGTGAAGAATGCAGCTGTGACGAAGCCTATCGCATTTCCTACGAACACCAACGACACGATGGCGTAGCCGATACCATAGTGTTCTTCCATGTAGGGAATCAGAGCACCAACAACTGGAAACGCATTAGCAAGGCATGATGGAGAACGCGCCGCTTCAGAATGATTTGAGTGTTGCGCCACCTACCAGAATCGTTCATGCCGTTCGCAAGATACAGCAAGCAACAGGTAAGAATGCGCCACTTATTCATAGGCTCACTGTTCCAATGCACCATACCGGCCGTCTCGTTTCTGACCGGCGAGGAAGGTCGGCTCATCTCCAATTCATTCGGAGTTGTTGGCGACTGTCTACCTGACGGCGCTGGCTCTTTTGACGTCTGAACCTCGGCATTGGCTGGGCCCTTGTAGACCTTTCCGAATGCGAGATTGTCGAGCTCCACATTTGAGGGCGCTTCTCGTCCTTTTGCGTCGCTCTTCTGAAGGGCGGCGGGAGGACTGGTCACAGCGGAGCCTGACTGTATGTCGAGGAAGCCGTGCAGTGCTGCCATTGTGGGCGAAGCTACAACCGGCGACAAAGGGACGAAGGAAGGTAAGTACAACGATAGTACTCTGGTGAGAGGAGAAGAGGAGGTGCCCAAGCTGTTGGACGTTGGGAAGCTTGAAGAACTCTCAGTACCTATGGTCGAACGCTATCGTTGAATGCTGATCAATTATCTGCGGGGCACCGGATTGTGCTTTCGGCCACTCAGCAAGGGCTACGGGCATGGTTCTATGCACAAGGGAGTCATCAAGAACATTTTGTGTCGGTCAGCAGCAGCTATTTACAATAGGTACAAGCGGCTCTGATACTAGCGGGGTATGCAAGGTAGAGAAGCGGCGAAAACTGCCTTTACGGGACGCAGATGGGGTGGTCCAAGCATTCTGCGATTGCTTTGCGGAGAGACTACTGCTTTTGGCTGCCGTGCCGCTCTCTAGCGTTGTAAGGAATACCTCGGGTTGCGAATGAGGCACTCTTCGTAATGCGCCAGGTTTCTGCCACAGGTACTTGGAAGGTGTCTATTTTAAGCTCGCTGTATGGGCCCAAAGAACAGGGAATAGAAACACTGCAGGCGCTGGGAAAGCGCCACGCGTCTACGGCTGCGTAAAGGCAGCCACGAAACGGAGCGATTTGCTCATTGGCCAATTCGCATGAGCGGGACCAGGGTTGGCTTGTTGGCATGCCCTATACTGGGAATAAAGCTACCGAGGGGACTAAACCTACCGAGGGAAATAAAGCTACCGAGGGAAATAAAGCTACCAAGATATGACCTCAGGGTGGGCTGTGCGAGCTGTGGGAGAAGGGAAAGGAAACGGGAGAATGGCGAAAGCCAACGAAGCCATACGTGGTTGTTCACTGCGTTGGCTGAGTACTGTGCTGCGGGGGATCGTCTACCCGCAACAATACGTGCAGACGACGCTTAGTTCTTACCGAATTTCGAATACTTACAGGCGACTACGAAGGTGTTTTTCTACGACCAGTCATAAAACATGAAGATCTTGTCGTAGCGTTTCGGTAGGACGTGTAGCCGTCAAGATGATTTTTGATTGATTTGTCCACATATGGAAGTATACTAAGCTATGCTGAAGAACGCTAAAATGCAACATTATCATTGATCCGTGCCTTCAACCATCTAAATCCAACCGGGGGATGGTGGGAGAGGTGTCGGCGGCTGGCGAGACTTGCGGATGGTAGGAGAAGTGAACGTGTTGCCTGACAACCTCCATCCCCCTTTGGGAATCCATTTGACTTTGATCTCCTTCGCCTTCGCCCTTGGTGTTCCGCTCTCTTGTGACGATGTGATTTTCTTCTGCATTTCATCGGGTAGGCCGTAAAGGAGTGACGCGATAGCCGATGTCTTCCACACACCAACGGTGTCCTGCTCGATTGAACTTCGAATGACTGTCGCAATCAAAAAGACGAAAGAGCCACCAAGCAAGGCGAGTGGAAGAGTCAACCATGCCCATCTAACGCTTACGAAGCTCTCTCTGTCGTACGATGGGCCACTTAGCATCTCTGTATTCTTCGCTGATGATCGCACCAGATTCGACATTGCGTTGGCCATATTGTCAAGGTGCGTCGTGACGTTTTCGTATAGGAAAGGGTTGTAAGTCAAATTTCGAGTGTATGGCCCAAACGTTATGTATTGCTTGTGACGCAACATAGCGTTATCGTCGTCCGTGCTGTTGGTGACCATATAAGCCGAAGGGAAAATGTCGTCGAAAATGGTCAAAGTAAGAACGTGGGTGTCATTATCGACCTTGTACTCAAATCCATCCTCACCTATGAGGGTGACATTCTCTGTGTAGACGTAGTCCACGCCGGTTATGTTGGTCACCGGATCCATAGTTTCAGTCGTCACCCAAGGAAAGGGTCCCAACGTGTCGTTAATTTTGATATTTTGGACAATTTCGGTGTAACCTCCCTCCGAGTATGCTGATAAAAGTTTCTTAGCACACCACTGAATGACACATTCGTGGGCTATCGGGGTTGCGTTCTGTTGGACATTGGCCACATCTAACGCCGAAGCAATGATCACATGTGCCAGTGGGTTACGACTAATGTTGAGGGTGGTAGGGACTCCAGGTTTGAGCTCCCGAGTGAAGAGATCGTAAAGGGGCTGGTTGCGTGCGATCAGAACTTCTCCAGAGTGTGCTGTATCTTGATCGACGTTGTAACCAGACATGAGGACGGGTTCATCAGCTTTGAGATACCATCCACATGAGGTTCCGTTGGGATATACGACATAACCTTCCTCATCCGCGTCGGGAATCTGGACCCAATCAAGCGTTGTGTTGAGACACATGAACTCGAGGAGATCAGCGGCGCCGACGCACTTGCTGCAGACACCAAGCGTCTCGTACTCTGGCCATGTGCAGTTGCTGTAGGGACACGCAAGCGGTATCTCTGCTCTTATTCCCTTCCCAAACGTTATCGGATAAGTTCCATTGTCGTAGAAATAGTGGGCAGCAATTCCCAGCATATTCTGGTCGAGCATTAGATTCTCCGCGCCAATTCGGTACTCTTTTCCGGAAATATATGGCTGATATCTGATAGCTTTTGGGATAGAGCCGGTTCCGTCTTGGAGTCGCCAATGTTCAGGATACTCGACGACCTGCTGGAAGAAGGGATCCAAAGCGAGTGCGAAGAGTGTAACAGCCGCACCAAGCGCTGCCAACGACTTGCCCTTGGTGCGTACGAGTAGAAGCATAGATCCCCAAGGTCCTCGAGAAGCATTGTCGAAAATCTCAAAGTCCCACATCTTTTGGGACTTCGTCCCCTGGAACCAGCTCCACTTCAATTGTCCCAGGGCTTCCGATACTGGCAAAAGAAGAGCAGCTGACGCAATTTTCGATAATACCGAGATATAGGCGTTCAATGTCAACCCGAGTGGCCAATTTGGTATGCGATCGTTCTTGTAGACGATCAGGATAATGATGATGCCAGCCATGCATAGAGCGCTAAGCGACCAGCTAATGATTTCGAGTAACCACCTTTTCACGACGTTCCCAGAAGCGCTGTACTTCCATAGCTTTTGCTCGATGCGTTGAGCAAAATTGGAAGCGTCTTGGGGATCTCGCGTCTTCTCGCCACCCTGCTTTTCCGCTGTGCCAGGCGTAATGGGAGATGTATCAGACTGGAACTGGACACCGGGTATTCCAAGTCCAACATGACTTTTCCGGTCCCAATCAATATCGGCATTATTCACCCCTGGAGAGAGAGGAGAAAAGGCGTTTCGGCGAAATCGTACGTTTGGCCTTCCTTCGGGGTCGAACTGGAAAGCCGGTCGCGGAGGTGAAGGCATGGGTCGAGACCAGTTGTGTGGTGTCTGTATACTGAGACCTGGCACCGCTAAGTGTCTGGAAGAGGCGGCGGGCGGTGATATGGAATGGTACGATGGTGGCCCGGGAGAAGAGACCGATACGCAATGGATTGGTTGGTCTCTTGAGCTGGTTTCGCAGGTAGGGCATGTATATTCGGGAGCCTCTGGCTCCCGTGAATCGTGTGCATCGTGTGCATCGGTGGTGTCCAGGTATATCGGGATGTTCGCATTGAGCGGAGAGAGCGGAAATTTAGACATCGTTGGAAAGTAACGCACGGGAGTGCGCCGGTCCAGACTGAACGTACTCTGTCGATGGTGGACGTCGATGCGGATTAACGAGGAGGTGATGAAGACTTGCTTAGTGGGGAAGAGGCTCTGACCAGGGATAAATGGGAGCCCCAAATCGATCGAGTAAGCAGGTGTAGCTATGAATGGAACAGTGAACGCATCTGCTACTGATGGCGCTCTTGGAATAATCAGAGAGCGAAACGGCTGCTCAAGACCGCCAGTCACGGCACGGCCTACGCGCAGCGGCCACTTCTGCGCCGCAAAGCAGCATGACAAGTTTGCGCCTAGGCATCCCAATGTCGGGACATGTAAATCCACTTGGAGGACGACGACCGAACCGCTGCCGCATCTATTCCCTACAGGAACATCGGTTTAGCGCCAGGAAGGTCTGTTGGTTGGTCGACTGCGCGTAAGCGCCTACGTGTCGCCGTGGCACCTGCATGGCTTATTAGCCTGATAGCTCACTTGCTCGGCTAAGACAATGGCTGGGTGGCACGGAAACTCGGCGCCACAGACGTTGACCTCATTGGCTATCCAGTCTACTGGAGCGACCCAAACATATTGCACTGGGTGCCGGCCAACGATCGCCCTCCGCAAAACGCAACTAACTAGTCTAATTACGATAGCATTGAGTCGCAACTGGAAAGGTTACGTAGATGCATGTACGTGCAAACAAGACCGGAATAAAACTCGGAAAAGCGCAACACCGGCCAGGAACAACATTACGCCGTCCAGGAACTCTAGACGAGCTAGGTGGGGGCCACAACTTCTCAAATCAGGCAGCGCTTGCATGTACGATTTCTAAATTAGTGAGCAAATGATCTCCAAGGAGCACTGGTGGGTGGTCGTTGTTTTAGCACGACAGTGCTACATTTACACGTACAAACACGTATGCTAGCAGGTATGTTCTCTTGAACCTTGGTCCGCGATGCACGCCTGGAAATCTAGGTTCACTGCCAAAGGCGAACAATACAGCAGTGCATCTGTTACGGGCAGGATGGATTGTATTGACTTGGACTCTATCATGGTACTCTCTTCGTCCTAGATCCTGCCACAGTCCCCACATTTCAGGAAGCGAGAGAAGATATACAATAAGAATGAGAAGGGCGACATGATCGTGTAGATACTTTACTTGCACGCACAAGCCGAGAGTGGTCGCTGGTGATCTTTGACTTGATCGTTCAACAATGATTTCCATAGAGCAGCGCTTCGCTGGCTTTACATGGGCTGTCTCTCTGGTAGATTGGCAGCACTGTTGAAACCCCGCGTCTTCAAAGCTTCGACCATCTCAACCAAACCATCGTAGATGCTGCGAGGAACACCACCTCGGTTCGCACGCTTCTCAACCTCATCCTCCTCTACTGAGCGGGGACGGCCGCCCCTGTTGGCGCGCTTCTCGTCCACCGAGCGAGGGCGACCGCCCCTGTTGGCGCGCTTCTCGACCTCAACGTCCTCGTCCACTGAGCGAGGACGGCCGCCCCTGTTGGCGCGCTTCTCAACCTCAGCGTCCTCATCCACTGAGCGAGGACGGCCGCCCCTGTTGGCGCGCTTCTCAACCTCAGCGTCCTCATCCACTGAGCGAGGACGGCC
>Ga0247803_1000498_pt1 | contig 21396 bp, 25 predicted proteins | sample UWRJL014104B1_FD_180928 | JGI IMG/M metagenome (GOLD analysis project Ga0247803, IMG submission 180928) | Plant litter microbial communities from Arlington Agricultural Research Station in Wisconsin, United States - UWRJ-L014-104B-1 | ecosystem: Environmental > Terrestrial > Plant litter >...
GATAGATTGACGGTGCAAGTTGCTTCTGCTTCATTCCTCTACATGACTTCCAATACCCGCTCTTGGACTACCCAGCATTACCGCCTGCCCGTACACCGTGCCTCCCACCGCCCGCCCGCGCGTCCACCCATTACCAGCCTCCGTCTTATATCCCGCACATGTCATAAAAGGCTGGCGCTTGTTGACAAGCGTCTCGGCCAAAATCATTAGGTCTAAGAAGAAGAACAGTCACCATCGGCCCTCTGTAGGAGCTCGGCAAACCGCTCTCGATGAATAGAATCAAAACTCCAGGCCAGGGATGCAAACGCTAAATCGCTGAAAATGCGCATCTCATAGCGATGGAGAAACGAGCTTTTATAAAGCTCGCTCGGAGAAGGTAAGGTAGCAATCGTCCTGCAAGATGATTAGTGACTGTGCTACATCTAGTGTAAATGACTGGCTTACCTTGGGGAATATGGTGGCAAACACCTTGATCTCTTCGCTGAGCGGCGTAACCTTGTGCTTCCAGTCCAGCATCATACTCGCCTTGCCGATCATGAGCATCAAGTTCGCCTGCGCGTACGTCTGCCCGAGGCAGTAATGCGGTCCGGTTCCGAACACCAACCAGTTCTTGGTCTGCTTGTCGGCATCGCCAGTGATCCAGCGCTCAGGCTCGAACGAATCGGGATTCGGGTACGCCTCAGGGTCGTGGAGCGCCATGTATGTCGTGGGGATAACCATGGAGCCCTTGGGCGCAGTATAGGTATCGGTGATGGGGAAGGCCTTCTTCGCGACGTAGGGAACCATGATGACCGGAGGGCGGTAGCGGAGGGTCTCCTTGACGACCGCGCGCGTCCATTGTAGCTTCTCGAGGGTATCCAGGCTGAGCGGTGCATGGATGTCGCCGCTCCGGGCGGCAATGTTCTCCTCGCGGACCTTTTCCAAAAACTCGGGGCGATCGGCCATGATTTGGAACAACCAGGTGCAAGCAGAAGATGTGGCGTCCTGGGAGGCGAAGAGGAAGGTGAACAAGGTCATGGAGATCTCAAAGTCAGTGAAGTCGCGAATGAGCATAGACGGCTTCTCCGAATCCGGCACCTTTACGCCTGCATCGACCCTCTCGCGGTACGCACGGGACTCGATCATGGAAGTGACCCAGAAATCGAGGATACAGTTAGCCTTGCCGCCCGCAGCCAAACGGACCTTGCTCTTCGCGGCACACTTGGTGAATTCGTCCAAGACCATATCCGCGCACTTCTTGCCATACCAGCTCTTGGTGAACGGGAGGATAATGGGGAAGTTGACGAGCTCGAGCGCGGCCGTGATCAGGTAGTAGTCGTCGCAAATCTTCTTGATCGCCTCCTCGGTCATGTAGTGGCCAACAAAGGTGCGGCAGCTGAGAGCGCACTGCAGCTCACGGAATTCGGACATGAACTGCACCGGCTCGCCCTTGTTGTCCTCCTGAGAGATGCGCACGAATCGCTGGAAATACTGGTTGTAGATCTCCTCCTGAATCGGGAGGTACTGCTCGAGCGCGTGGCGGGTGAAGAGACCATTGAGACCCTTGCGATAGTCGACGTGGGCGCGGCCGTCAAGGAAGACCCAGTTCTGCGGGCGGAGCAGCTTGTACGCAGCATCGACGACGCAGGGCTTGACGAATGCGGGCGAGTTGAAGATCTTGCGGGCCATGTCGCGGGTCGACGCAATGACGACGAACCTAGTCCATCTGTTAGTACGCGCGGTCTGTCTGGAGGATGCGGTGCTGGGCTCTATTAAGAAAGCAAAAGAGGGTGTCGTACTTGTGGAAGACAGAGACGCAGCTCAGCGGGCCGGACGACCATTTCTCGTGGTACTTGGTGAACGAGGGGTTGACAGAGTCCAAGAAAGGTCCGATGAAAGGCGCTTTCCACGTGGGGCCGATGATGGAGCCTTTGTTCCAGATGTACTTGACTGGTATGTATTAGCCTTGATCCAAGACCACCGGCTTCGGTCTCTGAGACGTACACTGATCGTATGCGACGAGCGACAGAATGACCGTCAGGACGAGCTGCCATCCGCTCAAATTGTTCAGCATCTTCGATAGCACGCCGCTGGCATTGAAGGCGGCTATCGTATGCGCCACCTTGGCGTCCGCCGTCGGCGAGACGAAGCTGGCATTTGCGGCCATTGTGGGAGGAGAATGGAGCGCGCCGTGTGTCTCTCGGGGCGTTCGTGAGGTGAGGCGAGGGAAAGGTCCAGAAAGGAGGCAATTGAAGATGGGTCGAAAGAAGATTCGCAAAGGAGATTGAACGCCCGTTCTGTCTTGGCACCGCCGCCAATGCTCGATATGGCCTAGCTCAGCCCGCGAGGTTCCGGCTTAAGACGAGCCATCCGTTGAGTGAGGTGAGTTTTTTCAAATGCGCGCCCTTGATTCGTCCTGTCGTACAGTTCATCTGTTACGATCCCGATTTTTCCCCTCTAATCCACTCTGTGTGCGCAGTCTGACATCCGTGAGCGTTTGACGTCAACCTGAGACAAACTCACAGCTACACATGCAGGGTTGCCGCTTTTCACACTTAGATTCGATAACAATTGGTACTGCATCTCAATACATTTGATAGCCAACGTCACAAGCTCCCATCTGAACGATAGTAACCTTTCTGCTATACCCATCACTATCCTCGCCCCATGTTACTCGCAGAAATGGGCTGCATGAACTTTCGTCCGGTCGTACACAAGGTCTTCTGATTGGGTGCACAAAGAGGGGTCAGGCGCTTATTCAGGTACAAACCGCGGCCTGCCTAGCTCCACTATGTTCGTCTTCTTCACCGCATCGTATAAGCTACGCTAGCTACATGTCAGCCCATCGACTAGTTAGTAGAGGCAGGTCGCGAACATCCATGCCATGGTTAGCGAACTTCGTATCCGCTCTTTGTCTTGACTCGAGATTGGGGCTAACACCGGTGGTAGAAGGTGCGGCGATCTGCAGCCTATTAGGAGAGGTCTCAGTACTTGATGCGCGATGTATTGTCTAAGAACAGTATTCTCTCGACATTCCGACTAGTTTTACAGTCCAGAGTGATGTAGTCCCACCACGGTGTCTAAGGATGCTGCAGCATTCCAACCAGTTTCCTTGTACATGCAAGGAGCTCTGTCCTTGCAATCACCATCCCACTGTCCTCGCCAACATCCAACTTACGATGAAACGCTTTCTTCATCATTACCCTCCATTTTGACGTCGGCCTTCTCTTCCTTCACACGAACACCTTTTTCGCCAAGGTCATGTTCGGACGACTCTTGTTCGACTGACGTGGTGGGCACAGCCATGTCGTCGGGAATCCAGAAGAGCAAGAGCTTATCTGGCGCGATCCCGAGTACGCTGGCTACTTCGTTTTGGAACTTCATACTATGGTTCAGCACAAGAGGCGGGGTAAAGCATGAATACGTAAGGAACCTACAATGTCACCCTGAAACCGCTCCGCAAAGGTGAGAATGAGCGTGTTCGGATAGCCCCGGTCCGGGTGCGCGTAGATGTCTTTGCAGCCGGTGAAGTGCTACGCTTGTCAGTTTGAACTCTCTCTCATATGATCCTTCATACCTGGAGGTACTGGCGCAGCGTCGCATCCTCGTCCGAGCCGGCTTCGATTGGCGCTACAATTATCCGCTTTGGCCGGTTGTCTAATCTCACTACGCTGCTGCGAGTCGCCTTTCCAACATCTCGGCGGAACCCTCCAACGCCACCCGTCCCCATTCCGTTCAAACCATGCCGCCTGTAATAACGCTGAGCTTCTGAATGCAAGGCCACCAAGTCATGCGTAAGGAATGGGTTAGAATCACCATATCCTGCCCGCTCAATGGCCCTAATGCCCTTCGCTCGAGACATCTCAGCAATTCTGAGTCGCAAGGCATTCAACTCTTCGTTCCGCGACGCAAGCAGTTGGGTGAGACTCGCGGCTCGATCACTGTCTTCTTTGTCTTTCTGGCGTTGCACCTCGAGTGCGTTCTCTTCGGGCACTGGGCTGTGATCGAAAGTACATAATTCTCCGAAATAGCATACTCCGGTTCTGTCGTAGTGTACGCATCGGACATTACTCCCAAGACCTTGCTGCTGAGGAGCGACAGGCATGGTAGGGAATCGCTGGAATGGCGTCCCAGCTATCTGAGAACTCGCAGTGAAAGAAGGGACTCCGCCGGGCGGAAAAGGAAAGACTGGTCTCGTTCCATCGTGATTAAGGAGTGACGGGTACCATGAAAGTACAAAGTGCATGTGTCGTGGGTCCGTGCTCCCAACCGCGCTAACCACATATACGCCGCCGAACCTTTCGAGACCGTACTGAAAGCAGGCGCGTCCGGGACTTTGTGTCCTACCTAGATGATTTGCGAAGCTTGCCCAGAGGTCCTCGTGTCCAATGTCGAAGCGCAGGCTTAGGCTTTTGCGTATCGCGACGTAACTTGCCTCAAAGTCACCGCTCTTGCTGATGACTCAACTGTATATCAGAAATTGGTCGACGCCTCAAGAGGCCTGCAGCAGTTGCATCAAGCACGATCTATCTGTTCTGTTGCATGAGGACGAAGTGGAAATCCACGACCACAAAACACGAAAACACCAGAACTACAATGCGCGATGAGCCATATGAAAGAACATGTCTGTTATTCAGTACTATCAAATGCAAACATACTCTATACTCCCAACATCATCAACCACCCATGCATCAAGTCTTCTGCCTCTTCCCGCCCCTACCACCACGCCCACCACCACGACCACCGCGTCCACCACCGGCAGCCTCCCCGTCGCCCTGATGTCTCCTCTTCTTCCCCTCCTTCTGCCAATACTCCTGCTTCTCCCTCTTCTCCCTGTTCGCCTTCATCTCCGCATTCTCCGCCAACTTCTTCTTGTACGGCTCCTTCCGCTCCTCCTGCTTCTTGCGCCTCTTCTCCACCTTCTCATTGCGTATAGCCATGACCTGGTTCATCAAGCGCCTCGCCTTCTTCTCCTCGCCACCCAGCACCACAGCGCGTTTCTGGAGATACGTCTGTCCTTTCTGGGGTTTCATGGCGGCGATCTGCGACTTGAAGGGGAGGTCGGCGGCGAGTTTGCGGGGAACGCGGAGCGGGTTGAAGTGGCGCTCTTCGCGGTTTACGGGGCGGTAAGCGGAGTTTTTGAGGGAGGGTGTGGGCAGTGAGAGCTCGTGGCGGACGGCACCTGTGAGGCGCATGCCTTTCCAGCCTGTTGTTTCGCCCTCGTCTATGTCGGTAGGCTTTTCGAGGAGATTGGTTACGGGGTTGTAGAAGCGGTGGGGCTTGATTGGGTACCAGGCGCGGAGGAATACGATATCGCTCATGAGGATCTTGTCCTCGAAAGTGGCACGGAAGTTTCCTTCTGGCTTACTGAGGGGACGCTTGATCTGCCCGCGTACGCCTGAGACGGTGCGGATGGAAGCTCCTTCAAATTTTGCGACTTCAAGCGCGGACTGGAACATGTCCTTTACGAACGCTGTGTTCTTGAAGATCTTATAGGGGTGTCCGGTCAACTTGAGCTTCTTGACAATCTCGAAAGATTCGTCGACTGAAAGCACAACGCCAGTGGCTGCTATCCGGAAGCCGGGAGTTTTGTTGGATAGAGAGTTTACGCAACTGAAACCGGTGTTTGGAGCAACTAGCGGGCCATAGAAGGTAGCGTGACAATGCATGTGCTCAGGGGTGTACTTGAGCATGCGATGACGCATTCGGTTCTCGTGAATGCTGTAGATAGGTGTTGACTGGAACCGCCGCCAGCCGAGCGAGAATATGAGAGGATCGCTCGTCTTGAGAATCTTCTTGTGCCAGCGATGACGCTTTATCCGTACCTGCACGTACCCGAAGCGTTCTTCTGTAGGCGAGAGTCCACCGATGAGGACAGGGAAGCGCGGGTTGAAGTTCACAGAGAATTCGTACGGCACTTGCTCAAGCACTATGCGAGCGTACGTTCCTGCCTTGTATCCTTCGACGCGTACGCGTGAAGCTTCGTCCAACTGGTCGAATTCAGAGCGATTGATGTCGAGCTGTTTCTGGAACATCGCCTTTTGCGCATCGTACCAGTCGTCCTCTCCGAACTCTTCCTCTTGGCCGCCTTCTTTGCGTGCATTCGCTTTGTCGTTCATGAAGCCTTCACGGTCCTCTTCCTCGAATCGCATCTTGAGCTCTTCCTTCTTCCTCGCATTCTTTTCTCGTTCTTCTGCAATGTTGTCGGCTTCTGTAGCAGCATCACCATCTTCCTGCTCTCCACCGAACTTTTCGCCAGTCTCGAGATCTTCGAATTCGCCATCGCCTTCATCGTTCTCATCGAAGCCCTCAAAGTCGTCATTTTCGTCTTCGTCATCTCCCTCTTTGCCAGACATGTGACCCGTAGCGAATCTGCTCATGAGCTCCTCGATGTTATCTTCATCTGCCCACTTCTCCTCAAGTACTGCGTAGTTAAAAAGGGGTATAGTGCGATCTTCCGCATTCGCAGCATCGTCGTCCTTGGACTTCTTAAAAAAATCGTCTCCGTCCTCTTCTTCATCGTCTGCCATGTCATCTTCCTCACATCGCCACTTCTTGACGACTTCTGCAGGAGAAAGATCGAGATTCTCCATCAGCTTGGCGAGGTCGGCGGGCCGATACGGTGTTTTCCGGTGGTGCATCTTTGCGGCGTTTTCGGCCAGCTTCTCCTTCCATCTAAGACCATCATCGTCGTCGTCGTCCAGATCCTCCGAATCGGAGTCCCCTTCTTCGAGCTCTTCTAAATCTATATCATCTCCAGATATTGAACCTAGATCTGAATCACTATCGGCAAAGGCAACATCTTCAGCAGACGTCCCAGTACGATCTGAATCTCTCCGTCGTGCGAAAGCGGGTTTTCCATTGGGTGGAGCAGCAGTGTCCAGAATTCCGGTATCGTCTTCATCATCTGCAGAATCGTAGCCTTCTGGTAGCTCCTCATCATCGCTACCCACGTCGTCAAGGTCGGCTTCATCAACCTCTTGGTCCTCAGCCATCCTCGCGCTTCGTTGTCCTTTCCGTCCTGAATTGTCCTGCTCGTCCTCGGCCGTACCGTCGACGAGGTCTCCACCACTAAACAGCCGCATTCCCGCATCGTCTTCGCCCAGTAATCGTCTGCCGCCCTGCAGTCCAATCATCATCTGCTCGCCTAGTCCGCGCTCCTGATAGTCCACATCGGGATCGAAGGTGGCCGACTTAACATCGATGTATACCGCGTCTTTGTCGACCAGGACACCACCAACGTCAGACATTGGCGCGAACAGAATTTTTTGTTTGTCGCCCAACCGTGTTCGTTTCTTCTTTCCTGTGAACTTTTCTATTGCTTTCTCAGCGAACGGCGTCGGACACGGATCGGGAAGTGCTTCGGTCGAAGACACGCTGAGGTCGCCCACGCCTGGTACATGTACTCGCGAGCCCTGGGCTGGGAAGTTGGTGCCGCGGAGGTATCCATATAGCGCAATCGTACGGTCGCACTTTGAGTCCTTCTCGATATCCGTCGGCGGTGTGATGTCTAGGAATCTATCGGCCAAGCAGTATGGATGCGAGTTCCGCCATACCAGCGGTCTGGGATTCTTCATCACACTCAAAAATCTCGACAGATTCATGACCTCGCGGTCTGGGTAGCGCCCATTCGCCACGCCCGACAGGTAGAACAATTTCGCGCCCTGATACAGCTCGCTCCAGAATCTATGCTTCAGTCTCTTCTTCTGCAGCTTCAGCGTCTCCTGCTTCTTGAACAAATCCAGATGTGTAAGGATGCCAAAGACGTTACCCGGCATACCGCTCGCAGACAGCACGTTCAGGAACTCCATAGTCTCCATTTCAAATCCATAGTTTCCGTCTATCATGAGGAGAACGATGTCTACCACTTTCGCAATATCGATCATGCTGGCGAGCGAGTCGGCGGGACATTCTAAGAAGGTGAGGCGACGGCGCTTCGAAGTGACGACTGTGATGGGTCCGACGGGTGTAGAAAGGGTCTGTTTCGTGTATCGGCGGATCAACGACTTGATCAGTGTGGTTTTTCCCACGCCGGGCGGGCCGACAACGCCGACAACGATTGGGGGCGCTTCTTCGGGGAGACGGTCGACGAGGGGGACATGAAGGCGCTTTTCTTTGACCTGCAGCTGTTAGTATCTCTATCGTAACCCCCGCTGAAGAGCCATACATCATGCGACCGCCTCGCCTGCTTCTGCAACTTTCCTGGCGCATTGAACGCGAAAGCCTTTGGGTTCTTATCCCCCGTGTGCGCCTTTTTTTCCTTGACCGGTCGATGCGGTCTGTTGGACTGGTCCTCCATCTTCGCAATAACAACTCAGAAGTCTGCAAAGAGTTCCGTCGTTGTCGCAGGGTCGGATGTTCCTCCAGCAAAGCTGCGATTCCAAAATTTCGGAGCTAGCGCGCGCGCCAAGATTTCTCGACAGGGATGGCTTATCGATTACGGCAGGCGCGAAGTGGGCTGCGGGGTGGGGTGTCGTGCTGAGGAGGACGCGTGATGCAAATGACGATGACGTGCGTGGGCGTAGTTGGGGGGGAACCAAGGCCCAAGAGGTAGTCCGTTTCACATGGGTCTGTGAAGGGGTGGTGTATATAAACGCACCGCCTGCTGTTCAGACTCGCACTGCACTCCACCGACAAATAACCCTACACTGCAACCACCCCTCCACATCCTCAGAGCCACTTAGTACCCCTTCAAAATGCCTGCCATCAACGTAAGCTGTCCAAACCGTGCTGTACGTAAGGCCTCCATCTGACGACGATTGCAGGTCACTCTCAAGTCCGGAGCCTCCAAGAGCGAGCTCGAGAACGCAAAGAAGCAAGTGTCGGACCAGGGCGGCAAGGTTACCAACGAGTTCACTCTCATCAACGGCTTCACGTACGTCTTCATCCGGTCTCCATGCCCACCTCCGCACATGCTAACGTTCGGCCCACTAGTGCCGAGTTCCCCGAGGACAAGGTCCACTCTCTCTCGACCAACGACCACATCACCGTCGAGGCCGACTCGGAGGTCCGCACCCAGTAACTTGGACGGCTACGAAATGATTGGCGTTACGATGTAGACGGGGCATACGAATTGGCTTGCACCTGGCATGACGAGAAGCATTGATGATTGATGGCGGACCATTCGGGCACATTGCACCCATATAGATGATATCTTCTAATTCACGAGATCCTCTTCAACTGTGGCTCTCATCGATACTCATCAACACTGCCTACACCCCGCAAGCTAAGGTAGACGTCTGTCCCCCAGCCCCACAGGCTCTGCACTGCGATTTCGCCCGCAAAGTAATTCGCGTAAGCTCTATTTAGTAGCACAGTATCGTTAGTTATAAGTACTGCCTTATATCAGATTGCGTTAGCTGGAACTTACCTTCCCAGTGGCAGTCCGTATCCCAATCCCGCAAGACTATGCGCCCCATCCCCGCCTGGTCCCGTCATAGCGTTCAGCGCATCCATACCACTACTCGACCGCCCCGATAAGGTCGACGATGCCTGATCATCATTGTAGGTGGTGAAGCTGTAGTCCCATATGTGCGCGAGGTTCTCCGGAGATATGCCGCCGCCGCGGTCGCGAATACGGATTGTGACACCGGGTGTGCTATGTGCGAGAGGCAGGATCTGCGAGGCGGTGGAAGCGGGCGCTTTGCCAGTAAAGTGTTGCGACGCTATGTCTGTAGTCCCTTGATCAGCCATGTCAATCCTAGGCCTAGTGTCAACACCATCGCTTTGGTTGTTGCTCTCCGGGTATTCTTGTGGAAGAGGCGCGATGGTGACTTCGATCGGCTCGCGCTCCTTGCCGCTTTCGACGGTTGCGCGGAAGGCATTCTTCAGCAGCTCGGTAATGATGTACTCCAGATGCACCGGAACGTGCGCAAAAGTATACTCGGGCTCCCCATTTATAACAACGTGGGGCCGCACACCATACTTGAGCTCGCAGATCTCACCCACCACATTCTCGCAGTGCTGCACGATCTTCGCAGGCCGGAGCTTCGTGTCAATAACACCAATGAAGCCGGGGTTTTCCTCGCTCTCGTTCATCATTTCGGCATGTGGCTGGCTCGAGAAATGCAGGGCCAGGTGTTGTTCCGCTATCAACCGTGTCCCAATCCTCGCCCGCAGATGCTCATCGAGAAAGCGCGTGACATCATTTGGGCTGATGTACTTTCTGGCCTCTAGGAAGCCTCGGGCGAGGATGCTTATTGTGTTTGTGTGCGTTTGCACGAGATCGGCCATGACTTCCGCAAACTTGACCTCGTCTTCGAGCGTCGTGATCTCCTTCTCCGCCCATGGCAGCAACGTGGAGAAACTGTGTATGTAGTTCGAGTGGATCTTTGAGATATGCGGATTCGAGACGACGATAAAAGGGAGATTACGAAGCGACTGAATACGGTGCGCGAGGCGGGAGGGCAAAATCCTTAGAGTGAAGTTTGCAGAGGCAAGTAATTGCGCCGTGGTAAGTGGTGAGCGCCCGTGCCTGTACAGTCGCGGTACCACATTAGCGAGACTTTAGGCAGAGTGGCCTTCGTACTACTGACTTTACAAGATCTGCAAGCGTGAGTGGATGCAGCGGTAAGCTCGCGAGTCGGGCAATGTCGCTGTCTGAGACAGTCGCCGTGTGCAGGCTTCTGTTGGGCCGGCCCTTCGTGAACAGAGAGCCTGTGGCTCGGCGAGCGGTAGGCGGGCAGCATTGCCGTATGAATTGGGACTGCAGGAAAAGCGGCCGTTGGATCTGAGCCATTGCAACTGATAAGGGTTGCTGCTACTGATTGAGATGTCGTCGTAGATTGCTCTTTTTGTCGTCGAAGCGAGTACAAGAGCTAAAACCGATTCGATCAGGACATTTCGCGTGCGGATAGAAACTGAGATTAGCAATGTGCTGCTATTGTTGTTGTTGTAGTAGCTAGACCAGGCTGGTGTTGTTGTTGTATGTCATGTTCTGTCGTCAGAGGCGTACGTGGGATGGAGCTTGGACCCGTGGTCCAAGCGGAGGCGGTAAAGAGTCACATGCACTGGTGTTCCATCTTCTTCCCACCACGACTCTAGAAGCGAAGTGAGTGAGAGCATCCCTCATTCCCGACAGTTCCAGCTTGAATGTACTCTATTAGATGACGCATCGGACGCGGAACAGGTACGAGGGTTGAGCCTGAGGCCAGCTCCATGTGTGCTGCCATCTCAAAAACGAGGTATGAGACCAATGCCTTTGCAAGTGCCGTTCCTGTCTAGACATGGGATTCTTTGGCAATTGGCTTTAGCAGCGAACATCCAGTCATGCATTTGACTTCAAGATGGCTCTTCATCGGCGTTCAATGCGTTGGTGTACACCCTAACCTAATAGAACAACACCAAACAACAAGGACATGTACCAGTCGACACTTCAGGACTTCTACAAAACAGCCCTCCACACGACAATTTTTGTGTCGTCACGACATTGTACCTTCACCCAGGCGGCCTGCCTACCAAGGTACGGACCCGTTCGCTAACGCTGGCAAAGAGTAGCTTCGTCAACATGGCCTGGAATCTCAGAATTACCTACAGCTAGGAGCCTGGAAAGCTCCCTACCGCATTTCCTCCGAGTACTTGGTATATCAGTATGTCATCGATCGACCAGGCTTCTTCAGCAGTCCCCCCGCACTTCGAGTATCAACAACTTGTTGAACTTGTTGAGCTTCCTCGCTAGTACATCCAAGATATTTTCGATCCGGTTCGACGAGTTGAACGCAGTTGGTGGCGTTTGCCGCCCATTCGCAGCGGGTGCGTGAGCCAGGTCTAGCTCTTGTATCTATGCTGGAGGGTCTTTGATGGCTATCACGCGCCGTGTTTGTAGCAAAGATCTCGACTATCGGCAATTACTCATCACCGTACCTGTAATCAACAGGAGTTTCAAAGGCATTTCGTATGCATCCAATGCTGTCGACCACAGTTCACGTCGATCATATCGCAGTCCTTACGCTTCCCGCTTTCGCTGCGGCGTATCGCATCCAGCGTTGCGTCAGAGGTTTGATCGGGATCGCGATCTAGCTTCAGTTCTCTAGCGGTCGCTCTTGGCGGGATCAGACTTGACTTCATCCGACAATGAATTGCAGACCTCTAACCGTATTAGGCCCATCGGGCCAGCAAAGTGGTCGTGGCTGCCATAGAGCACTTCCAATTCGGAAGCCTCGGCGTAGCTTTCCAACAGCGTGGACCGGAATCAGCCACGTGCTTGTAAGACACTGACCACGCGAGGAACTTGCTCAGCATGACGACCATGATTGGCAAGACACGAAGGCTTTGGCGCATCTTATCGACGTAGACTCGATTGGACAACGCCCTTATCCTAGTGGTAGCCACGACAAGTCTGCAAACGGACAAAGCCTTGCTCTAAAATGGACTTACATAGCTAGAGCTAAAGGCCTCGCCTTCTAGTAAACCCCGATCAACTTTCTAGTCGCCTAATTATTTCACGACTGCATATCGGACTTGGCTCCGATTCTAGCTCGATCCGTCTGGATGGGTCTTTGATACTGGCTACGAGCATTGCACCGCGCGATAACAATGACAGAATGTGGAAAAGAATGAATACAAAATGGGGACCATACCCGTGAATTGACCGGCCGATGATGCGCGCACATTTAATCTATTGCATCCTCCTGTGGCATCGGTACCTCGAATCAGCATGTTGAAGCCCGAAGGTAGGGGGTTGACCTTCGCAATCGTCATCAGTATCTGGGCAGTGCTGTCAACCATTACAATTGCGCTAAGAATATGGGCCCGCTACAGCATTCGAGCATTTGGGCTTGATGATTGGCTCATGTTCGTTGGCTGGGTAAGACTCCGTGTCCTCAAAGCCAATCAAACACGTCGTTGACGACCTATAGGCCATCTTCATGGTCGTCTTAAGCTTCGATTTTCTGTCCATCAGCTACGGGGTTGGTGCCCACGCGGCTAGAATATCAGAGCACGAGGCTCAGCAGGCGAAGAAGGTACATCAAACCAAACCTTCGTAGTCCAAACCTCCAGCTAACACCTCGCGGTGGTTCCTCTTCTCAGACATTGGCTATGCCCTCGCCACGGCGCCGATCAAAGCCTCCATCTGCGTCCTCCTCATGCGACTAACCGCAGGCACCGGAAAACGCATCTACAAATGGTTCCTCAGCGGCGTCATCTTGCTCTCTTGCATCGGCACAATAACTCGTGTCGCAGCATACACGACTCGCTGCAAACCCTTCGCCGCCGCCTGGGAGCAAGTGGACCACGGACACTGCAACCCAGCCGCCATTCTGACCAACGTAACTTGGTTCTTCAGCGGGGTGTGCATTTTCACGGACTGGGTCTGCGCCATCCTCCCTATTTTCGTGATTAGACAACTCAGCCTACCACTGCGTACAAAGATACAGATCGCATGTATCCTAGCCTTGGGCATGTTGTAAGTATCCTCACGCAAGCCGATCTCCCCAGTAACGCAGTTACTAAACTAGATATCCAGTGCATCCGTAGCAACCATCATCCGCATGAAACACGTAATCGACTACCAAAAAACGCGCGAATTCCTCTTCGGCCTCGTCGACGTAGCCCTCTGGTCCGAAACAGAAACCTTCCTCGGCATCGTCGCCGGCTCCCTGGCCACCATGCGCCCACTCCTCCGCTACCTGCCTTCTAGCTGCACGTCCCGCTCCCCACCCGTCACGCACATCAGAGGGACCTTTTCTGACCCATTTCGGGGCGGCATCCCTCTGCGCTGCCCAGCAAGCCGTCGTACATATAACAAGGGGTTGTCGGTCGAAGATGTTGAGTATATGGGCCATTCTTTCCAGATTACGACGGGGACAACGCCGGATGTGGAGCGTGGGCTTGGATTTGGGACCGGGAATGCGAGTGCGGATGGAGATGTGGTGGAGGTGGCGAGTCAGCAGTGTGTCTTGGGACTGACGGACACAGATATTGTGAAGGAGATGCAGTATGAAGTGAGGATTGAGACGGCTGATGAGCTGGATGATGATTCGATTCAGGAGAGCGGGCGGAGGTTTCTATGTGGCATGTGATTACTGTGATAGCGAATCCACATACAAAACTTTACACTCTTTGCATCGTCCCTTCTGTGGACTTGATGTTCGTTGAGATCGGGCTCGCAAGATGGGCCCTCGTGGGTCGCTTTTATGTTGCTATTACTGTGCTAAGCACTTGAAGTCACGGGCCTGGATCTAGTTTGACATGTTCCGAGCTAAATATCATTCGGGGAGAAGAAGGTATATCCGCGCTCGACAGCAACCGTGGGATACTTGGGTACCGCAAAAATCGAATAACACATTGGGTCCCAGCAGCCAATTCTACTCCTCCTCAGTCGGCGGAGATAAACCTGTTTTCACGAATACTCACACTACACTAAATGGAACGGAGCCTATAGACTAAAAGACTAAAAGACGGTAATCGAATTTGAGTGCTGGCATGTGCAGTCATTCACGTCTTCGCATTCATTGTCATTCTTCGATCGCTAAGATTTCACACATCACTAGACGACGATCCATAGCGCAATGAAGATAGCGATCAATCTATCGAATCGAATAATACCATTTCCACCTGGCACGATTTGATGCTCCGCCGGAATCCGAAGTCGCCTGCTAGTACTGATGGCGATAGCCTCATGCACTTCCATGGACCACGCTCTTGATGCAAACCCTGCTCTCCTAACACGCCCTTCCTGGAACAAGCCGACGCTTCTACATACCTCATCTCTTGAGGCTTGGACCGTGGAGAGGTGTGCTTGCCACTACAGCAGCTGCTACGCTGCATCCAAGCTGGGAGTTTAGCTAGTAAAAAGAGGCGGTCAACGGCTCGCATAAGAGCTCGTCCGTGACATGTCCCCATGGTCTCCATGGATGGTCCCCATGGGAACGGTTGTGTTGATAGCCGAGACTCAATCGTGGATAGTCGGCAAATTGATGACGCTAGCGCTAGCATTCTGTAATACCGATCATGACCTAAAATACAATTCGCCCAAGAAGGGCATTCATGTCAGCCGAGTGGTCTTGTCGAAGCATATGCTCACAATTGCATGTGGTCAGCGCAACCGGGGCTGTGGACGAGGCTGGCGGCGAGACGAAGGAAAGAGGCTGCCGCCGTCTTTCCGATCCGAAGCGGGTGCATCAGCACTAGCGGCAGACGGTTGCAACGCTCGAGGGGTGTCTTGCTGAGAGGACGAAGGGTTGCCATACCAGTTGACGTCGCTAAGCTGCAGTTTTCTTGCTCGCTGGTTGCTGCGATTGGTACCAGCTTTGTCAAGGCGAGGTTGCGCATACGGATTCGGAGTCTTGTCCAGACCTTGGGAAGTTTTAGTATGCTTCCTATTGGGATTACGTGAAAGAGTGAAATGAAACGGTGAATCACCATCTGTATCGTCATCTCGAAGGTCGTAGTTCAAGACAAGGTTCTTGATACGTTGCTGCTCTTCCTTCTCGGCTTGTTGCTTGTTGCGCATAGCAACAGCGAACGTCGAATCTGAAGGCAGGTCAATAGAGCGTGTCTGAGTTTTGTTCCCACGTTTACTGAGCAGGGAGAATTTCATAGTGTTCTGCGGAATGAAAGGTTGGGGAGGCGCTTCGCTGCTGCTGTCTTCGGCGGTTACCGGAACTTCGCGCGCACGGCGCATCGGCAGCGGAACGTCGAAGACAGGCTTCCGTTCAAACTTGCGGGACTCGGCGCTCTCCGACATCATTTTGGCGAGCTCGCGGTCAAACTCTGCTTCGAGTTCAGGGTCGCGTTCATCTTCTTGGCGGGTGACGACGATATGCTCCTCTTCCTCGTCAGACGATGCTCGCTTTACAGGCTCATCGTCACCAGAATCCTACGGTTTGATCAGTAAAGGTCAACAATATCATGTCCGCAGACAGCACGAACCTCGCCTTCATCACCAGATGATTTCTCATCATCATCATCATCATCCGGCACGATGATATCCTCGTCATCTGGACCGTCGTCATCAGAGCCTGACAACCTGTCCTCTTCTTCGGGTTCGGGTTGCTTGCCAACGGCCGAAGATTGGTAGTTCTGCTTGACGGCTTCTGCAAATGCATGGGACGCGTCGTCCAGGTTTGTGACGAGCTTCCATTGAGGCCGAGTGAGACTGAAGGCGTCCTGTACCATGAAGTCGACGTCCATGGGAAGAGACTCCTTGACGCACAGATAGAGCTGAAAGTACGTCAAGAAGAAATCGAGCTTCTTCTTAGCGGCGCCCTTGTCGTAGTACATACCACACGTCTCTAGAAGACTGCAAACCAAACGGATACGAAAGTAGTCGTCCGGGAGGTCCAGGGGGTTGAGGAGCCCGGGCCGTGCGTATCCACCTTCCCACCCGTAGTTCAATAGCTTGTACAAAGTGTCGAAAACGAGTGGGGAATCGACCAAACGGTAGATGTACATCTCGCCGAGGTACTTGACTTCCGCTATTCTGCGCTGATTGAACTTGAAGTCATTCAACTCCAGTCCAAATGTGATGGACTCGAGAAGGTCATCCACGACCGAAATGGCGAAATCCTGGTGGTAACGGTGGATGGTGACAAGGATGATGGCCAATAGATGAATGTTGCTGTATTTGATCTTTCCTGGCTTGGTGAAGACTTTGTGGAGTAGCCGAACGACATCGTCCTCCTCCCAATGCATTTTGCGGATGAGCCTGACAGTCTTGTCCACAGATCTCCGTGTGAGATCTTGATAGAACAATTTACGGAGGAAGAGCTCGATCGGAGTCCTCTCTTTCTGCTCAATTGCGGCACGCACCGGCGGGTTGACGTAATACATGGCGTTCTCGATCAACATGCGTTCCTGTAGTCCGACAACCTGCGCGCTCTTCTTTCGTTGTAGAGTCTCGAGAAACGAATTCATCCGTGGCGCGGTGTCGGGGTTGCGAAGCAAGTATCGACCGCAGTTCTCCAACAAGTTGCAGATTATTTCGATGTTCATTCTTGAGAAGTCATCGAGACTGACCTTGAGACAATGGAAGATTACATGCTCCGGGACGACCCCAAATTTTGTCAGCTCGGCGAGGTAGCGAACATTCTGGGTTCGGACTTGCCCCAAGAAATCCTTTGACTTGCGACGCTGGAGGCTCCGGAATTCGTCATCAAGATACGTTACGAGGCCCTGAGAAACATCTGGCATATACTTCCCAAGGGTCGCAATAAGCCTAGAGTATAGGGGCAACAGATCACTGCGACCTTTCGGTATGTCCTGTACGGCCTTGATGAGTCGGTTGCGGGACGCTTTCGAGTTTAGGAAGCAGAAGTCGATGGCAGCCTGGTCCACAGTCTCCTTGCCATTGAGCTCAGGCAGACGCGCGAGAATAGCATCAACCTGTGCACCAACGGATTTGTTCGCAATGGCGGTTGACAGATTCTCCGACTCGGTAGTCTTCCCCTCGGCCGGGGCGTCCGCTTTGTCTTTTTCGCCCGCGTCTACTTTGGTCTCCGCCTTCTTCCCGACCGGCTCGTCGTTGTCGTTTTTCTTCTTCTTCGGCTCATCCAGAAGAATGCCAGGCACGCGGTCTTTGAGATCGGTCAGATTTTCGTAGAAGCGACGCTCATCTTCGTCTTCCCAGATACCAGGTCCTTCACCTTGACCGCGAAGATACTCCCCTGCCTTCACCAGCCCAATGGAGCCATCGCCGATGTTGGCGGAGGCGTCCTTCTCTTTCAAATCGGGCATTTCCGAGCCTAGTGCATCGGCAAGCACCTGCGCATTGGCGATGAGTCTCTCCTGTGCCTTCATCTGCTTCTCGTAGTTTGCTTGACGGTCCTCAAATACCTCGCCCGACTTGACGTACGCCTCGGCATTCTTGCGGCCTTGGGTAACCAAGTGCTTCTGGTCGCGCGACAAGTGTGTTTTGACGTCCTCAAAGTACCGTGTAAGAATGTTTTTGAATCGCTGCTGCAGCTCTGGCGAAATAATGGGCGGATCCTTGATAGCAGCGTCGTCGTCTTCGGTAGCTGAGGCGTCGTCGCTCTTCTCGATGGTGGTGCTGCCGTCTTCGTGCACGATCTTGCGGCCTTCCGCGGCCAATGACTTGGAGCCGAGAATGTCCCAGGAGAAGGCCTTGACAAAGATGACCAGCAGCGGCAGGTTGACGTGCTCACGGTCATGTCCGAGCATGTCCTTCAGCACCTCAAGCGGAAAGGGCTCTGCGTCGGCGCTCCCATTGGCCGTAGCTCTAGCTTTGCCTGAACCCTCAACAAGCTTGACACTCTCTTTCGTCTTGCTTGCCTCTTCTGGCCGGGCGACATCGTCTAAGCTACGCAGCACTCCTACAAGCCACAGCTCTGTCGCAACGCGCAGCAGACCCCGCTGACGCGCAAGGCGGTCCTTCTCCTCACGCTCGCGCACATCATGTGCCAGCGTCTTCAACTGCGACTTGTCCGGGGTGCTCAGTCCGCGTCCCATGTACCAGCCCAGGTAGCTGGTGAACTCGGTGGGTCCGAAGCGCTGGTGCAATGCGCTCACGATTTCAACACCGGTAGCGATCTCCGCGGGCGTTTTAAGCTTGCACAGGCCCTCATAGCATGCTGAAATGATCTCAGACAGGTATTTGTGCAGGGAAAGCGTCTGGATGTCCTGGATGAACTGGGACTGTGCCGAGGCTTGGATGGCGGTGCGGAGGCGCTTGATGAAGGCCGTGTTCTTCTTCATGGACGAGTCGAGCGAGCGATGTACGGAGAATACATCTGCGGCTTGTGAGCGAGGCAAGTGGGGGAGAGGGGGGCAATCATACCCTGCTCGCCATCCCATGCGCGGGTGTTGAGCTCACGGAGCTCTCCTACATACTGTCAGATTGGTCGCGGAGGGGAGGGCCAGCTACGCACGCTTTCTCTGCCTCTCCATTTTGGGGGTGGTGGTTCCGCAGCAGCTGTGGAGGGGCGGGGAATGGTGGTGACGCGGGCCGGCTACGATATGCGCACATGGAATTTGCGGGCTAAGTTGGGCGCGGCGTGGGTGTGCATTTGAGTGTTCGCGGTTTGGTGCTCGCGGGCAAGGCGAGAGTTTGTGGACCGGACAAGATGCGGAGGGAAACGGCAGCGGTGTTTAGTTGGGGTTGGGTGCTTGCGAATTCGTACCTGCAGATGCCTCTTATCGATCGCCCTGTGCACGGGCTATTTCACGTGCTCGGCAAGGTCCCGGGTTGCGGCTGCTTGCATTTATGTCCACCTTGGGTAGTCTTTGAGGGGACGTTGAAACAGCTCGAATGCTGGGTGTGAAGGTTGGGCAGTAGACCTGACGTGACCTGACGTAGGCGGCCGGAGCTGGTGGTCAATCTCATGCGGGTCGCGATTCGTTGCTGGGCGAAGTTTGAGAAACCATTGATGCAAAAGACATTCGCTGCCTTATCCTGCACGTGCTGAAAGCAGACAAAAGAGTAGTCGGATGATTGCTCCTCCAGAGACTCTGCTTTTACGTGCGATTGCAACACTCGTCTTGGCTCAGAACAAAATTCAAGGCAAGTAAGCAGCACACAACGGAATCTTCCTCAAAATTCTGCCTTTATGGATGCCTGTCATAGGCTCCCTAGTACCCTTGAAAGATACCACTGATGGTAAGATAATGCGACCTTAGTAAGAGCGTCATGAACATTAATGTCTAGCACTTGGCATACCGTGCGAAGTCACAGTCGCGCTTGCCACGCCCACTATTCAATACTGCATTATCATAGCCATGGGACATGGACTGGTCAACAAAGCGCAACGAAGTACACAATCTGGTGGGCAACAGTGACATGTGCCATGTGGTGGGCAGGTGGCAGTCTAGACGTGCAACCAGTCCATGCTACGTATCAAGGTCCTTGGGGGTAAAGTTGGCCGCGTACCACACACAGTGTTGACTGCTTGTCCAGGGATAGCTCGGTTAGCCTGGCCAAGATGGAAGATTTCGTTGGTGTAGCACCACCATGTCAAGCTTCCGAGTTGAGGTGTCGAGAATAATCAAAAGTACAGTGGTTGGCCAGAGCAGTCGGTACACCACAAACAGCCAGCAGCCAATAGTGGTAGGCGCTGGGTATCTGCAATGCTCGCCAAACTTGAGCGGCGCTGGAACAGCGCACTGCGCCCAGCGCCGAGGACAGCACTCGCCACCTCGTCAATCCACGGGCGAAAGATAGTCATTGACGACGGTGTTAGAGCCCGATTATGCGGAAGGAGTTTGTACACAGTACGACTTTTGCTCGGCTCCAGAGTCCGTTCTGTCATGCAGAGAAACTGGATTCACCTTCGAGAAGGCCAGCTACTGCAATGGAACATTGTCGCGGCGCTGTGTGACATGGTACTCTCCGAAGCATGTAGGAGCTACTACCATGTAGCGGTCAGCCTGTCTGATGCGGAGCCGGTGGAAGCGGGGAGTCTAGCGATGGTGAGCTGCGAGTGGGTGGCGCCGTGAAACTACTAGCCTCATGGGAGGGGGGAAAAAGGTTTGTGGTGAAGAGAGTCTCGACGGCAAGAAGGCATGTCGGAGCAAGAAACAGGCTAGCAGAGCAATCGATTGTATGAGCTGCAGGGTCGGTACGATTGACTGGCCGGGCAGCATCGCTGACAAGGTGCCGTCAGGGAGTCTGTCTAGAGTTGCTTCTTGGCAATGAAAGTCGGCAGCAGTCGTGCCATGGCAGGTTTCTGTGGCGCCGCGATGGCAATTGCTGTTGCCAGCCATGGCAGCCACTGCCGTGGTGTGAGGTTCGGCAGAATGTGACGTTTCGCACATGCAGTCGTCTCGACATGCAGTCGTCTCGTCTCACTTGGGCCTCACGAACGCGCTGTGGCAACGCGAGACAGTGCGGAATGGACAATCGCACCCCTGGGTGGCTAAGCGACGTGAGGCTGGTCTCAAACCGCCAGACCGTTTACGGCGCCGACTGGCCGCAAATAAACCTATGCTGCAGTTTGACTATCTCAACGCGGGCTCGGTAAGGGTTCGATCAGGCAAGGCGCCGCCCTCGTGTAGACGGTTGGGCAGGGGATCGCTCCCCATGCCTGTCGACGATCGGCCTAGCACCAAAGGGCTCGCGCGCCCCGCTACAGATATCTTGACGGTACAAACAAGCCCATTTCTCCCTCTCCACGAGACGAATACTTCTCCGCGTGCTTCAGTTCTTGTCCCTCGCTGTGCTCGGCGTCTCCCTCGCCCGACAACTGTCCAGATGACCCGGTGACGACGTCGCTTCTTTCTCGCTTCGCGCGCTCCATGTCCATCTGATTACACGCTCGCTTACTGCCCGATTCGGACGACCACCACATCGTCGTGCCCTCGCGCCCACGACGGCCCCAGTGCTGCTGCTGCTGCTTCCTCAGCCGTTGAATCGGCCGTGGTCGACAACTGCAACCCCTCTCTCGTCCAGAGCCCCTTTCGATTATCTAGCGTTGTGCGACCTCGTCCCGGCAGCGTGCTCTGTATCACTTGACCAGCGCTCCA
>Ga0247803_1000499_pt1 | contig 21311 bp, 14 predicted proteins | sample UWRJL014104B1_FD_180928 | JGI IMG/M metagenome (GOLD analysis project Ga0247803, IMG submission 180928) | Plant litter microbial communities from Arlington Agricultural Research Station in Wisconsin, United States - UWRJ-L014-104B-1 | ecosystem: Environmental > Terrestrial > Plant litter >...
GTCCTCTTCCACCACCCTTTCCAGTCCACGCTCCCGGATCTGGCCTTCATGTCCCTGCCATCTCTGTTTATCTAATACGTTACTCTCTCTTTCTCTCTGCAAACCTCCGTCCACGGAAATTCCATATTGGACCATCGACCCAGTCAAAGGCCCATTTCTTCCCACCGGAGTACTGATTCCCGTCCTTGAGGCCTTCAGTGGACCTACGAGGACATTTCCCTGCCCTCTCGACCGCACTATGTTACCGACGCCACCAGCATCTCCCACCCTCAATGGATTCTGCGCGCCGGAAGACCGTCTAGGCCAAGTTCTTGCCGGAAGGCTGCAGCTGACCGGAATCCTTGGAGTTGGAGCCTATGGAGTTGTCTACACTGCCGTGGACATCCACACCAACACCCCGTATGCCGTAAAGGCGCTCAACAAAGTCGGCTTGGAGCCGCGCCAGCAAAAGTTCCAGCAACGGGAAATCCAGCTCCACCACCAGGCCAGTGCTCACCCCAATGTGGTTTCTTTGGTAAAGATCATGGATGCTCCCGACTGCACTTATGTGGTCATTGAGTACTGCCCCGAAGGTGATCTGTTCTCAAACATCACCGAACAGGGCAAGTATGTTGGTAATGATGCTCTTGCCAAGCGAGCTTTCCTCCAGATCTTGGATGCCGTGGAGTACTGCCATTCCATTGGAATCTACCACAGGGACTTGAAGCCGGAGAACGTCTTGGTCACCGACCAAGGCATGACCTGCAAGCTTGCCGACTTTGGACTCGCCACCAACGACCACATCACCTCCGACTTTGGATGCGGCTCGACGTTCTACATGTCACCTGGTACGCTGAAACACCCGAGGATCGAATGAGTCACGTGCTAACCATGTTTAGAATGCCAAACATCCGCCCCCAAGGCATATTCATGCTATGCCTCGGCGCCCAATGATGTGTGGAGCCTTGGAGTCATCCTGGTCAACCTGACCTGTGGACGCAACCCGTGGAAGCGAGCTTCTTTCGAGGACAGCACATTCCGTGCTTTCATGAAAGATCCCAAATTCCTCAGGTCCATTCTTCCCGTCTCTCCGGAACTGGACAACATCCTCAGGCGCGTCTTTGAATTCAATCCTGCTAGGCGTGCGACGATCCCTGAGCTCCGGGATCTGATCATGAGATGCCCAAGGTTCACGGCCTCGAAGTCAGCGGCATCTACGCCGCTCTCTTCCCCGCCGTTCTCTCCAGTGGACTATGCCCAGGAAGCTGCCTACAACGGATGCCACCCTCAAGCCATTCCCTCCGTTGCTCCTCTTCCCGGACCAGTCTACTCTCCACCCACCTGGGAGCTTCCATTCCCCCAATACTCTACCTCCTCTGGAAGTTCCAACTCGGACAACGATTCTGTGTTCTCTGCATGTTCATCAGTCTCGTCTAGCTCCTCCACGTCCTCGTACACCCACGTTGCTCCTCCAGCTCAAAAGCTGTCTGTTCGACCTCAGCAATCATACGTTTCCCCTCAAACAAACACATGGTTCCATCCGTTCATCCAGGCCGCCAACTTGGTCAAACATGTCTCGTTCCAGCCACCAATGATGGCTGTTCCGGTCCATGTGTACTAAGTGGCTCCACCGGACGACCATTATACGCTTCTTTATGATGTGTTTATATTCCTTCCATTCGAAAAGTCATGATCAGATGATATTATTCCACTATTCACAATACGGAGTTGGTGCGAACCAGGATATACCGGCGTTTTTCAAAATAGAACCAGCACCGAGTGTGCTTCCAGGCGATGGCCCACCTTGTATTGTTTTCGGACCATCCCTTCGTCGATTTAGAAAAGTTTGGCCATGATGGCGCACTACTTTTAACTACGTACGGGAGGCCGCAGCCTAGCAAGCGGCGATGATGCTTTCGCTTCATGCTGTCGATACTTTTCCTTTTTACATGTTCAGTCGCTGCATGATACAACGACTACGGGGGGGACGATCTTGAAGCATTTACTCGGAGTTTTCTTCATTCTTATCTGGGACCATGGATGACGTTGGCTCCATGGTCATTTACGATCTTTTACTTTCCTTGTTATTCCAAAGATACCAGAGCAGGTTGAATACCTTTTGGCTCAAATCGTTGTACGGTAGCAGGTCCTTGAAGGAACGGACACATATGTCTTGCAGTAGAGCAAGACTGCAAGTTCAACATCATCAAAGAAAGATACGTTATGGCGGTGCAACGAATCGTTGTACTGCCGAAGAGACAAACACCATTCATCGTCCACATCTGCAGTGATACTTTGACATATGCCGAAAAACCTGCCATCTTCTTACCGTGCCTTCACACTCACAGCGGCCCTCGCCCACCGACCAACGCCAACGTCGAAAGTCGGTGACACGAAGCAAACGCACGACGCACCACCCCTGCCTCGCGTCCTTGAGAAAAAGCAACCAACCCAAAACGGCCTTCCGCCTACTGAGTGAAGCAGCCAACCATTTCGCATGCACCACCCCCCCGTATTTAGTTGGCTGGCTGAGCTAGCTCAGGGCGTGCATCTCCGCACATGCATCTGCGTGCACCAAGGACGCCATCAGCGAATAACACGGTCCCTCGGGCCCGAAGATTGTATATCGCGCATGCGTGGTGGAGGGTGTAGCATGCAGTAGCCTGATTTGACAGGCCGCACATGGGGATTGAGCCGGCAGCTGGGACTGCGCCTTACTCCCATACTAGATTAGTCTCTCGTGTAGACTTGGCTGCCGGTGGACAAAGGTGTGCAGTGGAGATTGATGACGATATGCACCATCGATGCCGCTTGCGGTATTCGAATTTTGCGCATGCCCGCTGTTGGGGTTGGACTGTTGAGAGGGGCTGTGGGCGTGGCCCAGCCAATACTCCCAAGACATGTTCTGCGGCTTCTACGGCTGTCGGTTAGGCAGGGCCATGGAGGACTAGACATTGGTGGATGCTGCAAGGCGGCCATATTTCGTGAAGACCGGTGTTGTCGGGCGTATTCTAGGCACGCCGCATGCAGAGATTGGCGGGAGCAGCAGGCAGCGAAAACTTCTCCCGCCATCACGCAGCCAGGGCAGATTGCTCCCGTCCTCCATCTACAACATGTCTCGCGTACGCCTGGGTGCAAACTCAAAGCACAGGCGCATGCGGGATATGACCGGAATTGCGATGCACCGTTGTTTGTGGAACGTTTGGGGGCCAGGGGGCGTACATTCCCTGGTCATCTGATGAAGTATGATTGACAAGAAGCAAATGTTGTCGCGCGCAGCCAGCAAATAGGATGGAGCAGTGCGCATAGTTCATGGAGCAAGTCAGCGTCGGCGTTCGATTAACGAAGCATGGCGCTCGCCGTCGCAGGGTGGCAATCATCACGGGCTACTCTCACCACCTCGTCAAAATCCCTCAACAACGTTTTCCTCTCCTGTCACTACCGGCACAGTGGTGCAGCTTGCATCGCATAGGGCCGCTGCCCAATTTATGAACTGTATCGGGGCATCGGGTAGGCTCTAGTGGCGATATCTGACTCCTGACATCTGGTCGTAACCCGGTTTCCGTGCTGCTCTGGATATATTGCCCTGTCTACTGCCTTGCCTCGATTCGCCAGCGACGACGACGTTGAACGGGGCAATAAGCTGACCGCCTAGTGAAGCAAATGCTATTGAGATTGTGCATGCCTACGCACCCCACGCAGGACGACGAGTTGGTACGGCTGTGCACGATGGCAATCAACGAATATTGGGAGCTGCGGAATCGTTATCGACCCTGTCCAACCACCCCCCTTACTTTCCTGCACAACGAGGCTGAACAGCGACACAAGCAACCATGTGCCGATTCTGCGCCATCGTGTTTCCTCCGAGTGACGACGTGCAGCACATGTACCCAGTCAACGTCCTTCACACGCCACACATGGTGCGCGTTTTCCCGTTTTTGCCATCGCTCGATGAAGGCGGTTGCGAGAGCTGCGCATGACGAAGCATGGCCCGTCTGATGCCGACGCGCAGTCGCATACGGGACATGGTAGTTCTGTAATCAAGATGGCTGAAAGCTGAGGCTCGGAAGCCGGCGCCGACAGCAAAGCTTTGGTGGCGATGTTCGTGTTACAGTGCCGTCTGCGATTGCCCTGTTGAGGTTGGGTCTCATGCCTTCGCGAATTTTCTTGCCTATCAGCCCTACGAGGTCACCGGTCCGCGGCACTCGCGGAGCTTCTTCGCCGGCTAGACGTTGCTTTTGCTGCGATGTCGATTCAAAATCTGCACCTCCATCGGTTCCAGTCAGGTCAGGGTACCGTGACTTTCCAAATCACGCGGCTTGCCATGGCAAGACACGGTTTCGACACAGGTTTCTCCTCGGCATCATCTTGATGCAATGCACTGTACATCGCTCCATCACGCCACCAGGCAGAAGCATCATGAACGTCAAGCTCGCGTCCCGAGAGTCATTCCCTGGACACGAATTGGAATACTAGGCGCCCACGATATGCGCTATAGAGCCAACTCAGTCGTACGACCAACGACTCAGCTCGGCGCCGCAGATCCGGCCTTTGAATTCCGCGTCTGACCATGCCTCTCAAGTGGACATCACCATCTGTGCCGGAAAGTGCAAAACATGGCTTTTCCGCGAGCGTTTCCGCAAGCCTCTCCCGTTCCAGGTCCCACTGTCACACAGGTCTCGCCCTCAGTCCCGCTTCATGGTCGTACAATCCCGCTTGTGGCCAAGCTCTGATCGCTCCCAGCATCCTTGGACGACCTCGCACAACATGGCGAGGAGGTTGCTCAGACCTCGTACGTCTTTCCCCACACATGGCACGACGTGCGCCTCCCGCCAACATGTGCTCGTCCGGTCTTTAGCCACTGCACGAAAGCGCAGTCGTCAACCCGAGTGACACAGCCGATTCCCAAATCTAGTTCTTTGCAGAAGAAGTGGATGTCCGTGTGCTCTTCCCGTTTGTTCCACGACAGTCTGGTTTGCTGTTCATCATACCCTTGCAGCTCCACGAGGTCTGGATCCGTGACGGTTCCGCGCTGCTCTCCGGTCAGTGTGCGACCGGGCCGAAAGGCAATCCGTTGGCTGTGTCGTGCGGCTCTCGGGGAGAAACCACTTTTCGGACAGCCGCGCATACTGATTCACCTATGGTTCTTTGTGCAAGGGGGCTCAGACACCGAGTTGACAGCGGGTAGGTGTGGTCATGTCTTACGGTAAAGAGACGGCGTGTTCGATGCTTCTTGTGCTCGGTATCGCCTCTGTTCGACATGTTGACAGGTAAGACGGCAGTTCGTGGCATCGTAGTCATACACTTGTCGTTTTCGTGAACTTACCCAAATTGGTGGAGTAGTTCGTGTGGCTCTTGTTGAAGCTGTGGAGGCTATGCGGATATCTACCGCGGCAGGCTACCGGCAGATGTTGTCCTTGCGTGGCTTTGAGGCTCGGAAAGCCTGTTTGAAAGCTACGCTCTGGTGCAATGCTGTGCACTGTCCATCAGAAACGGAAGTGCCTCCGTATAGCACTTACCTGCGAAAAGTACAACATCTCAACTTAGCTGGTTTCGGCCGCTCTTCCCTTTTCTTAGAAGTCGAACGATAGGATGTTTGCGTCTCGACCATGCATCCCTTTCTTTTTAACGGTTCACACGTAGCGAACAGCACTCCGCCGGTCTGCTTCGTTCTGTTCCACCTAGCCTCCCGATACCGGCGGCATTTTCCCTTAGCATCACGATTGCGCCTCGAGGCAAGCAGTCGTCGGCACGAGAAGCACCCACGGGGGTGTTTATTTCTAGCCACGGAATGCCGCAGATTAACGCCCACTCGTGTAGTGCAACGTCCTGCGGGGAGGATACTGTTGGGTGACGAGTTTCCGAATAGCAGCGATGCCCCGGACTATGGTCGGGCAATGTGCATGAGCCTCAGGCTTTGGTAACAGCTTGCAGGATCCTACATGCACGTCATGGGACGATGCATGAAGACCGAGCATGTGTGAGTGCATCTGGTGAGCCGTTGGGAACTATTTGCCCGTGGCCTAACGTCCTTTGCATTCGGCGCCTATGATTGCCTCAGCTGCCGCCTGCGACTGATACAAAGCTCTACTGCAGACTCAACACCAACATTCCATACTCCGAGTGTACAACGTCGGAACGCCCTAGATATAACCGCTCTCCTCTGCCCGACACCACCCCGAGTCACGTTCCCAAGTCTAAGCCCGATACTTGCATACCCCACCATGGACTTCGGAACCCCCGCGTCCTCTTCCTCGAGTCCTCGTTCCACAACCTCGCACACATCGGAGATTTTGAAACCAATCATCCTTCGGCTCCCCGATATGCCCCAGCAAGGGCTCTCAGTATCACCGCAGGACAACGCTCTCCGCCGCGTGAAACATGTAGGATGTAAGCCGCGAGCTCTCTATGCTGATGGTGAGCAGTATGCATGCTCACCACTGCTAAACTGTGACGCCTAGGCCGTTGAGTCGATGATGCACCGATGTCGGCATATAATCGCGATCAGCCGCATCTTCACAACACCGACGTCGTGTCTGGTCGTGTGCATACCGTTGCCACTCTTCACCGCCGCTTCTCACGAGGAGGATCTTCGGCGGAGCTTAGCTCGACCTTGTGTCCTGCAACACAGGCACACAAACGTTCCTGTGTTTCGACTCTGTCGTTTCGTTTGTCGCCGGACTTTCAGCTCGTAGCATGCTGGCTGTCATGTTATCCCTTCTCCCTCGCTTTGAGCGACATGTGAGTATCCGAACGTGCAGGTCACACGTTAGAACTCAGTCGTGAGATTTCGGTCTCAGGTGCTGGTGCGACTTGATTCGCGTGCTGTCAGTGACGGTCGCAATAGTTGTATGATACATCGAGACGACAGGGAGCAGACTCCGTTCAGCAAGTCATACCGATTGCACCGTGTAGAGTTGACGTTGTATTTTCGACATCCACTAAGATCTCGACCTGGTGGCTTACGGATATGAGCACTGGATCTGGGTCACGCGAGTGGACTTTGTGAAGCCAGACCTTCCGTACGTGAACGGTACACGTTAACGTCTTTGTGGGAGTTGGAATGCAAGGCGGTGGTCTTTTCTTTTCGTTCAGCATTGGAGGTGGTGCAGGATCAGAGTTGATTGGAAACCGCTTGTGAAGTGTTCGTATGTTCTTTCGTGATGCTCTTTATCGATCTAATGTCCATCCAGAAGCAAGGATTGGTTCGGTAAAAGATCCAGAGTCTACTATATACTAGGACTTGAACTGAATGACAATGATCATAACTGTCAAGAAATTGGTCGATAGACTCCGTGACGACCGGTACTGGCTGAATAAGGACATCATTTGATTACCTACATCTTCAAATAGACTATGAATATATTATGTTCACTTAGAATTACTGCACAAGTAACACGCTACTACATGTGATAAGATAATGAAGGTAGTATGGAGAAGGACGCCCGAATATGCCCCTTGATTACTTTCCCGACTCGTAGTGAAATCGAACCCCAGTTCGCCAAAGTATTGCACCACGCGATGACCAAAGATTACAGGCCATTAATGAAAGAATAGAGAGTATACATGTGTTGACCACGAGCTCATCAGCGCTCTCACCCACAACCCCGGACCACCATTTCCGCTACCTCATCAACTAGCCGGGTCTAAGAGCCCATCCAGATTCTCATAGTTCAACGGCCTGAAGAGCTCATTACTCAAATCCGCCCCGCTACTCCCCAACAACCCCTCAAAGTTTTCAAAAGCCGTGTCGAAGTTCAACCAGTCAGGACTCGCATCAGCAAAGTCAAAGCTGGCGTGAGCCAGCGGTGCCGGATGAGCCCGTTGAGGTTGCGGCTGTTGCGTAGAGCGGTCTGAGCGCTCACTGCTAGTAGGATGTTGGCCAGGCGTAGGTGCGGCGGGTATAGGATTGAGCAAATTCGTCATGGTGGGTGTGGGGGCTTGCTGGAGGCGGGGATCGATTGGATTGGTATTGTCGAGGGTTTGCCAGTTCGAAGGGCCGGAGAGGAGTTGCTGAGAGCTGTGGGGCTGATGATGATGGTTTGACCTGTCATCTAGGTTGGGGTGGTCAGCGAATGTAGCGGGGGTATTGGCGGTGCGAGTGTTGCGGTCCGCATTGTTGACGACAGCTGTCCCTAGATCGGCCATGGTGCCGGCGGACCACCATGCTGGACGTAGCCTGTTGAGTAGCGTGACGCATTGCTTCAGCTCTTCTGTTGCTCGGTTGATGTGCACTTTCAGTCGGCGCGATCGGAAGTGCCGGTATACTACACTAAGTGCGACGGAGAGCGCATACGGTACCAAGGGTAGCGGTGGTAGACGTTCGGGAGCTTCGGCGTTGAGTAGATGGATCACACGGGTCGCTGACAAGCTTTGGCGGACATAGGATGGGGTTGATTTCACGGGTGCATTGATGGAGAGGGATTTGTGCGAGGCCATGCACATGGTGTGGTGGAAGAGCGATAGAAGGTCTGATGTTGTATTAGCTTTGACCGCTCTTCTGGAAAAGCTGTACTTACTCATTATGGGCCCGTCCAATTTGTCCTCCCCATCGCCGACCATTTCCTCAAAGCCAAGGAAATCATCACCTTCCCAGCCAGTCTCTTCAGCCGCGCGGCCTGGTCTATAATAGTCGATGACCTTGTCAAGCATCTCGGATATTTGAAGCCACACGCCGAAAGGGCTTGATCGCTTCTCGGGGTCAGTGGGCAGTTGGGTCATACTGCTGTCACGATCATGCATGATGAGCGGCCTTCCATTCATGCAGGCGTTCATCTTGTCGAGACTCCACAGACACCAGAACACATCTTCCAAGTTTTCTTGGTCCTCTGATTTCTGGTTCTTCCACTGGTGGCCAAACTGCAGGCCGAAAGTGTGAGCGTGGTGGATTGCCTGGGCGAGGTGCATGGACGCTTGCTCGGCGCCGTCGGGACCTTCGCAATGTAGCGATATCAATGCCAATACCTGGATCAGTACTACACGATTTTTCTCTAGCTTGGCTTCGATGCTTGCAATGATAGCATTGTAGAGCCGATGCGAGAACTCGCGAGGACCCATGCTGCGAGAATCGTCCCCTAGGTACAGAAACGTCGCGGCGTCGGCATGCTTCGACGCCACGACGCATATCGCCTGTACCAATATCCGCGATTCATGGCCTTGGCTGTACTGCTCGGAGAAGAGGTTCTTGTCGATGAGCGGCAGCAACGGGTGCACGTAGGCAAAGTACAAGTCGACAAGAGCATCTTGACTTTTGCGCGGAGGCAAGAGGTTGACGCCGACAGCGTCCAGATACTGATGAAGTGCTCTCTGCACCTTGGCTTCCTGGTTGAACGTGGGACTGGTCTCGTCCAGTCGTGGTGTTGCTGATCCTGGGTGGCTGCTCGAGGGTCCCCGGTTTTCACCTTCGATCCACTGGCCTATGGACGGAATGATGGGTGATTGATTCGTCTTGCCTCTTTCGGAATGAACTTGTTCTCTCAAGACAGCCTCGGGGTTGAGATAGCCCAAGAAGTTGGGGGGCGTTGGGGGGCGCGGTTCCTCGGACGGGCTGTACGGCGGCGCCATGTTCGCATGCGATTGCCCTTGGGCATCACCTCTCGCATTGCGGGAATCATGATGGTTGTTAGAGGTGTAGGCTTGAGGGTCAGACGTAGCATGCTGCGCGGGCTGTCCGCTTTTGGTAGAGCTTCCGGCCTCGGTGTCTTCGTCGAAGGTATGGCTGCAGCGCTTCTACTGGACGGTTAGAAAACCGCCCCTCTCAAGCCGCGACATAGGGCTGCCTCACCCGCCGTTTCTTACACGCCTCGCATGCGCGATGCACGCCTGTGGGCGTCGTTAGCTCGGCCGGGCATGTGTGGTGAAGCGATGGGGCTCACGCACGCTTGCGCTTCCTGAAGAATTCGTTGTTGGCGGCAAAGGTGATCATGGTCGACATGGCGTCCGGACTGCACGACTGCGTCTGCGAGGAGGTACGGCTGCCTATCAAGGACTCGGAGGCGCCTCTGCAGATACGGGAAGCCTTCGCGATATGTGGTCGGGGACGAGGTCGACGAGCCTCGACCAGCGATACAGACACGTGATGTCCGTCCCGCCTCCGCACTTGCCTCGTCCCCCCGCACATCACCGGCTACGATTGGCCGGGCCGTGTTATCTTATATTGACATCTGCTGCCCGCCAACACTGCCACGCTTCCTGCAGCCCTCTCGTCGACATGTCGCTCTGCATGGACGACAATCTACTCATCCTTCTCGTCTAACGTTGTCGTCTAACGAACCTCCACTTCAGGCTATGGCGCTGTGCGTGCAATGAGGATGCGCAGTTCGCGAGCAGAGTGATGCTAGCCAACCCCAGCTGTTGCGCCGGGCGTACGCAGTCAGAACCGACAACAATCTATCCGTCTCCAGGCTGATCCCACAGCCTGCCGGCCTCCGTCCGTGTCATGGGACCGCCGCTGCCCATTGACGTCTGGCTGCTGGTCTTCGACGCGCTCGACGACCGCACCTTCCTCTGGGCTACCCTCCGCAACACCTCGCACTTCTTTCGCGATTCTGTCGATGGCTATCTACGCCATGGTGTCTCCCGAAACTGGCTTGTTGACCTGCACTACAGTGATCTTCACACGCAACAAGGCCCCTTGATCCATGACATCCACATTCCCATGGCTTTTGATCGCTTCTCTGATGACGGCACGCGCGCCTTCTTCCAGCAACGCGCGTACAAGAATGTCAACCTACGCTCTCGCAGAGGTTCCGTGCGTGGATGGGTCCCGTTCGTCCAGCGATATTGCGAGGAAACGCGGAAGCCGGCGCCAAAGGTCTTGAACATGAGCAAGCCGTCTAACGGTCCTCCGATGTGGGAGACGATGCATGCACACTGGCGCAACACGTTGCCGGACGACGAGAAGCATAGGTATCTTGCCCTTCTCCGCCATGCGGTCGCCATCGGGCGCGGTGACTACCCGCCCTACTGCCTCAAAATATACAACACCATCAAAGACACCGAGCTGGTAGACCTCGCAATCGACTGCGAGCGGCGCGAGATCTCTTTTGACTGGCGCGCGACTTACGCTGCACTCTTTCGCGAATGGCGCCTTGCCGATCGAGCGCAAGAGGCTGGGCTTAAGCCAAAGGTCTGGGATCCGAAGCTGGCCGCCTGCGATGCTCGCTCTCCCAGACATCAGGATCGCAAAAACACGCATTATCATATTCACGCACGACGCAAGCGACTTAGGCCATGGGTGGCAAAGAACAAGCGGCGTATGAGTCCCGAGATGCGCTGGACGACCGAGAACAGTGTCATTTTCGAGCAAAAGCTTTTGGGGCGTACACTATGGCTCGGGAATCTGTGTGAGATTGTGGAACCGGATGCTGAAGAATCCGAAGAGATTGTGCCTGCTAGACTGGCTGAGGATCATCCCGATCTGTTGATTTGGCCGTGGGGCGATGATAACCGATCTTTCGTCCCAGAGAGAGGTATATGCGGTACGAACGGGTGTGTTATCTTGTGATGACGCTCACTCTATGCCCTGGTCAAGCTTTACCAGCTTTGCCCCAGCCTCAGGAGTGGGCAGTTGCTTCTGTGTACTTTTTTGCCAAGTTCAGACGGAAATGTCGGCCTATTTGGTCCTCATTGCTCAGTCATGTGATTATTCCTCTCCTATTTGATACCCATATCTAGTACGAGGTCATATCTGCTACGAGACCTGTCCGTGTTCCTGAATACACTTTTTCGGCTTAGATTACGGCGACAGCGTACCAGTTCTTGCAATCTTATCTAACCGCAGATCTTCCGAGCCTTGGGCGCGGTCGCCAAACACATTCACCGAAATGTCCATCCTCCAAGCACCCCATAATACCATCGCAAGGATTTCCAGATTAGCAACCTGTATAAAGACGACCTGAAGAACGGTGTTTGCTAATACCGTCAAGTTCGACCTGCTCGTTGTCTCGGCGTAGAGAAAGACACGTCGTAAACGATGAAGATGTTGCGGAGCCAGATGAGTGGTAATACGGCTAAGGCAAAGCGAACTAGGTTCCTGCGTGTGTCTCGGGAGCTCAGAAGCCCAGCCGCAAACTTGCCCACGGTGTTGCGCAAAGTCGTACTTTGCAACGCTCGTTCAGAGGTGTCTCAGCACGTATTATGTGACACTGGAGTCCTCACCGCCTTCGCTGTGCGAGACATCTTGTACTCTCCGCTCGACACGGTGGAATGCAGGGCTGTGGCGGCTGCTTAGAAGGATTCCAAACGCACCTCTCGGCAATGGCTCCTAGTATGTTCGCAATCGAGATGAGCACATCGATGTCTTGAGATTGCCGTCTCAATTACGATATCTTGACCTTTGAGGTCTTGTCGACGACGAACACTGCCACACAGTGCCACCGAACATCGTTGTACGGCAATATCTGGGCCGAACTGATATCTGGTGGCTTCGTGTGCAAGGAGGCGTCCGCTAACATTCCTGACTTGGACACCAATTCAACGAGTAGCACGCTGAGCGCAATGATTGACCGGATGTGGAGAGGGAGTGAGCAGAAGGTTACGTGACGGCGGAGGCACGGAATGCATCGTGCACATAGACCTTGCTGATATCGGTTCGGACACGAGCCAGGTGGACAGGTTCTCGACCATGTTCATATGGCTCCATCCTTGGGCGGCACACGCTTATAAGAAAGATGTGATATGGGTTGCCCAGCTAGTGGTTCGAAACACGTCAAATGTTTGATGCCCGTGAGGAGATCCCGCATGACGTGTGAGGCAGCGTGGGGTGGTGGCTTGGCATGTAGGACGCTCTCCGCGTTCGGTACGACTCAACAATCCTTCTTCAGACACTGTTATGAACCATCACGCCGGTATACATATCGAGTCGATGGATAGCACGCTCAACATCTCCGCAGTGGTAGTGACGCAGCTCCCGATACCCTAACACCGCCGGCCCCCATGCCTCTACTTACCTCGCCCGACGACGACTGCGATGCCTGCACTCCCGAATGGGCCGTCAAGCGCAGACCGGCGGCCGTCGCCATCGCCGCCCTTCCTTTCGTGCTCACCTTCCTCATCGTTGCCGTCGCCGTGTCGCATAAGCTTTTCCCGTTGCTCTCAGGCCACGCGCAGCTGAAGGGCCATGACGGCGCACAGCTCCCCGGCTTCGCATGGCGCGAGAAGACATCGATACTCCGGAAACTGCGCATGAACGCGCGAACGCTTGCCAGTGCTGCCTTTTCCACCAACATCGCCCTCTCCGCCGTCCTCGTGGAGCTCATTCTATGCGAGATCTCGAATACCGTCAACCCCGCGACGCGAGCCCTTGCGCTCAAGATCACGCTCCCATTGCTGTTGTTCCTCCTCGTCGTTGCTACGCCTGCGCTCATCATACACTCGGTGATTACGAATGCGGGGTGGGAGCTTGGTGGGTCGCGGAACGGGCAGCGGAAGGTGGCCTGGGCGCTGGAGCTCGGAGGTCTGGCGATATGGCTTGCGGGCTTTTGGTATATAGGGAGAGGGCTTTTGGGGACGTACTTGCACGAAGGGTCGTACATACATGAGCACACCTTCAGCGAGGGATGCCTGGAGCGGATTGGTGTCATTGGGATCAGCTTAATGGCATCGCTTGCCGGTTTCGCTGCAGTGAGCTCGCTGTGGCAGACTTTTGGCGTCAAATATCGTCCAGTAGGTGTTCCCATTTCTTGAACCGAGTGATGAAGGCATTACTGACTCAAGCAGGTGACGGAGGCGGATATTGCACGAAAGCAAGCTGGCGTAGATGCCACCAACGATATGCTCTTGACTAAAGAGAGCCGATTGCGCGCCGTACAACGGAAGCTATCGGACACGCCGCAAGAGGGCTTCGTGACCCGGATGGTAGGCAGCATACGAGGGAACCCAGACGTCCAAGAGCGGAACACCCTTCAACTGGAGATCCAAGGGCTCGAGACGATGCGCAACACGCTGCAGAATTCGCTAACCGTCCTGCAATCGAGACGGCACACACAGCTACGCTCCCACACCGCATATGGCCGACTGCTGAACCTGTTCTCATTCGTCTTCGCCATATATTGCTTCTATCGTATTACTGCGACGACATTTACCACATTAAGGCGCTTCTCGTCTCCGAATACCAGCTTCGCAAGCACCGACCCAATCAACAACTTCCTCGCACTCCTGGCGAAGCACTGGGACCCTACTATTGATCGCGCGGCGTGGAGTCGGACGATATCCTTCCTCTTGTCTGGCATCATGCTCCTCGCCTCCTTCAACAGCGTCGTACAGACCTTTTTCCTCTTTGCTCGCGTGCTGCCAGGTGTCCTCCACCACGCACGCGCCAACTTTGCGCTCCTCATCTCGCAAATCGCGGCTACGTATGTGATCAGCTCTGCGCTCCTCTTGCGAAGCAATCTTCCAGTGGAGATGAAGAGCGCGATATCCGATGCGTTGGGAGCGCCACTCGAGCCTGCATTTACAGAAAAGTGGTTTGAGGGGTGGTTTCTGATGGCGAGTGCGTTTACTGCGTTTGGCCTTTGGGCGGGGAAGAGTCTGAAGGGGCAAGGGTGGGACGATGATGATGAATTGGGAGGCGGAGATGTTGAGATGGGGAAGTTGAATTGATGCATCATGTGTATTATTACTGTATTCATGTTTCCATGTTTCCACGTAGCATTTGTTGGGCGGCATAGCATTTTCGCAGCATACAGGCATTGAGCTCACGCAGCTGGTCCTTTCATAATTCCGCTTCCCGCGCGTGTATGCCCATGATTTTCAGTGCATACCTGCGCATCTCCTCGGGCACCAATGCCGCGAGGCAGTTTTATATTGCTTGATTGTCCACTTCTGCATCAGCATGTGCGCATATTCGTCAGCGCAGACGAGCCCAACACTGACGAGGGTTGACGTCGCCGCTTCCCGATCGGGCGTGCTAAGGTTGTTTGCATTATGACGTCGTCGTGGGGCAGCGCCTCGATGAAAAGCGCGGGGCAGCGCAGCTTTGGACCTTCATCTACACTCAAAACACTCTGAACCCTTCCCAACACACGAATCAACCTACCGTGAGTGTCGCTGGGCATAAATCGATTCGTGATAGCAAGCTGACGTGCACCAGGCCCTCCCAACCCCTACCAAATCGTACGCCATCACCCTGCCCGTCCTTCCTCTCGACTATCGCGTTCTAACATCGAGCAGAATCATCATGTCCGCACCCAACGCAGGCCGTCAGTCCCCTGAGCCGGAGAACCAGTCCAATGCTCAGTCCGGCACCACCACGTCCAATGTCAACGACCAGGGCGGCGCACCCAAGCAGGGTAACGCGCAGGAGAACTCGGACGACACCAAGAACGCTTTGAGCTCAAACCCGACGCACCCGCTTGAGAAGCATGCGGAGGAGAAGACGAGCAAGAAATGAGCGGTGCTATGAATCTTTTGAGACGACTGCTCTTGACGACGAGTTGAATTGTATGAATGGAGGCATACCTATCGGAGTCAGTCATGGGTACATTGTCTGCCCTGGTGGTGTTTAGCACATCGATGCTGTACATATCTACTTCGAAGAAATGAATACATGATGAATGACGTCACTTTTCCGATTTTTCCATGACTGGTAACATCACGCTTGACACATGTAGGGCGTCTATGTGCTTCCTGATCTGTAGCAGTGTTCAACTTCTTCGTCACCTCTGCTACCAGCGGTGTGTCGTTGACGACCGTCTGATAAACGTCACATCAGTGAAGTAGCGTTCGTCATATGCATGCTTGAGGATGAGCGCATCCAGCATCGGGTTGCGAATTTGCTATGCTGGAGCATGCGATTTCACTATTCCACGGTGGCAATTGAGCGAGCCAAAGGTATGTGTTCGTCGGGTCCTCGAGTCGGTAGCCTTCCATCGTTATGGCTCGTGTAATTTGAGCACGGTTTGAAACGAAGCCCGGGGGGGATTGTACAACCTTTGTTTTTGGTACATGAGGTGTTTTCGTCTTTGTGGAGTGTTCGGCTCGCTCTCTGGGTACGATCAACCCTCCATCTATCTCCTATCTTATCTAATTTGGTCGTGGTTCATGCTGGTGTTCCTGATGTGTGTCCATGTTCGTGTATCCATTGACCCCACCCCACTATCTAACCGATTTGTCCCCTTGCGGACGCGCTACCGCTCTTAGCCATCCCACTTGCGAAATTATTAGTGTGCCGTTCGCTTACACACTGGCCCTCCCAATTTTGTGTGGTATATATATTCATTGCGCTGAAAAATTGCCATAAATCAAACAGGGCACTTGGGTAAGCATCTCTCAAAACCACCCTCCACAACATCAAGCTAATAAATCTCAGTCTAGGGGTATGATGTATGTATACCGCCATCCGCAGCGCAGCGACGCCTACTAATCCGTCTTAGTTTCGCTTCGCATCTATCTGATGAGCATGTGAAAGGTCGTGGGTTCAATTCCCACAGTGTCCATCTATTTTTGCACCTTTTCCTATCTTTTTGAGTGTTTTGTTATCATGAAGCGTTAGGGGGCTGAATCCTTATTTGAAAAAGAAGGCTTAGGGTATTTTTTCGATGGGATACATAGAAGATGTTGCACTCTAGAAATAAGAACGTGTTAAGATTATAAATGCGCCTATACCCGTATGCATAGTAGAGCTGTGCTGGTGTGCTTTACGTAACTATCTTTTCATATATTGGAAAATCCTATAACCTTAGGGAACGATCGAGTCGGTCACTCTACTAAGACCCCACCGAAAACACTACATATTTGCGACTTGCAACTATGGGAGGGTACAATATGGCAAAACCAAGGGCCCTATATTGATTTTATACTACACTATACGTACCGTTCTCCAGAGTACCTGTTGTCGGAAATAATCGAGTCGGTTAGCGGTTGAATCAGTTACTCTACCAAGATTCTACCAAAACACCACATTTGTAACGTGCAACTATGGAGGGGTAAAATTTGGCAAATTCCAAGGGCCCTAAGTGACTATGTACTACACAATACGCACCGGTTTGCAGAGTACTTGTCCATCGGAATCTCTTTATTTAGTACCTCGTGCAAGAAGTATCGATTGCTCTACCTAGCGTAATGAAGCAATGCTAAGATCACTACCATGGGCCTTCTAAGCAGGCCTTCCCCAAAAGGCCCAAATAGTAGGAAAGTTTCCGCATGCGTTGCACATTACGACACGACATGGAATAGTACCAGCGGTACTTTCAAACGCAGCTTGTTTATAACCTATCAGACTATAACGTTGTTGAAGAACATGAAAAGACCGTATCTCGTTGTAGTGTGTTAGTAAATACTACTGCAACACTTCTCCTATCACCGCTGCCTGCCTTCTACTACACAACTTCCTTAAAGCGACATTGTATCATCGGGATTTGTAGAAGGCCGATCGTCTTTCATCGCTTGGCGCTCCAACTTCTGGAAGGCTTTCACCTTCCTGTCCATCTCCGACTTGAGCATGCCCTGCTGCTTTGCCTTCGCTTTAAATCTGCGGACCGGATTTGCGACGCGATGATAATAGGAGTTACGTTTAGCTTGAGTTTCCTCTAACTCCTCCTTCGTCCAGTTTTCCTTGCGCTCACGGGCTCTATCTGCAGTGCGCTTATTAATCTCTTCCGGAGTTAATGCCTCAGCATTTCGCTCGGCTCGCGGAATGTTGTTGCGACATAATAAGGCCATATTCGTTCCGGCATATTCAAAGTTGCGACCAGACTAAGGGTAAAGGCGCGCGAATTGCTTTTGCGCCTTTTCGGCAGCAGAATTGGTGTATATGCTAAACTAGATTATAAAGACTTGCTCCGCGAGTACGCAAATAACCCGAGTCAAAGTAACGTCGTCGGCAGTAGCAGAAATCCAGGCTATCATCATAATTATGAAGAAACGCAATGTGCGGCTTTTGTCTTGAAGAGTGTTATAAAACGGTGAGTAAGGATGCTTCCTACGTACGGATTAGCTTGTGTCCAACTCCCAGCTAAACTCAGAGACAAAGAAGATAGAGTAAGCCTTTACGCAACAGCCAGACGAAGACAATACAACATAAACAAAATAAAGCGAAACGTAAAGAAAACGGGAAAAGACAGTAGTACACAACTAAATAGGATGTGTTTGTGATATTGGTCTATATAATGTTAGTTCTAGCTTCACATACTTCAGCTCGTTCTCGCGATATTCATCATTGGAGTGCTGTTTCGTGCGCTTGCAAATCCCGCCTCCAAGTGCGGTACCAGATCCAGCATAAGCTTTGGATTGCGGGTCCAAACTATCCCCAGTTGGCTCAGTGAAGCCGAGATACATGCCGGGATCGAAATTGTCATCCAGGATCAAGTCGAGCGTATTCAAGTCGGCACGAGACGGAGGTTGATCGCGCGACAGAAGCTCCTTCGCTTTCTCAGTAGTGCCATCCGAGATGGCTTTCGCCCAGAATTCAGTGTCGTGGGCGTCAAGATCATTCTTCCATTGGACGGTCAAGTCCAGGGAGTTCATGCTGCGAACAGCATCAATGATGCTGCGGAGACGAGATTCGAAAACAGAGAAACGCATGATGAAATTCGATGCGCGAAGAGCGGAACTTGAAGTGCAGATAGTACGACTTCGAAACAGAGCAGACAGAAACGAACACAGGACGGAAAGTCGCGACGCTGTACACAATCTTTCTTCACGATCGAAGTCTTCCATTATCTTCCATGACGTCGAAGTTGTTTGAGGTAGGAAGTCACAGCACCGCTCCTTCCTCGAAATGACTCGAACGTCATATCGACCGACGCCAACGAATAGAACGAATCAATGTTCAGCGTAGAAGCGTATTGGTGAGGAGTGGAACGGGGTTCTATCCAACACCTGGCGCAGACATTACTTGCCCTCCACAAGCCTTGACAAGCCCTGAAAAGCCGTGACACCAATTGAATTATTAGTATAGGGCTATTGCTAAAGCTCCAAATTTTCAAGTTACCAGGACGGATGGGTGCCACGGATATTCATCCTTGCCGACCACTGGAACGAGCCAACTACGACACAACAGGATATCAGGTCCAGACAAACACTTTATGTGCCTGTCATGATCCGCGCTTCGACGAAGTGAGCAGTCTTCCTTCGCGAGCTTCACCTCACTCGCCATGCCGCAGTTGGCCAGCTGGCTGCGCTCCAAAGAGGAATGCAGGTCGATCTTGCCAACATTCGCGGCTTGTGTAAGTCGTTAGCACCTGTTGTGAACATGCAGGTGTTATTATGAATCTGTGTTCGTACCCAACACATAGTATTGAGGCCTTGAAGAAGTCCAACGCCATGGACAATAACAAGAACACATCGCCGACAGGTTTGTGTCAGTGTACGATGACGATCTGACATGAAGAAGAACGGGAGGAGCTATTGATCACTGGCAGCCTGAGCAACGTGGCGGTGGCGTGGATGCGGTAATACATGTCGTGTTGATTCTGACCAACGATTAGCCACATTCTCGTGGAATAGCACGAACTAGTTTTCAAAGGGTCGAACTAATGTGGACGATTTACTATCGAGACCCTCGTCTAACACCTGAAACTCCTCCACTGGTTCTGCCTCAACCCAATCGGGGTTCCTGACCAGCCTCCACTAGACCTACGTGTGGTCATGAGATGGCCTCCAGGTGCACAATTTCGCCACTATATGACCGGCCAGCGAGTCGGTTTCAAGTGTCTCCATCTCACACACTACAGTTAATGTGTACTTAACTGAACCATCTGCACTCGATGCAGTGATCGCTGATGGAAAGACAAACTAGTGAAACAAAGCCATACCGGCGACCGAAATGGTTCTGTAGATGTCCGGCGATGTGGAGTAAATGTCGTCCGGGTAGATTCACGACCAATTAGCGTCAGCCTCGCCATCAAATTCGTGTGATGTAATTTTTCGGCACAACACATTGCCAAACATCAGCATCTTGGAACGATGTCAACCAAACGTCATCGCATCCAAGGTCTTCTTGAAACCCAAAAGAACTCGCATTGGGGCAAAATCCACAATCGCATCAATCTGATGAGCATGTGAAAGGTCGTGGGTTCAATTCCCACAGTGTCCACTTGAATATTATTTTTTGCCCTTTTTACGTCGAGGCTCAATTTCTACGATACATAATCAAGGCACGCTGTGTTTTTTCTTTTGGGTAGGGGGTGGTAGGGGGTGGTATGAGGGGGGAAGGCGGGGGGAAGGCAGATTTTCTTAGTGCTGAAAAGAAAAACCCAGTCTATATCATGCTTACACGAATAATGGCACTCTTGCGGTTATAACAGGAATGTTTCTCAAAGCGAAAATAGTCTATGCGCGGCCTCATGGATACTCGACGGTTAGCGCCGTGGCTCGGCTGTGACTTGCACCCGCACCACCCACATCCTTTTGCACCACAACGCCGTCAACTCCGCAAATCAGCTGCTTCCTATTCCTGGGCGAGTTGAGCTGCATCGATGTCAGTACCAGTCGTTCTCCCCGAGACTCACGAATTTTCCTCAAATCACGCTTTCTCCTTCTTCAAGCCTTCTAATGTCTCGGCGGTGATTGTTGAATTACCAGAGTTATTCACGTTCGTATGCGCCGTCCCAATGTCGAAGGTTAGATGGGCAATCCGATTTCGGTAGTCGGACAACTCCTCGCTTTGAAAGCAAATCCGCACGTTGAAGACCATTGATCACCGGGCTGGGAGGTATGTCCTGTGTAACTTGGGCGGTCGCGACGAAGACAATAACCAACCCCGCTTCCACTCCTCACTAGTACGCTTCTACACTACATGTCTTACTACCCTAAGTCAATTCCGTGGATCTACCCAGGATGTTCCGAATGACAAAGACGGATATTCAATCCATGCATGCCGACCAGTGGCTTGTTCACTAACTTCACGTGTAAGGATAGCCCGGCTTACATACCCGTGTATTACACGTTAAAGATAACCAGGATACATAAAGATAGGTCTTGCGTTGCGCCGTGTATTATACGTTGAGGGTGAACAGGATACACTGAGACAGGTTTCGCAAGATACCGTGTATTGTACATTGAGGGTGATCAGGATACACTGAGACAGGTCTCGCATTCCGCCGTGTATCATACGTTGAGGGTGGTCAGGATAGGCTATCCATAGGACAGGTCATAGTTTATAGCAGCGCCGCTGGATCTGGTACCGCACTTGGAGGCGGCAATTGCAAGCGCACGAGACAGCACTCCAACAATGAATATTGCGAGAACCAGCTGAAGTATATAGAGCTGAAACTAACACTATATAGACCAATATTACAAACATATCCTACCCAGTTATGCACTACTGTCTTTTCCCCATTTCTTCATATTTCGCTTCATCTTTTAAGGTTGTATTATCTTCATCTGGCTGT
>Ga0247803_1000500_pt1 | contig 21245 bp, 20 predicted proteins | sample UWRJL014104B1_FD_180928 | JGI IMG/M metagenome (GOLD analysis project Ga0247803, IMG submission 180928) | Plant litter microbial communities from Arlington Agricultural Research Station in Wisconsin, United States - UWRJ-L014-104B-1 | ecosystem: Environmental > Terrestrial > Plant litter >...
CCGAAAGGGCAATATCAAAGCTTGTCCTCACTAAAATCCGACCATTCTCGTGTACCTACTTTTCTCGGAAAAGCCGCACTAAACGTATTGATAGCATTCCCTTCAACATCACTCAACCCAAAAAAAACTATCGCGACATCTATTTCGCTTTCGCATCCAACCCAGCCAACATCCCCTCAAACGTCGCAAACCCCTCATACACACCAAGTTTCTCCACAATACCCTGGCTCTGCTTCACGCCCTCCTTCGCCTCCTTCTCGTTCGGTCCATAGTACGCATAATCCCGTATCATCAACATGTTCTCGAACAACTCCTCGTTGCCAGGCCACTTGTCCAGCGGAATCTCATTGAAAGCACACTTCTTCCCTCGAACCTGCTCAACAGCGCGGCAGATATCAGACGGTGTTTCCCAGCCTGACGCAGCGAGGATGTGCTTCCCCAGCGTCGCCTCAGGCTCAGCAAGACATGCCACAACAAACTTGCCATAGTCTTGCGGCACGTTGAGGAGCGGGATTGGAGTGTCGGGCTTGAACATCATAGAGATGGAGTAGCTCTCACCGTCGTCGGCCAGCTTGATGGAACCGGGAAGATTGGACATGAAGAAGCCTGCGAGCACGAAGGAAGCCGGGACACCGACTTCCTTGATGTACTCCTCGATCATAGCTTTGGAATCGAAGTGGTGTAGCTTGACCAGTTTCCCGTTTGTTACTTTGGAGACGTAGGGAAGGGTGGACCAAATGAGGTGTTCCACGCCGGCTTCTTTGGCTGCGTCGGCGAGGTTGCGACCTTGCATGACTTCGTTTTCGATAGTGCCTTTTTCCCAGTAGTTTGTTACGCCGAAGACGGCGGCGGAGCCGGAGATGGCTTCGAGGATGGAGGATTTGCTGCCGAGGTCCGCCTGTGGGGTCTTGGTTAGATATGTTGTTGTTGCTGTTGGATTGAGGGGGAGAAGGTGATGTGTACCTGCACCATTTCGACGCCTTTCGCGACCATGGCTTGCGCATCGGGTTTGTTGGGGTTACGCGTAACGCCGCGGATCTTCCATTGCTTGGAGAGCTGGGGATGGGCTAGGATGGCTCGCACCACGGAGCCTCCTTGGTTACCTGTGGATCCAAAAACGGTGATGAGCTTCGACATTTTGGATATATGAAGCATAGAACTCTGACTGGAAACGATTCACGGGCCCTTCAGCACTATGTATACTCCCTCACCCAAGGCACATATCCCATGGGGTCCTTTGTCACTGTACATAGTAGCATTCCTCCCTTCTGAGCTAGTCAGCAGCTGTGCTCGTGCTAGCAAGTTGAATAATGGGTTAGTAATCGGCTACTTTGTAGCCGAGTCAAGATGCGACAATGCTACTGGTGCGTGAGGAGCGGCGCATGTGAGTTTGGGGCGTGGCGTTCACCCCGCCTTCCCGTTAGCGTAAGGGCCGGCGGGTTAGTCACTCGCGCTACGACGTCTTCTTACCCACTCCGTGCCGTTGCACACGCCTCTCTGCTCATCTTAGCGACAAGGCTTGCTGATTACGTCGCCATGCATGCTCATTATGATGTTGAGCTGTGGCACCAATCGTACCAAAATCGTGGGCGCAGATAGCATCGAAATCATGCGGGCTTACGGTTTGATTCCAGGATCGAGCTCGATGAACTCAACAATACCAGGAACGCCCGTTGACCCAGCACATACTCCCGGGCTTTCTGTCGACTGCTTTAGACGTACCCGGGAACGTTGTGACGGACGACCATCGTTTACACCTTTGAATATTAGAACACAGCTCCCACCCCCGAAGTTGCGCACCAACTGCCGCAGGCGGCAGATCATATCTCTCCTATATGAATGTGGGGACTGCACGTGCGGAGTGCGCAGAAAGCTTCAAAATGCTTGCGACTTTACCCTTCTAGCCGGGTCATCGAAATTAATCAACTATCATGAGAGCAACACCAAAGATCCTCGCTGCTCAATTGGTGTCTGCTTCCCCACAATCTACCGAGCATCACTACTCTCCTCTCCAATCAACTATATTACCGACGAATTACCTGTCGCCGTGGGATTCCCAGACACGAGGGGCTTCCTTGATCCACGCAGCACATCATCATCAATTCGAGATTTGCAGCTAATTACTTACGACATAGTATGTAGGTTCATCAAACAAAAGTATAGGAAATCTGGACTCAAGTGCCGGCATAAAGACCTCCTGCCCGGCTATACAATACGTGGACCCGCCATACTGTCTGTACGTCTTCGTTAACGACACACCACACCGTAACCACTTCGACCGAAACAAGCAAGATGTTGACGACTCCTCTCCTTGCACTCGGCCTTGCGGCGACCGCTCTCGCTCAGGGCACCATTCCAGCGGACTACCGCAAAGTGTACATCACTTCGATGCAAGATACCAAATTCGTCGTGGTTCCAAAATCGGCCACCAACGGCGCCACCACCGTCGTGTACGTCTTCCAGCAATGCGTGCCTTGTTTGCACTTCTCATTGCCAATATACTCATGAAAATTACAGTCAGACTCTTACGTCCACGCCCGCTCAGCAATGGGCGCTTACGGGCAACGCGACCAAGATCTACCTGGCCGCCACTCCGACACTTTGTCTCGACGCTGGTGCTAAGAGTGAGTCACCACATTCACGATGATAGGGCTGAATCTAACGTGAGCGAAGCTGCCTGGAAAGACATGGCTAACGTCTACGTAAACACGTGCTCGGACACCGCACCCGGACAGAATTGGACAGTCATGGCTGATGGAAGGATCGCGGTTACGGCTTCTGCCGGAACACGTAAGTCATGCATCATAGTCGCATTTGATAGTTCGTGAGGCTGATCGGATCGCAGAACAATGCCTCGATCTGCAATACCTGCGAGCGACACAAAACAACCCCGTCGGCTTGTATAACTGCGCTGGACTCGGTAACACTGGTGCGAAGGATAAGGGGATTAACTGGCCGCTGAAGGATGTGCCTGCTACGAGCCGCTTGGCCCGCTTCTTCCGCGTCTAGGAGCCTATGTCAGGGCAAGAAGAGCTGAGTTGTGCTGCTGAAGGGTGACTATTAGTATCGCTCGATTAAACCACAATTCCTTCGCTCATATGGTCTTCGTAGCTATTCTTGAACTTCTTGATATGTACAGTGAAGCTGTGCGTCAGTACGTATTAGCGACTCCTTCTGGAAGTGTCATAGAACTGCCGAGGACGGACATTCAGGAAGCATCGACACAAAGACGGCCTAAGTTACTAGAGTTCATGAAAGCCCAAAGTAGGTCCATGATATCTCCTTCAATCTAACTACAATAACCATTGCTTGCTACACCATCGTCTCGTCTTCGTCTATCGCCATCTCCGAACCACTATAGTCCAATTCCGCTTCCATATTCTCATCCGGCTCTAGGCCGTCGTCCTCTCCGTAAAATGCTTCATTAAGCCTACCGTGTAAGGTTATTGCTTTCTTGTACCTTCTGCTCAGCTTAAATAGCAGTTGCTCCAATGATTTATCCCAGCACTGCTCCGAATCTAGTTTTGCTTGTAGCAGGATTTCGTCGACCTGAAAGTCGAGTTCACGGCCATGCGCAAAGAAGTCGACATATTGGCGTGCAAGCTTGCGCATCCGTCCTGTAGGAAAATACGCGATTTTGGCCTCGATTTCATCGAGCACAGTGCTGCGACAATGAGGGCAAGGGCACGGCCTTTTGTTTTCTACGATGCTCTCTTGGAACCACCGCTGCAGGCACTTGACTCCGAGGAGGTGTCCGCACCGCATTTGCACCGCCGTTTCGAAATATTCTCCATCCTCGTCCGAGCATAGCTGACCACAGACGGCACACTCTACGTCCGATGAGCTCAAACTTGGTTGCAATTCGGTGACTGGTATGGTGAATTCTCGCACATCCACTTGATCTCCGGTAAGTATTCCTCTTTCCCGAACGAGATCGGCGTAGTATGTCTCCAACATATCTATGCAATTGACCTCATACATCGTTAACGGTCCTACCCACTGGATGATGCCCATCCATTCCATACTCAAGGGCACTTCGTCGATGACAAAAGTGTACTCTTTACCCAAAAGATGTGCTTGTGTATCGAGCTCGGTCTCCCACTCGTAACCCAGATAGCGTAGTTTAGAGCTCTGCTTCGGTGGATTATTCATCAGCCATAGAATTCGCCCCCCGGTTCCTCGACGCCAATTATTCATCTCCATCTCTTCGTCCCTGCTTCTGTAAAAGTCTAGACTTTGGAAAGAGGCCGGTATGTTAGGCAGTGCGCTTCCCAATATGCCTTGCGAGGCGTAACGAAGTCTCCTCTCGAGCATAAGGATCTCCCTGTTCGCTTCCAGATGGATATTGAGCTCGTCCTTCCAATGTTGTGACTTCCTATGCGCCTCTCGACACATGACGAGCATATGTAGTTGCTCCATGTGCAAGTCTCGCGCGCTGGAAAGTTTTTCTACAGTTTGTTCTTCTAGACTGTCGCCAACATCGGCGACCATTTGTGTAATGTTCTCACTCAACGCCACACATTCCTCGAAAACGTCTTTTGGGTCCGCCATAATGATGTTGACGCTGGAAATCCTGTTTTAGTGGTAAGATGATGAAGAGTAATGGTCTATATCTTCTAGCATAGCAAACTCTCTGTTCCGGAAAGCTGTTCGTTGGTGTGTTATGGTTCTTCTGGCTACTCCGTAGACGCTCGCTTTAAATGATGTGCACTAACTCATAATTTGCAACTTGGTGAGTAATTGAGATTTGTGAATCCTTATCAGTTACGAGTCATCAAATAGTCATCGTGTACGAGACATACCCATGAACTAGGTTTGAAAGATAAATAACGATTAGAAAACCATGCGGAGCCGAGCTTGTTGGAGTGGCTCAGTTCCTTTTGTGCATTGCATACGCAGTAACTTGATACCAGATGACCGAATTTGTACCCTCAAACAACAATAGAATACAATGACATTCAGGGAAATTTCTTGTCAATCGGTCAGTGAACCGGATAAAATTTCGTTGTTTGCTCATGTACATTGACTCCACAATGTGTCTAATTCACGAAATGGCCTGAAAATAGTGCGTCATGGAGCATGAAGCGGAAATGTAGTTGGCTTTCATTCCCCAAAACCACTGAAAGCAGACCATGTGTGAACACACAGTGGCATTATCGTTATCAGAAGAGGAAGCTCCAATCTTCGACTTATTGTATCAAAACCGTTTGAGTACACTTCAAGATCGATCAATAGGCCGCCTCAGGGTCTACCTTACCCTGAGCTACTCATCATTTCAAGATACCCGTTAAATTATGGCCGACCCAACTCGAACCTCGCTCGACTACATTGAAGACATCAATGACCATCTCGACCAATGCGTAGAACTACGCAAACGAATCGACCATGCAGATAACTACTTCAAGAACAAACCCGACGTACATATACATGGCGCTCATGAGGAGACAGGTGATCACTGGTGCAGATATACATTTGAACTATTCATCATGCATAGGGATAAACTCAGAGAGGCGCACAGAAGGGATGAAGCTAATCCACGCGAACACTGGGCTGAGGAGTTGCCTTTGCAATACGATGCCAATATGAGAATTTTGCTGTTGGAGAGGAGATTGCGATATGTTTGTCAAGGATTCGAGCATCAAACGTTACCCGCGGATGTCCAGAATTTAACGATTTTCAAGGGGATTGAGATTGGAGATGAGAGGGATTCTGAGAAAGAAGGGACTGACAGTATCCATGATGATGAAGAGGAAGCAGAGGAAGATGACGACAACATACCGATGGACGTCGAAACTGAGCTGAACGAAAATGATGTTAAGCACGGAGATCTTCCTACTAGGAAAGACCAGATGAGATGGCGCTCAGGAGTTGCCGGGCGGCTAATCTGGATATTGGACCCGGCATCCGACGAGGCCGAAAGTCTGCGGTACTCGGGCTACAGCTGGAAATACAACGTTGGAGAGCAAAAGGATATCTTGGCTGTGTTCTCAGACCACAAGCACGATTGGCTGTTCTTCCCAGAAGAGGGCGAGATAAATCTTGAGTGGATGGCACTAATCAAGTTCGTGGGAGCACTGACGCTATACGAGGTAGATTGCCTCGAAACGATAGACGACGTGTTCCACCGCCTCCGCAAAGCAAGAGCTCTGGAAACTAAACTCACGGGCGTGGAAATTGACAAACACGCCAGAGCTGCAACGAACGAAGCGTACAATGCCGGCACGACCCATTGTCCTATTTGCCTCAATGAATTCTTGAAACAGGAGCGCTATGAACCTGCTGTAAAGACGAACTGCGGTCACTTTATCGGCAAGGACTGCCTTCGTGAATGGCTCGAATCGGGCGAGGAAAATTGCAACAGATGTCCAGAATGTCGTGGCTATTATTTGGACGCCGTGACAAACAGTATCGCTTTCTTACCGGACGATGTAAAGGATGCGGCAAACGCATATATCGACTTCTTTGGGGAAGACTGTGGGCTGGAAAACGCTGTTGACAACTTCCTGGTGGGAGATGCCGGATGGTAATGAAATACTGCTATAAAGGGACGCTTCAAGATATGATCGGGAAATTAAGCAAGCGTTATGGAAGGGCAGCGGAGCTACACTTTACATTAAATGAGCTGGTAGAGCAATATGAGGGGTCGGTTGACGGCATGGAATAATTGGGTCGATGACGGAGCCACAGGTGCAGTAAAACTCATCTAGAGGGGGCCAAGTATTTCATTGTAAGATAACTCAACAGGTGGTATTTGTAATTAAAGATGTGACAAATAGTGCACTCTTTACTGTAGGACTTGAGCGTAAACGCAAGATTACTTGACGTACATCCACTCGAAACGGAAAACCACCGGTGGCGCAACCACTTTTTCCTGAAAGAGTATTTCAAGTCTGCCTAGGTCGTTTTTAGGAAATACAGCCTATACAGTGTTGTTGCCTATCTATTTATCTATGATATGCCACAATCCCAGGGAAATAACCAGGTGTTAAGCATGCTGTCAAAGGTATCCTCCCTGCTAGCGGTGGCGCGTTTAAAGTATTTATCCCTCGAATGTCTGGTGTAAAAACCACTCATTATCTGCCGTGAATCTAATCTAGTGACCTGTGAGTGATGGTTTTGCTTGGTTGGGTATGTGTGGAGGTATTATCTGAAGAGCGTTTCTGAAGAAACAAGTGATCAAAGCGCGATGCCTTAACACAATCAAGTCGAATCGTCTCTACTGAGTGGACGTTACGAGGATGGGAGTTTTACGGAGATTGTTTCGCTACGCAAACATCAACGAAAGATGGGGAAGGACAGATCTAGCAGCGGTCGGGGCAGGAAAGTGATTTCAGAGCATGCCCCATACGACGCTTTACGTGAACCGGTAGGATGTAAGAGGCATTGAATAAATCTGATTCTCTACAATGTACTTCAGCTACGAACCTCTTGAGGATGGGCTCGCTAATACAATAACACATGTCAGTATAATATCCAATTGGACAATGAAAGGCACCCGAGCACCAGATGCATGTCTTGCCAAGCCTGTCTTCAGCTTCAGCTGGATTGCGGGGTTTGATCCCAATGTCTACCACATAAAGGCGTACTAAAGACGAGCTTTTTGCGAAGACAACGCCTACACCTACCATGGCATGCAAAGTTTGCAACGATCTTCAATCTCCCTCAAACGTAAATGACCTGCATCTCTGAGGGCGTTTTGACAAGGATACTGTCCGCGCGTCTTCGGGGAGCGGCTGTGACAGTTGCCAAATTCTTATGAATTTCTATGACGACTTTGGTTCCATCAACGGCTATCGACACCGCATAGACGTTTCTACACCCTGGCCGAGGACGTCGTTTCCGCTTGCAGCGCGAGGTTTGCAGCATGGCTCTCTCTTATGTGCCTATGGTACACCACGGCACTAGAGTCACCCTTTGAAGGTCCAAAAATTACAGCGTGCGCAAGCTCGCTGTCGCTGCAAAGTTCAAGTACTATTGATTTTTCCGTTACGGCGGTTGTTCCGTTACGCGTAGATAGACGTTATAGCCATCAAACCTGGATGCTCTGCCTTAAGCACCCTCTCTCCGATATCCACAACGACGTTTAGAGCATTGCAAGGGATTCCGATCCGGGACCCACACATTCCCAATACGGTGATTAGAAATAAGCCCATAAACTAAATACTTAGACACAACGGATGATTCCAGCGAAAAGGGGGTTTCTGCCTTGTTGCTACTGATCATTTTCGGCACTTTCGGGACCAGCCTACCACATGACTTGTTGACGTGGCAGCCAAGTCTTCCGGTGAAGCAAAGGAAACCATTGATTAGCTAGTTCGCGCAGCCACTTGCGCCGGGGGAGGGGGCTTTGCCCGGTTAACGTCTTGGCGTGCACTGCCCTGGAAGATTAACCACCCGCGATCATCATAATCTATCAATCGCTTCCGTTGTTCCCACAATTTGTAGGCACTTATAGTCAATTCCAACCAGCACCTTGCCTCGGGTTGTCTGCATTCGTTGCTCTTCCGCCGTCCTAGAGACGATATTGTAGCGATGCGACTTCTTCATTTCGATGATTCCAGGAGACTCGTCTTGACCGACTTCAGCGGGAAGGCTATTCCACCATATGCTATCCTTTCACACAGATGGGGAGATTCCGAGGTTCTCTTCGAAGATATCAGAAGTAACACCTACAAAGAGAAGGGGGGTTATCGAAAGATCGAATTCTGCGCCGAACAGGCTGCCCAAGATGAGCTACCATACTTCTGGATCGACACATGCTGCATTGATAAATGGAACCGTCGTGAGCGCTCAAAAGCAATCAACTCGATGTTTCGATGGTATAAAGATGCGGCAAAATGCTACGTATTCCTACCAGACGTTTCAGTATCCGCCGCGACAGCTCAACGAAGTAGCTGGGAGGCATCCTTCCGGGCAAGCGAATGGTTCACTCGAGGTTGGACACTTCAGGAACTCATTGCTCCGGTATCGGTCGAGTTCTTTTCTTCTGAAGGACGGCGAATAGGCGATAAACAAACCCTCGAGCAGCTGATCCATGGGATTACTAGTATCCCAGTCGAGGCATTGCAGAATTGTCCATTAGGCGAATTTACTATATTCGAGAGAATGGCATGGGCCGAAAATCGCGAAACAACCGAACAAGAAGACAAGGTCTACTGCCTTCTTGGAATGCTCGATATATTCATGCCTACCTCCTATGGCGAGGGAAAGGAGAAGGCGTGGAGAAGACTCCAGCTTGAAGTGGAAGCAGCTACTAGCGCCCCGTCTCTCATTCCCTTTTCCCGGAACGAACATTTCGTTGGATGGGAATTACAGCTTGCTGAACTAGAAGCAATGCTCTTCAGAGACCAACAAACTGCCATGGCTGCAATAACAGGACCAGGAGGAACAGGCAAATCACAGCTAGCGCTCGAGCTTGCGCACCGGACAAGACGAAAGAACAAGAATTGCTCAGTCTTCTGGATTGATGCAAGCGACATGCACAGTCTCTATCAGTCGTATGCGAGTATTGCTCAGAAGCTCGAGGTTCCTGGTTGGGACAACGAGAAGGCAGATATCAAGCAGCTGGTGAAAATACATCTGAGTAGGAAGTATTCAAGGCAGCAGCTACTCATCTTTGACAACACGGATGGCATAGAGCAAGGTTCCAACGGGTTTTCCACAGCACAGGCTGCCGACTTACTCGATTACCTGCCACAGTCTAAACTATGTTCTATCGTCTTCACAACAACCAGCAGCGACACCGCTAAGAGGCTAGCATCACAGAATATTGTAGAGCTAGGAGGAATGACCCCAGACATAGCTTCAAGGATGATGGAGAACTATTTAAACACTCCGGTTTCAAGAAGTGAGCAGCAGGAAGTGGAGCCTTTATTACAAGAGCTATCGTATCTTCCCCTGGCTATTGTTCAAGCAGTTGCCTATATTAATTCAAGAAGCGTCACACTGCAAGAGTATCGGTCACAATTGCTCAAGCAAAAAGAGGAGGCTTTTGAGCATAGTAGCGAATTATCGGAGGGCAAGCTACAAGGATACGATACAGATGGTCCCGTCACTACAACACTTCTCGTCTCGATAGACCAGATCCGTGGTAGGAATTCGCTGGCAGCAGACTATCTATTCCTTGCCGCCTGCGTGAACCGAAAAGATATCCCGCTGGACTTTCTAGAAGCAACCTCACTTCGCGAAAGGGAAGATGCAATAAAAGTTCTGAACGACTACGCGCTTATTACACGGCGACCTGCTGAATCCGCACTCGATCTCCACCAGCTAGTACATGGCTCTCTACGGAGGTTGCTCCAAAAGCAGAAGAGACTGGACCAATGGAACCAACATGCTATTGCACGGCTACTAGCGGTGTTCCCCAGCCCTAGTCGCGGTAGCAGAAGCAAGTGGAGACGATTACTTCCTCATGCCAAGTACGCTCTGTCACATAGCCTCCTTGAACAAGAGGCTGCAGATAGGACGACCCTAAGATGGAAATGCGCCGTGACACTGCTCAGTGATGGAAGGTACAGCGAGTCAGAAGAGTTGTTTGTGCAAGTGGTAGAGACGAGAAAAAGAGTACTTGGGGAGGAGCATCCAGACACGCTAAAAAGTATAGGCAATCTGGCGTCGACGTTTTGGAGTCAAGGCCGATGGAAGGAGGCTGAAGAGCTTGACGCACAAGTGTTAGAGACGCGAAAGAGAGTGCTTGGGGATGAGCATCCTTCTGTGCTGAAAAGTATGGCTAACCTAGCGTCGATAATTTTGGACCAAGGCCGGTGGAAGGAGGCTGAGGAGCTGTTTGTGCAAGTGATAGAGACAAGAAAGAAGGTGCTCGGGGAACAGCATCCTTCCACCCTGATCGGCATAGGCAACTTGGCGTTGACGTATAGGCATCAAGGCCGGTGGAAGGAGGCTGAAGAGTTGTTTGTGCAAGTATTAGAGACAAGAAAGAAGGTGCTTGGGGAAGAGCATCCTTCCACCCTGATTAGCATTGGCAACTTGGCGTTGACGTACAAGCATCAGGGCCGGTGGAAGGAAGCTGGAGAGTTGTTTGTGCAAGTGATGGAAACAAGCTCAAGGGTGCTCGGGGAGGAGCATCCTTCTACACTGACTAGCATGACCAACCTAGCGTCGACGTATAGGCATCAAGGCTGGTGGAAGGAGGCTGAAGAGCTTGAGGTGCAAGTAATGAAGACAACCTCAAGGGTGCTTGGAGAGGAGCATCCTTCTACACTGACTAGCATGGCCAACCTAGCGTCGACGTACAGGCGGCAAGGCTGGTGGGAGAAGGCTGAAGAGCTGTTTATGAAAGTAGCAGAGACAAGAAAGAAGGTACTTGGGGAGGAGCATCCCTCCACACTGGCCAGCATAGCCAACATAGCGTCGACGTACAGGCATCGAGGCCAGTGGAAGGAGGCCGAAGAGCTATTTGTGCAAGTAATGAAGACAAGCTTAAGGGTGCTTGGGGAGGAGCATCCGGACACACTGGGCATCATGGCCAGCCTGGCGTACACGTGGAAGTCCCGAGGCAGAAGTGAAGACGCCATCTCATTGATGGAAAAGTGCTTTAAGCTACAGAAGCAGATCCTTGGCCCTCGCCACTTTGGCACAGTGGATTCACTCCAGGCTCTAAACGAGTGGCGAATGGAGAATGTAGAGATTCGAGCGTAATGCTCTTTTATCCCGTAGAATTTAAAGCCGATGCACACCGCGGACAAGTCAAGCTGTTTAAGAATGCTTACTAGTGATATTATACAGCAGTGGAACTACCTTGCCACTAGATTCGCCATTGTAGACACGGAGGCTGGTCGACTCACTCCGGCCATAGGGTTGTGGGGTCGCGGACTCTGTAGGTTTTTCGAATTGAGTTGGTTGACCAGAGCCGAGATCTAAGTTGGATTTCAAGAAGTCAGCCTGCTGACCTCAGCACAGCCACGAGCCCAACGGGCCATGGAAATAAGTCATGCCCTCGTGGTTAAGTGACACGCATAAGGTCGTTTCGCTAACTGGATGTAAAAGCTGCTTCGATCAGAAGTACCAGTCGAGGGGGCAATGTATAAATGTGCGTGCCATAATCGCAACTAGGCTAACAGCGACTTCCTACTATCATGATAACGCCCAGAACCATTGGGTTTGATAATTGGGTTATTGCCGTGAGCTCCGAGCTGCACGAGGTACTGCACAAAGAGATTCTGGTAACGCCCAGAAGCCGAATTGAGGTCCTTCTATGAATTCAAGATGCTAACAAGGATTAAAGATGGCGTTGTATGGCGTACGTCTAGATTTCTGTACAAAGAAGCTCCGTATGAGCAGGCGCGAGGGCGCCGCTATCGTGTTTACAATTTCTTTAGGACAAGAGCGTGCTGTAGTAGACTTCAAAACTTATTAAAAGATTTAAGAAAACTTTGATGCATTTAGAATATAAGAGGCATTTGATCTCAAGGTACCTATGGTTGGTCTCGCGACGGAGTGCATCTAGCGACCCAAGCATGGAACTACTTCTCTCCAATCGTCAATCGAAAAGACGGAGTTTTGATAGCGCGCAGTAATTGTACCCCACCGCACATGGAAAAATTCATGACCCGCCACTAAAGCACTGGTCCGACGTCCGCCTTCCTCCCCAGATGCTTCATTCTTAGCCCTCCTTACCGCCGGAAAATTCTCCGTTTGATCTTCCGCTACGGCATTCACAATATGTCCACCGTATCCATCATCAAGCACATATTTTCTATTCGAGACATAGCCGTGCTGCCCACACGTCCAGGTATTACTTTTTCGGTAACGAGAATTAGGGGATGGAAACGTTGTTAGATACACTAAATGATAGCAGTACCGCGTGGTTGTTAGCTCAGCATCGGGTACAGTTGGGTCGGAACAGTGCGAACGGAATTACATTGTTCTACGCCGAGAGCCACGATGATCTGCATCGGTGGCCTGGTTTTTGTTTCTATTGGAGGATGTGGCAAAAGTCGGAGATGCGGCCGCGAAGTTTTGTCACTTTAACAGGCTGTAAACAGATGGGTGGTGTACGACTGGGCATATTGAGGTAGCACGAGCAAGCGTGTAGCTTGTGGCCGCCTTCCGTAGCACGAAGAGTGAGCACAGAGTGGTCTGGAGCAAATTTGCAAACACTTGAAGATCGAATGGTATAAACAAAATCATATGAACAATTGCGCTCTAAACGCTAGAACAAAAAACACCATCAGTCATCGCAGTCATTATTTTTCAAGCCTCATCGTCTCTCTTCGACCTTGAGTTATTCTAAGATTGTCAGCGGCAATTACCTGATTGGTACAGTATGTTACTTACTTGACTCAACGTTCAAGCATTGCTGCAAGTGCACCCCTTTCGGCCCGGTCCACTCAGTACCGGAAACCCAACGCACAGCTGGCCGCTACGGCAGACTGCACCTGAAGCGCCACAGCTCGCCCTAGAACAAGGGCCAGTATAGCCCTGGGGAACTGGCTCAGCCGCAGGGTTGGCGGCTGGGAGCGCGGCGACAAGAGTGGTGAGGAAGGCGGCGATGACGATGGCGAAGCGCATGATGAAGGTTTTGTAGGTAGTGGGTTTGGTGTTGAATGTAGTGATGGAGTTATTATCGTGAAAGTAGCAGAGGGCCGTTGATGTTAATCGTGGGAGGAGTAGAGGTAGTTGTTGAGGAGATGAGTGATATGGGTGTTGAGTGATGATCGGAGAAAGTCTGAGCGGACCAGTGAACTTTATACCCAAGGTACTCTGCACTTAAAGAACCAAGATCGATGTAACGGTTATGACGTCTGGCACCTGTTCCCAAGCCGTAGGCTCATGCGTCGCCGCAGTACGTACGCACTGTAGGCATCCCTGACGATCCGTCCCGCCGTCGCCGCTACTCGCACGATAAAAACGCCTAGTTTACAATTCACCGCAAGCATACGCGAGAAAAACACCAAACGAGGCCATCGGTGGAACCAAGCGCGATGCACAGCCTACCGCCATCATCCCGTAACCAAGTGGATCTGACAATGGAAGGCTTCAAGCACTCGACAAGTTTTACCCTTTGCAAATTTGTGCGACCCGCCGAGCGCGGCTTGCTGCACCGCCGGTGGAGACGTTACACTTCCCGCTTCTTGGACACTATGGCTCCGCCCGACGATTTGGAGTTAAGGTAGTTGTGTTGGTGTTTATTTGGCGGTAAGCTGTCTTGGAACCATCTTGGAATCGGCTTGGCTGCTTGGCTTGTGTGACGTGTGTGGGGGGATTCCCACTTGGTTGTTTCTTCAGCGCATCAGTCATTCACCAACAAACTTCACGCTTGTAAGGGTTGCCCGTGTCTGGGATGCCGCATGCGGTCGGGCGATGACATTTCGTAGAGACGTGCGGAAACAACGCGTGTTTGGTTTCGCTTGAGCACGTGTCCAAGAGATTCCAAGAATACCAAGATCGTGCGGCATAGAGATGGATCATGCGGCTAAGAGAATGTTATATAGATGACGCAGGCACGTGGTGCGAGGAGAGAGCGAAATAGAACGGGGTTTGCTTGATTTCCGTTTCCAGCAGCGCTTATTGTAGCGATCTCCATATTGTGCAAGTGTCGATCATAAGGTCGATTGTGAGGCGTACCTTGGCTATACAGTCGGGCCGCCTATGGAGTCTTGTGGGCAGTTTCAGGGATGCCATTGCCTGTAATGCCAAGTTCTGAGAAGGCTGGACTAAGAAGAATCCTATGGGGTGTGCAAGCGGTGCAAGATGCGATAGCAAACCGCAATACAGTTCAAGAAACTGTTGAATATATCGCTGGATAGATCGATCACCTTTAAGCCGTTAGCAGGTACGGAAAGTGTAGAATTGCGCGGCGGATAGTGGCCCCAGGAACCGAGTGAGGTGTACGTTGAGATTCGATATGCAAACTGGACTGCACGCCTAGCACGCGTTCTCACACTATACACTGGGCAAGACTTGAGATATCGCCTATACGATGTTTTGGTGTTTTGGTATATTGAATCCGCCTGCAGAGATACAAACCTACGACCCGCGACCCACAATTCAGGCTTCGAAACCGGACCCACTATTGATAAGACTTGGACCGAGAGAAACAGCGGGTGGTGGAGCTGTTGCCGCATACGTCAGACTGTGGCAGTGTCAACTTGTAGATACTGTAATACTGTACAGAGGCATGAATTTGTGTCCACATTGCCGTGTTTGACACGTAGCGACTCTATCGCATGGAATCGTTAGTCGCACATATTGGAGTCCAGCTTTGGCGCCAAGACACAACGGCGTCTCTTCCATTCCCACACGCCTTCGATTGTGGTTTCGAAGAGGTGGATGTCAAAACGTCGAAACACAGCGGCGAGTGTCAGGACGGCTCGGCATATACAAGACTACAGATGTCAGAGCTTGCTTTCGCTCTCAAGAAGAGGAATAGAATACGAACTTGATACCCAAATAGCATTTTGTTCCTTTGCGGAAGAAAAGAGAGCGTTCTAATCTCTGCCTGTCCTTTAGCAACCACCGCTGACACCGAACAGTCGCGTACTCTCACAATGCCTCCGCTCAAATATGGCCAATTTCTTTGGCTCGGGCCTAGAGGTCCCCCAGTGGCGAGCACTATCCTGCCATAATGTGGCAAGTCGATTGAGCCTCTTTTCAATTGCGAGTAGCGCGCGACGCTGCTGTTTCTTTCTTTTCTCACTCTCACCATGAAATGGGGTGTTCGGCCAATCATGTATTCTTCGCTACCGCAATAACGGGAGATAGAACGGACGCGCTTTACAAAGAGGTTACGAAGATGTATTTAGACCGCATGTTTGCAAATCAGCACGATGGATGGACCTGGAGGTCTAGTGGTCTACGGGTCCTATACGAAGACATGCGTGGTCTATGGTCCGACTCGAGACTCGCCCCAAGGAAGAGAGAACTAGAGAGCTACGCCGGCCAGATAGACCAATTCCAGTATTGGTAGAAGAGTCTACTGAGTGAAGTTTGCTAGCGGTGGTAGTAGGTTCAACGACAGATCTGATCAGGGCGGAACGCATCTGCACTCGGCGGCCAGGTAAAGTCAGAACTCTTGTACATCTGATTTGGAGCTTGCCGGCTCCTGTGAATGTACTGGAGAGCAACGTTGGTTCTCCATCCGATGTTTCGAGGCGGAAGTTGAAGGAGAGATGGCTGGCTAGAAAGCGTTGGTCTCTGACGTTGAAACGCGGGGCCGGCGCTTACGTTCACGCCGACGCCGATCGCGTCACTCTACGCGTCGCTAGCTCCACCCCGCTATCTATACATCCATCAGGCGTCAGCCATTTGAGCTGTCAGTCCTCGAAAGCTCCCCATCGTCCATCGCCCAAACTCAACGTCAACACCGATATGGCTCCAAACGACGACCCCCGACGCGACCGAGATCGCCCCGAAGACAACCCTTTCATCGCCTTCCGCCGCTTCGCTGATTCCCAGGTCTCGTCCCTCCTCAACACCGTCTTCACGCTCCCCGCCACCATTTCTAACTTTAACAACGCCCACGTCGCCCGGGAACACTGCCTCTTCGGCAGTGCTGACAAAGCGCAATGCGAGAAGCTTTCCGAGCTCGAAGAACGCATCGCCGACTTGCGCTCCGAAGGTCGCGAGCTATATAAAGTGGGCGACTTGCAGCAGGTGCTCAAGAAGGGCGAGGACCTCATGCAGCTCGACCGGCAGGCTGATGACCTGAGGAGACAGATCGTCGAAGCTGGGAAGGGGACGGAGGCTGGCGATCGGTTGAAGCTCAGTCGACAGCTGGAGGAATTGCAGAAGGAGCTCATGAAGGAACTGGGGTGGAATAAAGATATTGATGTTAGCAGTGAGAGACCTACCTCTCGCCAATCCGATCGATCGAACCATGGTTGGAACCAGCGAACCGATAACGACCGAGCGAAGCAGAACCATCTCGTGGAGAAGGTCGCGAACGAGAAAGGCCAACAGTGGGGTTGGTCATGGGATTGGGGCTTCCCAAGACCATTCGATCAGGACGACAATGCATCCGAGGACACAACAGACCGTCAGCGGCGATGCCGTCGATGGCGCCACAGGAGAGACGAGGCCAGGCTGCAGCAAACTGAAGAGCAGTGGGACGCTCTAAATAAGAAAATGGCCGAGGTCGATTATGTCGTCAAAGAAGAGTTACATGGCAATGAAGAAGAAGGTCAGCTTCAGGCACGGAGATTCTTTCTCGGTCTGCCTCCACCATCCAACGCACAACAGCAAGACACTCCGGCCCAAGCCGAACGCACCAAAGCGCACCTCCAATCGGTCTTCGATGAGATCGGCAATGCAATCGCCAAAGAGGTACCGCGTATCTTAGAATCTCCATCGTACTCTCCGGCAGCTCTCGAAGGGAACGATGACCTCAGACGTGCAGGTGTGCACTGGCGAGACGCGTTCGAAGATCTTATCCGCGCCGAGCACGGAGCACCTCTTATCCCACAGGATCATCTTGGAGCATACCAGGACATCTCGTACAACCGATGGGCACGTCGATTCCACGACCCGTCGTTCGCACGCTCAGAGTTTTCCCAATGGGTCACCGCCTCCAAGGCCACACCCGTGGTCCCGCAAACTCAGAACAATGTACCGGGTGAGAGCGAAGAAGTCAGTTACGAATACGCACACGATCACGAGGACCAGCATGATGACCCGCCCACACCCAAATTCAAACAGGGGCAGTGGACCGACGATATGCCAGAGACCGAGTTAGACGCCTACGAGCGTTTGCTGGGCCGCACACAAGTGCCAGGAGCGCCTGCGAAGGACACGGACGTAGCTCGACCATCCGTCTTGTCTACACTAACAACAACTGAGCGCACCGTCGCACCGGATGGTACAGTAACGACCAAAGTAGTGCTGAAGAAGCGTTTCGTCGATGGGCGAGAAGAGAGTTCAGAAACCGTGCACACACAGCGCGGTCAGGAAACCGATACTCAGCAAGAGGATCCGTGGAAGGCTATGCAAGACGCACAATCAAAGCCTCAGCAAGAAACGCGCCCCGATAATGGCAAGAAGAGTAGCTGGTTCTGGTCTAGTTGAGAGTACGCCAGAACCTGCAAACTTCCATAAGGATGTCAGAGTATAACGATTTGTAAGTGCGACGCAGTTCAGACCTGCAATTTACGATTTGGCGCAATTGGGCTGTACAATTGAATATGATATCCGGTTTATTTTAGGATGGGATGGTGGTGTATGGTATATCTCCTTTCAGTTTTTGGTAGGTAGGCCGGTAGCTCTCCTCTCAACGAAGCTCAAATTTCTCCTCCAATCCTTCTCTTCGTTTCGTCGACTTCCCGTGCACATCAGCCTTACACCGTGTAATGATCGTAGCACCTTGAATCGTATATCCGAGAAGGCTCAAGATGTAAATCTAGTACTAGTCCTTCTACATTCTATTCGGGATGAAACGCCCTTGGGAGGTATACTGTTGATACACTGCGCGAGTGCGTCTCCCACAGCTTCGACGCGCTCATCGAATCAATTCGTACGCTCGCGAGAACTGTCGACACGGATAGTACCAGCAAACTTCGTCAACCTCCTCATCCACAGCGTCGATAAAACTCTCTAATGACCGTGGGCGCTTGCCTTAGGTTAAAATACACAGCCAGGAAAGCTCATCCAGAGGGGTCGTGAATTGGTGTCGTGTCACCTTACTATGACGGTCGGACGGTACATCTCCATGAGTCGTAGAAGGCTGTGCGCCGCATTCAAGTACAGTGTGCGTTCGTTTCATCACTATTCGTCGATGATAAGCGTGCATGCAGCATTGAATGTTCGAAATTCGACGTTTCGAAAGACAGGTGTCAAGACATCGTACAAGAACGGCGACTGTGGGTGCCGTCAACCAAACTAAGTTGGGACATGAGCATTATAGCGTTATACGTTTGACCAAGATAATCTTCAAAGCAGTAGCAGCTACTGTGGACGACGCACAAACACTAGACCAGAAGGGCAGCTGACAGCTTATATTGAGGAAGTGAGCATTCAAAGAAATATAGTGCGCACGGAAAAACTTTCACATAGTACTAAACTGCCTGGACAAAGTTCCACGAGTGTGACCAGCACACCGTTCAAGCCTCCACCTCCATCACCGCCTCACCCTCCTTATCAGCACCTTCAACTCCATCACCAAAATCCCCCGCGTCTGCAGAACTACCGGATGCCCTGGAGGATATTCCACCAGCAGGCCCCTCCCTATACACTTTCCGCACAAGCGAAGCCAACCTATCCACCGACAACCCCCACACCACTCTATGCTCTAACAGATCATCAATCCTAACAATAGTCTGCGCTACCTTCACATACAGGTCATCTGCACGATCGTCTTCCGAGTTGTCATCAAGTAGATACTCCCCAAGGTAGCGAAGCTGAGGAGGCGAGAGCTGACGCAGGTAGCGCATGGGAATCGGGTGCGCGGCGTGCAGTGTGAACGTGCTCACGTCGCAGGTGCTGTGTCCCGTCCAGTCCTTCTCGACACTGTTGATGCGCCATGCTTCAGTGAGTTGCGGGTTTACGGGGATTTGGATACGGGTGTAGTATGGAGAGGCTTGTACCTGCTCCGGAGTGGTAAGACTACCCCATGCAGTTGTGATATCGGGCTGTTGCTCTTTGGTCAGCATTCCATCTACCATGATGGCGCATTGGAGTAGGCTAAACGCACCATAGTTTCAACGGCAAAGAATTCTGAGTAGTCTAGAGGACCAAGGTAACTTGAAGTAGAGTATTTGCAGGACCAGGTGCCAGCCCATGGGTCATTACAACCTAGACTCGACACGGAATCAGCGGAGGTGTCGCGGCGGACGAAGGAAGGCATCCAACTATATTGGCGAGGCATTTTGAGATATGTTGTGGTTTTCTTCGGTAGAATTGTTTGGTGGTAGTTGAAGTTGGGTGACTATTAAGGCTTGGAATCGATAGATGTGGAACGATACTGATAGTTTTGTAGGCAAAAGTAAAGGAAAAGTTCGCAGATGTCAGGTTTTATACCTCCCGCAACCATCAAGAGCTTCACAAGGAGCTTCCGCTGAATGGAAGAGGTCGTACGTGTCAGCCAACGCGCCACGCAGACAAATCAACACCGTCAATTATTGTTGCATGGACACGGATTCAAATATGGCTCTAGTGAATCTGCTCAATGTTTGGCATAAATAATACATCATTACGTATGGATCTTTTGGATCCTATCCTTAGCAGGGAACCCTAGATCTGAGGAGGAGGTGATACATACAGCTAGGACTGATGTCCAACGGTATTTCCGATTTGCCCACTCTCGGCCTTCATTTTGATCCCTCGCGTGGCATGCTTAGCACACGGTCGTTATGCCCCCCTCCAAAGTTTTCAAGTACTTGCATCCTACGTCTGACGTCTTATCCAGTACGCTGGTACTTCTCTTCGTGCGCCTCCCCATCCACCCCATTTGCCCCATTCCTCTCCTCATCCTCATCCTCATCTTCCTCCCTCGCCCTCACAGTCCCCGCTCCGGGCCCCAACTCCTCCCCATAAACCACGCCCTTGAAATTCCCATCGTCATCCAGATAATCATCCATATTCTCCGCCGTGATCCACCCCGTAGCCCCCGGCGCCGTCAAATCCTCTTCGCCCTCGTCCCCATCCTCATTGGGGTCCGGATGCAGGTCCGCACACGTATTCATCGCGGCGAAGATCTCCTTGATGCACACCGATTGTGCAGGGTCGTTGTTGATGCCGGGCGGGAGCACGGTGAGCTCGAGAATGGAGATGTCTTCGTCGGCGTTGACGGTTTCGGCGTCGTTGAGGGAGATGTTGAGGAGGAGGGCGTCGGTGAGGTTTTGGTATTTCATTGTTGCGTGGAGGGCGATGGTGGGGTAGGGGATTGCGATGCCGGTGGGGGTAGGGGTGTTTTGGAAGAGGATGAGGTTTCTTTATGCAAATCAGCACGCATATTTAAGGAAGACAATTCCTTCTACTCACTCTGAGTTCACCCAGATCTCGACGTCCGTAACTTGCACATCTTGGCCCTCGCTGCCGCGCTGGGAGCTGAACTTCGCGAATGTGGTGAGTTCTTCGTATTGACTAGCCGGCACGATGAGCGTCAAGCCAGCTTGATGCGCGTAGAGGACCGGCTTCGCGCCGAAGAAGGTGGTGGGGGTTTGTTCCTGGTGCTCTTGTAGTGGGGTGAATTCCTCCGCTTTGGGCGGGGTACTGAGCTGTCGCAAAGCCATTGTGGTTGTCGCGCGAGCTCAAGGTCGAGGTATTTAGAAAGAGTATGTTCTGGAGTGTTCGCA
>Ga0247803_1000502_pt1 | contig 21210 bp, 17 predicted proteins | sample UWRJL014104B1_FD_180928 | JGI IMG/M metagenome (GOLD analysis project Ga0247803, IMG submission 180928) | Plant litter microbial communities from Arlington Agricultural Research Station in Wisconsin, United States - UWRJ-L014-104B-1 | ecosystem: Environmental > Terrestrial > Plant litter >...
GATGACCAAAGGCAGTGGATGAAGGACATGAGAAAAATCTTCGCCGCTCTTACGAACGGCGACGGAACAATGAACGTTGAATCTAAAGCTTCTTGTTGCAGCACTCAAATTCACATCTCCCCAGCGAATGAGGATGGCCGATGGACCCTAGCACAGCTAAAAGCCATTGCCAAAGCCGCACTGTACTATGAGCGATGCCTCGATATGTTGATCTCTACAAAGCGTAAAGCCAAGAACTTCTCGAATCACGCGAGCGTGCACTACCAAACCGAGATGCCAGATTCAAGAAGTGACGATGAACGCAAAGCCGAGGCGGAAGCTTACAAAGTAGCTGCTCTTCGTCCTCTGTGGAAAATGTATTTTCAAGGAGCCGACGTCGCTCCGCCTGTACAGTCCAGTCATTCCGGTGTTAAGCTTCAGCCGTGCAAAGGCGCCCAAAATGCAATGGCGGCTATCGACTCAGTGCAATCCCCAGAGGACTTGGCTGCACTCATGTGCACGACACCATGGTACAAGCCAGGCGGGCAAAGACTCGACCGCCACTTCAACTGGAACTTCCTGCCCGTCGTCAGCGCAGACCCTAGAGGCACCGTAGAGTTCCGAATGCAAGAAGGTTCGACGACGGCCACGGACGCGATCGCTCGAACCTTGCTCCCGTTGGCCTTTGTACAAGCAGCACTTTCCCCGGAGACTAGTGTGTATCCGGACAAGTTACCGTTAATGTGTGACTGCGAGCGATTCGTGAAAGACGGCCTCATATTGTGTGGGTATGATTTCTTCGACGCCGATCCCGTGTTTCAGGGTAAGAGGGACTCGGTGCCTTCTTCTATCTTCTTTCAGCCAAGGGACTCGTTTGTTATGCGGTTTGATGGGAGTGGGAATGAATTGTCGGACGAGTCGTCTTCGGACGAGGATAGTGAGTCGCTGAGCGACGGTTGAGCCCAGAAATGTAGATACTTGAGGTTATAGAGTATATAAACTCTTTTGGCGGATGTATTACGTGGGTGAGTCGGTTGTAGCATCACAGACGATGTATTGAGACGGTGAACAAGTGAACGTGGGACGAAGTGGTGCGCAAAAGAGCTAACTAGGATCACGCTCGACCGAGTATTGCATGTGTACTATTGAGAGATTTAAGCAAGCACCGTGAAAGCCTGTTCATGAAATGCATTTCATATCTCACCATTTCTCTATCCAGGCAATAAGGAAGCAAGCGAAGATCGCAACTCTGAGGTACAGACTGCGTGGCGACTTAGCAAAGGGCAGTCGAAGATTTAAAACATTAAGCATCGAGAACTTCCATGAACAGACTCTGTTAAATTAGTCCCTCGACCTTCAGGATAATAGCGTGAATAATCATATCGCCGCATGCGTGTGATGCACTCAAGCCTAGACCAGCCCACTCGCAGAAACCCCGTTTGAAGCCCCTCTTCTAGCATGTCTGTGTTCGTCCATCGTTAGCAACTGAGATTGCTTGGATTCGACACAGGACGACCAGCCCGCTTCTCCGGAAGCACGCCCGCTCTACAAGCTGTCTTCTTCGCATCAGCAGATACCTGCGATATATCCGACACGATAGTGTTTCCGGAAATCGAGCGTCCCGACTTTCCGAAATTGCCGGTCACGGTGTTGTTCGCCGTGTTTACTCCATTTTGCGCGTACCACTGACCGCTCGAGAGGAAGATGTTTTTCTGAAAGATGTATGAGTTCGAACCTTCGTCGGTGTACATTCCGAAACCGGTGGAATCGAAAGCATAGTTCTCGTTGATATACGTAGAAGGGCTCTTCGAAAGCGTGTAGATCGCACCCAAGTCCGTGTGCGAGTATCCATAATGGTGAATCAAGTTACCCTCAATACGGTTGTTCTGCATGACGGTTGGTGTTGTGTACTTGGGCTGATACTTGTAGAGCCCTCGGTTGACGTACTCCGAGCTACCACCAGCATCGTTCGAGCCCCAGCCGTAGCCAAGACAGATACCGGAGTATGGTGCGATGTCGATATCATTGTGCGAAATAGTCGAGTATTGGACGTAGGTCGCGAGAATGGGCACTGTGGAGCTGAAGAGCGAGGACACGTTATAGAAGATGTTGCCGGAGATTTCAATCCCGGTATTAATCATGCGCGCATCGCTGGGATGGTGGGCGTCGGCTCGGATGCCTCCTGCAGTGATACTATTGCCCATCACCTGCGAAAAGTACCCGTCTCTAACCGCAACATTAGAGGCTCCCAGTCCGACACCGGTCACATGCGCATTTGCGTCATTTCCGATTCCGACGCCGCCGGCACCTAGTTGGGTGTATTTCCCGCCAGAGAGAACGATGTTTTTGGCTGCGCTGATCTGGATGGCGGAGGGCATCTGACACCAATTGGGACGAGTAGACTCGAAGTTGGATGTGTCGTATGTTTTGTTTTCGCACATATTGCCTCCCGTCTGCTGGTCGATATAGCCGGTGGAACTCGGCTGAAGCCAGGTAGTGTGCGCCTATAACGTTAGATACATCTTCCGCTGTGCAGAGCCGAAAGTGCTTACGAAGCTGATGCCCTGGAAAAGAATATCGTGCACTGGATTTGCATAGGTACCACCAAACACCACTAGCGTCTCAGCAACACCCAAATACGCTTCAACACTATCCATCTTCTCTCCGGATAGAGGCTTGTAGTAGACCTTTCCTGCCCCAGAATCCAGATAAAATTGACCACCTTCGGTGAGCAACGCCAACGCATTCTGCACCCAAACACCAAAATCCGCGTTGGGTTTGGAAATTGTATCGTATCCCCAATTCTGGTTGAACCACGTGTTCTGCTCCATGACAAGCTCTTTGTTGCCGGCGGATTGAATGGGCGCATACCGATCCGCGAAGGAGTTGATGAAGCGGACCTCAGCATTCGCGATCCCGGCAGTGGAGGTGAGCCAATCGTATGATCCAGACGTCCATCTCATCGAAGTGCTTGTGTAACTTAAGTCCTTCCTGTTGATCTTCCTGCGCGCGTAATTGGATGCCTGTCCATTGACGTAAAGGTTCCGCGATTTGACACCGATGGGAACACTGGCGGAGTAAACACCATTGGAGCCTGCTGCCCAATTGGAGACTCTGAGCCCGCCTGATACTACCGCACCGGATCCAACCCAGTTCACGCTAAAGCCACCCTTCCCGGAGTCGTCCGCCGTGAACTTGAGTGGCGTAGAAAGCGTGTAGGTACCGGAACCGACATGTACGGTGATGTTGTCGTTCAAGGTACCTGCGAGCTTGCTGCGAACAGCTTGCTGAGCTTTTGGTAGTGTTTGGAAAGCTGCTGTTGCCGATGTGCCCGCATTGCTGTCCGAGCCTGTAGGAGAGACGTAGAAGTCAACCGCTGTTGTGAGCTGATGGCAGAACGCCGCGCAAATCAAAAGAAGTTTCGAAACCATGATTGCTTCCCCTTGCAAACAAGTAAAACCGTGATTTGCGGAGACTCGGCCTTGCCCATGTTTGGTTTTTTATGCACGCCCACGGCAAAATTTGGACACATTCAATCTATTCCTGGCAGAGAAACCACGTGTGATAAAGGAGAACGATCAAAAGTGCGGAGAGATGTAGATCGCAAATATCCTCTGGAGAGGAGCATTTCTCTACAAAAGGTGTTAGGCGTAGCTTCGGTAGAACAAACCGGGAAATGCTGGCTGCCCGTTTCATCCGTACCTGGTTCATCACGCTGGTTCCTGCATACCCGCCAACCAAGTTCGGTGGTAACATCTTCCGCGGTGCAACGTTGATTGGTCGAGGCCAAGGATTTCTCCGATCTCAAGTGAAATACTTGAGCCTGATATATAATGCCGTCTTTGTGGAACCTTTCCCATATTGTGTGAGTGGTGTGAATGGTGGAGGAAATTGTAGCCGTCCTATGGCGTCGCTTCCATTGCTTCTCGCTCCTCGGAGGAAGAATGATATAAGTAATAAGTATCTCGATGTCAGCAAAGAAGTCCAGGCAGCTTCAGAATTTGGAGGGTGTCCGTATATCGCAACAAAATGCTGTTCTTCTCTTCACTCGCAGGGGCATTGCTCCTAGGAGCAACATCCGTGCTCGGCGCACCAGCCATCAATGGCGATGGTACGTCAAATCTCCGCAGCATTTGTGATAGTGTGCTTCAGCTCATACAATAAAGCATTGTCTGCAAGTGTCCTCAACAAACGCGACAACTCAGCAGGCTGCGGGAAAACGCCGACTCTAACCTCGGGCACAAGATCCGTCAATGTCAATGGAAAGAACCGCCAGTACACATTACGCGTTCCGTCCGGATACGACAAGAGCAAGCCGTACAAGCTCATCTTCGCCTTCCACTGGGTTGGCGGTACCATGGGCGACGTCTCTGGCGGAGGCTCTGACGGCGCAGCGTGGGCGTACTATGGCATGCAAAAGAAGTCCGCCGAGACTGCCATTCTTGTTGCACCGCAAGGCTTGAACAACGGTTGGGGGAACAGTGGAGGAGAGGACCTTGCATTCGTAGACGCGATGAGAAAGGCGATTGAAGGTGATCTCTGTGTGGATACGACGAAGCGATTCGCCACAGGCTTTTCGTATGGTGGGTCGATGTCCTTCTCGATCGCATGCTCTCGAGCCAAGGACTTCCGCGCCGTGGCGGTCATTTCTGGAGGACAATTAAGTGGATGCGATGGAGGCAATGACCCGATCGCGTACCTTGGTATTCATGGTATCAGCGATGGTACTCTACCAATTGCCAGCGGTCGGACACTACGTGACAGGTTCGTTAGGAACAATGGCTGCGTAAGCCAGAGTCCGAAGGAGCCTTCATCTGGTAGCAGGACACATGTCAAGACAAACTACTCTGGATGCAAGTCTGGGTATCCCGTTAGTTGGATTGCGTTTGATGGTGGTCATGCGCCTGCGCCCGTCGACGGTGGAAATGATAGTGGCGCTCGGAGCTACACTCCGGATGAGATTTGGGGATTCTTCAATCAGTTCTAGTCGAGAATGTGTTAGAAAGAACGTAGAATCATACGGAAAGCTCCAGCCTTGTTCGACTCAGTCTCTCACCGATGTGACAAGCGCGTGACTTTGCTGCAGATTTGTTGCAAGCCACGAACTTTGAAGAGATGACGAGCAAGTAGCAGCAATGCCAAACATTCTGCGCAAGCAAAAGGTGTAAGTACTATGCGTTGAAGCACAGCAGAGAGTAGATCAAAATTGACTTACACACGTTCCCCTAGTTTGCCCCAGAGACTGTTTGGTGGCGCATCCGAAATGACCACACCGCCAGGACATCCCTCATACGGAATTAGTTCGGCCAATCAATCAGGACTGGAGACATTCCAAAATCGGGGCATCTTAGCCTATCCCGGAAGTCGAAGACCGAGATCAGGTGGAATGAAGCAGGAGAAACCAAGAATGACAACACCAGAGACACCAGAAAAAGAGACGCCGGAACTAAAGATGCCGGAAATCGTCAGTATAGTTAGAGGCCCTCCGTCAGAAACCTCGAGTGAAGACGAGCGCAGTACTTATAACGACTTCTCTCGCGCCACCGAAACTGACTGGAAGCCTAAAATAGTGCGAGAGCAAGATTTCGACAACATGCCGGTTCGGTTCGTCAATGTTGGACATTGGATCACGCGTCCTGCCCTTTCCACCAACCGCGAGATGTTCAAGACGATCTTCCAGCTAGCGAAGAACTACCGCGAGATGGCAACCGTAAGTGAACGGGGGGCAGACAGTCAAACCGATCTCGACCCCGCGGATGCAGAATTGCAGCGCTTGCGCGAAAAACTCAGAAATCTTCCTGCGGCTAGTGCGGAAGCGAGAGAAATAGAGCAGCGCTTTGTGCATGTAGGCTGAGGTTGGAAGATTGTCAAAGACGGAACCAGTGCTTGATTTCAGAGTTCGAAAATGCGGGCGACGAGGCGGCGGCTGAAGCTATGGCGCTTGCTAACGTTATGGATGACGCTCTGGTAGGCCTCGGGGTTGTCCCTTCGAAAGACCTGCCGAACGCAAAGGCAGTTGTGCCATTTCGCTCGATTGGGGACGCAGAGATCTCTTCTGATTCGAACGAGAATATGGCCTCCGAAGACGAAGACGAAGAGGATGATGAAGGTGAAAAGTTATCGTCGCCCAAGGGACGCAGTAGCTCAGAATGGAGTGGTGAAGCCGGTGAGTGTATTCCGGAACCACAAATTAGGAAGCAACCGACAAAAACTTGAGACGAGATTGCAAAGCTCTCGCGAGCACTTCAAACAGATCGACCAGGAACTGAACGTGCACCTAGGGATTAATAAGACAGCACTAACCCTCATTATTAGATTAAATCGTACAATGAAAGATCAAGATTACTTGGGTGAAGATTCGGTGGTCCAACGCCTTCGGCTCGAGGATGATTTCAACAAGAGTTGGATGAAGAAGTGTAGGGATCTTACGCGTACATGGATCGAAGCCGAACAAGCCTTGCACGACGCTAAAGATGGACTGCGACGGTGATACCTCAGAGGTAATCAATGGTGGCGGGTTGGAAGAGGATCGGCGATCAAACGTTGGAAGGGGAACGGAAGGGATGCAAGACTTTTGTTTTTGCTGCATGGACAAGGAGTACCGCCATGAAGATTTGCCGAAGGGCGGGATAAGGTTCGCGGTAAATAAGAGTGTATGCAAGGTATCGATGGAATGGGCCCATTTACACTCCTCGGGGGAGAAGAAAGGCGAGGAAGTAAGTGATAAGCACGAAATGAACGTAAGCTGACTAGTTGGAATGACACGTGGTGCAATAGTGATGTGTTTAGGAGACTAACATACGAACTCGTCCTTCGTATCAGCTTCACATATCCCTCTTAGCTCCTCGAATCATCTTTGACGCAGGCGTCTTCAACGCAAGAATCCTGTCAGCAGCACGCTCTGCTACGGCGAAGATAGCAGCAGACGGGTTGCCGGTGGTCATGCCAGGGAAAATGGACGCATCTACAACGAACAGGTTGTCTGTTCCGTAGACCTTGGTGTTAAGATCGACAACAGCTTTACCGCCAGTGCGGCCATCATCGGGCCCTATGGTACAGCTGCCGGTCCAGTGGTTAGACCCGCGCGAACCAGATGTGGCCGGGATCTGTTCAACGATCAGTATTCGTACAAGCGGCGAACTGAGTAATTAGAACAACTTACACTGTTGACGAAAGCAGTTGTCGTCTGACTTGAAGTAGGCGTGATCCAGGTCAGATTCTGCACGCTACCCAGCACGCTGCGGACATAGTCGATTCCGGCAATCACGGCTTCCTTGTCCGCCGCGTTGCGGAGGTAGGGCTGGGTAGCGACTTGCATGTTGAGTTGCGCATTGATACCTGCCCGGCCGCGCGATGTCGTTCCCTTGCCGAGGTATTGCGTGATTGTCATTGCGGCTGAGTGGTATTAGTGTGCATGCTCAAATGTGTTGTATTTCCAATACATACTCTTGGTCCTGCCCTCAATGCGAGCCTGCCATTGCGTGTGCCGAGTGATTCCATCGGATCCGTTGTGCGTAGTCCAGAACTGGGTGCTTGTGAGCTTAGTGGTTTTGACGAAATCGAAAAAATTCTTACAATTGGACCTAGGTTCGGAGCAACTTGAGCCAAGATACCGGACCGTTGTTCTTCGGCTTGTTAGCATTCGGTTCAACACTGTTAAGCGTAGTGCTTACTGAGGTAGGCATCCACATCCGCCTGAATCGGGCTGCCCCATGCGCCATAGAAGTCGTAGAAGACAATGTCTGGGTGCGCAATCTGGATGTCCGTTCCAACATGGTCATTTAAATTGTTACCAACGGGAAGGTTGATCCACTGATCCTGAGAGATCATGGTGGCGCCATCGAGGGTTGAACCCTTGACAATGTTCAGTTGATCGGTAGGACCAATGCCACTTCGGAAGAGAAACTTGGCAGAGCCCATGGTTCCAGCAGAAACAATGACTCGGCCGGTCCCAGGAGTGACATTCACGGTGCCCGAACGACCGGCTCCATTTTTGCACTCCAGCTCAACACCCGAGATAAGTCCACCTTTGCGGACCACCCTCCTGGCTCCGGTGTTCACCCAAAGGTTGAACTTGGGACGCGCGATCGCTGTCTCGAGGTAGGTCCTCAGCGGCCCGTGTCGCTCAGCATTTTGGATGAAAAAGGTGGCGTGAGCGTATGTACGGTTCTTCTCGTTCGGGACGTCGTTTGCCACGACGTACTTGAAGCCAGCGGTATCTAGTCCTTTCGTGACGCGATCGAAGCCCTGCTGTAAGTAGAGCTTTCCATCCTTAGATGGGGTGTAGGTCTATCGTAGGATTAGCAACAATTACACTCGAAAGATATATGACTTACTGAAGGTATTCTCGAGAACACTTTTTCAACAGGCTTTGCCATGTCCGTGGACTTCCAGCCATCAGGGAAGTTGTGGTCCCAGTCCTCGGAGTGAGGCTTCCAATACAGCGCAGAGTTCACTGCAACGCCGCCACCCAACACACTACCGCAGTATCAGCACATGTGGAGTATCGAGGAAAGACGAAAATTACCAGCCGGCCATAACACCAGTGTCATCGCATGCGACACCTGTAGGATCAACCCAGATCTGGTTGAAGAGACCTGGAACATCGAAACGCGTCAAGTTCGTGCCCTCCAACCAGGAAGGCTTCATTGTTCCATTGAATCTGCCGCTGGAGAGAGGGCCCTTCTCAAGAAGAAGCACCGAAGCGCCTGATTCGCTCAAGCGGTCCGCCATGACGAGCCCACCAGCTCCAGATCCAATGACGATGTAATCATATGTCTGGGAAGGCGCCGCAGTGCAATCGCTCTGCACGAGTCCAAAGAAGACAGCCGCAGCCGCAGCAAGAGCAAGAGTGCGAGCCATGGTTCGCAATTGATGTTCGAATGGCACAAGAAAATTGTCGTGAGAAGCTGGTGATGACTCCAAACAAGACTCCCAGATATATGGTCACTGCACCCCAGATTCCTTCTACCGGAACGAGTGGGGAAACATGTCGAGCCGATCCTCCGGATTCCAAATTCGATAGACATATTTGCAGGAACGACATGTGATGTTGGCAAGGTCTGCTCGCCTTCCAGAAGGACATTAGCCACCGAGTTGTTCCGGGGTGTTTAGGCGGGCGCCCAGTCCTAGGCACGGAAAATATATGAGGCTTTGCTGGATGGAACAATCCGCCACAGCCGTCCGTGAGCCGCATAGGAGTAATAGGGCCGTTGGCACTTTCGCGGCAATTTAGCGATAGGAGGAGGCGTCGAGCCCCGCCTCCGCACCTCCTCCTACATCGGCATTGGACCGGCAATAGTCATTGCCTCGTGTTTTTAATTCAAGCGCGTGGAGCTGGGGAGCGAGTTCATATCCCAAAGGTTGCACTGCCGATGTGGAGCGTGTCGTGCGTGAGGTGAAGGGAGTCGGAGGTCATGCCCACGCCGATGAGCTGTGGACCCTTCGTAGATCATTCCTCTTTGGAACCAAACGGCGCTTGCCACAAGAGGAATAGGTTCTGCCCGAACTTTGATATTTCCGAACAACACCACCGAGTCGCATGGACGTCCCCAGCATCGTCCCACCATGTTTCTCACCAGGGGCACGGCGGCCAACGACGTCGTCGGCCATTTGACGTCATAGCGCATCGCGGCGGGCCGAAGTCTCGTTACACGCCGACTGCTGCGAACTGCTTCCTTCGCGAGTCTAAGAGGTGCGGTGGCAGAAAGCCACCCAGGCCGACCGTTCCCACTCCCGTCCTGCCCGTCGCTTCTTCCCCAAGAAATGCTGCTCCACAAAGTAACAGTGAAGCCCAGCTTATGAAGTTACACCTCGACGCGCGTCAACTCAGCGGGTGTCCATGAGAGTCAAGTCGCGCAGAGCCGCATCGGCCCGTTAGAAGCTTCTTCACACTCAAGCTCCACTAATGGCCCACTGAAACTGATCAAGCTCCACCAAGGAAGGTTCTAAAGCTTATCAGACCCACTGCACCTTTCTCTTACTGGCACATCCGACGTAAGATCGCGATATATCGTCACGGCGGAGGGACCAAATTTTCACTGGGTCCTCCACATGACCATGTAGCGCTGTGAGGAGCACCATGGGGAGCGTCTCCAGTAATCTCCATGATTCCCCACGGGTGCTGGTTCTCCACCGGGGATGTATAAAAGGCGGAGACGTCTCGCTCCCAAGCTTCACGGCCATCTATCTGCTGTTCTATTCGCATTAATTTTTCACTTGTTTTGGTCTAGTCGCTGCACATCATGGACGAAAAGACTATCGAAGCCTCCGACCCATCTCGGGTGGAGATCTCCAACGCATCGCCGCCAGCATATGACGCACCCAAAGCGAGGGCCGAGCAGCTCGAGAATGCGCGCGGCTGGGAGTCTGAGAACCTCATCCATGATCTAGAGAAGGAGCTGGAGCGATCCAACTACAAGAGTGGATTTTTCGATCTAGAGTTCAAGAACCCAAAGCATTTCACATGGATGTTGGTCGCTTTCGCGTCGATGGGTGGATTACTGTCCGGACTTGACCAGAGCTTGATCTCTGGAGCCAACCTTACGCTGCCGCAAGATCTAGGCCTCACAGCCCAACAAAACTCCCTGGTGAACGCGGGCATGCCCTTAGGAGGTCAGTTGAAGCAATAATTGTTTGTTCCAGGTCATGCTAACCTCCTATAGCTGTCGCCGGTGCCTTCCTCATCTCTCCATGCAACGAGTACTTTGGTCGTCGCTGGGCTATCCTCATCTCCTGCATACTGTACACGATTGGTGGAGCACTCGAAGCCGGTAGTATGAACTACAGCATGATTGTGGCCGCCCGCGTCATTCTCGGTGCCGGTGTTGGTCTCGAGGGTGGAACAGTGCCTGTCTATGTCGCCGAGACGGTCGAAAGCAGACTGCGTGGTAACCTCGTATCGCTGTACCAATTCAACATTGCGCTCGGCGAAGTGCTCGGATACGCCGTTGCCGCCATGTTCATTAAGGTACCTGGTAATTGGCGCTACATCCTTGGCAGTTCGCTCGTCTTCAGCACTATCATGGGCATCGGAATTCTCTTCATGCCGGAATCACCTCGCTACCTTATGCACAAAAAGAAACCTCTCGAGGCCTTCAAGGTCTGGCGTCGAATCCGTGGAACTGCCACGCATGAATCGCGCGAGGAGTTCTTCATCATGAAAGTCAGCACCGAAGAGGAGGCCGCCGAGGTCGCCGCTGGACGTACCGGCAACTACCCGTGGATGGATTTCTTCACCAAACCACGCGCACGCCGCGCTATTATCTATGCCAACATGATGATTTTCCTTGGTCAGTTCACCGGAATCAACGCTATCATGTATTACATGTCGGTCCTCATGTCCCAGGTCGGATTCAACACATATGACGCTACCTACATGTCCCTTGTGGGCGGTGGCTCTCTCCTCATCGGCACTATACCCGCCATCTTCCTCATGGAGACTTGCGGTCGCCGCTTCTGGGCCATTGCTATGCTCCCTGGGTTCTTCATTGGCCTCGTCTTGGTAGGCGTGAGCTACCAAATCTCGAGTCTCTCGGCCTCTCTGGGCGTGTACCTGACCGGTCTCATTCTCTACGAGCTGTTCTTTGGCTCCTATGCGGCGCTGACTTGGGTCATCCCTTCGGAAGTGTATCCCACATATCTCCGCTCGTATGGTATGACAACATCCACTGGCTGGTTGTTTCTTTCTTCCTTTATCGTCACATACAACTTCACCGGCATGCAGAACGCGTTCTCGAAGACTGGTCTATCGCTCGGCTTTTACGGCGGTATCGCGGTCCTCGGGTGGTTCTACCAGATCTTGTTTATGCCCGAGACGAAGGGCAAGACTCTTGAGGAGATCGACCAGTTGTTCCAGCAGCCCACTAGAGAGCTGGTGAAGCAGAACGCAAAGAGTGCGATGGAGGTGACGAGCGACTTGATGCATTTCCGTTTCCACAAGGTCTTCATCCAGAACAATCGCAGGGTCGCGTACGAGGAGTAGGTAGGGGGTGTATAACTCGCGGTTGGACAGTGAAAGAATTGGATGGTCCTTGGGAGGGGGCCCTTGGGATGGCCGGTTGCTGGAAGGAAGGCTGAGGTTATGGTGGTTTGGTCCAGCCGATGTGGCGTAATGCCTCGCGTCGCTGCCTGGGCTGCAGGCTGACACTGGCACCTTCTCGTTGAGCATCATCAACCCCGTTCCCGTCTAGCGAAATGGTAAAACTATGCCCCTTTCCCCATGTTCCTGTGCCGCCCTTCCGAGACACCTGTCGGCACTTTCACTGCACTCACCGGATTGTTGCCTCGCGTTGCCCTGCGGAAGGAAAGCGCGGCGCAGGCAAGGTGAAGGCAGGCGCTTTGTGTAACCACGTGCTCGCGACAGCCTGACGCGTCTTAAGTGCAACCTCGCGCTGCTGTCAATACCTCATCCCTCCACTACACCACACCGAACCTCAACCGCGGTACTCACAACCGCAGGGCTCGACCGCACACTCAAAAGGCCCCGCACACTGAAAAGGCCCCGCACTCGCGCCTGGAGACCGTCGCCGCAGCCTCAACACGTTCGCTCCAACCATCACTACCATATCAACTCCGAAGACGTGACACGCCTGCAGTAAAGTGACCCACAATGAGCGCAGGAGCAGAGGCCGACTATGAGTACGCTCTACAACTGCACGCAGAGATGAACGACGACCTTCCACACACTCTGGTAGCTTCATCAGAGCAGAATCTAGAGGATGTGATTGACTATGATGCTGATTTCGCGCTCGCTTTGCACATGCAGTTCAACGACTCCGCCGAGGCGCAAGCAGCAGAAACCAGTACATATGCATCCACTTCGAGGGCCCCTTGGAACACCCCAACTACACCTACCCCGCAGACGCCCCCACGGGAAACCCCTACCCAGCAAGCCGGCGTGCATGAGGACTTCGCCCTCTACGGTCGCGATTATTCAGAGCTCTCTCCCAGTACGAGCGTGTGGATCCACTCCCTCACCAACTTCACGACTTGGCTGAGGACCAGAAGGTGCCTCACGTGCCAATATCTCCTCGTACAGTCGGTGGACAATATCATCGAGATATTCAAGAATTGGCAGGAAGGGAACGCCGCCTTGACGCCACAGCTCAGATGCCTGGCTTGCATGTCATCAGCTTGCATTGCATGCGATTCAGGTATCCCCGCAAATAACTCGTCTATCAAAGTCCAGGGCCGGGAGATCTCGTGGTGCTGTAGTGGTGGAAGGCTGTTTCTGCTTTGGGTCCTTCTTTGCGGCTTCGACCACCGTGACATCGCCGCAAAACAAAAGCACAGCTCCAGACCAATATCAAGCAACGACGCAACAGATCAGCAATCGGGAAAGGCGAGCCGGTGGGGCAAGAAGGTAAAGACTCAAGTCCGGGACAACGGCGTGGGGTTTGGAGGTTACTCCAGAGACGCCTACTTCCCTATGGTGGAGGGATCCGACGTCTTCGATGTAGAAGTCTTCGGCGTCACCCCTCCAGACGATCTAGCAAAGTACTACGGTGCCAAACGAGCCCGTGGTCCATCCAAAGTATCCGAATCCAACGACAAAGTCCGAGCTCGAAAAGCGCAGAATGCCGAGGACTCCTTCAACGCATGCATCTTGAAGTTCGTCTGGGCCTTGCTTCCATCTCCCAACCAAGATTCTGGCTTCGATGTCGACCCCCCTGGCGCAGTCCCGAACATTCTGCTTGAGAGCAAGATTCTCGGCTATTGTGCCGAGCTCTTGCGGAACGACTCATTGGAAGATGCTTCGAAGCGACGCGGGCCTTACGACCAAATGTTGAACTTTCTTGAAACAGTCAGTTTGCATCCTAGCACAAGTGGCGTTGTGTTCAATGAGCGACCTGTACGTCCTGACAAGGTCGATCTCCTCGTTTTATCCTTCCAAGACGCTCCTGCTGTTTCGACCGAGGGCGCCGCTTCGTTGTTTGAAGGCCTTCGCAATTTGACGACACAGAGCAACTTGCTTCTCCAGGGTGCCCGTGCACATGCGGAAGAGTTCAGGAATACGGACGGGCAGAATATTCTTTCGCTGTGCCGTCGAATCTCAGAACTTTTCCAGACTCTTGACGCGAGCAACACGCGAAAGACAGAGAAGACCGAGACCTTGATCGAGAAACCGGTAGCAGAATCTATCACTGATCTTCCACACGATGAGATACTCGCAACTCACGCATTTGCCAAGGAAGCACGATCGCTGCGGACGGCGCAACCCGGCCGAATGAAACGACTTATCACAGAGATCACAACCCTGAACACAGGCCTACCTCCTGGTATCTTCGTTCGCTACGGCTCAGACCGGCCCGACATCCTAAAGGTCATCATCATTGGCCCTTGCGGAACTCCCTATGAGAATGGCATGTTCGAGTTTGACTTATTTTGCCCTACATCGTATCCCCACGAACCACCCATGGTCAAGTCCAAGACAACGGGAGGAGGAGCTGCCGCATTTAATCCCAATCTGTACCCTTGCGGGAAAGTGTGCCTCTCGCTACTTGGGACCTGGCAAGGTGAGCCTTGGAAATCAGGAGAGTCGACGCTGCTACAAGTCTTGATCTCATTGCAAGCCATGATTCTGTGCGAGGAGCCGTGGTACAACGAACCTGGTCGTGAGGGACATCGTCGCCCGGGTCAAGAGAATCCTAGGTCCAAGTCATACAACCATACTGTCCGCATGCTCACCGTTAGGCACGCGATACTTGGATGGGTTGCGAAGCCTCGAGATTGGCAGCTCTGGAATGGTGTTGTCAATCAGCATTTCAAGCAGAACGGAAACAGAATCCTAGAGACTGTCAGTAAATGGGCTACGGAGAAGAAGCCCGAAGGGTCTAGAGACTTTGTGGACATGGATTACGACTGGATAGAGATACGCACTCCCATGGACATGGGCGAGATGCTACCACAGCTGCAAGCAGCGTTGCGCAAGTACGGCGCCACCTTTGTCGTTCCGCAAATTCCACAGACTCCCAAACCAGAGAGCAAACCACCTCGCCATCGCAATCTAAGCTCGCTTACGGGTTCCGGAGGATTCTCGCAATTCTCTTCTGTGCCACCTCCCCACCCTTCTTCCACAGCCGTACCGTACATACCCGGGCCTCCTCCGCCCAACCCTACTTTCACGGCATACCTACCAGGACCACCACCTCCGCCCCCTTTTACATTTCAGGAGCCATTGAGACAGTACCACATGCCCCAGCAGCCACCACCAGACATTCATCAGCCAGCGTCCTCCATGTGGGAGCCTGTCTTTGGAAGCGTGATGGGTTATAATACAGGTCAAAATGCGGGTCAACTTGATACAGGCCATTTTCCAGACCATTACGAAGGCAGAGGACGTGGTGGTGGTTCTTATGGTGGAGATAGAGTCCCACCAGGTAGGGGTGGATACAATCCTTTCACCTCTTTTGTAGGTCGAGGAGGAAACACCACAGCAGATCCATCGGACGCTCAGGCATCGAGGTGGGATCTGCCTCCACCTGCTGACGCAGAGCCAACAAGCAAGCTGCATGATAATACCAATCGTTTCCTGGATGATTTGCAGTTTAGAACGCGCGGAGGATTTTCGGGACGTGGCAATCGTGGAGGACACGGAGGTTTCTTCCCTCGTGGTGGAAGGGGTCGGAACTAGCTCGACATGTTGCAGTTGAAGTTTAGACGGCATGGCGAGATCAGAGGCCAGGTTGATGGTTTGTACCATAGCGGAGACTATTAGCATGATGTAACCTCGGTGTGACTCTGTTTTGAGATCACCAATCCTTCAAATCCACCGCGTAGCCATATACTGTAGCTCGCGATCGTAATTAATCTCCAGGAGATCTTTTGAACATCAGCTCCCTTCGGTTTGTACTTGTACAATTTATCCGAACAGCCGTCGCGACCTGATCAGGGTTGAAAGGTCCAGTACTGGCATACAAGGTTTTGTTCGCGGTTGTGCAGAGGCAGGAAGACTGAGAATGTTGGATTGTTCAGTTGATGTATTTCGATCGTCTCTTCTTAACCACGGTGGTGTTGACGTTACTTGGCACCCATGACGTAAGATTATGTGCTGAGGCTTACAACGCAGGTCAATTCCTGTTTACCCGGAGTGGCATGGTGGCTTGTACTCTCACCGGTTCGCTTGGAATTTGCACGCAACTGCCTTAAGAAGCACGCATCCGCCTCGGGGTTTTTCATCCTGTTCTTGCTCCACCCTGTCTTTCTAGGAGCTTTCGCCCGCTTTCGCCCGCTTTCAAATAGCTTAGGTTTAGCTACTTTGCTTAGCTCTATTAGCTTAGTCGCCCAATTCTGTTCCGCATTCGTATAAGACTGAACCCGCCACTGTGTTAGTTATCTCACACAGAGCACTGCAATTTCCTCATTCATTGAGTCCTAAATAATTCACTACATCCATATATCAGCAACGATATGCGCGTCCATGCTACGCGCTATATGGAAAGAGACCGTGACCGCAGCATGTGGAACCTCGGGTCAGGCCCGACACTTTCCTTGGAGCACCAACAACGCTCCAACAACGGAGATAAAGCAAGCATAGAAAGCGAATCAGCGGACTCGGGACCTTCTGTTAGTGAATTTTTCACTGCACAGACAGCTCAGTCAAGGACCACTTTCTATACCGCTGAGCTTCCTTGGGAAGATGCGAGCGTGCCGAGCGCCGCTCCCGCTCTTCCTTTGCAGTAAGGTTACCGCAATTACTCCTCAACATCGCTCATAGTAGACTGACAACGTTAGTAAATAGTGATTACGAGTACTACAAGATCCTCAAAAGCAAAAGCCTCTGGCCGGTAAATTTTATGGAAGAGCAAGACTGGTCTGGGCGAGGTCAACACGCAGAATTCCAACCGGACGAACGAAACCGAGTCGACGAAATTCTTAACGTTCAAGAGCTCCTAGGAAGCACAAGCTCAGCCATCGTTTACAGCGTGAAATGTAAACGGATCTTTCTTGCCCGCAAAACCATATTGTGTAACCGCCGCATGACCAAAGCAAAAGCAATCGAAGAGGTCGCGCACCTCTACCGTCTTTCCCATGCACACGTGGTGCGGGTTGTTGGGACATACACACTCGGCTCTGAGCTCTCGATACTTATCTATCCTGTCGCTGAGTACAATTTGGAGACCTTTCTGGATAGGCTGATATCGCGGGCCCCTGCAGGTCCAGGCTGGATAACGATGCTACGAGCCCTTCCTCAATTCATCGGCTGTTTGGCCAATGCAATGGCCCATATTCATGAAAGGATGACGAAGCATATGGACATCAAGCCAAAAAATCTCCTCGTCCGGCACGTTTGCATCCCCCCAGGCGATCCGCGCCACGACAGTGGTGGCCTCTTCGCATACAAGGTATACATTGCAGACTTCGGTATCGCTCGATCATACGCTACGCTAGAAGATATGGAGACCGAAGGCCCTACAATGTTCACGCGCAAGTATGCTGCACCGGAGGTCGTGGACAAAGACCGAAGAGGACGGCCCGCCGACATTTTCTCTCTAGGTTGTGTTTTTGTGGAGATATATGTGACCTGGCTCAGCGCAGTACAGTTAAGAAGTGCTCACGTGCGCCACGATGGGGCAGGTCACGTAATCAAGAGAGAAGCTGAGGACAGTCCGCTCGCTATGTTGCGAGACCTGCTTATGGCGAACAGCTCCGGCGATGCCTCATATCAAGCTAATATTGATGCCGTGCAGAACTTCCTCAACTCCATGAGCGAGAATACTGGACTTGAACTTCGACAGCTAGCTCAGGGAATGATTTTCGAAGACCCGGCTAAGAGGTTCACTGCTGTTCATCTGGTCAATCGCGTGGGGACAGCTCCTTGCTGTAAAGCGGGTTCAGATCGCTTGGAAGCCGCTCGATGGAAGGAGATTGAAGTCGAGGAAGAATACAACATAGAGAGCGGAACTAGAACGGTGCTCAGCTTTCGGGATGCTTAGTGGGCGGTCAAAAGTTGGCCTGAGTTCAAAGTGTTCAGGCTTTGCGACTATTATCCCGCGTTTTCACCTCCCACTTCAATCTGGACGCACTAGTACAAGTCTTGCTATTGTAGCAATAGTGGAGAGGGCGCAAGACAAAACGGCTCCGGGCAGCGGAAATGAGTGAGGGATTCATTCCTTACGGCTATTGATGAATATTGATGACGTCTTTCGATGGCCGTCGACTACGACTCCGTATCTTTTTAGCCCTCACGAGCATCAAACTGAGTTTATGAGAAACTTGCGTGCCAACTCTTCTTTCATCGAATTCGACTAACGCTTCAAAGCTGCGCAACGAAAGCCTCTTCTTTAAATCGCCATGAATTTGCCCAGCCAGTCTCAACTGCTATACCAACGCCAGCGCGTACTATTTGTATTGCGTTTTCTTAGTAAAGCTTCCTCCTCATCAGAGTAAAGCTCGACGGACTAAGTAGAAGTGGAGTTAATGGAGAAGTTTAGGCAATAGTTTACTACTACGCAACAATCACTGCCTGCCTAAGCACAATACTCTACCTTCATCACCCAGCACGTCTGCAAATCCTCAATTGCACTCAAATCAACGTCCACAGACAAGGCTTCCCCGTTGAAGTCCCACTCCAGCTCCAGATCATCCTCCCCGTCGACGATCGAAACCCTATCCCCCTTCAAGATCGGCACCGGCGCCTCTACAGTCAGTCTCCCGCCTTGCCTGAGAGCTACTTCGCCCTCTCCCAAGGGAAGTACCAGAATGTAAAATGCGCCATCCGTCTGCGTAAATCTCAAATCCAAATCTACGTCCCCCAGCTTCCCCACCGTCTCAGCCCCGCGGAACCAATACGCCGTCTCGAAGATGGCCTCGCCATTGGCTTTGATCCACCGCCCTGCTTCACGCAGGTTATCAACTTCAACCTGCGGGATTGAGCCATCGGCACGGGGTCCAATGTTCAAGAGAAGATTTCCATTCTTGGAGACCATATCGACGAGGGTGGTAATAAGCGTCGAAGCATTCATGTACTCAGACGCAGGCGTCGCGCGATTGTACCCGTAAGAGTACGGGTCCATGCCCTGGTTGCTCTCCCACTTGCGTCGCTGTGGCGTCGCAAACGTCGCATACTCGGGCGTGTCAAAGTCGTTCACATCCGCCGTCCCGCACCGTGAGTTCACGGCTACATCGCGGCCGTTGGCGCGCGCCCAGTTCCACCACCGCGCTGCGAAGGTGGCGGTGCCATTTGCCGCGCCCGCGTCACACCACATGATATCTGACGAGTAATCGTAAGCTAGCATGTCCATCTGCGGGACCATGACATCCTCGATGAAGTCGTTGACGGGAATCCAGCCTGTATATGGCTCCGTTTCGTTCGTGTAAGGGTTCCGCGCAATGATGCCCGGGTGCGTGGTCCCATCCGGACGGTTGTCGTACTGCGCGAAGCCGTAGGGGCCCCAGGACGGATTGAACCACTCAGGCAGGGAGAAGTAGGTGCCACGTTTGAGGGCTGGCTGGTGCGTCTTTGCTGCTTCAAAGAGCGTCTTGACGATGTCTTGCTTTGGGCCGTAGTGTAGACTTGTCCGGTTCGTCGTGTTCCCCGCGTCAAATAGAGCGAACCCGTCGTGGTGTTTAGTCGTGACCACAAAGTACTTTGCACCTGCGTCGGCTATCAAGTCAACCCATTCTTTTGGTTCATATTTTGCGGCCGTGAAGTTTGCGAAGAAGTCGTCATAGTTGAGCTCCGGGCCGAAGGTGCGGAGGCGGTAGTCGTAGAAGCCAGATTTGTCGCCAGCCCGGTGCGTCGTGTACCACCAGAACCATTCAGCGTAGGATTCGTAGGGCGTTGAGTTGCCCCAGGCGGGAACTGAGTAGGGACCCCAGTGGATGAAAATGCCGAATTTAGCGTCGTCGAACCATTGGGGCGATTCGTGGCGCGCCAAGTTGGCAGGGTCAAGTGTCCAGTCTGTCAATCCGAATTCGATGTTCTCAAATTTTTGAGAGATTGTTTTTTCTTGATATGACAGTTCTAGGTCGATGCTTGTCGTCCCGTTGCCAAAAACCGTAACGGTGGTGCGTTTCTGATCTCCAGGACATAGTCTCTTGATGCGTCCGATATCCACCATTTCAATACCCGCGCCTCTGAGAGACATGTGAAGTCCCTCGCCATGGATGCAGTCCGATCCTGCGTTACTAACAACTACTTCAACGACCTGCGCTTTGGCTTGCGCGTGGTCAACCCATTTCTGCGTCGGCCTAATACTCTGCACCCTAACACCCGCGATAGCACTTTCCTGGTCAGTTCGTAGTAGCGAAAGAGCAAAGACGTGGATCCGGCCTGTTGTCGTATTCGTAGTTTCAGGCAGGGTGATGGCGGTAAGCTGCTTCCCGGGCTGCAACCCTGCCTCAAATTCAAATATATGACTCGTGTTCCAGTTGGTCGAATTGGCGCTATGGAACGAAGGATATATAATGTCCCCGCGATTGATGGCCAGGAATGCCCACCATGGCTCGCTTCGCAGTTCAGCTGTCGATGTCGTGTTGTCGTGGTACGTGAAGGTCAAGTTGCCGAGAACAGTCTGCTTGCGTACGTCTGAAGAATGCAGCAAAGACACAGCAAAGTACGATGTATAGTCAGGGACCGCGATAGTTTGGCCCGAGCATACGACGTTGTCCGGAGTGTTTTTGCCCTTGTACCCCGGAGCGAGGTAGGTGACGCCGGTGTGAGTGGTATACGTTGCGCTGGCGTCAGATCGTGGCAATATGGCAGGGTATGATTGATTGAGGGTGTTGAACGAGGATTCGCCTGGATAGATGCCGAATGCTTGGTTATTGTTGTGAGGAGAGAGGTCAAGTGGAGCCCATGATGCGACTACGCGGCCTGTACCGATGGCTAAGAGCCACAAGGCGAAGCTACTGCGTGTTAACAATCTTGAGACAGACATGTTCCAAAGTTCCCCAGCACACAGATCGCTATTGGAGAGAGGTACATATTCACGTCTTAACTCTAGGTCTTCGTTCTCACGCCTTATCGGCGCCACGGCTCGGGACTCATTCACCGAAACTCTTGAGTTCGCGATAGCTGATCGCAACCGCATCGCTCATAACGCACGCTCAGCGCCAGGGGAGGTTGCAGCCTCAAGTAGCATCGCGCAATCGCGTAGTCTTCACTTGTGCTGGCTCGAGTACCGGGTTGCTGTTTGTAGCGTAGGTTTTCTAGGGTGTACATAGCATGCCAAGTGCGGGGCAGCGTTTTGGGTATATCGTACGCCGTCGGCTATAGCACGAGTCAGC
>Ga0247803_1000503_pt1 | contig 21152 bp, 16 predicted proteins | sample UWRJL014104B1_FD_180928 | JGI IMG/M metagenome (GOLD analysis project Ga0247803, IMG submission 180928) | Plant litter microbial communities from Arlington Agricultural Research Station in Wisconsin, United States - UWRJ-L014-104B-1 | ecosystem: Environmental > Terrestrial > Plant litter >...
AATTTTGAATTGGTGTTGTACCCAGCAGAAAGCCAGGCCGGCAATATTTCCGATCAATAATCCCTGACGTACCATATACAAGCCAACTCTGAAAAATACCATCCGTATCTGTTTGTTCGGGCTTCCCAGCGTTTTCAGTAAGCCAATCAGCGGAGTCCTTTCCATGATCATAACCAATAAGATTGAGATCATATTAAAGCAGGCGACAAAGAGGATCAGGGTTAAAAAAACGGCAGTATTTCTATCTAGTAAAACCAGCCAGTCGAACAATTGCCGAAATACATCGGTAACTTTTTGAAGATAAACGGCGGGCGGCAGAATCTTTTTTAAATGTAAGGATACATTATCAAGCTGCTGAAAATCTTTGAGATAAACCTCATAAGTACCAATCGAATCAGGTCCCCAGCCATTCAGACGTTGCACAAGAGCAAGATCACCAATGATCAGCCGATCATCAAATTCTTCCATCTGAGTATCATATATCCCGGAAATTGTCAGTTTCCTGGGTCTTGGCGGATCTTGTAAAGAATACATAATTACATCATCGCCAGGTTTTAATTTCAGCTGGGAAGCAATTTTTCGGCTGATCAGAATTTCAGAAGAATAACCATATTTCAAAGAAGATGAATCCGTTTTGCCAATCAGCCGGCCTTCAACCAATGTATTTTTGAATAAATCCCAGTCATAATCTTTTCCAACGCCTTTCAATAAAACACCTTTTATTTCGTCAGATGTTTTTAAAATACCTGATTTATGAGCCACAGCTTGCCAGTGGCTTATTTCCGGCATTTTTTTTAACTCATCAGAAACCGGATTTTGAATATTCATCGCGCCTTCTTCGTAAGTATTTCCCAGCGCGAAAGCGGTGATGTTAATATGGGCGCCAAAGAGAAATACTTTTTTCTGAATTGTTTCCTTGAAACCAATCAAGACGGCGAATGACACAATTCCGACCGCCACGCCAATTGCAATACTGGCCACGCCAATACGGGAAACCGTTGCTGAAAAGGAGCCGGCTTCGTTATTCCGGATACGTTTGGCGACAAATGAGGGAAAACGCAAAGAAATTGAATGGTTAAATTTTACTATTATTTTGACAAAAGTAGCGAAAAACTTGACCGTGACGAAAGCGGCTTTCCAAGTGCAGTGATTTTAAACCGATATCATCGAAAGGAAAATTGAAAATATTCAATTCTTCTCCTCATTTTTTTGTTAAGTTGCCAGGTAGTTAGTGATTTTGCATCAGGGAGATTACGTGTACTAAAAACCAGATTTTTAAAATATGTCATTTATAAAAGTAGCTTCCGGAGTAGTTAACCAAACGCCAATGGCCTGGGAATCTAACACCAAACATATTTTGCAGGCGATTGAAGAAGCAAAAAAACAGGACGTCAGCTTACTGTGCCTGCCGGAACTTTGTGTTTCCGGATATGGCTGTGAGGATTATTTTTTTGCTCAGGATCTTGTAGATCAGGCAGAAAAGTGCCTTCATGAAATAGTTCAGGCGACTGCGGGTATTATTGTTGCCGTGGGTATGCCGGTTCGTCATAATAATAGTTTGTATAACGCAGCCTGTCTTATTGCAAACAAACAAATTATTGGCTTTTACTGTAAGCAAAATCTTGCCAACAACGGCATTCACTACGAAGCCAGATGGTTTCGTCCGTGGCCTGTAGGCTTGGTTGAAAGTATCGAAATTGATCAAATGTTGTATCCAATCGGAGATATTATTTTTGATTTATCAGGTGTAAGAATTGGTTTTGAAATTTGTGAGGATGCCTGGGTTTCGAATCGTCCGGGGCGCAGGCATTATGAACGTGGGGTAGATATCATCCTTAATCCGAGCGCGAGTCATTTCGCTTTTCATAAATTTTTAACGAGAGAAAGACTGGTTCTGGATGGTTCAAGATCGTTTGGTTGCAGTTACATTTATACCAATTTATTGGGAAATGAAGCAGGCAGGGCTATTTACGATGGCGATGCGATGATCGCTTCCAACGGTGAAATGCTGGTGACGAGCGATCGTTTCAGTTATGAAGATTATTTGATAATTACCGCGGTTATCGATACGGAAAACACGCGGCTGAATCAGCTTCAAAATAAAATATCTTCTGGAAACAAAGATAAAACCTGGCGTATAGGAGCTCGATTCGATTTTCCGGATATTAACCCTGTCCCGCAGCAGGTAGCTGAATTGGAGGCATTTGAAAAAGGCGGCGCTCTAAAAGAAGAGGAATTTGCAAGGGCTGTTTCACTCGGCCTTTTTGACTATTTGAGAAAAAGCCGCTCAAACGGCTTTACGATTTCATTATCGGGTGGCGCAGATTCCTGCGCCTGCACAGCACTTTGTGGTCTGATGATCAGGCTGGCTGACGAGAGTATCGGATTGGAGCGTTTTAAGAAAAAACTTTCCTTTATAAAAGGGATACAATTAGCAAAAACAGAAGAAGATGTTGCTTTGGCTTTGATCCATAATATTTACCAGGGAACCGAAAACAGCTCCGAAGATACGCTGGAATCTGCACGTTCGCTGGCTTTATCGATCGGTTCTAAGTTTTATAATATTAATATTAATGGTCTGGTCGAAACGTACAAAGGTTTGATTGAAGATCAGATTGGCAGGAAATTATCGTGGGATACTGATGACATTGCCTTGCAAAATATTCAGGCGCGGGTTCGCGCTCCGGGTGTCTGGCTGTTGACAAACCTTTCCAATCATTTGCTTCTGGCGACTTCCAACCGCTCCGAGGTAGCTGTGGGTTATGCGACCATGGATGGTGATACATCCGGAAGTATCAGTCCTCTGGCGGGAATTGATAAACATTATTTGCGACAATGGCTTCGCTGGCTGGAAACAGTTGGCTGTGAGGTAAAAGGAAAACATATCCGGATTGAAGGCCTGAAAAAGGTTAACTCTTTGCAGCCAACCGCAGAACTTCGTCCGCTTGCATTGAACCAGACAGACGAAGCGGATCTTATGCCTTATGATTTCCTTGATGCGCTGGAAAAAGTAGCCATTCGGGATAAAAAATCTCCGGTAGAATGTTTTAAAAATATGATTGTCCGGTATAAAGAGGTTTACTCGGATGTTCAGATTCTTGGCTGGACAGAAAGATTTTTCAAACTTTGGAGTCGTAATCAATGGAAAAGAGAGCGTTACGCGCCATCTTTCCATCTGGATGATCTTAATCTTGATCCTCGTTCTTGGTGCCGCTTCCCGATTCTCTCCGGTGGATTTGAAAAAGAGTTGGAAGAGTTGAAGGAATATGCGGGCGGAAGTATGGGAAGAAATAGTCGTGGAAGAATTGGTTTTTAACTGATTTTTTAACAAAGAGGGTAAGTCGAAATGCAAAGAGCGCAAAGGAGTTAACTTTTGCACTCTTTGCGTTTTTATTTCTGCTTTGTGTGAAATCAGATTTATAACCTGTCTCGAAGTCTTATTGCCAATTGAAATCCTATCCACGTATAATTTCTTTGCGTTTGGTCTGGCTTTCCACCGAGCCAGATTGTTGAAAGAGAATATCTGTGATCGTTTGCAATTCCTTCTTTATTTTCAGTGAGTATATTGATCGATGGCCCAAATGCTATGGAAAGCCGATTCCCTAAATTTCTTTCAATTGAAGTATTTAGACGAAATAATCCGGCCGCGGTGTTGCTGTCAAAGTCTTTATTCATTGCAACTACGTTGGCTGTTAGGTCTATGTTCCACATCCATCTTTTGGCGATCCTTCCCGCAGTTCCAAAACCATATCCAATACTTCCCAAAGGCTTATTATTAATCATGCCGTTAAAACCGACCGTGAAAATATTGTAAAATGCATTAACCCCCGTTTTAAAGGATGTGTTAAAATAATTGAATTCATCGGTTGAGATCTCGTAGCGACGGTATCCATTTTTTCGGACATAACTTAACAAACCGATCGGTGTGGTGGCGGAAGAATCAGCGTAATTGAATACACTTAACTGATGTCCTTTTTTTACCGTTTTTGCAAAATTATAAGCTCCCGAAATTTGCCATCCATTTAAGTTTCCAAGTAAAACATTTCCAACACCGGCAAGCTGTACGCCATTAAAATTGCCAGCAGTGAAATTCAGCAGTGTTGAATACTGGAATCCCTTAACATTTCCCATAACGATGTTCAATGCTGTCGCATATTGAAAACCGGATACATTGTGGCCAACAACATTGGCAATACCGGCAAGCTGAACCCCCTTCACATGACCACGGTCTGCATTGATAAAACCCCCGATTTCCAGAACATTTGTTCCCAGGGAATAACCCGCAAATACATTAAAAGAGTAATCATTTACGACGTTACCACTAAGTTCACGGTTCGTGCTCAGGAAAGGTAAAATCGAAGTTTGAACCGGACGATATAAGGTATCTGTAATGTTCCGGGTATTAATGGCCTGCTTGGCCGAAGCAAAAGCGAGACTGAAATCTTTCTTTACACGCTGGTAGGTCTCCCGTAATTTCCCCTTGAATTGAATTGTATCTTTTTCAATAATCGTATCCGGCGACACGTAAGTCGTCGTCGTATATTCAAACTGCGGAATTTCAATTTTGGGATTATTTGGTGAATCTGGCCGTGTCGCGATAGTCAGTTTTCGTCTTGATAATGCTTTCAGTGTATCCGGATTAAGCGTTATAGGCAGATAAGTATTTTTACGGTTCGAAATAATGATCGTTTTTCCCACGTATTGTTCTTTCCTGATTTCGAGCCGTATCGATGCGGGCGCCGTAGGAAGATTTATTTTGTAATAACCAAACTGGTTACTGATCGTCGAAGCCAGGGTAACAGGCTCATAAATACTCGCATTTGCCAGCTTATCTCCTGTGTTCTTGTCAATAATATAACCGTTCAGATTGAAATCAGCAGGAGCCTCCTCCTCTGTTTTTTGACTTTTTTGAAGAATGATATACCGATGTTTCTGTTTGAAGACAACTTTTCCTTTAAACAACTCATTCAGAATTTCCCTTACACTTTTGTTCGTAACATTTAGAGATACACGGCTCTTAGTTTCAATTACATCCGGGCTGTAAGAAAAATTGAATCCACCCAGATTGCCGATTTGTTGTAAAACTTCGTCAATGGACTGGTTCGATGAACGTATTGAAATTTTTCTTTCCAATAATTCCTGTGCGTGAGAAGGAGTGGAAATGAGAAAACTTAAAAGAAACAGAAAGGTAAGAGAATAAAAATTTTTCAATGGAATCGGTGTAGATTAAGACAAAAGCAGTTTGGAGAGGCGTATTATTATTGACAGCTATTGCCATCAAGCCAGTACGTTTTTCCTTCTTTTCTCAGTTTTAAATCCAATGTTTCCGCAATTACTGATAATGTTGTATCAAGCGGTTCTTTTTGAAAACCTATCGTTAACCGACATTTTGCCAGATCTGCATTGGCCAAACGAATATCCGAGTGATACCCGTCATTCAAGGTATTGATGATATCACCCAGTTTTGCTCCGTTGAAATCAAAAACCTGAGTATGATATCCCATGACGTTTAGGTCAGCGCGTATACTTCTCAGTGTGTCATCTGCTAATTCTGCACTTTCTCCTTTAACAAGCTCAATTTTATTATCTGCTTTGCTGACCCGAACCTTTCCGGTTTTCACATCCACACGTACGAGTTCTTTTTTATATGCCTTAACATTAAAAGAAGTTCCTAAAACCCGGACGTCGGTTCCGTTGGCATCAATAACAAAAGGATGCGCTGCGTCGGGTTTTACATCAAAAAATGCCTCGCCATTTAGGGAAACAGTCCGGATATCTCCGCTGAAATTTTCGGGGTAACTTATCTTAGAGTTATAATTCAGGAATACTTTTGTTCCGTCAGGCAGTGTTGCTTCTGTTGTATTGTTAGTAGTTGCCACTTCAAGCAGTTCCGGTTTCTTAAATTGCGTCCGGAAAATATAGAGTCCGAATGCCATTATGGTTAAAGACACTGCGGCTGCAATCCATAAGGTATATGAAGTCCGTTTTTTAGCTGGCAGTTTAAGGATATTTGTTTCATCTTCCGCATAGATTTCCGGAACGATCTGCTGACTGACTATCTTTTGAGATGTCATTTTTTGCCGGACCTTTTCCCAGGCCGCGTCCGTATCGACTTCCGAATTTCTGTTTTTAAGAATTGCCGATTTTTCCCAGAGCATTTCAAATGCTGCTAATTCCTGTTCATTTTCCGGCGACAGATTCAGCCAGTTTTGTACCTCGGAAATTTCTTCCGCGGTGGCAGTGTCGGCCAGATATCGCGCTAACAGCTCATCCGATATGTGTTCATGAGAATTGTTCATGGTTACGATTGGAAAAACTGTTGATGTAAAAAATAAACAAGTATCAGTAATGACGGCAGGTAATCGGCCAGCTCGTTACGTAAAATTTTAAGTGCTTTTCCGATTTGATTTTCAACCGTTTTGATAGAAATATTGAGTTGGTCGGCTATTTCCTGATATTTCAGTTCCTCAAAACGACTCATCCGAAAAGCTTTTTGGCATTGCTCAGGCAAAAGTCGAATTGCTTTTTCGATACGTTCGGCAAGCTCGTCAGCATGAATACTTTCCGTAACAGACTCGTAGGATTGCGGTATATAATTAACAGCATATTCACGATAAGCTTCTTTCACAGAAGCGTGTTTGAAACGGTTCAGGCAATGATTATGAACGGCCCGATAAAGATAGGATTTCAATGAAAGGGTAATTTCCAGCTCTTCTCTTTTTTCCCAGATTGTAATAAAAACTGTCTGGACAATCTCTTCGGCATCCTCCTCGTCCTTTAATAAAGAACTCGCATAATTGCACAGCCGCTGATAATAGAAACGAAATGTCCGCTCGTAGGCAGCTTCATCTCCTCTTCTTATCGCTTGAACAATTTCCGGATCGGTGGCGTGCACGGATTTTCGCTTTTGATTTTCCGCCAAAAGTAGATAATCTCCACCGATTATAAAATTCCGATTACTAAGAGCGGTCGCTGCCACAGTTTAAGTTCCTTTTTAACATGACAAGCGGAATGGAGTTTCCCCCTACGCGAAAAAAATATTTTTGTTAATAGGGGGAAAATAAATTTGGATTGTCCTGAAAGGGAAGATGGGAGATTCCCGATGTTAGCCAATAAATATTAGCCATGAAAAAATTATTTCTTCCCTTGTTTGTGTACGTATTTACGTTATTCAGCCCGCAATCCTGCGATTCAGGTTATGAAGATTTGGAACCATGAGAAACCAGTGCCCATATTTTTGATCTGGATGATCTTGCAATTTTTACTAAAGACATTGAACCGGTTGCTCGTTATAAGGAGCCGTGGAAAAACCGCCGCCATAAAGTGATGATTGATATTTCTATGCTTCCATTATCTGGTGTTGAGTTTTCAGGGGCTGTGCACGTGAATGTTTCCGGTTTTGAAAATGCGAAGAAAATCGACTTGGAACTTTCGGGCGCTTCAAAAGGCGATTTCTCAGAATCTGCAAAAACAGTAGAAATGGATTTATCAGCGGCTTCACAATTAAATCTGACAGGAAGCGGACAATTCATCGACGAAGAATTGTCGGGAGCGTCGGAGTTGAAAGGCTTGGTTTATCACGCCGAAGAGTCAGATATTTAGTTGTGATCACTTTATCATACCATATTTCGCTCTTGCCTGCTTTTTTGACATCCCGTCGAAATGCCACCATTCGGTTGTATTGACCGTAAAACCAGATTGAACCATAGCTTTACGCAAAATATTTCGGTTCGAAATCTGTTTTGCAGTAAGTTTTCCCTGTTTCAACATTTCCTGTTCGGAACGGGGATAGGCGAGGCGGCCAAAAAAATCATATTTGGTCCCCATGTCCAACGGAATACCTTTTTCATCCACAACAGTTAAATCGATCGCACAGCCAAAGTTATGGTTTGAACCAATTTTTGGATCGGCCACATACTGTGTTTTCTGTCGCGGCGGAATTTTTAGATCATCCAGTGCATCCCACAATTTGTATTGAGCGGAATTAGGGCGGGCGGCATCGTAGACCAAAAGCTTATATCCAGGTTTTGCCTGTTTTAATAAAGTGCTGGCTTTGGAAAGCTTTGTAGCCATTTCAGGCTGAAGATATGCGTGCGTTAAATCTCCATAGACATTTTTCTTCATGAAATTGTCAGGAGTGGCATACTTCAATTCAACCAGAATTTCAGGATTTATGCTTTGTATATCAACAAGTCCCTGATCAAGTATTTTCTTTTCGGTTGTTGAAATGTTTTTATTGGACTTATCTTTTTGACTTTGTGCCTGACTGTCAATAGATAAAAAAGAAGCTATAAAAACCAGGCAAACTATCTTGATTAAACGCATACGCTGAAAATAAAATCCTCCTTCTCTAACGCAGGGAAGGAGGAAATAACGTGTTAGTATCTTCTGATCTTCACCTTGGACAAACCACCTTCAAAATTTATATTGATCTTTTTGGCAGACTTTTCAAATCCGGGAGAACGATACAGTTTATCATTAATTTTTTCCAGATCATCAAAAGAAGTGAGGTTAAGCGCTCCGTCCAGATTGATCTCGCAACCTACTGATTTTGGAATTTCAAGATCGATAGAAGCTACTCCTGCTTCAATGTTAACATCAGTACGGTCAAGTTTTTCTCCCAAACGGATATTCATATCTGCCACCCCGGTACTTACTTTTAAAGCTTCCACTTTATAATTACTCAGATCAAAATCGCCTTTCCCGGCACCTAATCCAAGATCAATATTCCAGATTGGTTTGTCATTCAGCTCAATCTGCGCTTTATTGCTGATTTCACCTTTGTTCAATTTTACATTACCATCCTCCATTTTCAAATTAACTGTCGCTGTATTAGCGAGTTTGTTAATTGTAGTGTTGGATAAAAATCCAAGGACAGACGAACGTGTATCGGCTTGAAAAAGCTTGTCCGTGTTTCCTTTCAATGTAAACGAACCCGCACCTCCTTCCAGATTGAAATTTGCTTTCTGGATAAAATCTTCCATCGCATATTCGTATGAGTTACTTTTCAGTCTGGTATTGCCCTCATCCTCTCTGCGGCTGTGTTCACGTTCGTAATCTTCGTCTTTATCTTCATCATCCTCTTCGTCATTGTCATCATCTTCATCCTCGTCGTCGTGATCACCATCATTCCAGTTGAAATTCCAATTGTCGCGGTGACGGTCGAAAGCGCGGTCCGTACGATGTGCCAGTCCGCCAAATACGGCGAATGCAATAAGGATTCCGACGAGTGCTCTCGCCGGTGCATGTCTGTCTGTAACCAGGATCAGTATACCTGCAAGAATTAGCAATACCGGCCAATAGGGAAGAACAGAATCCCAGTGAAAATAGAAAAGGTCCAGTTTGCGAAGCAGCGCAACGATACCGATCACAATAAGAACTCCACCCCAGAAAACACCTTTTGAATTTTTCATAACGATTAAATATTAGAGTGGTTGGATGTATCAGAATTGATGAAGTTTTTAAGCAGAAGTAGCGCACCGGCGATGATCAGCATAACTGGCCAGAAAAATCCTCTGAAATCAAAACCGGTAAATTCCTCGATCAGAAAGAGGCAGCCCGCGATGATGAGCAGAAGACCCCAGAAAATACTTTTAAAATTCATGGCTGTTTTTGTTAGTTCACTTTGATAATTTCATCGTCATCATCTGCTTTTTTACCGTTCGGATCTTCCGGGAAACTTCCGGCCGGCGTCGATTCAGTAGTTCCAAAAGGCGTATATGGCTGCGGATCAGGCGTTGGTGTGTAAGGTTCTACCGGTTCTGTTGGCGGAGGCGTGGTAGGATAAACGGTTGTATTTCCTTCCTGTTCTTTATCGCGCTGACGAAGTATTAAGAAGGCACCGATCGTGATCAAGGCAATTGGCCAGAAATAAGGTTTGATCTGATACCAAAGCGGGAAATCGTCGATTAGCATAAAAATACCAAATAAAACCAGCGCGCCACCAAGAATTTTAATGGTCTGATCGTTGCGTTTTTTCTCAGCTTCCGGGTCGTGCGGTTTGGAAGTTACTGTATCAAAATTGTGCACATCCGCCGCTCCTGTCGGTAATACTGCCCATAAAATAATGTACAGAATTCCAGTCCACCCAAAGCTTGGAGGTATTGGCAGGAATAACATCACGACGAATAAAACACGAACGATTACTACATCTATTTGTAAATATTGAGCAATACCGGAAGCAACTCCTCCAAATACGGCCTGATCGGGTATGCGGTGCAATTTCTTTTCCATTTCGTTGTTTACGTTTATGTTGTAATCAAAGGTAGTGGGTGATACAAGATACTGCAAGCTGGAAGTTTATTATCGGTTAGTTGACGTGTTAAAAGGTAATTTCGAGTGATTTCCGATTTTTAAACTTTTAAATCCGCTTAAACAGGTCCCGGTTCGAGGGCAATTATCCTAAATTTTGTTCTTTGAAAGGAATGTTGTGATGTTGCAGGAAATTAAAAATTGATTTTATTCCTCTTCCAATGCTTCAAGAATATCCATCATGCTTCCAAAATCTTTATAGCCCGGACGAATTTCTTCGCTTCCGCGCAGCGCAATACCTATTTCCGGAAATGTATCAGTTAATTTATTTACAGTAACTTCATCATCCAGTCCAAAACCGATAAGGATTGGATATTCCTTGGCAAGTTTGCTCAAAACCTCGATCCAATCTTCTGTTAGTTCCAGATTTGCGTCGCTTTCAAGAAGGAAGTAGGCAACTTCATCTCCATAGCGGCTCAGAATGGAATAAATATCGTTGGCATCGTAGGTATCCACACTGACGCGCAGGATCAAAGGAAGATTCAGCTCGCTCTGAAGATAAGTCAGCAGACCAGGGGTTTCGACCTGAACGTAATGCACAGGATATTCCGCAAGGGATTTCAACAGCTGCTCAGGATCGCTTTGGCTTGATTCAGCAACGAGCTGAACGCCGGCAAGCCATGAGCAAATTTCTTCAAACTTCTTGGGAGATATATAATTTGGGGAATCTTGATCGATAGAAAATCCCAGCATTTCAACACCCATGCCAGCGCAGTAACGGGCATCGGATAGGTTGGTGACGTTGCTGATTTTTACGGTTCTCGTTAGCATGTTGATGGAATTAATTGCAAAATTTTTTAGCAAAGATAATTCATCGGCCGGATTATCATGTTAACAAAGTCTGATTCGTTTCTGGTTTTAGGCATAAAATAAAATAACCCAAGGCTCCGGCCTTGGGTTATCGATCTACTAATGCCTCAGGCATTAGGCAAAGCCACTTTTAGTTTGCACTTTATTTGACTGAAAATTTATACTCTGTGGATGTTTTATAGGTTTCGCCTGGTTTCAATTCTGTGGATGGGAATTGTGGTTGATTTGGTGAATCCGGATAGTGTTCGGTTTCCAGGCAAAGCCCGAAGCGTTTGGCATAGGTTGCACCTTTTCCAGTCAGTTTTCCATCCAGGAAATTTCCTGTATAAAATTGAACAGCAGGTTCCGTAGTGTAAACCTCCATAAAACGGCCGCTTTCCGGATCTTTCACCGTAGCAAAAAGCATAGGGCTTTTATCAGTACGATTTAAAACCCAGCAATGATCATATCCGCCGCCGTTTTTAATTTGTACATCTGAATTATCATCAATTCTTTTGCCAACCAACGTCGGTTCGTTAAAATCAAATGGCGTTCCTTTTACAGGCTGCAATTTTCCAGTCGGAATTAATGTCGCGTCGACCGGAACCAGAGAGTCTGATTTAATCGAAACCTCGTGGTTTAGAATATCACGTTTTAAACCCGTCAGATTAAAATAAGAGTGATTTGTCAAATTCACAACTGTGTTTTTATCCGTTGTCGCTTCATAGTCAATTCGAAGTCCGTTGTCATTTGACAAAGTATAGGTCACTTTCACGTTCAGATTTCCGGGATAACCTTCTTCGCCGTCTTTACTCAAATAGGTTAGTTCAAGACCAACGACAGAGTCCTGTTTAATCTCAGTCGCGTTCCAAAGTTTTTTGTCAAAACCTTTAATTCCGCCGTGCAAAGAATTTGGTCCGTTATTAACCGGTAATGTGTAAGTTTTGCCATCGAGCGTGAATTTTCCTTTGGCAATACGGTTTCCATAACGACCAACTAAAGCCCCAAAAAAAGGATTTTCAGCTAAATATGGAGCCAAAGAATCGAAGCCTAAAACAACATCTTCCCATTTTCCCTCTTTATCTTTTGCGGTTAATTCCGTGATAATCCCACCATAATTGGTGATTTTTACCGTCATCCCGTTTGCATTGGTAAGGGTATAAAGATCTGCTTTTTTACCGTCGGGAAGGTCTCCGAATACTTCTTTCGAAATCGTACTGGTCATTGTTTTACTTTCGTTTTCGTTTTTGGTTTTTGAGCAGCTCATCAGGCCAATGCCGATCAGCGCAGCGAATATTAATGATCGTTTTTTCATAAAGGTATTTCCGGAAATATTAAGGTTTAAGCATTTAATACAATTTCCTCAGTCCCATCAGTAATCCGTACGCGATAACATGGCATATCGATCGAGAATTCTTCCTGATAAGCTTTTTTCATTTTTTCCTCAAACTGCTCTACGGCGTCTTTTTTTACAAGATTAATCGTACAGCCGCCAAAACCGCCACCCATCATTCTGGCACCGATTACCGAGTCGTCGTCTAACGTTTGTTCTACCAAAAAGTCGAGTTCATCGCAGCTTACTTCATATTCATGCTGCAATCCCTGATGCGTTTCGTACATTTTTTTTCCAAAACTGGTAAGATCTCCAGCCGTTAAGAAATCGCAGGCAATCTGTACACGTTCGATCTCTTCGGTCATGAATTTACAGCGGCGATAAACGACGTCTCCGAGCTCGTCCTTATATTCTTCGACAATTTGCGGTGTGGCATCACGCAAACTTTTAATCCCAGGATGATACTTCTGAAGGATAGAAACACCTTTTTCGCACTCAAGACGGCGCGTGTTATACTCCGAACTTGCCAGCGAATGTTCAACCAGGGTATTACAAAGAACGATAAGATACTCATCCATCGGAAAAGGAAAATACTGATATTCAAGTGAACGGCAGTCTAGGCGAATCACAGCTTCTTGTTTTCCAAAACCGGAAGCAAACTGATCCATTATCCCACATTGCACGCCAACATATTCATTCTCCGCTTTTTGCGCCATTTTAACAATTGAAAAACGGTCAAGCCCCAGGCTGAAAACCTCATTCAAAGCAAATAAAAGACAGCATTCCAGTGCAGCAGACGAAGACATCCCGGCTCCCTGAGGTACGTCTCCGCCGAAAGCAGCCTGAAATCCGCCAATATTTAAACCGTTTTTATAAATCTGCTCAATGATTCCCAATTGAAAATAAGCCCATTTCTGATCTGGTTTGGAAATGTCTTCAACCGAAAAAGTATAGGTTTCGTTTAAATCGACAGCATGCAATATTACCTGGTTATCTGTCCTTGGAGAAATTGCGAAATAGACAGCTTTGTCTACACTTGCGGGCAATACAAACCCGTTGTTGTAATCGGTATGTTCGCCTATCAGATTTATTCTTCCCGGTGAACGAAATAACCGGAAATCCTTCGCTTCGGTGTTGTCACCAAATTTTTCAATGAATCTTTTTTGTATCCGTTCGGCTGTTTTCGCTTCTGTACTTATCATTACTGTTTAGTTGTAGATTTTCTGTTTTTCAAGAAAACCGCTTCAATTTTATTAATATCCTTTTGCAAGATTTACTTCGTTGATCGGACTTCCGCCATTTTCCAGCGTCATCAGGTTATTAAGGAAAAGGTCAACTTTTCCGACGTGTTCGTTTGCATGTCCGCCGCCGGTATGCTGGCTCAATATCACGTTCTCCATTTTCCAAAGCGGATTATCCTGTGGAATCGGCTCTACTTCGGTTACGTCCAGCACGGCTCCGTCCAGATGTTTTGAATTCAGCGCATCAATAAGTGCCTTCTCATCCGTTGTACTACCACGGCCAACACTTGCATAAACGCTTCCTTTTTTCATTTTTTCAAAAAATACCTGATCCGCGAACTGGTTTGCAGATCCCGGGAGGGTGTTGATAACCAGATCCGTATTTGGTAAAATATCAAATAGTTCTTCTTTCGAATGGAGGTCCGCATCCGGAGATGTCCTGGCCATCAGATGCAGATTACAATTAAAGCCTTGAAGGAAATTTTTTACCGTGCTTCCGATTGTCCCGGCACCAAGTATCACTACTTCCTGCCCTGAAAGTAAACGAAGTTCGGCACGCAAAGGAGTTCCTATCCATTCGGTTTTTTCTTTTAACAAAGTCAATTTATCGAGTCCGCGGTATAGTGCTAAAACACCGCCGATGATCGATTCGGCGCAGGGGCGAGCAAACCAATCGCCCATATTCGAGACTTTTGTTTGGCCGTTTAACCGGACAGACGCATATTGATCGAAGCCGGCAGAATCCAGCTGCCAGAATTTTAAATTATTCAAAGGTTCTGAAAACCAGCTCAATGGCGGATTGCCCAATATGTAATCGGCGTCGTTGAACAAATTTTGTGCCTCAACTTTTGAGTGTGTATCAGATTGAAAATGTATAATATATTTTGGGGTAAGTGCTTCTTTTAATCGTTTTCGAAGCCCTTCGTCAAGATTTGCGTGACAGTATATAATCATCGTTTTTATGTTTAAAGAGGGAGTGTATCCCGTTTTTACCTGCAATTTTTTCAATTATATTTTGAAATGATTTATGATTTGTTCACAATGATTGTGTAAATCAATCCTTAAAGCTACGTTTTCAAAACCAACAGCCAAACTCCGAAAGACCGATTGTTCAGATAAGTAACTTATAATTTGGCAAGAATTTTCTTTCCGCGTGACTTGTATGCGGCGGTTTCGAAATCGATATTTTCTTCAATAATAACCCGTAGCTCATTTTTGATATCGGGATAAGTTTTGGACAGATTGAAGAGGATAGTTAATGCTAAAGCTTTGATTGCAATAGCTGTATCTCGATCTTGTAAAAATTGAAAGCATGCATCCATCAGCTCACCATGAAATTCCTCAGGGATATCAAGATCAAGATCTTCGAAAATGCGCAAACTGTTTCGGATCACCGCATTATGTACTTCGGTTCTTTTCAATTGGCTAATTAAAACACCAACATAGGGCTGAACAATTTGCGGCTGTTTCTCAGCTGCCCAACTAACACTCCAAGCTGCCCTTTGTGCAACCCGAATATCATCTGATAAAAAACAATTGATCAATTCTCTGAAATTTTCTTCGGATGAAACCGCATATTCAGAAATAGCGATCGCATGCTTTTTGAAGTGGATCTGTTGTTTTAAAAGTTCTTCCCGGATGTTCATGGGAGCGGATTTATGTATTGGTAGTTTTTTTAAAAAATATGTCGTGCTGTGTGAACGCTACTTTGAATATACTATTGAAATAAATCAACTGAAATGACTTTCTGCTGACCTTGAACCAAATCAACTTCCAACGTTTTCGTACCTAACTTCACCTTTTGCTTTCCTGAATTCCCTGAAACCAAGGTTGCTGAAACCAATTTCCCATCTTTCCATTGCTCATCAACTGTAACATTTCCACGCGCTTTCAAACCTTTTATTTCGCCGGTCGGCCATGAATCCGGCAAGGCAGGCAATAATTCAATCACGCCAGCCTGCGACTGCAAAAGCATTTCTGCAATTCCGGCTGTGGAACCCATGTTTCCATCCAATTGAAAGGGTGGATGTGCGCAAAGTAAATTCGAATAAGATCCACCGCCATTCATCATGTTTTCTGTTTTATCACCAACCGGACGAAGAATTCTTTTGAATAGAGAGTAAGCCCTGTTTCCATCCTGCAATCTCGCCCAGAAATTAACCTTCCAGGCTAATGACCAACCCGTCCCTTCATCGCCGCGAGCATTCAAAGTTACTCTTGCGGCTTTTGCAAATTCCGGTGTTGCGGTCGGGGAAATCTGATTGCCCGGGTGTAAGGCAAAAAGATGAGAAACGTGCCGATGTTTATTGGTTGAATCATCCACATCTTCATTCCATTCCTGCAATTGTCCCCATCGACCGATCTGCGGAGGCTGGATCTGGTCTCTCACTTTTTGTGCTTCTTTGGAAAAATCAGTATCGGTATTTAAAACTTTACTGGCAAGAATTGTATTGGAAAGTACGTCCCAGGCGATCTGATGATCCATCGATGCGCCGGTAGAAATTCCGCCATGTTCCGGAGAATAGGAGGGTGAGGAAACCAGAAATCCGCTTTTCCCTTTGGTCAGATAATCAATCCAGAATAATGAAGCTTCCTTCATAATCGGATAGGCTGTATTTTTAAGATAATTGACGTCGTTCGTAAAAACATAATGTTCCCAAAGATGCTGACTTAGCCAACCCGCACCGCCAGGATAAAATCCCCAGGGAAAACTCCATCCCGGCGAGGTGTAACCATATGCATTCAGCATTGTATTAACCGTCCAGCCACGGGTACCGAAAAATTCCTTCGCAGCCAGTTTTCCGGGTTCAACAATGGATTTTGTAAAATCAGATAGGGGAAGATAACATTCCGACAAATTTGTGACCTCTGCCGGCCAGTATAACATTTGTATGTTAATATTGGTATGATAATCATTCGCCCAGGGCGGATTTGTGCTGTCATTCCATTTCCCCTGCAAGCTCATGGGCATAGTTCCCGGACGTGTGGATGAAATCATCAGGTAACGTCCATACTGGAAATACAAAACTTCAAAGCCCGGATCAGGCGTACCCTTGAAATAAGCAATTTGTCTTTTGTCGGTTGGAAGAGAATTCGTGTTGTCAGTACCAAGATTTAAAGAAACGCGGTCGAACAAGTTTTTGTAATCCTTTCGCTGTTCTGCTTGCAGTTCAATTTCATTTTTACCGGCAATGGAAGCCATGACCTGCTGATTGATTTTTTTGTAATCATTCCCTTTATAGTTTGGGAATTGGTATGTATATTCTGTCGCAGCCGTGTGGACGATCGTGATTTTTCTGGCGCTTTTGACACTAACAACGCCATTTTCATAACTCACTTTCCCATCCGTATCAATCCGGTAAGCTGTTTCAAATTCCTGTTTGTTATCTTTTAAACTGCCCCCAAAAACGTAATTGTTTTTCTCGAATTTTTCATATTCCTTTTTGTGGGGTGTCGAATACCGGATAGAATAACTTTCCGGAGATGTGGATTTAAAACGATATACCATCACTCTGGAAGGATAATTTCCGAAATAAGTTCTTTCAAATTTTTCTTTACCAACTTCGTAAGTAACTTTTCCGGTTGCTGTCTCAATATCCAGTTCCCGGCGGTAATTTTTTACTTCGCCGGTATGGGAAACGCTGACAAAAAGATCGCCCATCGTTTGCTGCGCGCCGAAATCGCTTGACGGTGTGTTTTCTTTTTTCTCATGAATAATACCGGTCATCTCGGAACTGGCCAGCTTATCCGCTTCTGCCAGTTTGCCTTGTGCCAGCAACTCTCTTACTTTTGGAAGTGTTTTATAAGCGTCTTTTCTTAACCCAAAATTATACTCTTCATTTGCGACTTTTCCACCCGCCCACAGACTTCCTTCTGAAAATTGTAAACGCTCTTCCGCCGGATCACCAAAAAACATGACACCGAGGTAACCGTTTCCAATGGGCAAAGCCTGAGTCATCCAGTCTTTGGCAGGAGAATCGTACCAAAGTGTCAGAGAATTTTGTTTATCTGTTTTTTGAGAATAAACAGAAAAGGATATCCGGATGAAGAAAATAACAAGTAAAAAAGTTTTTAGAAAACGAAATAACATAAATAAGGATTTTAGGAATTTGTAGCACAAAGTAAATAAAAAGCCCCACGCAAATGCGCAGGGCTTTGATATTATTCCGATTTGGTGACATTATTTAATCTCGCCAACCATTTCTTCCGGTTTTACCCATGCGTCAAATTCTTCTGGTGTCACATAACCCAGAGCGACAGCCGTTTCTTTTAAAGTTGTGCCGTTTTTGTGCGCAGTCTGCGCGATTTCGGCAGCTTTGTAATAACCGATTTTTGTATTTAAAGACGTTACCAGCATCAGGGAATTATTCACATGTTTTTTAATATTTTCATGCAGTGGTTCGATACCAATTGCACAATTATCATTAAATGAAACACAAACATCGCCGATCAAACGTGCAGAATGAAGGAAATTATATGCCATCAAAGGTTTGAAAACGTTCAGTTCAAAGTGTCCGTTAGAGCCACCGATGCTGATTGCAACGTCATTTCCCATTACCTGCGCTGCCACCATCGTCATCGCTTCACATTGCGTTGGATTCACTTTTCCAGGCATGATCGAGCTTCCCGGTTCGTTATCCGGAATGTGAATTTCACCAATCCCCGAACGTGGGCCTGAAGATAACATACGGATATCATTTCCGATTTTCATCAAACTAACTGCCACGGTTTTCAAAGCGCCATGTGCTTCGACGATCGCATCGTGAGCAGCCAATGCTTCAAATTTATTTTCCGCTGTAACAAACGGAAGTCCTGTTAACAGCGCAATGTGTTTTGCTACATTTTCAGAATAACCAGCTGGCGTGTTAATGCCGGTTCCGACCGCAGTTCCACCCAATGCAAGTTCAGAAAGATGGGCAAGGGTATGGTAAATCGCACGCAAACCGTGATCCAGTTGAGAAGCATAACCACCGAATTCCTGCCCAAGTGTCAACGGAGTAGCATCCATAAAGTGGGTACGGCCAATTTTAACAACATGTTTAAAAGCTTCTGATTTTGCTTTTAAAGTGTCACGTAGTTTGGTAATGCCCGGAATCGTTACGTCGATCAGGATTTTATAAGCCGCAATGTGCATTGCAGTCGGGAAAGTATCGTTTGATGATTGTGATTTGTTGACATCATCATTTGGATGCAAAAATTTGGTTTTGTCAGCCAGGTCACCGCCTTGCAAAACGTGTCCGCGGTAAGCGATCACTTCATTACAGTTCATGTTTGACTGTGTGCCTGAACCGGTTTGCCAAACCACCAACGGAAATTGATCTTCCAGTTCGCCTGTCAAAATTTCGTCACAAACTTTTCCGATCAGATCGCTTTTTTCTTGTGGAAGAACGCCTGCTTCTGCGTTTGTAATGGCTGCTGCTTTTTTCAAATATGCAAATGCGCGGATAATTTCCTTAGGCATTTTATTGATATCCTGCGCAATCGGGAAATTCTGGATAGAGCGTTGCGTTTGCGCGCCCCAATATACATGAGCAGGTACCTGCACTTCGCCCATGGTATCTTTTTCTATACGGTATTCCATTTTATGACGGTAATAATTATGTAAAATGAATGAATCAGATTTGAACGGTAAAGTTAGGGCTGGACGTTGAGTTTTTGGTATTTTTTTGTGGATAAATGTTTTGGTTATGAAATAATATAGATGCTATTAGTTAGAATACATAAAGTTGCTTACCAGTTAAAAACCTTTTAAATTGTTACATTATGTTGTATTATTTGTTTCAATGAGTATAATCAGGCAACTATGACACATACTATCATTATAGAAATATAAGATGATAAGGATTTTGAGCTAATCAGGAGTTTGGTGAATAGGCTTGGACTTCCCTTTAAAGAAATACATTTAGAAGGTCTAACAGAAAAGCAAGAAGAGGCCTTTCTAAATCTTGCAGGTAGTTGGGTGGGTGATGAATCTGGGGATGAATTAGCTGCCAGAATTCATAATTCAAGGAATGATGCTCCGCGTAATATAGAATTGTGATAACATTTTTATTAAAAGGTCAATTCTCCTTTAAACGATTAAAAAATGGATTTACAATATATCTCAAACGAACGTGGTGAAAAAACTGCCGTTATCATTCCGATTCAGGAATGAAATAATCTGACGGCCAAACATGAAGATTTGAAAGAGCTATCAGAAGAAGTTAAATCTATAAAAGGATTGGTTCAAAAAAAGAAACCATCAGATTTTATCGGTATAGTGTCAAAGGAAGAAGCTGAGGAAATGCAGGACTATCTGAAAAAAGCCAGAGGAGAATGGGACAGAGATTTTTGATAGATAGTATTTCGATTACCAGAAATACTCAGGATTTTAAAAACATTCCTGGGTTGTCCATAATCAATGCCCACGAATTGGAATGAAAAAATTCACTTCTCAAATTGAAATTTAACCCACCAAAAAGATATTTTATCTACCACACAATTTCAATAAGTAACCGCTTCACTTAAATCATAAACGTAGATTTTCCGGGCTTCTTTTTTCTATAACTTTGCCAATGTTCTTTGTGAACGCCCGTCAATCGGGGTAATGGTTTTCGCTTATGGTGCCCTCAGCCAGAAAAGCAGAAATTAAAAAGGAACCGTGTGAAATTCACGGGCAGTCGTGCTACTGTAAGTGCCGTCCTGAACAATCAGGAAAGTTTTTACCCTCGCGACCCATTGTCATATTTATGATGAGAAGGGCGGTGAAAATGGTACAAGCCAGGAGACTTGCCTTTACCCTCAATGGCCATTCCCTCACGTCTGGGGTTTTGTCACGCATTGATTTTACAAATGTATTGCTGTCAGGTTATTATCTTCAAATTTATTTTCGAAGATATGTTTGGTCAATTTTGTATCTGACAATTTTGATCAATATCTGATAACAAAACGTACTGATTTAGGAGCCGCCACAGCGGTAAGTGAAATAGTGAATGATTTGATCAGCGAGGTTAATAAAATGATCGGATTCTTTGAAAGTCAAGCCTCCGGGCCGGATTCACTTTCAACTCTCAACTATACACTTTGAACTAAACCAGGACGGGTAGGGCATTCCAAAGGGTTTTTATTAACTCTTTAATACATGTTTTATGTTGTCACACAATTTGGGTTATCCTCGTGTAGGAAGCCAAAGAGAACTCAAAAAAGCCAGCGAACAATTCTGGGCTGGAAAAATTACCAAAGATGAATTGCAGAAAACGGGACGTGAAATCCGTCATCGCAACTGGCAGCTTCAAAAAGATGCAGGGATTGATTTAATTCCGTCCAATGATTTTTCACTGTATGATCAGGTTTTGGATACATCCCTGATGGTGGGTGCAATTCCGGAACGTTATCAGCAACTGATTGACGGCAAATCAAACCGCGAGCTGGATCTTTATTTTGCCATGGCACGTGGCGTTCAGCATGACGGACTGGATATAAAAGCGATGGAAATGACC
>Ga0247803_1000506_pt1 | contig 21114 bp, 16 predicted proteins | sample UWRJL014104B1_FD_180928 | JGI IMG/M metagenome (GOLD analysis project Ga0247803, IMG submission 180928) | Plant litter microbial communities from Arlington Agricultural Research Station in Wisconsin, United States - UWRJ-L014-104B-1 | ecosystem: Environmental > Terrestrial > Plant litter >...
AAAATATGGCAAAAGCGAGTAACATAATTCCCCCGGCAATACTCAGTGCGGCAGGCGTAGCGTAAAAGGAACTCAGTAAATAAACCATCAGTAGAATGGCGATGAAAACGCGGGAAAGTTCAAGTACAAGCAAAGGCCCACGGCTGTATTTTCTGCTTAGCCAGATTGCCGAATACGCTTTTCGATTGGATCGTTTGAATATCAAAGCCCACAAAAACGGTGCAATCAATAAAAACGTAATGCCGAAAATGACAGAGTTTGTCACATAATTTTCCGGAATCCTTGTATGCAGCAAATCGGCTAATTGTCTGGAAGAAAGTGAAATAATTGCAATTACCACTACCGAATTCAGTACAACTGTTTGTGCATAAGATTTAAGAATCTGCTGCCACTGCGTGGTTTTTGCAATGGGGCCGGTACTTGTGCTGTAACGGTTCAGGTAGGCTTTCCATTTGTCGGGCAGGAGTTTGTTCAGCCAGTCATAAAAAGGCTCTGACAGCTTCATCATGTACGGCGTAGTAAATGTCGTTATTACCGAAACACCCACTGCAATTGGATATAAAAAGTCGCTGGTTACTTTTAAAGCAAGTCCAAGGTTGGCAATGATAAAAGAAAACTCACCGATTTGCGACATGCTCATTCCTGATTGTATCGAGTTTTTAAGAGGTTGCCCCGAGATCACGGCGCCCAGTGTAACGTATGTGGTTTTGCCGACAATTACCACCAAAACCAGAATTGCAGTCGGTAATGCGTATTCAAGAAGCAGACTCGGGTTAATCAGCATACCAACTGAAATAAAGAAAACGGCACCGAAAAGATCCTTTAATGGTTTCAGTAAATGTTCGATTTTTTCAGCATGCGTGGTTTCGGCAAGAATAGATCCCATGATAAAGGCACCCAGTGCGGCCGAGAATCCTGCTTGAGTAACCAGAAAAACCATCCCAAAACAAAGTGCAACGGAGGTTATCAGCACACTTTCGTCGTTCATCAACTTTCTATAACGACGTAGCAGGGTTGGGAAAACAAAGATTCCACCTAAAAACCAGAGGATTAAGAAGAAAAATAATTTAAGAATCGATTCTAAAAGTTCGGTTCCGGCAAATTGCTGGCTAATGGAAAGGGTGGATAACAAAACCATCAGCAAAACTGCCGTAAGATCTTCAATAACCAGAATGCCCAATACGACCCGGGTGAATTGCTGGGTTTTGATTCCCAGTTCATCAAAGGCCCTGAAAATGATTGTAGTAGAAGATATGGCGATAATTCCTCCCAGAAACAGACTGTCTATTTTACTCCAACCTAAAAGCTGTCCAGATGCAAAACCCGTTACGAGCATAAACCCGACTTCAAAAAGCCCGGTAATGGCAGCGGTATTTCCAACTTTCATTAATTTTTTAAAACTGAATTCAAGTCCGAGGCTGAACAAGAGAAAAATAACACCAATTTCGGCCCAGATCTCAATGGTTTTAATATCGGTGATGGTAGGAAAAAGATTGAAATTTGGCCCGACAAGCAGCCCGGCCAATATGTAGCCTAAAACAATAGGCTGTTTTAATTTTTTGAATATTAAGGTGATAATACCCGCCATGGTGAGTATTAACGAAAGGTCAACGATGAGTTGCGGAACGTGTGTCATGAAGGTTGGCCGTTTAATCGTACTATGTAATCGAATAATATACAAAAAGCCCTTGACGAATCAAAGGCTTTTGCATCATTATCTTCAAAAAATGAAAGGCGATTTTTTAACCAACGCTTCCTTCCAGGCTGATTTCCAGTAGTTTCTGTGCCTCAACAGCAAATTCCATGGGGAGTTGATTTAACACCTCTTTGGCATATCCATTCACGATCAAAGCAACGGCTTGTTCAGTAGGGATACCACGCTGATTGCAGTAAAACAGGATATCTTCACCAATTTTAGAAGTAGTCGCTTCGTGTTCCACAGTTGCAGAAGGATTGCTTACTTCAATATACGGGAAAGTATGTGCTCCGCATTTGTCACCCAATAAAAGGGAATCGCATTGGGAGAAATTACGCGCTTTATCCGCTCTTTTAAATACCTGTACCAATCCACGGTAAGAGTTCTGGCTTTTTCCGGCGGAAATCCCTTTCGATACGATCCGGCTTTTGGTATTCTTTCCGATGTGGATCATTTTTGTTCCGGTATCGGCTTGCTGCATGTTATTGGTAACAGCCACAGAATAAAATTCACCGATGGAATTATCACCTTTCAGAATAACAGATGGATATTTCCAGGTGATCGCTGAACCTGTTTCGACCTGGGTCCAGGAGATTTTTGAGCCTGCGCCATCACAAAGTCCACGTTTGGTCACGAAATTGTAAATACCACCTTTCCCGTCTTTATCACCAGGATACCAGTTTTGTACGGTTGAGTATTTCACATTCGCATTTTCATGAGCGAAAATTTCAACAACCGCTGCATGCAACTGATTTTCATCACGCATCGGCGCGGTACAACCTTCCAGATAACTTACATGACTGTCTGCATCGCCGATGATCAGCGTACGTTCAAACTGTCCTGTTCCAGCTGCATTGATACGGAAGTAAGTAGACAGTTCCATTGGGCATCGAACGCCTTTTGGAATGTACACAAAAGATCCGTCGGAGAACACGGCTGAATTCAATGCTGCGTAAAAGTTGTCTTTTGGCGGAACAACCGAACCAAGATATTTCCTTACCAAATCAGGATGCTCACGAATGGCTTCACTGATTGCACAGAAAATGATACCCTTTTCCCTGAGTGATTCTTTGAATGTTGTAAAAACAGATTCCGAATCCATTACGGCATCAACAGCGATGGAAACTCCGGAAAGGCGTTTTTGCTCGTTGAGAGAAATCCCCAGACGCTGAAAGGTATCGCGCAATTCGGGATCAATATCATCCAGGCTTTCTACTACTTTTTTCTTTTTCGGAGCCGAATAATATTTGATAGCCTGAAAATCAATTTTAGGATAAAACACATTTGGCCATTTCGGTTCGGCCATTTTGAGCCACATCCGGAATGCTTTTAAACGCCATTCGAGCATCCATTCCGGTTCATTTTTTTTTGCGGATATGAACCGAACTGTGCTTTCATCCAAGCCCATGGGGGCTTCGTCTGCCTCAATATCAGTTACAAAACCATATTTGTATTCCGAACTGGTGATTTCTTCCAACAATTCTTCTTCTTTGCTCATAGTCTTATTATTATTACACGCACTTTCGTTATGTCTGTAACACAGAGAAACGGGTTTGAGTTTTTAAGAGGGTCAAAAATACGTAAAAAAGCCCACAAATTTATGACGAAGATCATAAGTTTGTGGGCTTTCGGCAATTGGGAATTATTACAAATAAGCCCCGGAAGCCAAGTAATTCTTCACATAATCAGCCACTCCTTCTTCCAGAGTATGGAAAGGTTTGGTGTAACCAATGGAGCGTAATTTGCTCATATTGGCTTCTGTGAAATACTGATATTTGTCACGGATATCGGCCGGAGTATCTACAAATGAAATGTCCGGTGTCTTATCCATAGAAAGGAAAGTATTGGTTACCAGGTCTTTGAATGTACGTGCCTGCCCGCTTCCCAAATTGTAAATTCCTGAGTTTTTACGGTGATGCATTAAGAAAATGCATACATCGATCAGATCTTTTACGTAGATAAAATCACGCATCTGCTCGCCGTCTTTAAAATCAGGATTATGTGAGCGAAAGAGTTTCATTTTGTCCGTCGCCTTGATCTGATTGTAGGCATGCATGATCACGGAAGCCATCCGGCCTTTGTGGTATTCGTTGGGTCCGTATACGTTGAAGAATTTCAAGCCTGCCCAAAAGAGCGGTTTCTTTTCCTGTTGAAGCGCCCAGATATCGAAATCGTTTTTCGAGTCGCCGTATGGATTCAATGGTTTAAGCTCTGAAAGCGTGGCTTCATTGTCATCATAGCCATGCTCGCCCAATCCGTAAGTGGCTGCGGACGATGCATACACCAGTGGAATCTGGTACGCTACGCATTTTTCCCAAACGTCTTTGGAATAATTTACATTGAGTTTATCGAAAATCTCTTTGTCGAATTCTGTCGTGTCCGTTCTGGCTCCGATGTGAAAAATAAACTCGACATCACGATAATTCTGGTCAATCCATGGAAACAGTTCATCGCGTTCCACTTTTTCTTTAATCGTTTTTCCTTCCAGATTCTCCGCTTTTTCAATTTTGGAGAAATCATCTACGGCAATAATGTTTTTGAAACCATCCTGATTCAAACGGCTGATGAGTCCGCTGCCTATGAATCCGGCTGCACCTGTTACGATAATCATGTGAGATTATGGGTTTAATCGGTAAAAGAATGCCCAATAAGAGCAAGAATAAAAGCTGATCTACTCTTTATTTTTATAAATTAAATAGGATTTTTTTTAGGTATCCTCTAAAATCTCTGCAAAACTACCAATACAAGGTGTAATTTTGTACTCTATTTATTTAGTGAGGGAAAGTTTTATGATTTACGTAACCAGAAAAGAACATTTCAACGCAGCCCACAGGCTTTTTAACCCTGCATGGACGGATGAAAAAAATCAGGAGGTTTTCGGACCTTGTGCAAATAACAACTGGCATGGACATAATTTCGAGTTGATTGTTACGGTAAAAGGCATGCCGGATCCTGATACGGGATTTGTAATTGACTTGAAAGTGCTTGGAGATATTATGAAGGAGAAGGTTGTGGACAAGGTAGATCACAAAAACCTGAACCTGGATGTGGATTTTATGGCAGGAAAAATGGCTTCCTGCGAAATTTTTGTGCTTGAAATATGGAATATTCTCGCTCCGGCCATTGCTGAAACGGCTTCAAACGCCAAACTGCATTATATCAAACTGATCGAAACCCCGAAGAATTTTGTGGAATATTATGGGGAGTAGACATTTAACCCAATGCTTAAGTCCTGGGTTTTTGAAACCGCGTAACTATCCGGCTTTATCCAAATCCTGAATCCATAATGAAATATTACCTCATTGCCGGCGAGCGTTCGGGAGATCTTCACGGAGCTAATCTGCTCAAAGGAATCAAAGAAAATGACTCTGACTCGGAGTTCAGAGGCTGGGGTGGCGATATGATGGTTGCAGAAGGAATGGAGTTGGTAACGCATTATAAAGACACTGCTTTCATGGGTTTTCTGGAAGTGGCGCTCAATCTGCATAAAATTTCAGGTTTCCTCAAAAAATGTAAAAACGATATTCTGGCTTATCAGCCGGACGTGGTTATTCTGATTGATTACCCTGGCTTTAATCTGAGAATTGCTCAATTTGCCAGGAGTAAGGGGCTAAAAGTCTTTTATTATATTTCTCCAAAAGTGTGGGCATGGAATCAAAAACGTGCCTGGAAGATCAAAAAAAACGTGGATCGCATGTTTGTGATCTTTCCATTCGAGATTGATTTTTACAAGAAATACGACTTCCCGGTTGACTATGTCGGCAATCCTTTAATGGACGCCATTCAGGCCTTCAAGCCTGATCCTGATTTCAAAAAGAGAAATAATCTGGATCTGCAAAAACCGGTTATTGCATTACTCCCCGGCAGCAGGAAGCAGGAGATTATCGGAATGCTGGATCTGATGCTGACCGTGCAGCCGCACTTTCCTGATCATCAGTTTGCAATTGCGGGAGTGAAAAATCTGCCGTCTTATTTGTACGAAAAATATCTTTACAATGGCAAAGCGACCATTGTTTATGAGGCTACTTATGATCTGTTGTCCGTTTCAGAAGCCGCATTGGTAACCTCAGGAACGGCTACATTGGAAACGGCTTTACTGAATATTCCGGAAGTGGTTTGTTACAAAACAAGCGGATTTTCTTATGCTGTTGCCAAGAATTTAATTCGGGTGCGGTTTATATCTCTGGTGAACCTGATTATGGACAAAGAAGTGGTAACGGAGTTAATCCAGGATAAGCTGAACGAAAAAATGTTGGTGGAGGAGCTTAGTGGAATACTTCCTGGAGGTGCAAAGCGGGCAGCTCAGCTAAGTGATTATGCCATTCTTCATGAAAAAGTGGGCGGCGCCGGGGCGTCGGAAAGGGCGGGAAGTTTGATGGTCAGATATTTGAAAGAACAAACGCATAAGTTATTGTAAAAAAGTTGGTTGCCTGTTTGTTCAAGAATAGCAGTTTAGGTAGCCTACTCGCAGCACATTCATTGCGGAATAAAATTCATACAGTCGTGGTGCGCCAGTTGCCAGATTTACGTCCATGCCTGATTATAGTTTAATTCGACATGAAGAAAAATATTGAGGGGGTCATCAATAAAATAATACCTTATTGATCCTTTACGGAAGAAAAAATCAGAAGAACAGCAATATTTCGTTACTATTTTCAATCAATTCTAATTCCGCATTCTTACCAGCTTATCGTATTCCAGGACGGTGATCAGGCTTCCTTTCATATCTACCAAACGCTCGTCTTTAAAATCGGACAACGTACGGATGACGGTTTCCGTGGCTGTGCCAACCATAGAAGCAATATCTTCGCGGGTAATAGACATGGAAAACGGCTTTGAACGATCCTCCTGATAACGCTGTACCAGCATCACCAGCGCCTGAGCAACCCTTTTACGGACGGAATTATAAGCCAGTTGAAGCAGACGTTCTTCTCTGTCCTTGATTTCGTTGGAAAGCATTTTTATAAATTTCGATGCTACTTCCCGATTGCCCTGCAAAAGGTTAAAAAAGTCGTCTTTCGGGATCATGGCCACTTCGGATTTTTCAAGGGAGATCGTTGTTTCCTGATAAGATTCACCCTGCAACAGATCAAGATAGCCAAAGAAATCTCCTTCTTTGTATAGATCTGTAATGTATTCCTTTCCGTTATCGTTCGATTTATAGGCTTTTACTTTTCCTTTTTGAAGAAAAAATACATTTGACGGATAACTTCCTTCGGTGTAAACCGTCTCTTTTTTTCGTAAAACTTTCACTTTCTTGTCTTCTGCCAGTTTCGCTATCAGGTCAAAGGATTTGGCTTCTTGGATAAACTGGTCAAGACCTTCCGCCGAACGATCAAACTGACGCTTCATCCGCTCACTTTTCTTGAGTCGCATCTCTACGATATTCAGCAGTTCTACGTCGTCGTAGGGTTTGGTAAGGTAATCGTCTGCGCCCATGGTCATTCCCTTTCGGTAGTCGTCTTTTTCCGCTTTTGCCGTTAAAAAAACGAATGGAATACTTGCGGTCAGGTCATCTTTTCCCAGCATATGAAGGACGCCGTAACCATCCAGTTCCGGCATCATGATATCACAAATGATCAAATCCGGGTTATGCTGGCTGGCCAATTGAACGCCTTCTTTGCCATGTTTGGCTGTAATTACTTCATAATTAGCCAATTCCAGAATTTCGGCAGTGTTTTCCCGCATTTCGGGATTATCTTCGATCAATAAAATTTTCTTGGTTTCCAAGGAATTGTATTTTATAACGTGATTTAATTGAGAGAATTCCTGTCACTCTTCTTTTATGAAAGCAGGATCGTGATTGGGCAGTTTTACATAAAAAACAGAACCCTTTCCGACTTCACTTGCAAATGATACGTTGCCACCCATCAGGTCAATATAATTTTGTACGATGTTCAGGCCCAGTCCGGTACCCTGTGCGTTACCTGCATTTTGTGCACGGAAAAAGCGATCAAAAATATGAATCTGGTCAGCTTTGGGGATTCCAATTCCCTGATCTTCAATTTCGATTGCAATCCATTTTTCATCTGCCTTAATACGCAGGAATATGAATTTTCCTCCCTCAGAATATTTAATTGCATTTGAAAGGAGATTAAACAAAATATTACGGAGCAACTGCTTATCCAGCCAAACGATCTCGATACCATCAAATTGAAACTGTATTTGCTGTTCTTCTTTGCACAATCCCCTGATTTCCTCAATTAAACCTTTGCAAAATTCAGGAAGGCCGACTTCAACCGGAACACTGTGGACACGTCCTTCTTCCAGTTTTCCAATGGAAAGAAAATCATTCAGAATTTCGGTCAGGTTTGTCACCGCCGATTTAATCCGTTGAACGTGTTTTTGTCGTTTGTCTTCTTCCTCGGTTTTTGCATATCTGCCGATTAAGGAAGCAGAGGACAAAATGGTGCCCAGAGGAGTCCGGAATTCGTGTGAGGCGATGGTCACAAACTGGCTTTTCATGTTGTTCAGTTCACGTTCTTTTTTCAGCGCACGAATAACTTCCTCCTGTGATTGTTCTACTTTTTGAATCGCATTGGCCAGTTCTTTTGTGCGTTGTTCTACGCGTTCCTCCAGTTCCGCATTCAGCTTCTTGATTTCAAGATTTGCCTCAATAATTCTGTTTTCCTGTTTTTTTCTTTCCGTAATATCAATGACAAAGCTGACAATAAATTCTCCGTCACTGGTTTTAAACGGGCTCAGGCTTACTTCCACAGGGAATTCCGTTCCATCCCGGCGCATGGCAAAGAGGTCGTCCATCAGATGTCCCATTCCACGTGCCCGGGGCATTTCCATGTACTTGTCGCGGTACTCTACATGATTTGTGGTAAGCCGCCGGGGAATTAATATCTCAATTTTTTTGCCAATCAATTCTAAATCTGCGTAACCAAAAAGCTCTTTGGCTTTCGGGTTAAGCATCACAATGGTTCCCGATTTATTCACGACAACAATACCTTCTGTTGCATGTTTAAAAAGGGCATCGAGCATTTCAATATGCCGTGTCATCACTTTGGTATGTATTAAAATATCGTCATCAAACATACCAAGGTAATGGACAAAGGTGAAGGGAACAACAAATTTGAATTAAGATTGATGGATGAAAATGTTAAATCAGTCCATACTGCAATCTTCAAACAGCAACGCAGGCCCGGGAAGTTGTTTTTAGCAAAATTGAAAATTGAGTATTGAAAATTGCTCATTGAACATTATTCACATTTAAAATAGTCCGGCATTTAAACCGTACTGCTAAATAGCGTTGTTTGCGGCAAATTCTCCCACATCCTGGCGTCAAAAGCCATGCAAACGTTTCTTACAAAAGCTTTTCCGGCTTCGGTAATGCGTAGTTTATATGGTTCTATTTCAATCAGTTCGTCAAATTCCATTTCGGATAAACGTTCGATGGCTTTGTAGACATCATCACAAGCCTCATTCGAAGCCGACCATGAGGTTTCGAACTGAGTCATCAATCGTAAAATGTGTTTTCTGAGAATAAGATCTTCTCTTGTAAGCACATGTCCGCGAAAAATGGGGATCTCGCCTGCATCAATTCTTTTGTAATAATCCTCCACTTTTTTCTCGTTCTGAACAAATCCCCACCAGGTATCACTGATAGAAGAAGCGCCCAATCCGATCAGAAGCTGCGTGCGTGTATTGGTATAGCCCATGAAATTCCGGTGCAGGCGCTGTTCTTCCTGAGCTTTGTATAATTCATCGGTCTTTAAAGCGAAATGATCCATTCCAATATCTTGATAGCCAGCTAATTCAAGTGCATTTCTGCCGGTTTCGTAAATGGCCATCTTTTTGTCGGCATCGGGCAGATCCAGTTCGCTGAAATTCCTTTGTCCGGGTTTGATCCAGGGCACATGTGCGTAGCTGTAAAAGGCGATGCGGTCCGGTTTCAGGCGAATTACCTTCATCATCGTCTCCATCATGTAGCAGGTTTTTTGCTGGGGAAGGCCATACACAATATCATAGTTTACAGAAGTGTAACCGATTTCTCGTGCTTTTTGAGTAAGGTGACTTACCTGTTCGTAGGTCTGCCGGCGGTTGATCATGGCCAGTACAAGCGGGTTAAAATCTTGAACACCAATACTTATTCGTCTAAATCCGACTTCATAAAGTGCACTTAAATGTTCGTCGGTTGTATTGCCGGGATGTGCTTCAAAACCGAATTGAGCTTTGGGATGTACGGTCGCATTTTGTGTTAAACCGTTTACCAGTCTTTTTAAATTTTCGGGACTGAAAAAGGTAGGAGTGCCGCCTCCCAGATGGATTTCCCTGATGACAGGCTTGGTTTCTCCAAATATGGAAAAGTACATTTCCCATTCTTTTAGAACGGCATTGATATATTTTGTTTCGACTGCGTGGTTGACGGTAATTCTGGTATTGCAGCCGCAGTAAGTACACAAACTTTCGCAAAACGGAAGATGCACGTACAAGCTGATTCCTTCTTTATGATTTGAAATTGCAAAAGCATCCTGAACCAGTTCCTTCCATTTTTGCTCAGTTGGCGGCGTTTTCTGCCAATAAGGAACGGTCGGATAACTTGTGTAGCGCGGCCCTGGAGTATTGTATTTGAACAGCAAATCCTTATCCATAACAAAGTGGTTTTTGATGTATTTTTCGTGGATCAAAACTACCGAGGTGTTTAATCGTAAAACATGATTTTCGTCAGGAAAAAAGCTTACTTTTTGCTGGTTGGGAAGGTTGATCGGTGTAGCAGAGGATATAGCAAAAAAGCACCATGCGCTGCGATGGAACGCGAACGTTGCTTCTTATCATTACTGATAACCAAAACGATGTCGTTCCATCGGAACGTCAGGTGAATTGCTGAAAATCTCATTTTCCATGGCAAATCGTAATCTCAGCAGAAGAGCCGCTGGTTTCCGACGGATACTGAATGAAAATTCCGCGTCCAACCATCCATAATCCTGCAATTGCAAGCATGACTGGCGTTAATTTTCGCATTTGTGTACGAATGGAAGGGGTTATCCGGTTTTTCAAAAACCCGATTGTCATCATCATGGGCAAAGTGCCTATTCCAAATAAAAACATAAATATCGCACCACCAAAAATACTACCCGTTGCTATTGAGCTGATTAATGCAAGGTATACGAGTCCGCAGGGGAGGAGCCCGTTCAAAATTCCAAGCAAAAACCAGCCATGCATTTTACGGCTGTGCAGCATTTCTGCCATCCTTCTTTTGACATGATTTAAAGCTTGTTGCCAGAATCTGGGCGGGTGGAAATAGCGATCGATTCTTGATGGCCAAAATACGAATACCAGCATCAATATTCCTGCGAAAATAGACAGGTAACGCATGTAGCCAAGCCATGCCAATGAGGATCCGACCGACCCAATTGCTGCTCCCAAAGCTGCATAAGTGAGTGCCCGTCCACCATTGTAGACAAATAGTCCACTAAATTTCTGCAGTGGATTACCTTTCTGAACGGGCAGAGCCAATGCAATAGGGCCGCACATGCCAATACAGTGAAAACTGCTCATGAGTCCCATTGTAAAGGCAAAGTAGGGAAGTGCGGCAATCATGGTAATGTTGTTATATTTAGATTGTTAACTGTAATTCTGTAAGGATTATTTAATCAGAATCACACCTTCATTCCAATAGCCTTGTTTGCCATCTTTCCAGTCAATTTGTAAGTGATAACGGCCTCCGGGAAATTGTGAGGCTGAAATAAACTGTCTACTGTCTTTCGAATTGATAGTAAAAACACGGTCGTTTTTTTCATCGGACGGGCAATAAAGCTTTATCTTTCCTGAAAGTGTTGTTCCTGATAAAATTTTTGGGTAACGTATCAACAAACCAGAATCACTCACTGCCCAGGTAAGCGGTTCGGCCAATGCATTGGCACGTCTGGTTTTATTGATCTTATCCTGAAACTGTAATTCTTCCTCATAGTAATGATCTGTCGCCAGATCAATTTTTTGGCTGGCGCTCATCCCTACAAGTACAAGGATCATGGCCACAAAACCTGTGTATAAAATCGTGATTCCGACTGCCCAGTTAATTTTCATTGTATTTGTAGATAATGGCATTTAGCTATTCGTCGAGCAACAGCCCGTCGGTAACTTTTTGCCTGTGATAGAATTTGTTTTTTATCAGATACCATTTTTAATCTCAGGATTACATCCCGATTTATTCCTCAGGTGCCATAAAGGTCGTTTCAAAACTTTCCAGCTTTTCCTTTCCCTGATAAACGGATAATTTCAATTTCGTTTTTCTGTCTTTCAATGCTGATTTTGGAATAATAATGAACACGGTACCCTGCGACATTCCGGCTCCTTCCAACGTAAGATCCGGTTTTCCTGCGAAAATTAATTTACCCTTTGGAGTATCCAGATGAATGACTGGTTTTACAATACGGTTTGTTTTATTGAATATTTTGAAAGTATACAAGTTGCTGATCGTACCGTCTTTATTTTCAATGTATTGACTGCCTGGTGCACGAAATAAGGTTGTTTGCGTGTCATTTCGCGCAGCAAGCATAAAGCCAAGTCCGGACCATAAAAGAACCAGAATGACCATATAACCAATCACCCTTGTCGTGATCAGTTTATTGGTTTTGTTAACGATCGCATTTTCAGATGTGTAACGTATCAGTCCCGGCGCAAAACCTACTTTGTCCATCATCGAATCGCATGCGTCTATGCAGGCTGTACAGTTCACACATTCCATTTGCATTCCGTTTCTGATATCGATCCCGGTTGGGCACACTGCCACGCATTGATGGCAGCTGATGCAATCTCCCTCAGGCCGATCCTGGCCTTTGTGCAATTTGCCTCGAGGTTCCCCACGTTCATAATCGTAGGCAACCACAATGGAATTCCGGTCCATCAAAACCCCTTGCAAACGTCCATAGGGACAAACGACAGTACAGGCCTGGTCGCGGAGCCATGCGAAATTGAAGTAAAAAATAGCGGTAAAGGCGACTATCCCGGTGAAAAGTGGAATGTGATTTTCAATGGGTTCACGAATGATTTTGGCTAACTCATCCACACCAAGCACATAGGAAAGCAGCAGATTGGCAATCAGGAAGGAGACAAGAAGAAAAGCAGTATATTTAAGTCCCTTTTTTAAAATCTTATCGCTGGTCCAGGGTGCTTTATTTAACAATTTTTGTTTCCCTGCATCTCCTTCAATGGCGTACTCAATTTTCCTGAAAACCATTTCCATAAACACGGTTTGCGGACAAGCCCAACCACACCATAATCTTCCAAAAACAGTTGTGAACAAGACAATAAAAACCATGAAGGAAAGCATTGTCAACCCGAAAAGCCAGTAATCCTGCGGTCCTATAAATATTCCGAAGATGATGAACTTCCGTTCCAACACATTGAAAAGCAATAGTGGTTGTCCATTGTATTTTATAAAAGGGCCGACAAACAATAATGAAAGCACAAGTACCGTAAACCAGGCACGGCGGTTATGCCATTTACCTTTTGGTTTTTGGGGATAAAACCAGTTTCTTTTTCCATCCTCTGTCACGCCGTTGAAATGATCACGGAAGGATTCGTCGACGGGAGTTTCTAGAATTTTCATTTTCGATGTATTAAAGTTTCACGGGATCGTCCGCCGCGCAGAGCAGTGGAGCGGACTCCGCGCGGTTAAAGCTCAAATAACGCGAAGCCTTTGCATTCTCTGCGCGAAATCTCCTCTGCTTTGCGTGAAAAATTACTTAACCGCTACGTTGTCGTCAGCCACCAATTCGCCCTGTGGCTCTTTCGGATTTGCAGGTTTTGTTCCTTTTAATGATAAAACATAACTGGCTACTTTTTGGATGTCGGTTGGAGAAAGCTGCTTTTCCCAGGAGATCATCCCTTTTTCAGGAACCCCGTATTTTATGACTTTAAACAGATTTTTGATCCCGCCACCATGCAGCCAGTAATTGTCTGTTAGGTTCGGACCCACAGATCCACCGCCTTCCGCACCGTGACAGGCCGTACATTTTTCCTGAAATATGGATTTTCCCTGCCCGATAACAGCACCGTCGGTTAGCATCGTAACTGTGTTCTCATCCATACTGGCACCCACTTTTTCCATGTAAGCTTTTTTCTCAATTTCGGCAGTAGCTATCTCTTTGTCCAGCTCTGCGATTTGTAAATCGCCAAAACCGCCAAAATAATAAGCTGCATAAAAAATAGCGATCGCAACGGAAGCTAAAAATAACGATTGAAGCCAGGGGGGCATGCGGTTGTCAAGTTCCTGGATGCCGTCGTAATCATGGCCTTCGATCAGGATCTCTTTTTCGTCACTGAGTGAAACACCAGCTCCCACGAATTTCTTCCACCACTGGCTACTGAAAATGGCTTTGGATTCAGGCTGACCTTTGGCTTTGGAGACCTGATTCAATATTTCAATGGCGTTGACAAGCAGAATTATTACCATGACCGCAATAAAAAACAGCACGCCGAGTAGCATGTAAAGCAGGATTTCCGTGCCGGTTATAGCCCTGATTTCTACTGCTTCCTCCTGTGCAAATGCAGAGGAGGAAATCAGCAGCAGGAAGGCAATTGGCAATAATCCTTTTTTTATAACTCCGTCGTTTAACGGAATGTTGCCCATTTGTTTAATCGCTTTTTTATCCAGGCTGAAAACAAAAATGATCAGGGACACAAAGAAAATGAAGAATATAAGCAGTGAAATCAGAGGGAAAATCTCTATTCCCGCAATGCTTTCAAGGTATGTTCGGAATTTCATGAGGATCAGTTTATTTTAATATAATTAAAGGGTGTTGGTGTTGTCAGACTGAGCGGACCGCTCAGCCCTGACAAGATTTTGGCATGACCGGACAATCACCATTTCAAATCATTTTTCCGTTTTGATATCTGTTCCCAATCTTTGCAAATAGGCGATCAGGGCGATAATCTCTTTATTTTCATTGGCTTTGATACCGCTTTGTTTCAGCCTCGCCTGAATTTCTTTAGACTGTTTTTGCAGTTCCGTGTTGGCAATTTTATCATAGCCTTTATCATAAGGAACTCCCAGAGTTTGCATCGCGCGAATCTTTGCGCCGGTCGTGCTTGTGTCCAAATCGTCTTCCAGAAGCCACTCATATCTTGGCATAATCGAGCCCGGTGACATGCTGGTAGGATCTTCCATGTGGTTGTAATGCCATGAATCGGGATATTTTCCTCCTACGCGGTGCAAATCCGGACCCGTACGTTTGGAACCCCACTGATGCGGATAGTCATACACAAATTCACCTGCTTTGGAATATTCGCCATAGCGCTCAATTTCTGACCTGAAAGGGCGAATCATTTGAGTGTGACACACATAACATCCTTCACGTATGTACACATCCCGTCCTTGTAACTCTAGTGGTGTATAAGGTTTAATGGAAGTAATAGTTGGCACATTGGATTTGATCATGAAGGTTGGTATCATTTCGATCATTCCGCCGATTGCTACGGCTATTAAAGCAAAGATGGTCAATGCCAGTGGTTTGCGTTCGAAAATCCTGCGGTGCCAGTATTCATTTTTGGGAGCGTGCCAAATTGCATTCAAAGGCATCGCTTTTGCAGTTTCAGTAGCAATCAATTTACCTTTCAGGGCGGTCATCCACAAATTGTAAATCATTACTACAAATCCAATGATGTACAGTGTTCCACCTACACTTCTAAGGAAATAAAGCGGTGCCAGCTGGGTTACAGTTTCAAGGAAATTCGGGTATTTCAGTAAACCTTCCTGTGTAAATTCCTTCCACATTGAGCTCTGAACCCAGCCAGCCCAATACATTGGAATGGTATAGAACATGATGCCGAGCGTACCGATCCAGAAGTGAAAATTGGCTGCTTTTTGAGAATAAAGCGGGCGGCCGTAAAGACGGGGGAAAAGCCAGTACAATAAGCCAAAAGTCAGGAATCCGTTCCAGCCAAGCGCTCCTACGTGAACGTGTGCTACGATCCAGTCGGTATAATGGGCGATGGCGTTTACGTTTTTGAAGGAAAGCATTGGCCCTTCGAAAGTCGCCATACCGTATGCAGTGATCGCAACCACAAAGAATTTCAGCACTACATCTTCGCGCACTTTATCCCATGCACCACGCAAGGTCATCAAACCGTTGATCATACCGCCCCAGGATGGCGCAATCAGCATCACTGAAAATACAGTTCCCAGTGTTTGAGCCCATTCGGGCAAAGCGGTGTAAAGCAAATGATGCGGACCTGCCCAGATATAAAGGAAAATCAGTGCCCAGAAATGGACGATAGAAAGCCGGTATGAATAAATAGGCCTGTTTGCTGCTTTGGGCAAAAAGTAATACATCAGGCCCAGGTAGGGTGTTGTCAGGAAAAACGCGACGGCATTATGTCCATACCACCATTGCACCAGCGCATCCTGCACACCTGCGTAAACAGAATAACTTTTAAATAAAGAAATCGGCAGGGCAACGCTGTTCACTACATGAAGCATAGCCACGGTTACGAAGGAAGCTATGTAGAACCAAACCGCTGCATAAATATGCTCTGTACGGCGGTTGATGGTCGTCATGACCAGGTTGATCAATGCAGAAACCCACACCACGGCAATGGCAATATCCAGTGGCCATTCAAGTTCCGCGTATTCTTTGGAAGTCGTCAAGCCCATTGGAAGTGAGATGGCGGCTCCTAAAATGATAAACTGCCACGCCCAGAAGTGAAAGCGACTGAGCATCGGGCTCCACATGGGTGTTCTCAAAACCCTTGGTGCTGAATAATAAAGACCGGTAAAAAAACCGTTTCCTACAAAGGCAAAAATAACGGCATTGGTATGAAGTGGACGAATCCGGCTGAAAGTCGTGTAGGGAAGATCGAAGTTCAGGTTTGGAAATACGAGCTGGAATGCGGCAAGCAAGCCAACCAGCATCCCAATCAGTCCGAAAAGGATGGTTGCAATGGCAAAGTTTCGAACGATGCGGTTGTCGTATTGAAACTCGTCCAGCTCAACTGATGCGACATCTGGATGGGGAACGTTTGACATGAGTTATTAGTGAAAATTAGGTGAATAGTTGAAGTAGGTAGATTACACAGAGTTGCACGGAGAAAAAGAATGCGGGCCACAGAGAGAGGTTTTATAGAAATATCAATTCTCTATTGCTCTCCTTTTAACCTCCCTGGTTCCGCGCGGCGGTCCGCTTTGTGTAACCTTTTGTTCCGTATCGTCCAATAAAATCCGGACGGAAGGGGTGTAATCGTCATCGTAATGTCCTCTTTTAACCGACCATACAAATGCGCCTAAAAATGCAAATGCGATGAATAAACTGGCGATGATCATGATGTATATGGCGCTCATAACGGAGAGGAAATTAGTTATTGTTTATGCCCCAAAACTACTTGCTGAGGTATTGAGGAACGATGACCAGACGCAGTGTCCTGATATGACCTTGGTCAGTTTTTTATCCATCTTCTGGCTGCTAAATTGCTGGCAAGTGTCGTAAAACCGACAATTGTAATGGAACTGACCGGCATTAGAATGGCTGCAATAACCGGAGAAAGGTTACCTGTAATGGCAAAAGAAAGTCCGGCCAGATTATAAAGCAGGGAAATGGCAAAACTGATTTTGATGATCTGCTGGCCTGATTTTGCCAGCCTGATATATGCCGGTAACCGGGCCAGCTGGCTGCCTTCCACGATGGCATCGCAGGAAGGAGAAAAGTTGTTGATGTCATCCGAAACGGCCAGTCCCACATTACTTTGACGAAGTGCTCCTGCATCATTCAGCCCATCGCCCACCATGAGCACATTTCGATTTTGGTCCAGTTGCAGGTTTTGGATAAAACGAAGTTTTTCTTCCGGTTTTTGTTCAAACAACAAGTTGGATTCTTTTCCGAAAACAGGTACCAGAAGTGCTTTGTCTGTGGGTTTATCTCCTGACAGCAGGTATGTTTCAAAACCGGTTTTCTGTAATTCAGATAGTGTTTCGGCCAGTTCCGGGCGATATTTGCTTTTGATCGTAAAATACCCGAAAACTTCACCATCCATGGATACGTACACATGTGATGCATTATTTTGCTCTTCGCTAACGTCGATCCCTACCCACCGGGCAGATCCAAGTCTGACCTGTCTTTTTCCCCATAATGCCTTTATTCCCGCGCCTCCGGCTTCAACATAATGCCCCAATGTCCGACGACTCGTAACTGTTTCCGGTAATTTTTTTACGATCATCCTGCTAAGAGGATGCGACGACTGCATGGCGATCGTCTTGATAATGACCAGTTCTTCATCCGATAATTTCTTTCCAATAAATTCAACATCGGCCTCATTTGCCTGAGTGATCGTTCCTGTTTTATCAAAAACCACCGTGTCGATGTGAGAAAGTCTTTCAATTGCATGCGCATTTTTAGGGTAGAACCGATGCTTGCCAAACAGTGCCAAAAGGTTTCCATTGGTGAAAGTCGAGGAAAGTAAAAGTGCGCATGGGCAGGCAACAAGCAAAGAAGTTGTGAAAGCTCTGAAAGCTGTTTCCGGATTTTTTAAAATGAAAAACCAGATGGAAAAGGTGATGACGGCGATGATCAGTACAATGACAGAAAAATACTTGTTGATCCTCGCCGCAAGCGTTTGGTTCTGATCTTCTTTTTCTTTGGTAAAAGCATCATTGTTCCAAAGCTGCGTTAAGTGACTTTGGGAAACTTTTCGAATAACCTCCAATTCAATTAATGGTCCTGTCTGTTTTCCCCCGGCATAAATAGTGTCTCCTTTTTTACGTTCCAAAGGCTCTGCTTCACCTGAAACAAAGCTGTAATCGATCATTGCCCTTGGACTTACCAGGATGGAATCAGCCGGAATAAGCTCTTCATTTCTGACAATGATGTGATCTTCCGGACTTAATTCGGTAACGGGTTTCCGGCTTTCCTGACCATTTTTTATTATTGAAACGGCAACCGGAAAATAGGATTTGTAATCTCTGTCGAAAGAAATGCCTGCATAAGTTTTATCCTGAAAATACCTCCCGATCAACATAAAAAAAACGGCACCCGCAAGAGAATCAAGATATCCCGGTCCGGTATCAGAGAAAATCTGGTACAAACTGATTGAAAATATGGAAATCAGCGCCAGTGCAATCGGTGCGTCAATATTCAGATATTTGCCTTTTAATGCTGCAAATGCGGATTTGAAAAAATCGGAGGCACAATAAAAGAAAACAGGAAGACTTAAACCGAGATTCAAAAAACTAAACAATTGCCTCAGATTTTGATCCGAAGCCGCTCGTCCCAGATTAAAATATTCGGGAAAACTCAGCATCATGATATTGCCGAATGCAAAGCCTGCAATCCCGATTTTGTACAAACGTGTCCGGTTCCATTTTCTGATTTGCTTCCCTTCAACATCATTCAGACTGATGTAGGGCTCATATCCGATTTTTGTGATCAGGGTTGCAATTTCACTCAGTTTTATTAGTTGGGAATCGTAAGTAATACGAACCTTTTTCTCAGGGAAATTGACGACCGAACTTCGGATTGCAGGATCGAGACGGTGCAATTGCTCGAGTAACCATATGCAGGAACTGCAATGCATTTTTGGAACCAGCCAGTTGACGCGCGACAAATGTCCATCAGTGAACTCGAGCATTTTTTCTGCTACTTCCGGTAAATCCAGATATTCATATTTTCCATTGAAATATGATTTATCAAGCGAAATTCCCTGAGCTCCGTCAATGTGATAATACCCGCACAAGTCATTCTCTTTGAGCAGATCATATACCGTTGAACAGCCATCGCAACAAAATTCATGCTCGTCGAAACGAATTATTTCGTCCCTGCACGCTTCTCCGCAATGGTAGCACGTATGTTTGGTTTCGGTTTTTAGTTCGGCTGATAAATGATTGACCATCATGTATTTGTGATATGATTGGAAGAAAATAAACTTGTGGTGTTACCTGACCGGGGCGTTTTTGATCTCAGATAAAATACTGATTCAAAATTGGCAAAATGGTGGGGACGGGAAGATGACGAGGGTGAGGCGAAATCATGACTTTGGTCAGGAATGGACATGCAATGATCAAAATTTCAAAAAACAAATTGCATATATGTAGTCAACTACGTAAATTTGAACCGATATAAAATGAATCGCTTTATGAATATTTTTAATGCATCAGGCGCCTTGTCTATTGCCACACGTTTACAGAGGCTCAGCGACCAGTTCAGAAAAGATGGCTTACTTATTTATCAGGCCAATCAAATCGATTTTGAGCCTAAATGGTTTCCTGTGATTTATGCGCTGCATTTAAAATCGTCGCTGGGCATCGTTGAGCTTTCAGAAGAAATCGGCTATGCGCATCCTTCGACAATTGGTTTGCTCAGAGAACTGGAGAAAGAGGGTTTGATCGAATCTTTTAAAGATGAAAAAGATGAAAGAAAACGCATGGTTAAATTGACGGCAAAAGCGACGGAACTTATAGGCAAAATGCAGCCGGTTTGGGATAAAATCACAAAAGCAGCAGAAGAAATTACAAACACAGCAAACAATCTTTTATTGGCAATGGATGAAGCAGAATATCAACTTAAAAAGGAAGGTTTTTTTGAACGTTATCAGCGTTTGGCGCAACAGGAAACGGAATCTGAGGTGCGGATTGTGGAATATAATCCGACTCATGCGAGAGCGTTTTATGACCTGAACTATGCCTGGATTTCAGAAACATACGAAGTGGAGCCGGAGGATGAAAAAGTACTTTCAGATCCTGAAAAATACTATCTGAAAGATGGAGGAGCCATATTAGTGGTGCTTTATCAGGACCACCCGGTGGGAACATGCGCATTGAAACGGAGTGGAGAAGGAATCGTTGAGATGAGCAAAATGACTGTTTCCAAAAATATGAGGGGCAAAAAAATAGGTGATCTTTTGGGTAACGCGATTATTAAAAAAGCGCGCGAAATTGGTGCAAAAAAGGTTATTCTTTATTCAAATAAAAAAGGTTCTGCTGCCGGCATAAACCTGTACCGGAAGTTGGGTTTCATCGAAGTTCCGTTGATTGGGGCAGATTATAAAAGGGCAGATATTAAAATGGAGCTGGATCTTTAATTCAGATCCGGCTCCATTGCTGACGGCAGATTTATTTCTTTTTGAGCATTTGTTCGATTCCTACTTTCCGTACAGATGCCGTGTCGCTGTTCACCGCCAGATTTCGTAAAATATCTTTGGTCAGATTGCTGGTAGAATCCCCGGCGTATAGAACCACGGGCCAGATATCCCCGCCATCCGGATTTAAATCCATTCTTAAAATGAATGCATAACCGTGCTGCCGACCGGCAAAAACGATTGCGTCATTTACTTTTTTCTTAATTGGAGTGAATTTTTTACTGTAATAATTTCTCAATTCAGCCATAGAATTTGCCTGAAATTCCTCGTACGATTTCTTTAAATTATCGAGTTCTCTGGCCCGGTCCTGTAATATTGCCTCACTGGTTTGAGAACCTGATAAC
>Ga0247803_1000507_pt1 | contig 21097 bp, 16 predicted proteins | sample UWRJL014104B1_FD_180928 | JGI IMG/M metagenome (GOLD analysis project Ga0247803, IMG submission 180928) | Plant litter microbial communities from Arlington Agricultural Research Station in Wisconsin, United States - UWRJ-L014-104B-1 | ecosystem: Environmental > Terrestrial > Plant litter >...
GGACCCTAGGAGATTTGAACTCCTGACCTCCTCGATGCGAACGAGGCGCGCTACCAACTGCGCCAAGGGCCCGTGTTGCAGTGCAACATTATCACGCCCGTGGTGGTCTTTCGATCCGCGGGCGGGCAGGCGGATCTAGCTCGCCGCGCGACGGCGGCGCAGCACGGCGTCGAGGTCGGGGGTGGCTGTCGCGCCCTGCTCGACGATGCCCATGGCGGCGAACCGGCTCGGGCGGGCGATCGGAATCGGCGGGGTCGCGGGCGCTGCAGCGGCGGCCTGGGCGGCGCGCAGCTCGCGCTCCGCTCTGGCTGCCGCCTCGCGCAGCTCGGCGGCCACCTCGTCGGCCACGATTACCACGGGCTCGGGCGCCGGGCGCGAGAGGTAGAGCGGCTTGGGGATCGGGACCGGGGTCCATTCCTTCTGGGCGACGGGAGCGGGAGCCTCGCGGCGCACCGGGGCCGTGCGCTGAACCGGGGTGCGCACCACGGGGCGGGCGATGGCGGCGGCACGGGCGCGGCTCACCGAGGCGAGCCGGCCGAGCATGGCGAACGAGGTGACCGCGCCGACGCCGGCGAAGGCGAGGACGGCGGGGGCGCCGGCCGCGAGCCCGGAGGTGAACACGAAGACGAGCTGCACGACGAGAGCGGCGAGCGACCCGAAGAAGACGGCGGAGGTGACCCCGCGGGTGCGACGCAGTCGCCGCGACGCGACCGACTGGGACGCGACGACGGCGGCGAGGGCCGGCTGCGCCTCCGCGAGCTGACGTGTGGCCGTGCGGGCCAGGGCGGCATCCCGAGCCCTCGCGACGGCATCGGCAAGCTGCTGTTGCTGCAGCAGGCTGCGCTGGAATGCCGCGACGCTACGCGCCGACGTCTCGGCGTGCACCTCGACGGGCACCTCGGCGCTCTCGGCGAGGATGCGGAGCGTCTGCTGCAGCCGCACCGCGTTGCGCTCCGTCGCGAGGTATTCGCGGCGCCGGAGCCAGGTGGGCACGAGGTAGACGAGCCAGAGCCCTGCCGCGAGCGCGAGCATGGCGCCACTGCTGAGTCCGCCCGAAAGGTTCATGTGCCTAAGTTACGAGTGATAGAGGGGAAAGCCGAGGACTTCGACAGGGTGTGTTCGCGCCGTGACGCTCAGCCGATGGGGATCGGGCGTTGCGCCTTCTCTCGATCCGCGGGCGGGATGACCGCGTTCTCGGCGGGCACCCGGCCGTCGTGCCAGCGTCGCAGCACGCCGGTGGGCAGCTCTTCGACGGTCAGTGCGAAGCAGAAATGGTCGCGCCAGTCGCCGTTGATGTGGATGTAGCGACGCCGCAGTCCCTCGTAGCGGAAGCCGAGCTTCTCGACCACGCGCAGGCTCGGTTCGTTCTCGGGCCGGATGCAGATCTCGATGCGGTGCAGCCCGACGGTGAAGAAGCAGTGGTCGCTCGCGAGGGCGACCGCTGTGGGCGTGAGCCCCTTGCCCGCGAACCGCTCGGACACCCAGTAGCCGATGGTCGCCATCGACACCGAGCCGTAGCTGATCGACGACACGTTCAACTGCCCGGCGAGCTCGCCCCGATATTCGATGATGAACGGCAGGCCGAGGCCCGCGCGGGCGTTGGATTGCAGGTGACGGATGCTGGCGCGCACGTCGAAACTCATCGGTCCGACCGGGTTGGTCGCCTCCCACTTGCGCAGCCACGTGCGGTTCTCGAGCAGTTCGCGCTCGAGCGCACGGGCGTCGCGGAGGCGCACCGGCCGGATCGTGATGTCCCCGTCGCGCAGGGTGGGGATGAGGGTCGACATGGTTAGTCCAGTATGCCCTTCCCGTCGGGCGGCTAGTCCTCCAGAGTGGCCGAGAATTCCTTCAGCCATGGGCGGAGCTCGGGACCGAGGTCTTCGCGTTCGACGGCGAGCTGCACGATCGCCTTGATGTAGTCGAGACGGTCTCCCGTGTCGTAACGGCGGCCGCGGAAGACGACGCCGTACACGCCACCGGCGATGTTGTTCTTGGCCTGGGTGCGCAGCGCATCCGTCAGCTGGATCTCGTTGCCCTTGCCGGGCTCCGTGTTCTCGAGGATGTCGAAGATGTCGGGCTGCAGTACGTAGCGGCCGATGATCGCGTAGTTCGAGGGGGCGGTGCCCTCTGCGGGCTTCTCGACGAGGTCGAGCACCTTCACGACGTCGGGGCTTCCGGTGGCCTCGACCGTGGCGACACCGTACATGTGGGCGACCTCGGGGGCCACCTCCATGAGGGCGATGACGGTGCACTCGCGCTTGTTCTGCTCTTCGATCATGCGGGCGAGCAGCACGTCGCGGGAGTCGATCAGGTCGTCGCCGAGCAGCACCGCGAACGGCTGGTTGCCGACGTGCATGTGGGCGCGCAGCACCGCGTGGCCGAGACCGCGCGGGTCTCCCTGGCGCACGTAGTGCATGTCGGCGAGGTCGTTCGAGTACTCGACCTTGTGCAGGCGATCGGTGTCGCCCTTCGTCGTGAGAGTGGCCTCGAGCTCGGTGGCGCGGTCGAAGTGGTTCTCCAGCGCGGTCTTGTTGCGACCGGTGATGAGCAGGACATCGGTGAGTCCTGCGGCTACGGCCTCTTCGACGACGTACTGGATGGCCGGCTTGTCGACGACCGGCAGCATCTCCTTCGGCATTGCTTTCGTGGCCGGAAGGAATCGTGTTCCAAGTCCGGCGGCGGGAATGACTGCTTTTGTAATTCTGAAGGCCATAACCGAAAGGCTACCGGGCAACCTCGTAGGATTGGAGGATGCCAGACGACGTCACGTTGGAGAAACGCGCTCTACGCGCGGAGTTACGCGAGCGGCGCCGCACGATGACTACCCCCGAACGGGGCAAAGTTAACCTGGCCGTAACATCGAACCTCATTCGTTTAACCGAGAGCCTCGGCGTGTCGTCGATAGCTGCGTATCTCTCGACAAATGACGAGCCGGACACGCGAGAGTTCCTCCACTGGGCCTGCGCGCAGGGCATCCGGGTGCTGCTGCCCATCTCGAGGGAAGACGGCCTGCTCGACTGGGCGCCGTACGACGGCAAGGACGAAGACGAGGACGTCTTCGGAATGCCGACACCGACCACCGAGGTTCTCGGGCCGATCGCCATCAACGACGTCGACCTCATCATCGTGCCGGCGGCCACCGTAGACCGCACCGGGATGCGCATGGGCTGGGGCCGCGGCTACTTCGACAAGACGCTCGGCAGCATGGAGCAGTGCCCCCCGGTCTATGCTGTGATATTCGACAGCGAACTCGTCGACACCGTGCCCAGCGAGGTGCACGACCAGCGAGTCAACGGCGTAGTCACGCCCGGCGGCATCACCACCTTCTAGAGCCGTCCATCTTTTCAGGAGTTCTCCTTGCCTACCTACTCGTACAAGCACCTCGATGACGGCACCACGTTCGACGTGTACCAGTCGTTCACCGACCCCGACCTCACGGTCTCGCCGGTGGACGGCCGCCCGGTGCGCAAGGTCTTCTCCCCCATCGGCGTGAGCTTCAGCGGCAGCGGCTTCTACCGCAACGACTCGCGTAGCGAGAACAAGACGTCGGATGCCCCGGGCAAGAAGTCGACCCCCGCCGAGACGTCGTCGGCGCCGGCCGCGACATCCACTCCCGCCGCGTCTGCGGCACCGGCCAGCACGTCGGCACCGGCCGCCTCGTCAGCGCCCGCCGCCAAGCCCTCCGTCTAGGCTGGGAATGAGCGTTCTTCGCTCGTACCTACGTCAAGGAGTGTCTGCATGAAGGGTTTCAAGGAGTTCATCCTCCGCGGAAACGTGATCGACCTCGCGGTCGCCGTCGTCATCGGTGCCGCGTTCACGGCCATCGTGACCTCGATCGTGAACGGAGTCTTCAACCCTGCGATCGGCGCGCTGTTCAGGGCCGAGAGCCTCAATGACGCGCTCGACGTGGTCATCCCGACGACCGGCGGAGGCGAGGCCACCATCAAGTTCGGCGTGGTCGTCGCCGCGCTCATCCAGTTCCTGCTGGTGGCGGCCGTCGTCTACTTCGCCCTCATCATCCCGATCAACTACCTCAAGAAGGTGTCGTTCGCGAAGAAGAAGGAAGAGATCGCGGCCGGCGTCGAAGACCCGGCGAAGGAGCCGAGCGAGGTCGAGCTGCTCATCGAGATCAGAAACCTCCTGGCGTCTGGCTCGGCGGCGTCGTCGGCCATGTCCGACCCGAAGGGCAAGCACAGCGACGTAGTGGGGTAGCGGGCTCGCGTTCTCGCCCGCGAGAGTGCAGTTGTGCGCCAGATTCAGGGCGCATCCGGGGCACAAGTGCACTCTCGACGACCTGAACCGGCGCGCCGCGAGTTTTCAATGCGGTCGCTGGGCGACCTGCTCGACCGGCGGGCGGGTCAGCCCCAGTGCGGCGGCTTGTCGGCCTTGAGGCGCTCGTCGTTCTCGGTGCCCGAGGTGCGGGGCTCCTCCGGCTGCGGCGTCGGGTCGCTGCCGGCCGGAGGCTCGGTCGTGACCCTGCGACGCTTCGGGCGCGGCTTCGGTGTCTCGGGAGACGCCATCGCTACTGCTGGATGATCGTGATGGGCTCGGTGACCGGGCTGGTGTCGACGCCGAGGGTCTCCATGACCCGACGCGCGACGGCGTCTGGATCGCTGAACAGCTCGAACGCGTGAACTCGCAGGTAGTGCCATCCGAGGCGTCGCAGCAGTTCCGGGCGAAGCCGCAGCGACTCACGCAGCGTGGTCTGCCCCAGCATCGCGTCGGTCTCGACGGTGACGCAGACGCCGCCGTGCGAGGCGACGAGGCCGAGCTTGCCGCGGTGCCCGAGAGCGACACGGATGCCACGGTGCTCGAGACGACGCGCCAGGTCGACGAGCATGGGGTCGCTGTCGTCGGGAAGCGGGATGTCGGCGAGGCGCGCGTCCACCTCGGCGAGGATCTCGGCGAGGGCGATCGCGCCGTGGCTCATCCGGTCGCCGTCGATGTCGGCCGGCTCGAAGCAGGTCACGATCACCATCGAGCGGCGGGCGCGGGTCATCGCGACGGCGAGCAGGCGCTCTCCTCCCGGCTCGCCGAGCACTCCGAAGTTGGAGAGCACACGGCCGTGCGGGGTGCGGCCGAAGCCGATCGAGAAGATGACGCGGTCGCGGCTCTCGGCCACGGCCTGGTCGATCGTCATGACCGCGAACGGCTCGGGACGGTCTCCGATGATGAAGTCGTTGAGCTCGGGGCGTGTCGTGACGGCCGTGAGCACCGCCTGCTGCACCCGCACGGCGTGCAGCGGGCTCGCGGTGATGACCATGAGCGATTCGCGCGAGCGTTCGGCGGCGTGGGCGAGCACGAGCTCGACGACGCGGTTGACCTCGGCGTCGACGCTCTCCACGGCTCCGGTGTAGCTGTCGGGCAGCCCGTGGCCGTCGGCGACGAAGTCCATGGCGAGGCTGCCGTGCCCGAGGAAGCTTCCGGCCCAGGGCAGCGACTGGATGCGACCGCCGTAGAAGCGGCGGTTCACCAGCTCGGCGAGATCCTCCCCTCCCGGGCGGTAGCTGCGCGTGAGCGAGAACGTGGGCAGGATCGAGCCGAGCCGCGACAACGACGAGTTCTCGTGGAGGTCGTCGAGCGTCTCCTCGTCAGGTGCCGGCGGCTGCTCGGTGAACTGGTCGTCGATCGCGATCGCGAAGGCGGCGGGCGTCTGGGTGACCGGGTCGCCGAACGCGACGACCTGCTTGGCGCGGCGGATGGCGCCGACGGTCTCGGCGATCGTGGTGGCGCCCGCGTCGACCAGGATCACGGCGTCGAACGGCATGCTGTCGGCGATCGTGGCGACCTCGTAGGGCGATGCGAGCCAGACCGGAGCGACCGCGCGCGACAGGTGCGGAGCGGTGGTCTGCAGGTCGAACGCGTCCATCTGGCTGCGCAGCAGGAGCTTCTTCAGCAGGCGGCCCTCGTCGGGCCAGTCGACGAGTCCGATCTTCCAGTTCTCGGCGAGCTGCCACGACAGCAGCTGGGCGCTGCCGGTGGCGTGCGCGTCGTCGACGAGGCGGAAGTCGGCCTCGAGACGGTCGAGAACGGGGGTGTTCGCGCCGAGCAGGGCACGGTCGGCGGCGAGCAGCGACTCGAGCGCCGACTGCCACCAGGCGAGTTCCAGCTCGGCCTCGACCTGCTCCTCGGGAACGTGGCGCTGGGCGAGGTCGGTGATGAGCGGATCGAGTTCGAGGTCGGTGAGCGTCTTCATGAGCGCGGTGCGCTCCTGCAGGTTGTGCAGCACGTCGGAGTCGGCCGCGAGCGCCCGCAGGTCGTCGATCAGCACCGCGACGGGCTGGTTCGCGAGGGCGGTCTCCCTCGTGTCGAAACCGAGGGGCGCATCCAGCTTCGCCAGGTCCTGCTCGACCTGCTGGAGGGCGACGCGCACGTCGGCGATGCCGACCGGGACCTCGGGCGCGACGCCCTCGGTCACGAACCGCTGCCAGAGCACGCGCTGCTGCTGGATGCGCAGGAGCGCGGCGTTCATGTCGCTGACGTGCACGCCGGGGCGCACGTACTCGCGGGCGAGCTTCTTGAGGCGACGGCGGTTGGCGCCCGACATGTTCGGGCTGTCCTTGCGGGCCGAGGTCGCCATGACGAGCTCGCCGATCGAGCGGTCGAAGACCATCGGGAGGAACTTGTCGAGGGTGTCGCGCAGGTCGGTGAGCAGGCGCAGGTAGACGCCCAGCTCGTGGATCGTGGCGAACGGGCGCATCCTGGTCGAGCTGATGACGGCGTTGGCGCGCTCGATGAGACGGGGCAGCTCTTCGTTCGAGAGCTTCTTGGCGAGCTCGTGGGCGCGCACGGCCTCGTCGCTCGTCGCGAACTGGGCGCCGTACCAGGGCGAGTCGCCCGGGCCGTACTTGAACTCGCCGAGCGCCGCGGCCTGCACCATGGTCTCGGCGGCGTGGCGCCGGTCGCTCGCCAGCTTCTCCACCGACGAACGGGAGAGCCGCGCCGTCGTGGCGGGCGGGCTCGGCAGCAGCGCGAGACGGGACAGCTCGGTGACGCACTCGAGCACCGAGATGCCGAGAACGGGGTCGGGCTTGCTGAGCGCGCCGCGGTAGTCGAGCAGCACCTTGCGCAGGCGCACGAGGGCGTCGTCGACCTCGTCGACGTTGGGCTGAGCCGAGCGCTCGTTGCGCGAGATGGAGCGGATGATGTCGCGGCGCAGAGTGCGCGGCGCGGCGGCGACGCCGGGCAGGCCGACGTCGTTGAGACGCTGGGCGATGCCGTGCAGCGAGGCACGCCGCGGGCTGACCACGAGCACGCGCTTGTTCTGGCCCACGAGGCTGCCGATCGCGTTGACGATCGTCTGCGTGCCCCCGGTTCCGGGCAGGGTCTTGACGACGAGCGAGTTGCCGGCAGCGATCTGGGCGATCACGTGCTCCTGCTCGGCGTCGGCGTCGAGCAGAAGGGTGTCGGTCTGCGGCGAGCGCTCGTCGGCGCTCTGGGCCTCGACGGCGATGAACGCGTCCTGGACGCTCGACTTCGCCGCAGGGTTTCCGGCGATGGCGTCGATGACGGGGTGGTCGAGGTCTGCGACATCCGCCACCATCGAGTTCGCGACGTCTGCGAAGGTGGAGACGACGAGGCGCGGGCTCACGTTGAACCACTCGAGGTGGCTGGTGAGTCCACGGAGGCGGTCGATGACCGGGTTCGGCTTGAACGTTCCGTCGTCGTCGGTGAGCGCCACGAATGCTGCGGCGTCGAGCTTGAGGCCGAACTGGGCCTCGAGGGCGCGGGCGAGCTCCGGGTTGAGGAAGGCCGAGCCTTTGAGCTTGACCTCGAAGTCCCGACCGTGACGGCGGATGGCGAGGGGGCGAAGCAGCACGGGCGCGCGGAACTCGGCGCCCTCGAACTGCCATTCGGCGATGCCGATGCCGAGGTGCACGGCGTCGATGCCGCGAGCGGTCGACAGCTCGAGCCCCTTGGACGCGATCTGGCCGGCCGCGACCTTCGCGCTGCGCAGGGCGAGGTCGTCGCGGATGAGGCTCGACAGCAGGGTCGTCTTGCCGGTGATGAACTGGGCGAGACCGCCGGGGTGTGTCGTCGAGAGCTCGATGCGGGTGCGCGGGGCATCGACGAAGTGCAGCAACGACGAGCGTCCGCCGATCGCGGAGAGCTCGGAACGCCAGGCGCTCCACGTCGGTTCCGCCACGTTTCCCGGCGCGTAGCTCGGGTCGCCCAGACTCAGCGCGTGCGGCGCCGTCACTTGTGGGCGCACATGGGCAACACCCATGTCAGCCTCCTCAGGGAAGTCGTTGTCTGTTCTCTCGGCGCGCCACACATGGGCTACCTTAAGGGCCGATCGTCACAAAAGCGGGGAGGATACGCCGGTTTCTTCCAGTCTCGTCCCCGTAAAATGCTGGCGTGACCCTCCCGCATCGTCCGATCCCGACCGCTGCGCTCGTCGACGATGTGGCCCGCGGGGCGACGGTCGCGATCGTGACCGTCGTGGTGCTCGTCGTGGTGCTGCTCGGTGTGGGCATCCTCCTGCTCTTCCGTCGTCGTTCCGGCGCGCAGCCGTCGAGCGCGAGCGGGCTGCCCGCGCTGCGCACGCGCGCCAACATCCTGCTGGTGCGGGCCGACGAGGCGGTCACGGCGGGCGAGGACGAGCTCGGGTTCGCCGTCGCGCAGTTCGGCGAGGCGCAGACCGCCGCGTTCAGCCGGACGATGGCGGATGCCCGCGGCCGGCTCGCCGAGGCGTTCCGGCTGCAGCAGGCGCTCGACGACGCCGTGCCAGAATCGTCGCAGAAGAAGCGCGAGTGGACGCTGCAGATCATCGCCCTGTGCGAGGCGGCCATCGCCGCGGTTTCCGGCCAGGATCGGGACTTCTCCTCCCTGCGGTCGGCCGAGGCCGACTCCCCCGCGCGGATCGCCGATGTGCGCGCCCGGGTCGACGCCGCCCGCGCCCGCCTCCGACCCGCCGCGGCCGAACTCGAGCGCCTGCGGTCTGAGTACGGCGAGCGGCTCGTCGCCGGCGACACGAACGCCGTGGAGACGGCGACGGACGCTCTGGATGCCTCGGCCGACAGCCTGCGCGAGGCGGAGCAGCGCCTCTCGCCCTCCGGGGTGAACACGGTCGCCGCGCTGCTCGAAGACGCCGAGGTGTCGCTGCGGCGTGCGACGTCCGCCCTGGACGGGGTGGACCGGCTGGGCGCGCGGCTCGATGCCGCGGCATCCGCCCTCGACGCCCTTCTCGTGTCGTCCCTCGACGATCTCGGGGAGGCCCGCGCACAGCGCGACTCGGCGCCCGACGCCGAGAGCGGTGCGGCGATCATCCGCGCGATGACCGATGTCGAGGCGGCGCGATCGGCTGTCGCCGCGGCATCCGGCCCCCGTGATCCCGTGGCCGGCCTCGACGCGCTCGCGGCCGCCGTCGCCACACTCGACACCGCGCTCGCGACCGCGCGCAACCAGTCGCAGCGGCTCGAGCACGCCCGCGACGCCCTCACCGGAACCCTCGTCTCGGCGCGCAGCCAGATCTCGGCGCTGCGCTCGCTCATCGGCGGCAGCGGACGGGGCGTCGGCGCGGAGGCCCGCACCCGGCTCGCCGAGGCGGAGCGCCAGCTGATGCTCGCCGAGGCCGAGGCCGACCCGGTGGAGGCGCTCGACGCCGCCCGCCGCGCGGTCACGCACGCCCGCGACGGGGACGCGCTCGCGCACTACGACGCGATGCAGCGCGGGCGTTGAGGCGCCGGCGCTTTCTGCCCGGCACTGAGGCGCCTCGGGGCACCGCGACTTGTCGCTTGTGGGGCCATTCCCGGGCGTCGTCGCCCCACTGGTGACAACTCGCGGCACGCGTGCGGTTGACTGGAGCGATGGATGACCCGGTGGTGCTCGTGCGGCAACGCGGCGACCGCGATGCCGACCGCGCGCTGCTCACCGAGGCCGCGGCGCTCGCGCTCGGCCTAGCGAGCGCAGACCGAGCGAGCGCGGATGTCGCGAGCGCAGCCCTAGCGAACGCAGATGTCGCGAACGCAGACGTAGCGAGCGTGGTCGTGACCCGCGCGTGCGCGCACTGCGGCGGCACCGATCACGGGCAGCCGAGCGCCCCGGGCGTGTTCCTCAGCCTGAGCAGGGCCGGCGAGCTCGTGGCCGTCGCCGCCAGCACGCGCCGTCCGGTCGGCATCGACATCGAGCGGATCGACAGGGTCGCGCGGGCGGGCTTCGACGACGTGGCGTTCACTGCGGAGGAGCGAGCCGAGATAGCGGGCTCGGCAGACCCGCACGCCCTGCGCGCCGTGCTCTGGACCAGCAAGGAGGCGCTGCTGAAACTCAGCGGCGACGGGCTGCGCACCGACCCGAGACTGCTGCGGGTGAGCGGAGCGCGGCGACTGCTCGCCTGGCCGGCATCCGCCCCTCGTCTCGACGGCGCGGTCCTGAGGCGGCTCGACACCCCTCCCGGTTACGCCGGAACGCTCGCGATCAGCGGATGAGCAGGTCGGGCACGGCGACCGAGTAGATCCAGCGGTCGACGATGACCGAGATCGCGCTGCTCCCGGTGTGCCGCTCGAAGAACTCGACGAAGCCCTCGGTCGTCACCGATCCGTAGGCGTTCTCGGCGACCCAGTCGCGCACCGCGGCGAAGAACCTGTCATCCCCGACGACAGACCGCACCGAGTGCAGCGCGAGGGCGCCGCGCTTGTAGACGCGGTCGTCGAACATCGAGTGCGGACCGGGGTCGCCGACGACGAGCGAGTCCTTCGGCACGGCCTTCACGATCGCGCGGTGGGCGATGGCGCTCTGTTCCGCGGTCGGTCCGCCGATCGACTCGGCCCAGAGCCACTCGGCGTAGCAGGCGAATCCCTCGTGCAGCCAGATGTCGCGCCAGCGCCGCAGCGTGAGGCTGTTGCCAAACCACTGGTGGGCGAGTTCGTGGGCGATGAGCCGGTCGCTGCCGTGGGCACCGTCGACGTGGTTGCGGCCGAAGATGCCGAGACCCTGCGCCTCGAGCGGGATCTCCAGCTCGTCGGGCGTCACGACCACCGCGTACTCGTCGAACGGGTAGGGGCCGAACCGGTCGGTGAAGAGCGCGATCATGTCGTCGATGCGGGCGAAGTCGACGCTGACCTTGTGCGCGAGCTCGGCCGGGTAGAACAGCCGGGCGTCGTTGGTGGCGCGGCTCGTGTAGCGGCCGATCTGCAGCGTGGCGAGGTAGCTGGCCATCGGCTGCTCCATCGCGAAGACCCAGGTCGTGCGGCCCGACCGCGTCTCCTTCTCGACGAGCCGCCCGTTGGCGACGACCGTGTACGGCGCCTCGCACGAGACGGCGATGCGGTACGTGGCCTTGTCGCTGGGGTGGTCGTTGCAGGGGTACCACGACGCCGCCCCCGACGGCTGGCTCGCGACGATGACCCCGTCGGCGAGCTCCTCCCATCCGACGTCGCCCCACGGGCTCTTCACCGGGTGCGGGGATCCCCCGTAGCGCACGACCACCTCGAACACGTCGCCGGCCTGGATCACGGTCGCGGGCGAGATCACGATCTTGCGCGCCGCCTGGCTCAGCTTGCGCGGGCGCACCCCGGCGACGAGCACCTTCTCGACGCTGAGTCCGGCGAAGTCGAGGCTGAACCGGTCGAGCCGCTCCGTCGCGGTGGCGGTGATCGTGGCGACCCCGCGCAGCTGGTTGGTCTCGACCCGGTACGTGAGGTTCAGGTCGTAGTGCCCGACGGTGTAACCCCCGTTGCCGGTCGAGGGAAGATACGGGTCTCCCGCCGAGGCGGCACCGTGGTTCGACTGCGAAGAGGGGGTCATGGGTGCCGTCAAGTATTCCACGGCGCCGATCTCCACGGAGCGATCGGATTGCCCGCCCACAACGTGCTAGAAGGGACGCGTTCCCCGCGCATCACGAGCGACCCCGGCCCGACGGTCGCACCGAGATCGATCGACGCCGCGGGCAGGATCACGCTGTTCGGCCCGAGGGTGGCGCCCGCCGCGAGCGACACCGTGTCGAGCTGCATCACCCGGTCGTGGAAGAGGTGCGTCTGCACCACGCAGCCGCGGTTCACCGTCGCGCCGTCGCCGAGGCTCACGAGGTCCGCCTCGGGCAGCCAGTACGACTCGCACCACACGCCTCGACCGACGGATGCGCCCAGGGTGCGCAGCCAGAACGCCAACGCGGGAGTGCCGGCCGCGTTCGCCGCGAACCACGGGCGGGCCACCATCTCGACGAAGGTGTCAGCCACCTCGTTGCGCCAGATAAACGACGACCAGAGCGGATGCTCGCTGCCGTCGATCCTTCCGACGAGCAACCACTTCGCGACCGTCGACGCTCCCGCAGCGACCGCTCCCGCAGCCAGGAGAACGAACCCCGACAGGGCGATGGCCCAGCCGAGGCCGAGCGTCGACCAGAGGGCCGCGAGCGCGGCGAGCACCCCGAGCGCGATCCAGGCGGTGACGATGACGGGCACGATGCGCAGCAGCTCCCAGCCGGCGCGCGCGAACTTGAGGCGCGTCGCGGGGCGGAAGGTGCGGCCCAGGTCGAAGTCGGTGACGGTGCGGCGCAGTCGCACGGGCGGGTTGCCCAGCCACGACGACCCGCGCTTGGCGCCGCGCGGCGTCGCCGAGAGCACAGCGACGAGCCCGTTGCGCGGAACGGTGCGCCCGGGACCGGTGATGCCGCTGTTGCCGAGGAACGCGCGGCGTCCGACCTTGGCCCGCCCGATGCGCACCCAGCCGCCGCCGAGCTCGTAGGTGGCGACCATGGTGTCGTCGGCGAGGAACGCCCCCTGCGCGATCGTGGTCAACGAGGGGACCAGCAGCACCGTCGAGATCTCGACGTTCTTTCCGACCCTGGCCCCGAGCATCCGCAACCAGACGGGTGTGATCAGGCTCGCGTACAGCGGAAACAGCAGGGTGCGTGCGCTGTCGAGAATGCGCTCGGTCGCCCAGACCTGCCAGCCGATGCGGCTGCGCACCGGGAAGTGGCCCTCGCGCAGTCCGATGCCGAGCAGCCGCACCGCACCGACGACGAGCAGGGCGTAGGCCAGGCCCGCCACGACGACCGCGAGCGGCACGGCGAGCGCGGCGCTGCCCACGGCGGCGGCGAAGCTCGAGCGGTCGATGCCGGCGCCGACGACGAGCGCGCCGAGGATCACGGCTGCGGCGGGCATGGCCGACATGACGACGGATCCGAGGGCGAAGCCGACGAGCCAGTGCCGTGCGCGCGGCGGGCGTTCGAGCGGCCAGGTCGGTCGGGCGGCGCCGACGCGGGCCGCGGGCGAGCCGGCCCAGCGCTCCCCCGCGGGCACTCGGCCAGAGACCGCCGAGCCGGGTTCGACGAGGGCGCCGCGGCCGATGCTCGCGCCGCCGAGCAGGGTGCTGCGCGAGCCTATGCGTGCGCCGGCTCCGACGTGCACCGCGCCGAGACGCAGCACGTCGCCGTCGATCCAGTAGCCGGCGAGGTCGACCTCGGGCTCGATCGCGGCGCGCTCGCTGATCGTGAGCATGCCCGTGACGGGAGGCAGGGCGTGCAGGTCGACGCCGGAGCCGATCTTCGCGCCGAGCGCACGGGCGTAGTAGCTGATCCACGGGGCGCCCGCGAGCGACGCCGCGCCGACCTGCAGCGCGACCTGCTCGGCGAGCCACAGCCGCACGTGCACCGAGCCGCCGCGCGGGTAGTCGCCCGGCTTCACCCCGGCGAGGAGCAGCCGTGCTGCGATCACGGAGATCAGCATCTTGCCGGGAGGCGTGATGAAGAGCAGGAACCCGGCGGCGACCCACCACCACGAGATCTGCGGCAGGAACGGCAGGGCGAGCAGGTTGCTCGCGGCCCCGAGGTAGACGAGCCACCGGCCGGCGGAGAGCACGTGCAGCGGGATGCCGAGCAGCGTGAGGGCGATCTGGCTGCCCACCGGGGTCGGCAGCACGGCGCGCTGGGCCGTCTCTTCCGCGGGCGCGCGGCCGTCGAGCTCGTCGGCGAGCGAGCCGATGCGCGGGTAGTCGTAGACGTCGGAGACGAGCGTGCGCGGGTAGCGTTCGCGGATCGCCGACACGAGCTGCGCCGCCGAGAGGGACCCGCCGCCGAGCGCGAAGAAGTCGTCGTCGGCCGACGTGATGTTCGCGCCGAGGATGCTCGACCAGATCTGGGCGAGCCACTGCGTCGTCGGCGAGAGGTCGGCCGCGGCATCCGCCCCCGACTCGACGCCGGGCAGCGGCCACGGCAGGGCGGCGCGGTCCACCTTGCCGGAGGTGCGCGTGGGCATCGTGTCGACGACGGCGAGCATGGGCACTAGGGCTGCCGGCAGCTCTTCACGCAGGCGCTCGAGCGCTGCGGCACGGTCGAACTCGAAGCCGTCGACGAGCGCCAGGTAGCCGACAAGCACGTGGTTGCCGGCCGGTGTGGTCTGCACGACCGATGCGGCCCCGGCGACCCCGTCGAGCGACTGCAGCGCGGCGTCGATCTCGCCGAGCTCGATGCGGCGGCCGCCGAGCTTCACCTGGTCGTCGGCGCGTCCGACGAAGACGAGGCCGGCGCTCTCGAAGCGCACGAGGTCGCCGCTGCGGTACGCACGCTGCCAGCCGAGCGACTCGAACGGCGCGTACTTCTCCGCGTCCTTGGCGGGGTCGAGGTAGCGGGCGAGGCCGACGCCGCCGATGATGAGCTCGCCGATCTCGCCCTCGGCGACACGGCTGCCGTCGGGTGCGACGACGGCGAGGTCCCAGCCGTCGAGCGGGAGTCCGATGCGCACCGGGCCGTCGCCGCCCAGCGGTGCGGCGCAGGCGACGACGGTCGCCTCGGTGGGTCCGTAGGTGTTCCACAGCTCACGGCCCGGTGCGGCGATGCGCGCGGCGAGCTCGGGCGGGCAGGCCTCGCCACCGAAGATCACGAGCCGCACCTGCTCGAGCGACTCGTCGGGCCAGAGGGCGGCGAGCGTGGGCACCGTCGACACGACGGTGATGCCGTGCGCGATGAGCCACGGCCCCAGGTCGACGCCGGATCTCACGAGGGAGCGCGGCGCCGGCACGAGGCATCCGCCGTTCCTCCACGCCAGCCACATCTCCTCGCACGACGCGTCGAAGGCGACGGAGAGTCCGGCGAGCACACGGTCGCCGGGGGCGATGAGTTCGGCGGGCAGGAAGAGCCCCGCCTCGGCGTCGACGAACGCGGCAGCCGACCGGTGGGTGACCGCGACGCCCTTGGGCACGCCCGTCGACCCTGACGTGAAGATGACCCAGGCGTCGTCGTCGGGGGTTGGGGTGGCGACGGGCGCTTCGACAGGCTCAGCGACCGAAGCCGGCTGAGGCGCTTCGACAGGCTCAGCGACCGAGGGTGCGAATACTCCGCCGTCGCCGATGACGCCGACCACGCGGGCCTCGCCGAAGACGAGCTGCGCGCGCTCCTCCGGGTCGTCCGCGTCGACGGGAACGTAGGCCGCTCCGGCGGCGAGCACCGCGAGGATCGACACGTAGAGCTCGCGGGTTCCCGACGCGATGCGGATGCCCACTTTGTCACCCCGGCGAACGCCGTCGCGGGTCAGGGCGAGCGCCTGCGCGTAGACGAGCCGTTCGAGGCGGCGGTAGCTGATCCCGCCCTGCGGATCCTCGAGCGCGAGCGCGTCGGGGTACTGCGCGACCGTGGAACGGAAGACGTCGATGAGGGTGCGTTCGAGCGGCGTGCGCGACGCCCCCTCGAGCATGCCCTGAGCTGTCGCGGTGGTCACGTGTGCTCCTCGGGCGGTGCTGGAAAGAATCACGCGAGCCTACCGAGTCGAGGTTAACGCTTGGCAAACGCCGTTACCGGCCTGCCGAGTGCCGCCTACGCCGTCGTCAGCACCACGGCACCCCAGGCGAGCGCGGCGACGAGCACCCACGAGGCGAGTCCGACGAGCAGCGAGCGTCCGCTCGTGCGCACCAGCGACACGACCCGGATCGACGACCCCAGTGCGACGAGCGCCAGGCCGAAGAGGATCGTCTGTGCGGAATCCGCGGCGGCGAGCGCGGCCTCGGACACCGGCAGGAACGTGCGCACGAGCATCGCGGCCAGGAACCCGAGAACGAAGAGCGGCACGATCGGCGGACGAGGGGCGGATGCCGCATCCGTCACCTCGCTCTGCGAGAAGCGCCGGTAGACGCCGACACCCGCGACGAGCGGGGCGAGCAGCAGCACGCGGGTGAGCTTGATCGCGACGGCGAGCGCGAGTGCGGAGGCACCCGCTGTCTGCGCCACGGCCACCACCTGGCCGACATCGTGCACACTGGCGCCCGCCCACGCGCCGAACTGCAGGTCGGTGAGTGCGAGCGGCGCGTGCAGCAGCGGGAGCACGACGATCGCGAGACTCCCGCAGAGCGTGACGAGAGCGGCGGGCACGGCGATCTCGCTCGGCTTGCTGCGGGTGACGGCCGCCATCGCGCCGATCGCCGAGACGCCGCAGATGGAGAACCCCGCCGCGAGCAGCAGCGGCTCGTCGCCGGGCAGGCGTGCGAGGCGGCCGAGCAGGAGTGTGCCGAAGAAGGTGAGCACGACCACGATGACGACGGCGACGAGGGTGGGTGCGCCGAGGTCGACGATGTCGCCGAGGCCGAGTTTGAGCCCGAGCAGCACGATGCCGATGCGCAGCAGGCGGCGGGCGGCGAGCGCGAAGCCGGGCTTCCAGGCGCCGTCGAGCCGTCCGCGCAGGGCGGGGAGCTGGCCGACAACGACGCCGACGACCACGCAGAGCGTGAGCACCGGAACCACGGGAAGAGCGAGGTGCACGGCGAACGCGAGCAGCAGCCCGCCGGCCGCGACGGCGAGCCCGGGGAGAAGTCGCATACCCCGACGCTAGACGACCCGCGGCGCGGCGCCGAACCTCACCGACACAGCGGCGACTGCCGCGGTGCCGAACCTCGCTATCCGGCGACGACGGCCGACACCGCGAACAGGGCTGCGGCCGCGAGCGCCGCGACCGTGCGCACGTGGTTGAGTCGTGTCCATCGGGCGGAGAGCCGCGCCCACAGGTCCGCAGTCTCTGGCACAGAGGCATCCGCCTTGCCGACCGCGTCGTTGATCGGCACGTTCGCTGCGATCGTGACCACGAACGATCCGACCAGGTACAGCGCGCTCGCGACGATGAGCAGCAGAGCGCCGGGCTCGCCGAGTGTCGCGAACCCGCGTATGCCGAGCACGACGCTCAGCACCGCGGCCCCGACGAACGCGAGCATGAACGGAACGCGCACCGCCGCCACGTTGATCGCCTGCATCGTCGTCACCGCCTGGGTGGTCGACAGCCGTGCGAGTCCCGGCATCACGATGGCCGAGAAGGCGTAGAACGCGCCGCCGACGCACCCGGAGGCGACACTGGCGGCGACGGTGGCGATGAGAAAGGCGTCGGTCATGGGTCAAGCGAAGCGGATGTCGCGTGGCCGATCAACTCGGGCCTAGCGCTTGCCCGGCTTGACGGCCTTCTTCGCGGGGCGGACCGGCTTCGCCGTGCGGGCTGGCGTTGCGGGCGGCGCCGCGACACCCGCGGGCCGCGGCTCGTTCCACGTCTTCGCTATCGCCCACGCGACCGCGGCGATCGGCACCGACAGCACCGCGCCGATGATCCCGCCGAGGATGGTGCCCGCGGTGAGGGCGAGCAGGATCACGAGTGGGTGCAGCTTGAGCGACTGAGCCATCACGACCGGCTGCAGGAAGTTGCCCTCGAGCTGGTTGACCGCGATGACGATGATGATCACGATGAGGGCGACGAACGGCCCGTTCGAGACGAGTGCGACGAGGGCGGCGAGGATGCCGGCGACGGTCGCTCCGATGAGCGGGATGAACGACGCGAGGAACACGATGACGGCGAGCGGCAATGCCAGCGGCACGCCCAGGACCGCGACACCGACGCCGATCGCGACGGCGTCGACGAGGGCGATCGTCGCCGTGCCGCGCACGTAGCCGCCGAGGGTCGTGACCGTGGTGCGGCCGACGCGCTGCCCGCGGGCGAGCGCGTGTCCGCGGAAGGGGGTGAGGAAGAACGCCCAGATGCGGTCGCCGTCTTTCATAAAGAAGAACAGGATCACGATCGTCAGCACGATGCTGGCGATGATCTCGCCGGCGACGGAGACGCCGGCGATGGCCCCGCTGCCGAACTGGCTGCTGGTGAGGAAGTCGATCGCGGTCTCGCGGAAGTCGTCCAGCTGGGCCTGGTCGAGTCCGAGCGGGCCGTTGACCGCGAACTCGTAGAGCTGGTCGATTCCCTCGCTGGCCGACGTCGCGAGCTCGTCCCACTGGCCGCGCACCGCGAACACGATGAGGGTGACGAGTCCGCCGAACACGACGAATCCGGCGACGAGGGTGATCCACGTCGCGAGGATCGCCGAGACGCCGCGCCTGCGCAGCCACCCGATGACGGGGCTGAACGCCGAGGCGAGGATCAGGGCGATGATCACGGGGATCACGACGAGCTTGAGCTGGATGAGCGCGAACACGGCGATGGTCGCCAGTGCGAGCACCGCGATGATCTGCACGCTGCGGAGGGCGAGCACCCCGAACTTGTCGGTCATGATCTCTCGGAGAGTGGGTCGTGCGGGGGTGTCGACGGTCATGCATCCACCCTAGGTCGAATCGCACCCCCCGATCGGGGCAAGAGTCGCGAGAACGCGATTGCGGGCCGCTCGCATGTCGTAGCGTGAGCTTCAGGCAGTGGCGTCCGCCCACCCGATGCCTGTGACATCAGTGATGGGGACTCTTAATGACACGCAATTCACGGGCACCGTGGCGCCTTCTCGGCGCGGCGGCTCTCACCTGCGGGGCGCTTCTCGCGTCTAGCCTCGCGGGCACCGCTGCAGTGGCAGCACCGGCAGCGGCGGGGGCCGCAGCTTCGATCTCCGGACTTCCGTCGACCGATCTGAACGGGTACCGCAACGTCGGCTACTTCGCCCAGTGGGGCGTCTACGGACTGAACTACAAGCTCAAGGATCTGCAGGCCTCCGGAGCGGCATCCAAGCTGACCGCTCTCAACTACGCCTTCGGCAACATCAACAACCAGACCCTCTCCTGTTTCATGGCCAACAAGGCGCAGGGCAGCGGGCCCAACGGCTCCGACGGTGCGGGCGACTCCTACGCCGACTACGGCATGAGCTACACGGCGGCCGACTCGGTGAGCGGTGTCGCCGACGTCTGGAACGCCCCGCTCGCGGGCTCGTTCAACCAGCTGAAGCAGCTCAAGGCGAAGAACCCCGAGCTCAAGCCGATCATCTCGCTGGGCGGGTGGACCTGGTCGAAGAACTTCTCCGCCGCCGCCAAGACGGATGCTTCGCGCAAGAAGCTCGTCGCCTCGTGCATCGACATCTACATCAAGGGCAACCTGCCCGTCGTCGACGGTCGCGGCGGTGTCGGCGCTGCCGCCGGCATCTTCGAGGGCATCGACATCGACTGGGAGTGGCCCGGACGCGACAGCGGCCTCGCCGGCAACGGCGTCGACACCGTCAACGACAAGGACAACTTCCGTCTGCTGCTCAAGGAGTTCCGAGCGCAGCTCGACGCCTACGGCGCGACGACCGGCAAGGACTACACGCTGAGCGCGTTCCTGCCCGCAAACCCGCTCGACATCAAGGCCGGCGGCTGGAACAACCCCGAGCTGTTCGAGTACCTCGACTACGGGAACATCCAGGGCTACGACCTGTTCGGCGCGTGGGACGGCACCAAGACCGGTCATCAGGGCAACCTGTACGCCGACGCCACCGACACGCGCAATCCCGCGGACCGGTTCAGTGTGGATGCTTCGATCAAGGAGTACACGAAGGCCGGTGTAGCCCCGGCTCAGCTCGGCATGGGTCTCGCGATGTACGGACGCGGCTGGCAGGGTGCGGCATCCAGTGCCGCGTGGAGCCCGGCCAACGGTGCCGCTCCGGGAACCAACGGCTGGGGGATGTCGAACTACGACGACATCAAGAACCTCGGAACGGGCTACTACGACGCCGTCACCGGCGCCGCCTGGCGTCACGACGGCAACCAGTGGTGGAGCTACGACAACGCGCAGTCGATCGCGGCCAAGGCGAAGTACATCGTCGACTCCGGTCTCGGCGGCGCGATGTGGTGGGATCTCTCGGGCAACCGCGACGGTTCGCTCATCACCTCCCTCGTCGGCGGGCTGAACGGCACGACGGGTCCAGTGGTCACGCCGACGCCGACTCCCACGCCGACGCCCACCCCCACTCCGACGCCGACTCCCACACCGACCCCAACTCCCACACCGAGCCCGACACCGACCCCTACTCCGACGCCGGATCCCACGCCGACGCCGACGCCGACACCTACGCCGACCCCGGGCGCGTGCGCACCGGCGGCGTGGGATGCAACGAAGGCCTACACGGTCGGCCTCCAGGTCTCGTACCAGGGCAGCATCTACAAGGCGAAGTGGTGGACGAAGGGCGACAAGCCCGCCACGAGCGACCCGTGGGCGTTCGTGAGCACCTGCTCGGGTGAGGCCGCTCCGATCGGCGCATGGTCGGCGACCACCATCTACACGGTGGGCACGAAGGCGATCTACAACGGCATCACCTACACCGCCAAATGGTGGACGAAGGGTGACGTTCCCGGCATAAAGTACGGCGTCTGGGCCGAGTAGGCACAGGCCCGATGGGTGGCCCGGTTCGCGAGAGCCGGGCCATCGCTCTGCGCGCACTTCCCAATGATGCCGGGTCGTCATTGTCTGTCGTTCCGCCGGTTCTTCGTTGCCCGGAGGGTGGTGAGGATGCGGGTGCGTTGTCTTCCGAGGGGTCTCCATTTCTGGTCGGGGTCGATCCAGGGTGGGGCGAGGATGTGGGGGCGTCCGGCGGACATCTTCAGGGTGTAGTCGTTCTTGTGGATCATGGTGTGGCATTCGGGGCAGAGCAGCACCCCGTTGTCGATGTCGGTGGGTCCGTCGTGGGCCTGCCAGCCTGCGACGTGGTGTCCGTCGCAGCCGCCGGGTGGTGCGCCGCAGTTGACGCAGCCGCCGTCTCTGACGGCGAGGGCTTTCAGCTGGGCGGGGCTGAACAGGCGGCGGGTGCGGCCGAGCATGAGGGCCTCCCCGTTGTCGCCGAGGAGGATGGGGGCGTAGCCGGCGGCGCAGACCATCCGTTCGATGGTCGCGGTCGAGACGGGTTCGGCGACCCCGTCGATCCAGCCGACGCCGGTGCGGTTGCGGAGGTCGTC
>Ga0247803_1000508_pt1 | contig 21030 bp, 18 predicted proteins | sample UWRJL014104B1_FD_180928 | JGI IMG/M metagenome (GOLD analysis project Ga0247803, IMG submission 180928) | Plant litter microbial communities from Arlington Agricultural Research Station in Wisconsin, United States - UWRJ-L014-104B-1 | ecosystem: Environmental > Terrestrial > Plant litter >...
CCGGACTGGGCCGTCCAGGCCGCGATGCTGGCCCGCGCCTCTGCGCTGGGGTCGCTTGGCGTCCAGGTCACGCCGGGCAGGGCGGCGGCAAAGGCAATGGCGTGTTCGCCCGATCCGGCGGCGATCTCGAGGACATCGCCCTGAGCGGGTAGGTGGGCCTGGAGGAGCTTCAGGATCGGCGCCGTATTCCGCGCGACCGCGGGGGCCACGAGACCCCCTTCCGGCGTTGAATGAATGGTCGAACTTGTATACATGATTCACTCCTATCGCGGTTGCTCGATCGATTTGAAGGCGAATCTGACTGAAGTCGTGTGGCCGATCATCGCAGGGGAGGCAAAATCGTGCCGCAGTTGACGCCGGGGCGCCCAGCGTGGTTCTGAGGGTGTAACGATGCGTGAAGACACGTAACAATTCAGCCTAGAGCGACGTTAGATCGCCGGGCCGCTTCAGGAGCTCATCCCTTGTCAGCCGTTCAGGTCGAATCCCTTAATTCCGTACCGGGCCTCCACCCGGCTCCCACCAAACACAAACGCCTGGTCGCGTGGGTCGAGCAGATCGCCGCCCTGACGCGACCCGACCGCATCCACTGGTGCGATGGCTCCGAGGCCGAGAAGGCCGCCATTGTCGCCGACCTGATCGGCAAGGGCACGCTGAAGGCCCTGGACCCGATCAAGAAGCCCGGCAGCTTCTACGCCGCCTCCGACCCGCTGGACGTGGCGCGGGTCGAGAGCCGCACCTTCATCTGTTCCGAGGATCAGCTGGACGCCGGCCCGACCAATAACTGGGCCGATCCGATAGAGATGCGCGACCGGCTCGACGGCCTGTTCGACGGCTGCATGGTCGGCCGCACCATGTATGTCGTGCCCTTCTCGATGGGGCCTCTGGGTTCGAAGATTTCCGCCCTGGGCGTCGAGATCACCGACAGCGGCTATGTCGCCGTGTCGATGGGCATCATGACTCGGATGGGCAAGCCGGCGCTGGACGTGCTGGGCGAGGACGGCGTCTTCGTGCCCGCCGTGCACACCCTGGGCGCGCCGCTGGCGCCCGGTCAGGCCGACGTGCCGTGGCCCTGCAACGCCGACAAGTGGATCGTCCATTTCCCCGAGACGCGCGAGATCTGGTCCTACGGCTCGGGCTATGGCGGCAACGCCCTGCTGGGCAAGAAATGCTACGCCCTGCGCATCGCCTCCGTCATGGCCCGCGACGAGGGCTGGCTGGCAGAGCATATGCTGATCCTCAAGCTGACCAGCCCTGAGGGTTCGGTGAAATACATCGCCGCCGCCTTCCCCAGCGCCTGCGGCAAGACCAACCTGGCCATGCTTCAGCCGACGCTGCCGGGCTGGAAGGCCGAGACCATCGGCGACGACATCGCCTGGATGCGCTTCGGCGACGACGGCCGTCTGTACGCTGTGAACCCCGAGGCGGGCTTCTTCGGTGTCGCGCCGGGCACCAGCCACGCGTCCAACACCAACGCCATGGCGACCCTGGCCTCCAACACCGTCTTCACCAACACCGCCCTGACCGCCGACGGCGACGTCTGGTGGGAAGGCATGTCCAAGAAGGCGCCTGAAGGCCTGACCACCTGGAAGGGGGCGGCCCACGACCCCGCCTCGGGCGAGCCCGCCGCCCACCCGAACGCCCGTTTCGCCTCGCCCGCGTCGCAATGCCCGACCATCGCGCCGGAATGGGAGGACCCCAAGGGCGTGCCGATCGACGCCATCCTGTTCGGCGGTCGCCGCGCCTCGGCGGTGCCTCTGGTGACCGAGGCCTTCGACTGGGAGCACGGTGTGTTCATGGGCTCGACCGTGGCGTCCGAAGGGACCGCCGCCGCCGAGAACGCCATCGGGACCCTGCGCCGCGACCCCTTCGCCATGCTGCCCTTCTGCGGCTACAACATGGGCGACTATTTCAAGCATTGGCTGGCCCTGGGCGAGAAGGCCGATGCGTCCAAGCTGCCGCGCATCTATTTCGTCAACTGGTTCCGCAAGAACGAGGACGGCAAGTTCGTCTGGCCGGGTTTCGGCGACAACTCGCGTGTGCTGAAGTGGATCGCCGGTCGCCTGGATGGTCAGGCCGAGGCGGTGGACACGCCGGTCGGTCGCGTGCCGGCGCCCGGCGCGCTGGACCTGTCGGGTCTGGACCTGTCCGAAGCCGATCAGTCGATCCTGTTCGACGTCGACAGCGCTGTCTGGAGCGAGGAAGCTGCCCTGATCCCCGCCTTCTACGAGACCTTTGGCGAGCGGCTGCCCGCCCCCCTATGGCGTCAGCACGAGGCCCTGGTCGAGCGTCTGAACGCCGAGGGCGCGCTGGCCATGTCGGCCTGAGGTTCACAAGCGTCGGTTACGGTCTCTTGAAATCATCGAACGGGCGGGGGAAGGGACGGATGTGCCTTCCCCCGCTTCCGTTTCCGCTCAGTTGTCGACCGATGTCGTGATCGTTGGCGCGGGCGTGCTTGGCCTGTGCACGGCTGTCACCTTGAAACGGCGTGGCCATCGGGTCGCGGTGATCGACCCTGGCGGGCGCAATGCGTCGGCCGTGGCGGCCGGCATGATCGCGCCGGCTCTGGAGGCCGCGCTGGATGATGTGACACCTGAACGGGCGGCCCTGTTCCGCTCGGCGCGGCGGGTATGGGACGATTTCGGCTCCGATCTGGAGCCGGGACCCGCGGCCTGGCGCGGGCCGGGCGGCGAGGCGGTCGCGTCGCGTCTGAAGACCCTAGGGTTCGCTGTCAGGGTCGATGGCTCCGACGTGCTGACGCCCGACGACGTACGGGTCGAGCCGGAAACCGTTCTGGCCGCCTGGGGCACGGAGCTTGCGGACAACTGGATCGAAGGCGTGGCGGCGCGAGTCGAGCGGATCGGCGAAGGCTGGCGCGTGACCGGCGACGGCGGCGTGCTCGAGGCTCGGTCGGTGGTGCTGGCGGGCGGGGCGGCCAGGGCTCCGGCCGGATTGTCGCCGACGGTCGCGGGATTGATCGAGGCCCTCGAACCCATTCGCGGCCAGATCGGCTGGACGGCCGAACGTCTGAGCGACCGGGTGATGCGGGGCGAGGGCGCCTATGTCGCGCCAAGCCGGGGCGGGACCCTGATCGGGGCGACCATGGAGGGCGGGCGGCGCGACCTTGAACCCGAGACGGAGACCGGCCAGCGGTTGCTGGCGGCGGCCGGGCGTTTGGTCGGGCGCGACCTGTCCGACACGGCGATCGACTGGCGCGTCGGCATTCGCGGATCAACGGTTGATGGCCTGCCCCTGGCCGGAGCGACGGGCGAGGCGGGGCTGTTCCTGGCCCTGGCGCCACGGCGCAACGGCTGGCTGCTGGGGCCTCTGGTCGGGCGGGTGGTCGCCGATGGGATCGAAGGTCGCGCGACCTCTGTCGAAGCCGCCGCCTTCGATCCCCGACGCTTTCTGGGCGGGCCTCTGGTCTAGTCTCAGTCGGCCAGGTTGAAGCGGATCGTGACGTTGACCGTGGCTCCATCCACCGCCTGGCCGTCCACCGTGCGCGGGCTCATGCGGAAATAGCGGCTGAGCTGGACGGCGGCCCGGCCGAAGCCGACGCCTTGGGGCGTTTCCGACGCCGCTGCGCAGCCGCTGAGCGTGCCATCAACCCGTACCGTGCAGCGCAGATTGGCGGATCCGGACACGCCGCGATCCAGGGCCCTCTGCGGATAGGCGCGCATCAACTGATCGGCGCTGGGCCGGGCGACCCATTGCGGATTGGTGATGACCGAGGCTCTTGGCGGCGTCGCCGGTTCCGCCACGCCGATCGGCAGAGCGTCGGGCACGGGAACGCTGAGGGTGATCGGCCCCGGCGCGGCGGGCGCGTCCGTGACGGCCGCCGTAAAGGTTTCGGTCGGCGTCGTCGGCGTGGGGGTGCGATGCACCGCCGTGTTGGGTCGGGGCGGCAGAGGCGACGGTGTGGGTTCGACCTCGATCGGCTTGGGCGGGTGCATCGTCACCGTGACAGACCGCGGCTCGGCCAGCGGCGGCGCGCTGTCGATCTGGACCTTCTGATAATAGAGGGCCGCGCCGACCGCGGCGTGGGCGGCGCTGACCAGGCCGATGGCGATCCAGGTCTCGCGCTTGAGAGGTTTCTTGCGGTCGGCGAAGTCGATGGGGCTGACCAGTCCGGGTCCGCCCGCTGTCTGTATCATCATGGCCGTCACTCCCTCTTGAAAGCCGCTCCCCAGCTAGCCCCTCAAGGGTCAGGATCGCGCGCCCTATGTGGCTGGTTTACGGCGGGAAAATGCCCAACAAGCGTCACTGTCGCGGTGTGACATCCCAGCCGCACGCGGGCGATATTAAGATTCAATTAACCACGGTCATCCAGCCTGCTCCATCATGACCATCGGAGCGATTCACTCTTCTGGCGGCGTGGAGGCGGCCATCCGGCGCGCGTCCAGCGCGACCGGAGTCGATTTCGACTTCCTGATGAAGACCGCGCGGCGCGAAAGCGCGATGAACCCCTCGGCGCGGGCCCGGACCTCTTCGGCGGCGGGTCTGTTCCAGTTCATCGAACAGACCTGGCTGTCCACGGTGAAGTCGGCGGGCGCGCGGCACGGTTACGGTCAGTACGCGGACCTGATCCACAGGGGGCAGGACGGCCGCTGGCGGGTCGATGGTTCCGCGCGCAATGTCGTGATGGATCTGCGCTTCGACCCCCAGGCCGCCTCGGCGATGGCGGCCGAGCTGACGGCCTCCAACGCCTCCTATCTGCGAGGACGGACGGGAAGGGAGCCGGGCGCCGGCGACCTGTACGCCGCCCACTTCCTGGGACCGGGCGGGGCCGCCAAGCTGATGGAGGCCATGACCAGCCGACCGGGCGCCAGCGCTGTGGCCATGTTCCCCGAGGCGGCCTCGGCCAATCGTTCGATCTTCTACCGCGACGGGCGAGCCGCAACGGTGGCCGAGGTGCACGCCAACCTGCAACGCACGGCAGGAGAGGGCGCGCCGGCTGGCGCAGCCTCCACGCCCAGAACCCCGCCCACCGACGCCCAGCGTGACATCATGATGGCCGCGCGCCTGGACCGGCTGAAGCAGGAGCAGACCCTTTTGGCCATGCTGCTGGGTCAGGACGGCGAGGGCTCGAAATCAGGCTTCGGCGGAGCCTTCGGGCCCGGTTCCGACCAGGGGTGAAACGCGGCGCTCGCCTATAGGGTAAACTGGGCGTTAAGCATGATGGTCCAAGGATCGTGCTACGATTCCGATTCTCGACCGAGCTTCATTCATGACCGCCTTCCGCGCCCGTCTGACAGAGATCGACATCCGCCGTCTGATCAAGGCTGCGGACGACGACGACCGCGCGGCCGCCGCACACAAGCTGTGCCGCAGCATGGATCGCGGTGAACTGAGCGAGGAAGACCGCGAGGCGGCCCAGAAGATCATTCGCGTCCTGGCCAACGACGCCGCCGAACTGGTGCGTCGTGCCATGGCGGTCACGCTCAAGGCCTCGGACCTGATCCCCAACGATGTGGCGCGGCGGCTGATGCTGGATGTGGACAGCGTGGCCTTGCCGATCATCGGCTTTTCGCCCGCCTTCACCGACGACGACCTGATCGAGATCGTCAAGGCGGGCTCGGCGGCGCGCCAGATCGCCATCGCGGCCCGCCCGCGGGTGTCGCGCGACGTCGCCGAGGCCCTGAGCGTCGACGGCTGCGAGCCCGCCGTGCGGACCCTGGCGTCGAACGACAACGCCGACCTGTCGGAACGGGCCATGACCCATGTGGTCGACCGGTTCGGCGACACGCCCGAGATCGTCACCGCCCTGGCCTATCGTCAGGTGCTGCCGCTGGAGATCACCGAGCGGCTGATCGCCCTGGCCGGCGACGCGGTGCGCGAGCATCTGGTCAGCCGTCACGCCGTGGCCCCCGAGACCGCGATCCGGCTGGCGGCCTTTGCGCGCGAGCGGGCGACCATCGACCTGGTCGATCAGGCGGCGCAGAGCGCGGACCTGCCGCAGTTCGTGGCCCAGCTGAACGCCCGCAAGGTCCTGACCAGTTCGCTTCTGCTGCGCGCGCTGGCGCGGGGGCAGATGGTGCTGTTCGAGCATGGACTGGCGGAGCTGGCCACCACGCCCCACGCCCGCGCCTGGCTGATGATCCACGATGCGGGGCCGCTGGGCCTCAAGGCCATCTATGACCGGGCGGGGATGCCGCCACGCCTGTTCCAGGCCTTCCGGGCCGGTGTCGATACCTGGCGCAGCCTCCAGGCCGAGGGCGTCGACACCTCGGGCGACGTCTTCCGGCACAAGATGCTGGAGCGGTTTCTGACGCAGCGCCCCAATGCGCCGCGCGACGACCTGGCCTATCTGATGGAGCGTCTGGACCAGGCGCCCGCGCCGGTGCTGCGGGCCGCAAACGCGGCCTGAGCTTCCTCAGGCTCACAAGGGCAGGAGCCTTATCCGCGGTACGCGGCGACCTGGGCTTCGAGGGCTTCGGCCAGGGTGCGGCCGGTGGGGTGTTCGTCGGTTTTGATCTCGTCACGAACGACCGCCTTGATGGCGTCGACATGGGCGTCGACCAGCACCGTCGGGGCGTCCATCCGCCGGGCCGGATCATCCAGCAGCTTGCACAGAGACCCCGCCAGACGCGTCACCAGCGGATACTGATAGGTCGCGCCCAGACCCTTGAGGTCATGAGCCCGGAAATAGAGGGTCTCGGCCGTTGCGGGCGTATAGCCTTTGGTGCGGATTGCGGCCTGGGCGGCGTCAAGCTTGACGATCTCGTCCTGCAGCCACTGGCCGAACTGGGCCGACATGGCCTCGAGCGCGGCCTCGGCCTTGGCGATGGCGTTGGCGTCGATTCCACCGAATCCGCCACCGACCTTCATCCGCAGCATGTTGGGGGGACGGATGACCTGGACCGGATTGCTCACAGCAAACTCCTTCGACGAACGAGCCAAGACTGCGGCAAGGGCCTTAAAAAACGGTGACCCCTGTCTAAATGCGAGGCCTTGGGCGGTTCAGCCGCTGAACTGTTCCGACAGCACCCGCTCCTCAAACGACCGCCCCGCCTCGAACAGCATGGTCAGGGCGATGTCGCGCCGCTCGCGCACTTCGACACGGGCGACCTGACGGACCTCCAGGCTGTCGGCGACGGCGCTGACGGGGCGCTTGTCCGGCTCCAGAACCTCGAAGGTGACCTTGGCCTCATGTGACAGGAGCGCGCCGCGCCAGCGGCGCGGGCGAAAGGCGCTGATAGGCGTCAGGGCCAGCACCCTGGCGTCCAGCGGGACGATCGGGCCGTGGGCCGACAGGTTGTAGGCGGTCGATCCGGCGGGGGTGGCCACCATGCAGCCGTCGCAGGCCAGCTCGTCCAGGCGCACCTTGCCGTCCACACTGATGCGGAGCTTGGCGCTCTGGCGCGTCTGGCGCAGCAATGAGACCTCGTTGATGGCCAGGCCGCTGGAGACCTCGCCCGCCTCGGTCCAGGCGTTCATCTGCAGCGGATGGATGATGGCGCGGCCGGCGCCGGCGATCCGCGCGGGAAGGTCGTCCTCCTCGAAGTCGTTCATCAGGAAGCCGACCGAGCCCCGGTTCATGCCGTAGACGGGCGTACGCCGGTCCAGGTGGGCGTGCAGGGTTTCCAGCATGAAGCCGTCTCCGCCCAGGGCGACGATGACATCGGCCTCGTCAGGCGGCACCGAGCCGTAACGCTGGATCAGGCGCGTGCGTGCGAACTGGGCTTCTGGCCGTTCGCTGGCAGTGAAGGCGATTGCAAGGGGCTGAGTCACGAGGTGACGGCCAGGGCATGTGTCAGGGGAGTGTTCACCTCATCACGCAAGCCGAGCCTGCGGTCGAAGTCAAACCGTTCCGACGTCGGGAGATCAGCCTCCGCCAACCAGGGCGCGAAACTCATGGGCCGCTGCGGACGGGGCGAGAGTCATCTGGGCCCAGTTGGCGCTGGTTCCGTTGCCGGGCCAGCCGTCGGTCAGCTTGCGGATCTCGTCCAGCACCGCCGGCAGGACGGCGCGGTCGATGCCGACGGCGTTGCAGGCCAGACAGAGGGCGTCGGGCGACGGCCGCATCACCGCGCTGCGCACCTGTCCGATCGAAAAACCGCCCAGGGTGGCCAGGCCGTGCTCGAACAGGGTCAGGCGTTTTTCGCGCACCGCCCGGATCAGGAAGCCGGCGCGCAACTGGCCGGCGCCCTGCAGCTTGGCCACCAGGCGGCGCTCCATCTCTTCACGCTCGGCGACATTGGGTTCATCGACGGCGACCGCAGGCGTCTTCTGCGGTCCGGCCACCATGACGGCGGCGTCGATCGCCTGACCCATGGCGTCGTCGTCGACGCGGAAGCGTTCGCTGATCGCCTGGCGCAGGGCCTGGCCGACCCAGGCGTAGAGCTGGCCTGCAAGGGCGTCGTTGAGGCGCGGGTGACGTGTCAGGGGCGCGCGCAGGGCCGCGACGCGCCGGGATTGCTCGACCAGGCGACGCAGGCCGTCTTCGCTGATCTGGGCGGTGCGGTTGGCGGCCAAGGCGGTCATGGTCGCCGGTTCCGCCGCGTCGATCACGGCGTCCACGACGGCGCCGCCCAGATGAGGCCGGCGAGCCACCTCGATGTGGTGTTCCAGCGTCGCCTCGACCAGGATCTTGAGCAGGTCATGATCCTGCAGCAGGGGGCTGCGGGCGATTACCGGGCGGGCGATCTCGATATCGTCCAGGGCCAGCATGTTGATCAGGGCGGGGGGCGCCCAGGCGGCCGAGGCCAGGCTTTCGGACAGGCTGCGGCGAATATCATGCTCAGCCTGACGCGCCAGGGCGATGAAGATGTCGCCCATCAGGGGCGAAACCTGGCCGTCCGGCGGGGTCGCTTCGCACATGGCGGCCAGGGCCAGCAGCAGGCGCTGACGGTCATCGGTGGTGCGGCTGCGGGCCAGGGTAATCAGGTCGGCATGCGACGGAGCGCCGGCGCCCGCATCCGCGCCCGGATGGGCTGCGAAATCCTGGCGCGGCGGGATGAAGGTCTGCAACGCAGCGACTGCGGTCAACGGCAGGCTCCCATCGGTGAGTTCCGATTGACCCACGGTGATCCCTCGACATGAAAACGAGGTTAACGAACCCTGAAGGCGGGCGTCGCCTCTGCTTGACCTTGTGTCCGCCCGGAGCGACGTTGGCGACAACGAGAAAAGGCAGCGAGGACGCGATCATGGCCGACGGCGCAACTCCATCCCTGAAGTCGCGGGTCTCCGAGGCGGAATGGCAGGCGCGGGTCGATTTGGCCGCCCTGTACCGGCTGGTCGCCCTGCACGGCTGGGACGACATGATCTTCACCCATATCTCGGCCCGCGTGCCGGGACCCGAGCATCATTTCCTGATCAACCCCTACGGCTGGTATTTCGAGGAGATGACCGCCTCCGCCCTGGTCAAGGTCGATCTGGACGGCAAGATCGTCCAGGAGACCCAGAGCTTCATCAATCCGGCGGGCTTCACCATCCACTCGGCGGTCCACGCTGCGCGCGAGGACGCGCAGTTCGTCATACACCTGCACACGACCGCAGGCGTCGGCGTGGCGGCGCAGCAGGAGGGTCTGCTGCCCATCGGCCAGAACGCCTGCCTGTTGCAGCACCAGGTCGCCTATCACGGCTATGAGGGGCTGGCGCTGCATCACGAAGAGCGTGAGCGGCTGGTCGCGGACCTGGGCGACAAGCCTCTGATGCTGCTGCGCAACCACGGCACCCTGGCGGTCGGCCAGACGGCGGCGGCGGCCTGGATCGGGATGTTCTTCCTGGAACGCGCCTGCGCCCAGCAGATCGCGGCCCTGTCCGTCGGGCGAGAGCACGTCCTGATCGCCCCCGACGCGGCCCAGGAAGAAACCAGACAGCAGGGCGGGGGGCTGCCCTTCGTCGCGGCCCTGGCCTGGCCGGGCGCCCTGCGAATGCTGGATCGAAAGTCGCCCGGTTACGACGCCTGATGCCAGGCGGGGCGCCCCTGCTCGGCGCCGTTTTGATACTCGCCACGCTGACGCCCGGCGCCGCCATGGCCGGGCCCTGGACGATGCCCAAGGGCAAGGGGCAGGTGATCGTCAAATATGAGGATATGCGCGCCGACGAAGGCTTCGATCCGGCGGGGGATCCGCGGCCTTTGTGGGGAGAGCAGCGTGACCGGGCGCTACGGTCGTTTTCCGAATACGGGCTGACCGACCGGCTGACCCTGCAGCTCAAGGCCGACTGGGAGCAGGGCGAGGACGCCTTTGGCGGCTATGACGGACGCGGTCCTATCGAAGTTGGCGCGACATGGCAGGTCTGGCGCGACGATCGCGGCGCGGTCAGCGTCTATGCCGGCTACGCCTCGAACGGCGACGGTCGCAACGCCCTGTACGCCGACCCCGGCATCGGCAAGGAGGATGTCGAAATCAGGGTCTCGGCGGGGCGGTCGTTCAACGGCGCGTTCGGCATGAGCCCGCGACGCGCGCCGGACCATAGCTTCGCTGAGGTTCAGGTGGCGGGGCGTTCGCGCGACGGTCTGCCCAACGAAATCCGTATCGACGCGACCGTGGGCGCGCATTTCGGCGACCGCTGGATGCTTATGGGTCAGGCGTTCGCGGGGCGGGCGGACGAGGGTTTTGCGCCGGGGGCGCCAGGCGCGCGCTGGCTGTCGCTCGAAACTACCCTGGTGCGGCATTTCGGCCCTTGGAGCGTTCAGGGCGGATGGCGTCAGGCGGTCGCCGGCCGCGACGCTCCGGTCTCGCGAGGCCCCGTTCTGGCTGTGTGGCGGCGCTTCTGAAAAAATCGGGGCGTGCGAGCAGTTTACGGCGACGGAATGGCCGGAGCCGAACGTTACATACACGTCATTTTGCCGCGACGGCACAACCGGCTAAGCCCCGCTTCTCAGTTTTCGGAGTTGTTTCCGCGTGATCAAACGCCACTTTTTTCTGGTCGCCGCCGGTGTTGTGCTGGCGCTGATGATCCTGGCGGCGGTGCTGCGAGTGGCTTTTGCGAGCAATGACGACGGCGGCGCGCGTCCCGGCGGGCCAGGCGGTCCGGGGGGCGCGCGTGGTCAGGTTGTGTCCGAGGCGGTCATCGCCGAGCGACCGTTCAGCGACCAGATCCGCGTACTGGGCGTCGCCCGGGGCCAGCGGTCGGTCAATATCACCTCGACGACCACGGAACTGATCACCCAGGTGCTGTTCACGGACGGCCAGCGGGTCTCCGCGGGCGCGCCTCTGGTGCTGCTGCAGGCGCGCGAGGAGGACGCGGGCATCATCGAGGCGAGGGCCCGGGTCGATCAAGCCGAACGCGAATACGAGCGCTATCGAGTGCTGGCCGAGCGGGGCGTTGCGCCGCGCGTCACCGCCGAGCAGGCCGAGACGACCCTGGCGACGGCGCGGGCGTCCCTGTCCGCCGCACAGGCGCGGCTAGGCGACCGCACGATCCGCGCTCCGTTTGCCGGCGTCCTGGGGCTGACGTCGGTGACGCCGGGTACCCTGATCAACCCGGGTGCGGTGATCGCCACCCTGGACGACATCAGCGTCGTCCGCGTCGATTTTCCGGTGCCGGAGCGTTACATGAACGTCCTGCGCGTCGGACTGCCCCTGACGGCGGCGGCGGACGCCTATGCCGGCGAGGTCTTCAACGGTCGTATCGCCCTGATCGACACCCGCATCAACGAAACCACCCGCGCGGTTACGGCGCGCGCCGAATTCCCCAACCCCGGAGGCCGGATCCGTCCCGGCATGATGATGCGTGTGGCGGTCACCCAGGGGCTGCGCCAGAGCGCGGCTGTGCCCGAGGCTGCGGTCCAGTATGAGGGGCAGGGCGCTTTCGTCTATCGCATCACCCCCGGCGAGAACGGATCGACGGCCCAGCGGGTCGAGGTCCAGACGGGCGCCGTCGAGGGCGGCTTCGTCGAGATTCTGTCGGGTCTGACGGCGGGCGACCGGGTCGTGGGCTCGGGCCTGAACCGCATCCAGCCCAATGCGCCCATCCGCGTCGGCGACGCGCCCCAGACCAAGGCGGGGGGACCCAGCCGAGCCCCAGCGGACCGAGCCAACGCCAACAAGGCCGCTGCGCAATGATGCTGTCTGATGTCGCCGTCCGCCGGCCGGTGTTCGCCGCCGTGGCGGCCATCGTGCTCTGCGTCATCGGCATGGCGGCCTTCTTCTTCCTGCCCGTGCGCGAACTGCCTGACGTCGACCCGCCGGTCGTGTCGGTCAGCACCACCTATGCCGGGGCCTCTGCCGAGGTCATCGAAAGCCGGATCACCGAGCCGGTGGAGCAGCAGGTCGCCGGCATCCAGGGCATCGAGCGCATCACCTCGGCCAGCCGGGACGGCCGATCGAATGTAACCATCGAGTTCTCGCTGGATCGCAATATCGATGACGCCGCCAACGATGTGCGCGACCGTGTGGCCCGCGTGGTCGGCCGTCTGCCCGACCAGGCAGATCCCCCCGAGGTGTCCAAGGCCGACAGCGATTCCCAGCCGATCATGGTGTTGTTCCTGCGCTCGACGGGGATGAACCGGCTGGAACTGACCGACTATGCGGACCGCTATCTGATCGATCGCATGGCTACGGTCCCTGGCGTGGCCCAGGTGCAGATCTATGGCGAGCAACGCTACGCCATGCGGATCTGGCTGGATTCCAAGGCCATGGCGGCGCGCGGTCTGACCGTGGCCAACGTCGAAACCGCCCTGACGTCGCAGAACGTGGAACTGCCTGCCGGCTCGTTGGAGTCGACGGACAAGGACTATACCGTCCGGGTCGCCCGCACCTATGCGCGGGCCGAAGACTTCATGCAGTTGCCGATCGGCACGGCCGGCTCAGCCTCGACGACCAATGCGGGCGGGACCAACAGCACCACCAACACCTCCAGCGGGACATTGTCGGGGGCCACTTCGGCGCTTCAGGGCCGCGCGACCTATGTGACGCGGCTGGGCGACATCGCGAGGGTTGAGGAGGCTGCGGCCGAGTCTCGGCGCCTGTTTCGCGGCAATGGGCTGGACCAGATCGGCCTGGCCATCACCCGTCAGGCCCAGTCGAACGACCTGGCCATTTCCGAAGGCGTCCGCAAGCTGCTGACCGAAATCCAGCCGTCCCTGCCCGAAGGCACGGAGCTGGTGGTCGGGTCGGACAACTCGGTCTTCACTTCGCACGCCATCGACGAGGTCTGGATCACCATCGGCATCTCCATGGCCCTGGTGGCCCTGGTGAACTTCGTCTTCCTGGGAAGCCTGCGGGCGGCGCTGATCCCGTCGATCGTGGCGCCGATCTGCCTTCTGGCGACCTTTATCATCCTGGCGCCCCTGGGGTTCTCGCTCAATCTGCTGACCCTGCTGGCCCTGGTGCTGGCCATCGGTCTGGTGGTCGATGACGCCATCGTCGTGGTCGAGAATATCCAGCGACGCTTGGACCACGGAGAGCCGCCTCTGGTCGCCGCCGAGCGCGGGGCGCGACAGGTGTTCTTCGCCGTCGTGGCGACGACGGTGGTCCTGCTGTCGGTGTTTGCACCCCTGCTGTTCCTGCCTGGCTATGTCGGCAGGCTGTTTGTCGAGCTGGCGGCGGCGATCGCCGCGGCCGTGGCCTTCTCGGCCTTTCTGGCGCTGACGCTGTCGCCCATGCTGGCATCGAAGATCCTGAAACCGGCCGGAACCGGCGGATGGCTGGCGCGGCGGGTCGACAAGGGGATGGACCGGCTGAAGGACAGCTACGCCCAGTCTCTGACCCTGCTGGTCGGAAGCCGGGCGGCCGTGTTCGGGGTCGTGGCCCTGATCCTGGTCGTCGGCGGCGGGGCGGCGGCTATGTTCGTCCACCTGCCCGATGAACTGGTGCCGCCCGAAGACCGCGGCAGGGTGTCGATCCGGGTGTCCGGTCCCGAAGGCGCGGGCTTCGATTACACGCGAAAGATCATGCTGGGGCTCGAGCCGATCCTGGCCGAATACAAGGATGCAGGCGAGGTCGAGAGCTATCTGATTTCAGCGCCCGGCTTTGGCGGCGGCAGCTACAACTCGGGCAACGCTTCCCTGAACCTGATGGACTGGTCGGCGCGAGACCGCTCCGCCGATGAGATCGCCAGGGAGATCAACGGCAAGCTGCGCAGCCAGACCGACGCCCAGGTCAACGCCAGCGTTCCCGGCGCCTTCCAGCGCGGGGGCGGCGGCGGCTCGAACAGCGTCGACATGATCGTCACCGGGTCCGAGTACGAAGAGCTTTACCGCTGGCTGCAGCCCGTTCTGGCCGCGGCGCTGGAGAACCCCGGCTTCTCGCGGCCGCGCCTCAACTACGAGCCGAACTCGCCGCGCCTGCTGGTCGAGGTCGATCCCGAGAAGGCGGCCGCCCTGGGCGTGTCGTCCCAATCCATCGGGCGGACGCTGGAGACCATGTTCGGATCACGCCGCGCGACGACCTACATCAAGGGCGGCCAGGAATACGACGTTATCCTGCAGACGGACCGGGACAATCGTCGGGGGGTCAGCGACCTTGAGTCCCTCTATGTGTCGTCGGGATCCGGGGTGCTGGTGCCGCTATCCGCCGTGGTGACGACCAAGACCACAGGCGACACGCCGGACCGCCGTCGCCTGGATCGCCAGCGTGCGATCACGCTTCAGGCCGACCTGAACCCCGGAACCACCATCGCCGACGCGGTGGAGTTCCTGAACGCGGAAGTCGCCAAACAGCAACAGGGCGTGGCCACGGTTCGCTGGGGCGGCGCGGCGCGCGATCAGCAGGAGGCGGGCGGCGCGGTCGCTGCGGCGTTCGGGCTGGCGCTGCTGCTGGTCTTCCTGGCGCTGGCCGCACAGTTCGAGAGCTGGATCACCCCGGCGGTCATCATGCTGACCGTGCCTCTGGCGGCGGCGGGCGGTCTGTTCGGCCTGTTGATGTCGGGCTCCAGCCTGAACATTTATTCCCAGATCGGCCTGATCATCCTGATCGGGGTGGCGGCCAAGAACGGTATCCTCATCGTCGAGTTCGCCAACCAACTACGAGACCAGGGCCGGTCGATCAAGGAGGCGGTGGTCGAAAGCTCGGCCCTGCGTCTGCGGCCGATCATCATGACCTCGATCGCCACGGCCTTCGGCGCCCTGCCGCTGGTGCTGTGGCAGGGCGCGGGCGCGGGCAGCCGCCAGACCATCGGCGTGGTGATCTTCACCGGCGCCATGTTCGCGACCCTGCTGACCCTGTTCGTGGTGCCGGTGATCTATGGCCTGCTGGCCCGCTTCACCAAGTCGCCCGAATGGACGGCCCGCAAGATCGAGGACTGGGAAGCCCAGGAAGTCACGGTCGGCACGGACGATGCAGATGTTGCCCAAGACCCGCAGACGCCGCCGCCGGCCAAGGCCTGACAGCGTCAACAGGCCTTTGCGAGGCCAGGCGCTAGGGCGCCGGAGCCGCATCCACGCTGAGGAAGGCGATGACGTCGCGGCGGTCGTCGGCGTCTGGCAGGCCGGGGAAGGTCATCTTGTTGCCGGGCAGGAAGGTGCGCGGGTTCTGAAGCCAATGGTCGATGCGCGCGTCGTCCCAGGCGAAGCCCGCCGCCTTGAGGGCCGGCGAATATTTGAAGCCCGCATGGGTCCCGGCGGTCCGCCCGATGACGCCATACAGGTTGGGACCCGTCATGTTGGGGCCATTGGGCGTGATGGTGTGGCAGGAGCGGCAGCGGGCGAAGGCGCGACGCCCATTCTCAAGGTCGGCTGTATTATACGGCGCGGGCAGGGCCGCCAGGGCCGCGGTGCGTTCCGCCGACGTGAGGACACGGGGCGGGGCGGCCGGCGGCGTGGCCTTGGGGGCCGGGGTTGGGCTCGAGTCCGGGCCGCAGCCGGACAGCAAGCCGCCGATGAGTGTCACCGCCAAGATAACCTGTCGCATGGGATCCTCCGTAAGCCACGGTGATACTCCAAGCGCTGTTTGACGCAATCCGTCGCACCCAAGGTCGCGGTGCGCCTATGGACGCATGCCTATCGCACCTGATAATCAGTCACAGATACGGTGGCGGCGCTTCACGCCCGCCCGAATGTCGAGTGAGCATCCATGACGAACGTCATCAAGCTGAGCGAGGCCCGCGTCGGCCAGCGCGGCGTCATCACCGAGGTCGGCTCGCACTGTCACCATCAGGTCGAGGATGTGGAACTTGAACGCCGCCTGCTGGAGTTGGGCTTCGTCGAGGGCGCGCGGGTCGAACTGATCCATGAAGGCCTGTTCGGTCGTGACCCCATCGCCATGAAGGTGGACGATATGCGCGTGGCCCTGCGTCGCAGGGAGGCAGCCAGCCTGACCTTGTCCCTTGATAGGGTGATGGACGCAGCCCTGTCGGAAGCCGCCGAGTAATGGACATCGCCGTGCACGCCGGCCAAGTCAGGTCGGGCAGGATCGCCCTGGTCGGCAATCCCAACTCGGGCAAGACCGCCCTGTTCAACGCCCTGACCGGCGCCCACCAGAAGGTCGCCAACTACGCCGGGGTCACCGTCGAGCGGAAGGAGGGGATCATCCGCTCGACCTCGGGCCGCAGCCTGTCGGTGCTGGACCTGCCGGGCACCTATTCCCTGCGCGCCCGCAGCCCCGACGAGGAAGTGACCCGCGACGCCGTGCTGGGCCGACTAGCCGGAGAAGCGACGCCGGACGCCATCATCTGCGTCGCCGACGCTACCAATCTGCGCCTCGTGCTGCGGCTGGTGCTGGAGCTGAAACAGGTCGGGCGGCCGATGGTCCTGGCCCTCAACATGTACGACATCGCCCAGCGCCAGGGCCTGCGTATCGACCTCGAAAAACTGTCAGCCTCGCTGGGCGTGCCGATCGTGACCACGGTGGCGACGCGCAAGCGCGGCATCGACGACCTGATCGCTCAGGTCGAGGTCCTGATCCCTGACGCCGTCCACCAGGGCGACGCCGAGGGCCAGTGGCGCGCGCCCGGCGCAGCCGAGATCCGCGAGGCCCATAAGCAGGCCGAACGCATCATGCGCGAATGCGTCCGCCCGCCCGAGCGGCCCGACACACTGACGGGCCGGGTCGATGCGGTGCTGCTCCATCCCGTCGCCGGCCTGGTCATCCTGCTGAGCCTGCTGTTCGTGATGTTCCAGGCCGTGTTCGCCTGGGCCACGCCGGCGATGGACGGTATCGAGGCGGGGTTCGCCCTGCTGGGTTCGGGCGTGGCCACCATCCTGCCAGACAGCGGGCCCGTCTGGCCCCTGGTGCAGAGCCTGATCGTCGACGGGGTGATCGCGGGCGTGGGGGGCGTGCTGGTGTTCCTGCCGCAGATCGTCATCTTGTTCGCCTTCATCATTCTGCTGGAAGACTTTGGCTATATGGCCCGTGCCGCCTTCCTGATGGACAAGATCATGGGAGGGGCGGGGCTGCATGGCCGCGCCTTCATCCCCCTGTTGTCCAGCTTCGCCTGCGCCATTCCCGGCGTGATGGCGGCGCGGGTGATCGACGCCAAGCGCGACCGGTTGACCACCATCATGGTGGCCCCGCTGATGACCTGCTCGGCGCGGATCCCGGTCTATACGCTGATCATCGGCGCCTTCATTCCCCAGCAGACGGTTTGGGGCTTCGCCAACCTGCAGGGATTGGTGATGTTCGGCCTCTACGCGGCGGGGATCGTCAGCGCGTTGCTGGTGTCCTTCGTCATCCGCAAGATTTTCTGGAGGGGCGCAGTCGAGCCCTTCATGATGGAACTGCCGACCTACAAATTGCCCGAGCTGAAGAGCGTGGGCTTCAACGTATGGCTTCGGGCCAAGATCTTCATGCGGCGTGCCGCGCGGATCATCCTGCCCTTGATGATCATCGTGTGGGCGGCCTCGACCTTCCCCTATCCGCCTGAAGGGGCGACCCTGCCGGCCATCGACTATTCCCTGGCCGGAATGATCGGCCACGCGTTGGAGCCGATCTTCGCCCCGATCGGTTTCAACTGGCAGATGGTGGTGGCCCTGGTGCCCGGCATGGCGGCGCGTGAAGTCGCCGTCGCCGCCCTGGGCACCGTCTATTCCATCGCCGACGCCGAAAGCGTGGGCAGCCTGTTGGGCGCGACCCTGGCGGCCCAGTGGTCGCTGGCGACCGGCCTCAGCTTCCTGGCCTGGTACGTCTTTGCACCCCAGTGCGTGGCGACCCTGGGCGTGGTCAAGCGCGAGTTGAACAGCTGGAAATGGATGTGGGTGATGGTCGTCTACATGTTCGCCCTGGCCTACGGGGCGTCGCTGGTGACCTATCACACGGCCGTGGCGCTGGGCTGGGGCTAGCGCCCCGTCACCAGCTTGACGACGATGTGGGCGGTGGTGTCCAGGATGGCGTCGGACGGGGTGTCGCCGCGTTTCAGCAGCTCGAACCCGGCGGCCATCCCCTCGACCAGGCTGGCGACCTCGTAGGAGGTCAGGCGGGGGTCCAGCCCCTTGGCGTGATAGCCGGTGGCGTGGGCCTGGGCGATGCGCCGTTCCAGCGCCAGGTGAACGCGGCGCAGCCGTTTGACGCGGCTCTCGACGAAACCGACCTCGCCCTTGTCGGCCAGCATGTGCTCGATCCGCAGCATGGGGCCGTGCTCGTACCAGAAGTCCAGCACGCCGACGATATAGGCGCGGGCGGCGGCGAAGGCCTGTTCGCCGGACCAGTCGCCGTCTAGGTGCCGGGCCAGGGGCTGGAAATCGTTCGACGCCAGTTCGCACAGGGCCAGGACAGGCTCTTCGACCGTCTTGAAATAGGTGTAGAAATTGGTTGGCGACAGCCCGGCCTCGGCCGCCACGTCGGCGACGCGGATCTCGCCCAGATGCCGCCGCTGCAACAGCGACTTGGTGGCTTCAAGAATGGCGTCGCGGGTCTTGCCCCCGCGGGCGCCGATCCGGTGACCGAGTTTGTTGACCTTGGAAGGCATGGAGCCGGGAGGATTGGGGGCCGGGGAGGGGCGAGAGGCGAGTATATGGCGCCGGTTGCAGGAATCGAACCCGCGACATCCAGTTCTCAAAACTCGGATTTGGTTGTTGCAGGACTTCACTGGACTGTCCAGACGCCCTGAAAATCCAGTCTTGGCGGGAAGGGCCGCGTTTCTCCGCCCTTCAAATCGTCCCATATTTTGACTTCGTCTTGTGCCCCGGTATGCCCGCAGAAGTCTCGGATTTGGTGTGATGCCGACGATGGCTTTGACGGACAAGGCGGTCGCATCGGCGAAGCCGGTCGAGGGCCGTCGCCTAGACTTTGGGACTGCGGACGCCGGGTCTTTGCCTTCGTATCACCTGACGCGGTGCAAAGACTTGGATCTTTCGTCACTGCACATCGGGTGGCCTACAGCCGCGTTTCACCGAAGGTCGCTCCTGCGCTGACTGCGCCCGTTTCCCAGTCACGTGGGGATGGCGTCGCCGCAGCAGCCCGCTCTGCGCATCCGTTCGCCAATAAGAGATCGCCCCTGTCCAGTCCCTGTGCAGAGGCGGACTTCGTGCGCGTCACATCAAGGGGTTGGGGCGGTGCTGTTTTTCCAGGCGGCGACGAAGGCCTCGGCGGCCTCGCCGACCTGTTGGGAGGTCCAACCCGGCTTGAATGCGGCCGAGCCGATGCCGAAGCCGTTAGCGCCTGCGCTGCGCCAACCGGCCAGGGTCTCGGGCGAGACGCCGCCCACGGCATAGACGCGGGTTCCGACCGGCAGGACCGCCCGCACGGCCTTCAACCCTGCCTGTCCGGCGACTTCGGCCGGGAACAACTTCAGCACGTCGGCCCCAGCGTCCAGGGCGGCGAAGGCCTCGGACGGGGTGAAGAAACCGGGCATGGAGAACAGGCCCAGGTCCTTGGCCGCAGCGATGACCTGGACATTGGTATTGGGCGAGATGACGATCTGGCCGCCCGCATCGGCGACGGCCTTGGCGGCGGGGATCGACAGCACGGTGCCGGCGCCGACCACCGCGCGACCCTCCAGCGCGTCGCGCATCAGCCGGATGCTCTCCAGCGGGCGCGGCGAGTTCAGCGGCACCTCCAGGCAGCGGAACCCGGCGGCGACAAGGGCCTCTGCGACCTCGACCGCCTCCTCGGGAACGAGGCCGCGCAGGATGGCGACCAGGGGCAGGGTCTTCAGGGCGTCGTCGACAGTCATGATTGCGAGGCTTTCCATATCCGCCACAGGCCGCGTGCGGTGATGTCGGCGCCGCCGACGGCGGAGACATCGGTGAACCCGGCAAAGCTCAGGGCCATGGCATAGCGTTCCATCAGGGCGTCGGTCCCGACCAGAAGCACGGCCCCGTCGGGCGCGCCTTGTGCGCCGATCTCTGCGCCGATCAGCAGGCCGGACAGATAGTCGGCCAGGCTTTCGGGCTTGAGTCGCCCCGACAGTTTCTCGATGCGGACCGAGAACAGGGCGGCGGTGACGGCGGGCTCCGACAGGCCGCGCATCACGCCTGTCTTGAAGGCCGCGTCATCCACGCCTGGATCGCCCATGCCGCCGCCCAGGATGGTGGCCTTGCGGATGGCGCCGAACAGTTCGCCGGTCATGAAGGTGCGGAAATCGGTGATGCTCCCGTCCTTCACCGTGGCCCATTTGCTGTGGGTGCCAGGCAGGACGACGCGGGCGCTGGCGCCGACATCCGACAACAGGCCCATGATCTGGGTTTCCTCGCCGCGCATCACGTCCTGCAGGCCGTCGCCGTCGTCGCGCCCCACGCCGGGAACCAGGCGGACACGGCTGTCTGGCGCGCGCACCAGGCCCGCGGCGATCTCGGCAAGACCCGCCGGACAGGGCCGGTAAGGCACCTCGGTCCAGCGATCCTGTGCCCCGGCCATGCCGCAGACCAGGACCGGAATGTCGCCGTCCAGCCAATCGCCCGCGACCTCGGCCAGCACGGTGGGGAAGTCGGCGGGCGCCAGCCCCCCTGCGCCGCGCGGATCGGCGCGCAGGTCCAGCACGGCCCCGCCCTCGCCGATCCTGAACACCCGCAGATTGCTGGTGCCCCAGTCGACCCCGATCAGGACCGTGTCCGTCATATCACCACCAGATGGCATAGACCGCGATCAGGAAGGCGATGACACCCACGGCGGCAAGGTTGAAGCCGATCGATGTCTTGTAACTGACCCCGTCCAGCCGGATCTGCATCGTATCAGGCTTGGGCGGAAACAGCAGCGAAACGATCACGGC
>Ga0247803_1000509_pt1 | contig 21013 bp, 13 predicted proteins | sample UWRJL014104B1_FD_180928 | JGI IMG/M metagenome (GOLD analysis project Ga0247803, IMG submission 180928) | Plant litter microbial communities from Arlington Agricultural Research Station in Wisconsin, United States - UWRJ-L014-104B-1 | ecosystem: Environmental > Terrestrial > Plant litter >...
ACGGCATCTGGTTATCGTCTTGCATGATACTTCCCCGATCCAGGATAATAGCATATTCGCCATTAAACTTTTGTATCCGGTACTCGGCCGACCAGTGTTTTTGATGCGTATTAATTGCATCATAAATACTTGTTCGCACATGCTCTCTATCATCTGGATGGATTTTTTCAAACCAGAAACCGATATTACTAGTTTCTTCAGTTTGCTCGAAGCCGAACATAGAAGTAAAATTATCACTTCTCCACATCGTATTGCTAACCAGGCTCCAATCCCATATCGTATCGTTTGTTGCTCTCGAAACCTGGTTAAACCGTTCTTCACTTTCTGTAAGCTCCTGCGTACGCTCCTGCACTTTTAGCTCCAGATCAGTATTTAACTTCTTAAGGCTTTCGCGTACAGCTACAAGCTCATTATAATTCTTTTTTAATTTTTGTTCTGCCGCCTTCTTTTCCGTAATATCTGTTAAAGTAGCAGCGAAACCATCCGCCATTTTGACCGCAATCAGCTGATACCATTGCCCATTTGCGGCCTTAAATTCTGCTTCCAGGTTAGCCCCTTTTTCTACTGTATTAACATATTTCTGAAATAGATTTCCATCAGTTAATTCTGGCAGCTGTTTAACCAGCAACGCATTAGTTAGTTCCTCTTTACTTTTATTCAACAAATCCTTTGCAGCATTGTTAAAAGAGATACACGTAAAATCAACAATAAAATGATCATGGTTGCGAATCGCAGTGAAGGCTAGTATTCCGCTTAAACTTGCATTAAACACACTGGTGATCATGTTATTCAATTCTGTTATTCGAGAAATATTAACAAAAGTTATCACCACCCCATCCTTCTTCTTATCCTTACGGATATAGGGCATAATCCGCATTAAACTTCTGCTGCTATTCTTTAAAATAACCTCTTTTTCTATTATATGGCCGCTTAACAATACCGAGCGTATGTCATCAGACAGGTTTTCGGCTTTGATATTATTTGAAATATGTTCAATTGAACGGCCTATATCCGCATTAATCATATTCACCATGCTGATCACAGCAGGATTAAACTTCCGTATAACCAGATTTGCATCCAAAAAAACCTGACCAATATCGGTGCTACGGAAATAATTATCCAAATCGTCGTTCAGTTCTACCAGTTCTTTGATCTTTAACTGATGCTCGGTATTTAGCGTATGTAATTCTTCATTTAAAGATTGTAATTCTTCATTACTAGATTGCAGCTCTTCATTTGCAGACAAAAGTTCTTCGTTGGTAGACTGCAATTCTTCATTGGTGGTCTCCATTTCTTCTACAGATAGCTGCAGATTGTTCCGCGTTTCATTGAGCTCTGCTTCCAGCTCATAGATATATTCATTGTGCTGTTCTCCTGTAAGCACAGCTAAATTCAGCTCTTCCTTATCGGGAATAATTTCGGATTTACTCTCAGCAAAAACGATCATGGTGAGCGGTCCTTCCTCACCGGGCGGCTGAATGGAAATATTTAGGTAAACATCTTCGTGATCACGGTGCACACGGAGACGGCTTAAGTATACTTTCTTTTGATCTTTCCAGGCTTTTCTTAATGCAGTGTTCAGTACAATAGAAATTTCTTTAGGCACCATTTTAAGCACATTCAATTCTATCTTTTGATCAGGCAGTGATAAAAAACGCCTGTAGTTACCAACCGTTTCCCTGATCATATATCCCTGATCAATAAAAACACCTACATACCCAAGGTCCGTGCTGATAAACTTATTAAATCGCTTCTCAATCTGGCTTAAAGGCACGTCAGACACACTACTTTTCTCCTTCTTTTGATCAAGCAATCTTCCGCCAGTGCTGTAGGTATTAAACGAAGAATAATTAACTGGTCCGCTTTTCTGATAAAACTTCCACTTGCCAGATATTTCTGTAATCCCCTCTTTCAGCACATTTGCTGTTTCGCTAGATCCCAGGAAAAGGTATCCATCCTTATTCATCGAAAAATGAAATGTCGAAAGGATTTTCTGCTGTAATATACTATTCATATAAATCAACATATTACGACAGCTTACCAAATCATTTTTGATAAAAGGAGGTGATTTTATCACATCATGCTTTGCAAAAACAACTTGTTTACGGATTTCTGGCAGCACACTATAATGCTTGCCTTCCAGTACAAAGTATTTTTTTAAAATGGACGGAGCGATTTCATTTTTAATCGTCAGCGGATACTGGTTACCCGCTGCAATCTCAATACTTTTCTCATCAATATCAGTAGCAAAAATCTTTACCTCTATTTTTCTATTTGCCTTCAGTAGGCATTCATTGATTGTAATAGCAATAGAATAAGCCTCCTGACCAGTACTGCAGGCACAAACCCAAACTTTTATTACTTCTCTATCTGTTTTGTTATTAATTATCTCTGGGATAATCTCCTTCTCCAGGATCTCAAATCCCTGTTTGTCCCTAAAAAATTTGGTCACGCCAATCAGGAAATCCTGCCCAAGGATCTTCACTTCCTTTTCATTGCCTTTTAAAAACCGAACATACTCATCCAGCTCCTTAAAGCCATTATCATTCATCCTGCGGCCGATACGCCTGATGATTGTAGGCGTTTTATATAGATTAAAATCATTACCGCTTTGTGCGTGTACCATTTTAAAAATCTCATCCAGCAGCTCTTCATCAATACGACCGTTCTGCAGTACTTTTACAGGCTCTTCGTTTACATAATTAAACAATTCTTCATAGATCTTATCAGGCTGAAGAATAAAATCTACATTACCAGAAGCAATTGCACTATTAGGCATCCCATCAAATTTCGCTGTCCCAGGATCCTGCACGATTACCATCCCACCGTATTCTTTAATACTATGGATCCCTTTAGTACCATCAGTACCAGTACCAGATAATATAATTGCTATTGCCTTATGCTTTTTATCTTCGGCAAGCGTATGTAAAAAAGTATCAATAGCCGTATTGGGTGCCTTAATCAGCGATTTATCGGCAAGCTTTAAACGGCCATTACTAACCGTCATCAATTTATTATTTGGAATTATATATACACAATCTTGTTGAATAGCCATATTATGGGCAGCTTCAAACACTTTCATATGTGTATGCTTAGCAACCAATTCTACCAGTAAGCTCTTATAATCAGATGATAGATGCTGGATCACTATAAAAGAGAAACTAGAGCTCTCCGGCATATGATCAAAAAACTCATGAATAGCTTCCAGCCCACCTGCAGACGCTCCAATAGCTACAATATATTTATCGTAACGTTTAGCATATTTAGTCTCTTCTCTAGCTTCTTCTTTAATCATCTTGCCCTATTTCTATAATTGTTTGGTTCTAAATTCGAACAGAAAGCTCCGCAGGGATTCTGCTACTTCCAACTCGTATTTGCTCCATTGTAAAGCATGTTCACGCACGGTTTGTTTCCATAACTTAAAAGAGTTACGGGGATGATAGCTTGTACGATCCTTATCAAAATTGATTGCATGGTTTGGATCACCTCCCCAATTGATATCTTCGATTACTTCGGGACGGAAGCACACTACAAAATCTCCTTTACTGCTATCAATCGGGATTACAAGTAATCCGCTTACAACAGCAGCAAATTCTGCACCGTCATCGTAAAGATCTGCAACATGATTGGTAGAGAAAATCTTATCCGGAGTTTTGCCTTCCAGCCAAAGCATCAGGTTATCCAGCGCATCCTTTACCGGCACCTGTCCTTCAGTTTCCATTCGTCCATTTAAACTAACTACTGCTCCTGTAGCTTTAAAAAGATTCAATATATTATGTTCAGCATCTTGCAATAGTCCGCTGATAATATTATCATCTGCATAAATCCTGTCTGTTATCCCAACCCGTTTCTGCTGCATCTCGTTAGCCAGATTATACTCCTGCTTATTTAAAATCAGGGAAATTCTGCTAGAAATCACATCCGAAAGCCATTCAAACACTGAGCAAAGCTCATAATTCAGGTATTTTTCATCAAGATGATGGCAGGAAATCAGTCCCCATAGCGTCTCATTATAAATTACCCGGATAGACATTGATGCCAGTATATCCATATTTTTCATATACTCCAAATGTACCCCCGCAACACCGCGAAGATTACAATCAGAGAGATCAATAAAAGCATTGGTAACCGGGTTAATCACAGGGTAAAGCCGTACTGGCCGATATTCCCGGTTTGGAATTAGCCGGTAAGGATTCTTCAGATATAGCTGTCTCGCTTGCTTAGGAACATCAGAAGCAGGAAAAGTTTGGCCAATATAGCGTTCCAGCCTTTCGTCTTTTTCTTCGGCAATCACCGTTCCATTCCAATCTTCATCAAAGCGGTACATCAGCACGCCATCAAAACCAGAGAGCTTACGCAATTCATGAACCGCCACATCGCAAACTTCCTGCACAGTTTTTGCATGATCAATAGCGGCACTAATATATTTTACTTCCTGAAATACCTCGGTAAAAATCCTTACTCCTTTTTTGCGTACCTTTTCAAGCTCCAGCAACAGGTAATCGGATTTAATGTGTATTAACGAATGAAAACTATCCTTTATATCAGACACAGTGAAGTTTAGCACCATTGGGATCTTTGTGCTTACACCTTTATTAATCAATTGCTGCAGCTGATCAATTTCCACTTTATCAAGATAAGCAGCTAAAGACGTACCCATAAGTTCTTGCATACTTTTAGCAAATAAACCGGTTAGGTTTTCACTAGCTTGAATAATACTTAAACTCCTTTTATCCAGCACTAAAAGATAGCCGTAATCTTGTATGGAGTTAATATGATGCAACGGTAAACTTCCACAAAATTCAGAATCAAAGTTTTTTTTCTCTGCCATTATTTTTTTCTTCGGACACTAATTAAGGTCTATGTTATGGTAATGCGAACATCGCCACAAATAAAAATATTTTTTTGGCAAATCAAATACCAAATTGCATACCAATTATATTAACGCCAAAAAATAGAAATGAATGTTATCTAATTTCTGAAATATTTAAAGCAACATATAGACTGCTCTGCTTTGGTATTTCTACCTTATAGTTAACCGATAAAAATATGGAGTATGGTTTTAAAAGAAAGCTGCTAGGCGTAGCACAGATAAAAATAGAAATGTCTTAAAAAAAGATAGCGGGAATAATCTGGCGACTATTCCCGCTAATCTAAATTAACGCTCTCGTATATAAATACGCTTATGTAGTTCAATTATTGTGCAGGCGCACAATTATATTGCAATGCTATCAATTCCCACTTCTAAAGCAGTATCCTGAACACCTGCCATAGCAAAGCCTTCGGCCCTAACAATCGTTACATCAGTAATTCCTACAAACCCTAACATAGTTTTGATATAAGGAGTTACAAAATCTGCGGCCACAGCATCACCAGAGCTATAGATACCGCCAGTAGTAACAGCAACATATGCTTTTTTACCTGTTAACAATCCTTCTGGCCCGTTAGCAGTATATTTAAAAGTTATACCCGCACGGGCAATATGATCAAACCATGATTTTAATACTGAAGATACACCAAAGTTATACATGGGCGCACCAATTACCAAGATATCTGCATCCATAATCTCTTTAATTGCTTCATCAGAATGATGGATTGCTTCTTTGTTTGCTTCAGTATGTTTTTCGATAGGAGTAAAAAAAGCATTCAAATGTACTTCTTCCAAATGGGGGAAAGGTTTGCTTGTAAGATTTTTAACCTGTACTGCTGCCGCAGGATCTTTTTCTCTTAACTTGTCTATAATTGCACTTGCCAGTTTAATACTGTTTGAAGCTTCGCCTCTAGGGCTTGATATAATATTCAGAATCTTTGCCATTTTCTTTTTATTGAATTATCTTATTTTATAAGTGTAAATGTAGCGGGTTGAAAAGCTAATCACATTGATCTGTGATAAGAAATGAATTTTTTACAAGTTATTTCTAATTGAGTAGGAAGGTAATCATTAGTTGATTACCTGTCCCCTCACACCGTACGTGCCGTTCGGCATACGGCGGTTCATTAAACATTAACAGTACTTAGGGGTTACTATTTCGTTGAGACATAGTAGCCCTTCTTTCTTTAAAAATGCATTATTCAACGTTCTAAGTAGGATTGGACTATGTACTGTTCTCCAGTGACCTTTACGGGTGTTTCCCCATAGGTAAGCTTGATAGGGTTTAACCCCAAGCTTCTGTAGCTGGCGTACTCTCGTCCATGGCCTCTTCCACTGAATCCAGTAACATAATCTCACACGACTTCGTACCCATTCATCCAGTTCAGCAAATACTGATTTAGCTTCACTTAATTTAAAGTAGTTTCCCCAGCCCTGATTAAGTTGCCTGATTTGCATCATGCGATCTTCCATTGCGTAAGGTTTACTTCGGCAAGTAATTACCCTGATTTTATCTTTGTAGGTAGCGATGCTTTTACGGTGTACCGATATACCTTTACTTCCTTTCTTGTGATAAAATGTGAAGCCCAGTAGCTTAGTACGCCATGGGCGGGTAACTACACTCTTCTCTACGTTCACTTTGAGTTTCAATTCCTTTTCAATATAGGTACTGATACTTTCCATGACACGTTCTCCAGCACGTTTACTCTTCACGTAAATACTACAATCATCAGCATAGCGCACAAAACGATGACCTCGCTTTTCCAGTTCTTTATCTAGTTTATCCAGAATAATATTGGAAAGTAAGGGGCTAAGTGGGCCGCCTTGAGGAACGCCTTGTTTACACGCAGTTTGATTACCCTGTTCCTGAATGTTAGCCCGAAGGATACTGTGGACGAGCTTCAATAATCGCTTGTCCTGTATTTTCCTGCTCAATTCATTCATTAGGTAATCATGGTTTACCCGGTCAAAGAATTGTTCCAGGTCTAGGTCTACAACATGGCTATATCCTGCATTAATATACTCCTTAGCCTTTTCTAAGGCTTGGTGAGCATTCTTTTCTGCACGAAAACCGTAGCTGTTTGAGGAGAATTCCGGATCGTAGATGCCAGTCAATACCTGTGAGATAGCCTGCTGGATCATTCTGTCCATGTAGGTAGGGATACCTAATAGACGGGTACCTCCGTTTGCTTTGGGGATTTTTACCCGTTTAACAGCTTGCGGACGATATTCCCCTTTCTCCAGTTGATTTTTGATCAATGCCCACTTCGCCTTGACCTCAAGGCTAAAGTCCTGAAATCCGATACCGTCTACTCCGCCCGCGCCTTTGTTAGCAACCACCCGCTCATAAGCCTGGTGCATGTTGCCTTTACTGATGATTTGTTCGAGTAACATGTCGAATACATATTTTTTTTTCCTACTGTTTCCTTGTCTTCATCCTTCTTTCAAGACATCGTTCAGCGCTCCCTGTTACCTTTCTGCTTCCAGCATATTCCTCACAAGGCAGCTCTCCATTCAGAGTTTTCTGCTTTCTTTACGATCATCCTATTTCCAGTGTCAACCCGGACGTTTAATGTTCAGCCCTTCCCTTGAAAAAAAAAAGGTACTATGGCTTCTGCTGACTTCTGCGCAACCAAATATATATCACTACATCTCCTTGTTCCTTCAAGAGTCGCTTCTCTCTCCGGCAACAGTTGGGCAGATCTCCCCGGGTAAGGACGCAAACTTTCTCTCCATCTACCTGTCAGATCTACAACAATATGTTTCGGATAGTTTAGGGCTTCGTTTTGTATGGCAAACTCACCCACATATCATTGCCTCATCTGCTTCCTGTTCGTCAGGCCAGAGATTTACCGCCGGCTTCCTTCAGATTCCTCCTCGCGCAGGACACCCTTGCCTTAAGTTAACGTTTCCCACTATCAAGGCACGTTCGGGACTTTCACCCTAGAGTTTGCGCCCGTGCCGGGCGCACCACAAAAAAAGGGACTGATTTTCACCAGCCCCTTTATCAACGAGATATTATTTTATAACCCAAAACCACCATCAACTGCGATGGCCTGACCAGTTACGTGAGGAGCTGAAGCTAAATAAACAACAAGCTGCCCCATATCTTCTGGGTTTTGTGCTTCTCCCTGTGGCAGAAGGCTTTCCTGATTTCTTTCCCAAGATTGTTCTTCTGTTTCTCCTTCTTTCGCAAAAGCCGCAGCTAATCCTTTATCACCTCTCCACATGCCGGTACCTACAATACCCGGACATAGTGCGTTAACGGTAATTCCTTCTTTTGCTACTTCTTTAGCTAACGAATTTGTAAACCCTATTACAGCAAATTTCGAAGCACTATATGCCGAAACATCAGACATTCCTGTTTTACCTAAAATAGAAGAAACATTAATGATTCTTCCCGATTTATTCGGTAACATTACTTCTAATTCTGCCTTGCTGCTTAAAAATACACCTTTAGCATTTACATTCATCACCTGATCCCATTGATCTGGCGTCATATCAATCACTTTATGAATACCTAAAACACCCGCATTATTAACCGCGATGTCTAAGGTTCCAAAATCAGCCGCAACCGCTTGAACCATCGTTCTAACAGTATCGAACTGAGTAACATCAACCTGATAGGTCTTAACTTTTACTCCTTCTTTTTCAACTAAAGCTCTTGTTTCTTCCAATACATCAATACTAATATCAGCCAATGCAACATCAGCTCCAGCTTTTGCTAAGCTTAATGCTATACCTTGTCCAATTCCTCTTGATGCTCCTGTAACTAACGCAATTTTACCTTGTAACGAACTCATAATATAAAAGTTTAATATTAAACGTAATGCAGAAAGAACCCTGGAGCGCCCGTCTTTGTTTCGTTATGAAGCATTTGTGACGCTGTTATGTTATTTAAATTAAAAAGGAATTAAGGCTTTATTAAACTGCAGGTAGATCTGAAAGTATTGCTTTATGGAAATATCATTTTAAATATATTTTAAAAACACCTTATTACTCTAACCCGTATTCCATTGCCATAATCTTCCCATGATACGTTACTAACTTTGTGGCCAATTCACATAGAACTCCCATTACGTACGCATGCGGTTGATCAGCATAATCATTCTTATCAAATTCTCGCCTGCTCCAATACGTTTTTTCCGCTTCATCAAAATTATACTCCGTAGTCTGTAAAACCACAAGCAACTGATCACGATAAGATCATCACACCGGTTCTGCCTGAACGTGCCCATTTTAAAAACATAGCAAACCCAGGTTTAATTGCCGATTTGCTGGTAACCAAATATGTAGACTCATTACCCATTACCCGACAACTTAGCTGATTTGCCCGCATGGGGGTGGTTATTGCCAAATCCACGGTCAATGGATGGATCAAAAACACCTGCGAATTCCTGAAACCTTTATATGATCTGCATATCAGGGCGGTGCTGGGCAGCGACTATTTACAGGTCGATGAAACTCCTGTGAAGGTGCTTGACCAGCACAACGCGAAGATGAAACGAATTGATCAGGAGCAACTCAAATAAGAACCGCAGAAAAATGCCCTTCTTATTTTTAACCGCTTAAAGTTGTGGTTAAACAATTACCGACCGAAAACTACCCCTTCCAGCCCAATGGGGAAAGCTATTGGCTATTTCATAGATTACGGTTGAATTGGTTTTTTGGACATATGGAGTCTGCCAGGGAATGACTTGGAGAAGATTCGAGGTGATTCCGTCATGACAGGTTGATGCGAGCGTACCTAGTCCGTAGTTTTGCTAAGGAAAATACGGACTAGGTACGCTCGCACCACGTATTCATTACGCTGTCATCCCGAGCAGTCTCCGAGCATCACTTGGATCTACTACGATAATAGATTCCAGAACGGGCATAACGGATATATCTGGTGTTCAGATGTCAATTTTTGCTGATGAAGTAGTGTTGCTTGCTGCAAATAACAAAGAAAACCTCGAAGGGATTAGCTAAGTAATAAAAACGCTTGCTATTCCTGATAATTCAATTTTGAATAAAGCGCTGAAGATCAATTTTGTATTATGTAGGATTCCATATTTTTTTAAGGCAAAAGATAAACCAAAAGAAGCTATAGCTAAGAAGGCCGCAATGAAGTATATAATTGATTCTTTAAATAGTGTATTACCAGCAGCGATTAAAGAAATATTAGTTCTAGTGCCTCCAGCGTCAAATTAAACGTTAGTAACATAATCTTTAATATTTTCTGGGACTACATTAGTATTCGAAAATTCATAAATATAATCTACCAGACCGACCCTGACACCTTCTCTACCAATATTCGAATCAAATTTCAAATGCACACCAGAAGCCTCAAGATCAAAATCAATAATACAAACCTTCTTACCAAACTCTGATAAGCAATTAGCTACATTAGAAAGTGCCAGAGATCTCCCTACCCCTCCTTTATAAGAATAAATGTTATTGTTTTAATATTAGTGAGCAGAATTTATATTAAATACTATCCCAGTATTTTTTATCCGTTTTCTAAAAACCCCTACCTGTTCTGCATGTTGATTAATATACGAAAAGTTGGCTAATGGTTTTTGCTTTCTAGTCCTTTGTAAAGGCATAACATCCAGCTCATATTTTTTCTCATTCTCATGGGAACAGACACATTTATAATTAATCTACAAACAGACCATAACAGATGTGGTTTACACATTATTAAAGGCTTTCTCGCATTAAATCGAGAAGAAGAGTACAATGCAAGCATTCCATGTCATCTTAACAGTACCGTTGCATGGGTTTGCTGGGATCAAATGATTAAAAAAATAGGAGTAATGCAATTACGATATTGCTATTACCCAAAGAGTAAGTTTTTGATGCATTACTCCTCAATTCAAATATAAATTTTTAAACAGTTCTTAAATCATATTAGAGTAGCATTTCTTTCGAAGATAATTAATTCAGTAAGTTATCTTAATAAAAAAATCATCTTAAAATAAATATTTCGTAAGTTCTATAATTGCAATGATTAATAGAGGTGATGTTTAATCTGTATTACATTAATTAATGGGAGCACTAATTTTTCGAAACCTTGGCGAGGCGCCTACATAACGTTTTTATAAGAGAAAATATCAAATCAATAGTATTTTCTTACTATAAGCAAATGACCGCAAACCAGATATTGATCTAATATCACTGTTATGCCTGCGCCAATAATTATCTTATCAGACAGCTACTGGTAGACTTATGCTATCTTAAAGCAACACTCCTTCTAAAAACATTACAGCTACAGAGAAATAGATTATTAACCCTGTTACATCCACAAGTGTTGCTACAAATGGAGCAGATGAAGTTGCAGGGTCAGCCCCTAATTTTTTCAATAACAGAGGCAGCATAGATCCTGCAAGAGAACCCCACAATACAACACCTACCAGAGCAACACCTACCGTTACACCTAATAGCGCCCAATGTGGACCATAAAGGTCAGAAAATAACGTCCAGGTAAATATTCTAAGAAATCCTATCATTCCAAGTACAATGCCCAACATCAATCCAGAGATCAGCTCCCTGCGCATTACACGCCACCAGTCGCCAATTGTAATCTCACCCAATGCCATTGCCTGTATAATTAGCGTAGAAGCCTGTGAGCCACTGTTACCACCACTAGAAATAATCAGCGGGACAAACATAGCAAGAACAACCGCTTTAGCAATATCAGCTTCGAAATGGGCCATTGCGGTAGCAGTAAGCATCTCACCTAGAAACAGTACAACAAGCCAGCCTATACGTCTTTTAAACAACCCAAAAATAGGCATATCCAGATAAGGTTCATCCAGTGCTTGCGTACCCCCTATTTTGTGCATGTCTTCAGTGTACTCTTCATTCGCGATCCAAAGGATATCATCGACCGTTACAATACCTAAAAGCACATCGTTATCGTCAGTAACCGGTAAGGCTACCCTATTATTCATTCTAAAAATATTAATTGCCTCTTCTTGCGGATCATTTGCATGGAGTGCAATAGACCGGTTGTCTGTAAGTTCGAGAATTGGCACTTCGGGATTCGCTAATAAAATCTCCCTGATCCTGATATCGTCTAATAATACGCCGTTATCATCAATAACGTAGATAACATCGATAGTTTCAGAATCTTTTCCATATTTACGGATATGCTCTAAAACACGCTTTACAGTCCAGTCTTTTTTTACAGCAATATAATCAGGGGTCATTAACCGACCAACACTATCTTCCTTATAGCCTAGCAGGGATAGCGCTTCTACCCTATCTTTTGCAGGCAATAAAATGATTAGTGCTTTTACCGCATCGCCTTTTAGTTCTGAAAACAAAGATGTTCTGTCATCAGGGGGCAGCAGATTGATAAGTTGTGCTAGCTTTGTACCAGGAAGTTTTTTAATAATTTTTTCCTGCGTAGGAAAGTCGAGTATCCTGAAAACATTTACCGCCCGTTTAACAGACAATGTATCTATAAATTGTACGGCATATTGTGGAAGTTCGTCTATCAGATGTTCTACATCAGATATATTGAGTGCATCTAAATAATCACCTAATTCCCCCTCAACATTACTCTCGATCAGTTCGACTACCTCTTCTACAACGTTTTCTTCCATAAATAGCGCTTAATTTTTACATGTACTATTGCTTTACAAGATTGCAAAAGTGATGTTTTATTTTTAAATACGCATTACATAAAAGAACAAATTAATAGAAACTTAACCCTATTTATGCACTATCCGAACGTCCAGTGTACAATTTGCTTAATAGAATGAAGGAGTTCTGATTTTGGTTCCATTATTACCGCTTGATGATTAGTTCCGTTGTCTGTCTGTTGCTGCAAAAACAATTGATGTGTACCAGCAACCAGCAGCGTTGATATAATGTTAAAGTAAGTAGTATAATCGCTAAAATTTTCACCTTTTGCAGGCAATAGTTTTCTGCTGTGTAATGAACTATTATTAGATACATCCTTAAGCAGGCTATTGTGATTAGTGATCTCTTTTAATAATGCAGCTTCTATTGCACAATGATCATAGAAGTGATGGAACTCATCTTTTAAAAGTTTCGTAATATGTTCTAAGACAGAAAGGTCACAGTCATCATCTTGCTGATGACCTGAAGAATAGTTAACCCAAAAATCCTTTTCCCTCACATAAGTAATAATGAGCTTATTGAAAGTGCCAAAATACCGGTAGATAAGAACTTTGGATACACCGGCTGATTTCGCGACCTTATTAACACCTAGTCCACCGAAACCATTGGTTTTGATAATATGACCTACTGCATTTAACAATTTTCTTTTTGTGGCTTCCCTGTTTTTCATACTTATAATCCTTTTTTAACTTTCGAAATGCAATTAATAGCTTTAGAATGCTCGTTTAGCACTCAACAGCAAAAATTGATTCACTTTTTATATTAGTTAATAATTTATATTTGGTTGGGTACAAGATAAAAGCTTACTCTTTACTCAAAAAAAAAACTTATATTAAGTGGGTAAAATTTTATATGAAAAAGTATAATTTTATATGATACCAACACTTTACTCCTCAGCGTTGTATATTTATCAGAAATAACTTTAAAGTATTGATAACTAAATATTTTGCCTTATGACAATGAGTTGTATTGTTATCGACGATGAGCCACACGCGATTGAAGAGGTATGTGATTTAATCTCTCAAGTGCCTCATTTAAATCTTCTTCAAACATTTCCTGATGCAAAACAAGCAATTGCTTACTTGCAGGAAATAGGACACGTTGATATTATCTTCTCGGATATCAGCATGTCTGTATTAAATGGCATTGAAGCAGCAGAAATTTTAAATAATTATTGCCATTTCCTGGTTTATGTAACAGCTTACAGAGAGTTTGCTCCAGAAGCATTTGGTGCAAGGGCCGACGGTTACCTGCTTAAGCCAGTAGGTTATATTGCCTTTAGACAAAAAGTGGAGGATCTAAATAGCAAGTTTCAAGACATTATTAGATTACAGAAAGAGGAACATCAGTTCTTATTTATAAAAGGCGGCCAAAAGAGCAGTTACATCAAGATAAAATATAGCGACATCGTTTATATCGAAGCAATGCTAAATTATATTATGATACACACCACTACCGGTCATGAAATAACTTATATAGGGCTTAAGGCAATGGAAGATAAATTACAGAACATGGATCTATTCTTCAGGATTAATAAATCAATAATTATTTCACTACACTACCTTGATCGCGTTGATGGGAACATTGCCAGGTTATCAAAAGGACAGAGTTACCAGATTGGCGAAAAATATAAGAGTGTGTTTCTTGATTTTTTGAAGAAACACACTTTAAAATCATAGGTAGATAATTTTAAAGTGTGTTTTTTAGCTCTTAATATGTGGTGGTAACCACAGTTGTTATCATGGTTGCGGTTGGATCTCCTGTTAAAGCAAGGCGTGTACCATTACTTTGATTTTTAAAATAAAACAATGTTTTTTTGGTAATTTTTAGGTTTTTTCTAGTTAATTTCATAACAATGGGCTTTAATGATGAGCCCAATGTTACACCCGCTAAAAAAGGTGTGCACTTTTATTATATTACATGGTTCAATTTTTATATCAAGACGTGAAAATCGCCCAAAAAACCATTAGAATCCACATTATTTGCTGGTTAGTCTTCATTATTTATGAAGTCAATCTGACAACAATTGTCTTAGGCTACTTCCCATCTGCACGATACATTTCATTCTATATTTTAAACGTTAGTCTTTTCTATTTTCATTCTATTTTTCTCCTCCGATATACTACCCAAAATTCATTAACAAACCTATGGAGAATAGCAACTCTATTAATTTTTGAGTTTATCGCATATTATATAATTACCCGATTTTTTACATTGCTCTTGAATAGATTTTTATATAATGAGTCAATTCTTCCAAGTTTTTTTGATCACAAGTATTTATCATCCACTTTTTATAGAGCTATCCAATTCATTCTCTACGGCACTGGTTATTATTTCCTCGTCAACTACATCCGCAAACGGGAAAAGAGTTTAATTCAAGACATAGAAAATGAAAAGCTAAAAAACGATGTATTGCGTTCTGAACAAGATTTTTTAAGAGCGCAGATCAATCCCCATTTACTCTTCAATACTTTAAGCTTTATTAAATACGCGGCAAAGAAAAAACCCGCAGAGGCAGATGAAGCGGTAGTTAGATTATCTGGTATTATGAGTTTTGCACTAGAGAACAATAGTGAGACAATACTAGTAGCAACAGAATTAGAACAGGTGGAGAATATAATTGGTCTCAATCAATTAAGATACAATCACACGCTTCATATCAACTATATCAAAAATTTAAAGAACGAACAGGCAACGATCATCCCAATTGTACTGTTAACTTTAGTAGAAAATATATTTAAACACGGAAATCTACTAGACGAGATTCACCCCGCTCATATCTATATCGAGTCTGACGAGCACCACTTATTAATCCAGACTATTAATTTACCAAATCGAGGCAGCCATATTAAAAGCACTTATAAAGGCCTTGCAAACGTCCGTTCGAGGATGGATCAATACTATTCGGACAAATATTATTTCAGTCACAAAATGGATGATAATTTATTCAAAGTAGAGATAAGGATTAATTATAAAAATAATTAAAACCAAAAACATAAATAGTATCTTTATAGTCAACCGAATAAATTGGTACTTTAGAATTGGCTCAAATGAAATTAACGCTCTCAACCGTTAGTATTTGCCGTACTCCAATATTCCCTGTTACCGAAGAACTGGAAAACGTATGGCCTTTACTTAAAGATTATATTCAAGAATCATCGCCTTCATTTTTTGAGATTATCAAAGATTATGATTATGCAGCATTAGAATTTTCAGATCCTAAAACCAAGTTCACGATTTGGAAATATTTTAACAGAGCTAAGTTCCGGGCTACGCCTTACGGAAATTTTGCTGCATTTTCCATTGTTCCCATCAGCCAGGAAAAAGAGCATGGGCAGCTTATCGTATTTAAAGATACTATTGCACACCGCTTTGCGAATTGGCAGGAAAAAGAAAATATCAGCTTTGATGCTAAATGGCTGACATACAATGCAGTATTTCTTAGAAGTAATACTACTGTTTATGAGTGCGATAATGAGCTTCGGTACATTAATGCTGAAAACGGGGCATTTGAACTTTCATCAGTCATGAATGAAAAAGCAACCAAAGCGATACTCGATTTCTGTCATATCAAGAGAACGCTTGCAGAAGTGCAAGGTTTATTAAAACAATATGGATTAACAAAAGCCATGACTAGCTATTTTGTTGAACAACTCATCAGCTTCCAACTGCTGCTTACAGATTTCCATCCAAATATCATTGGAACGGATTATTTTAGCCGCATTGCTTATCCGCAACCAGCAAAGAAAAACGATTATATCATTGCTGAAAGGAAACTTTTAGGAGGGCAGCTTTCAGGAAAAGACCTAGAAGTACTCATAGAATTAACTGGTTTTTTAAATAGAAATACCCTGGTAAATAGAAATCCCTCACTAGATGATTTTAAAGCACGATTTATAAAGCGTTTTGAAAATAAGGAGATACCATTACTAATTGCGATGGATCCTGAAATGGGTGTGGGATATAGGTCTCTTGCGCAAGACCAAGAGGAGGATTTGCTGATACAGAAATTAAAAACATTCAAAAAGGAAGCAGAACGATCATCACCAAGCATCCAATATTCTTTATTGCAGCAGTTTATACTTAACCAGTTTATGCAGGACGAAGTGGTTAAGCTAGAAAAATTTATGCAAACAAGTACAAACAATGTTCTACCCATTGCTAATACAATCAGTGTTATGCTGCACTATGCTGATGAGAAGCTAGTGATTGAACATATTGGTGGTTGTACTGCCAATGCACTTTTAGGCAGGTTTACGATGGCAAGTGAAGAATTAACTACTATAGGTAGAAAATTTGCAGCAATAGAACAAGAGGCAAATCCTGAAGTGGTCTTTTTCGACATCGCTTATCAGATTGAAAAAAATGCTGATAATATTAACCGCAGGAAATCGGTATACGATTACGAGCTGCCAATTTTAAGCTGGACGGAGACAGAGGGTTTTCTTGATGTTGATGATATCATGATCAGTATAATAGGAGAAGAAATTATTCTCCGTTCTGTTAAATTAGGAAAAAGAGTAGTGCCTAAGTTGGCTTCTGCATATAATTACAACCGTTCTGATTTGTCTATTTACCGATTCCTTTCAGACTTGCAACACCAGAATATCCATTCGCGTTTAGGAATAGATATTTTACAGGCTTTCCCAGGACTTTCACATTACAAGAGGATACAGTATAAAAATGTTATTGTTTCTCCTGAAAAGTGGTTAGTGCCAAACCAAATCTGTAAAGAAAGCAATCCGAAAATCTCTGCAGATATGGTAAAGAAATGGCTAATGGATATTAATCTGAACAGACCGTTTAAGTGTGGAATTGCAGATCAAACATTATTATATAATCTTTCTATAGCGGACGATCTTATTGCTTTCTTGCTTTTCTGCAGAAATAAAGAGTACCTCTATATTGAAGAGGCATTTATTCCAGCTTCTCCATTAATTAGGGACGAGCAAGGCCAGCCTTACCTATCAGAATTTATTATCAATCTGGAACATACTAAACAAATTTACCAGCCCTCTGCAGTAAAGACCAATGGAGACATGTCACAACAAGGCAATGAGGCTTATATCCCTGGAGAAAAGTGGTTATATTTTGAAATTTATTGCCACCCGAAAAGGTGTAATGCCATATTACTTGATATTTTTGGATCTTTATTGTCGGATTATAAAAAAAAAATAAGGCACTGGTTTTTTATACGTTATACCGACCCATCTTATCATATCAGGTTAAGGCTTCAACTAAGAGATCCGGCGGATGCCAGCATCCTTTTAACAGGGCTTTCTAAGTTATTAAAGCATCATATTACTACTGGAATAGTATCAGACCTGCAGTTGAAAACATACAGACCAGAAATGGCACGGTATGGAGCAGGAAGAATGCACCTTGTAGAACGTTGCTTTACTATAAACAGTGATTTTGTTATGGAACTGATCGGCAAATCTGCTGCTATTAATGATCTTTATTTTTCCTCTATTAAAATGATGGAGGCGATATGGGAAGGTGCAGAATTTACATTGGAACAACAGCTACTATTTGCAGAAGAAATGGCCAATCGCTTTTCGGTTGAAATGAATATCACAACCGATGGGTTTAAAAGGTTGAATGTAGGGTTTAAAGATTTCGAAAGTAACGCTATTGCGGTATCGCTGAACAAATTGCAGCTTCGCAAGATGCTGAAAACAGAAAAATCATTTCTGGAAGTACTGCAAACTTGTAACCTGAAAGAACAAAACAAATTATTGGCAGATCTGTTTCATATGCATACAAACAGGCTTTTTAACGATGATCAGCGTGTTCACGAGCTGATTATTTACTATTATCTTACCAAAAGACTAAAAACAAAAATCGGTCGTCTAAAGAAAGTATCCTCCACTATAATTTAATCAAAATAAAATATTATTGCAAAATAATAGTTGCATTAAACAAAATTACTATTTTTACACAAGTGGTAACATTGCAGCAGTAATCTACTGACGATTAACGTACTGCAAGGAAATACTAATTTATGCAAGTAAAGAACGATTTATGAAATCTGCCGGCAAAAATTATTATAATGCTTCGTCTGTATTGATGAGCAGTTTAGAAGCAATAGAAAGGTTCCAGGTTGCTCACAAAACCTACCTCAAAAATGAAAGTGAAGATGCCCGGAAAGCCATGGCACGCTCGCTGCAAACCGTAAAACTTCTACAAGAAGAATTGTCAAAACCCGATGAAAAGGCCGATAATATAAGGATCGGCTTCCTTAAACAGGTAATTGCGCTGGAAAGAAGCATCAAAGAAATTCATAATCAAGACTTATTTCCGGATTTATATCGGGATAGCGAGTCACCTTTTCGGTTATTAAACGACATTTTAAATATTTTTAGAATGACGCTATTAACACAAGGGGACTCCCAGCCTTTTATCGAGCTTTCTACAAGTGACAATGAATGGAAGGATTACGGGGTAATCGCTTTTTGCAAAGATGTTAAAAATAACCTGGAATCGATCAGGTTCGCTAGTCTTTGGGATGCGTTGCAGTGTTACGAAAAAAACAAAACACAGCTAACCTACACCTTTGAAATCCTGTCTCTTACAGGCAATTTAGGCAAGGAGTAGTTATTCCTGCCTGGTTATCAGGATATTTCAATTAAATATTTTAACAATGAAAAATATGGAATTAAACAATTGAATTCCTATCTTCGCGGTCTTGCTTCCGTAGTTCAATGGATAGAATTTTGGTTTCCGGTACCAACGATGGGGGTTCGAATCCCTTCGGGAGCACCATGAAAGGTGTTAGATTTAAAAGATCTAGCACCTTTTTTTGTTGAGATAGACCGGATAATTGAAGTCACCTATTAGGCGGCTATCATAGGTAGATAATCATTCTCACTAATCACTGGATTGGCCATCCTTTACGAGAACCTGGCCGAGGAAGGTGCTGTCATAAAAACAGCTGGTCTTACTGGCGCGAGGGTATTGACTGGTAAGGCTAGAATATTCAATCATGAAGTGTCATATATCCCCCTAAACAGTAATGTTCAGGGGGGGGGTTGAAGTTAATATAGTCTTGATTTATAAATCAAAAGGTTTTTCCTCCGGGTCACTGTGGAAAGTTCCTGCTGGAGTTTTTCTGAATGTCCCGGTAGTCCCAAAAGTATCTTCCATAAACATAAAATGATAGATTTTACCATCCTTAACCTTTGCAAGGATTGAAAATGGAGATGTAATCACTTTGTTAAGCGTTCTGGAGGTATAGGTGAAGCTACCAAATACGGCTACCTTTTCGTCAGCAGAGAAGATATCCTGCACCTGGAAATCCTGGTTAGTCCAGAATTTATTAACACCTGCAAAAGTATCGATGAAAGCCTGTGGTCCTCCTTTGGAAGTACCGGTCCAAGGTAATATTTTCTTCAATTCGGGATTGTCAAAGTTCAATGAGATGTAGGTTGCGTCATCTGCAACGATAGGTCTCATTACTTCTGGATTTGTGGTATTTGCCAGAAATTGTTGGATTACTTCCAAGGGTGTTGCTGTTGAATTTTCCATGATTTTGCTTTAAATTTTATACAGCAAATTTGCATCTCGATTTCAGCATAAAAAATGAACTAGATCAAGAAATTACATTGATCTAGTTTATGACTATGATGCGCCGCCCAGTAATGATTTCTTTTTTATCCTGCTTAGAAATTCCGGAGTTATACCAAGGTAGGCGGCTATTTGTATTTGGGACAACCTTTGTAACAGATAGGGATAGGTATCACAAAAATAACAATAACGTTCCTCAGCAGTAGAACTTATATTTAATAGTAAACGCTCCTGTAATTTAAAATAAGCGTTTTCCACTAAGATCCTGAATATTCTCTCAAATTTTGGTGCTTTTAAATAGAGATCTTTCAGATCATCTAATGTGATCTGAAAGATCTCTGTTTCCTCGATTGCATCGATATTCAGTACGGAAGGTTTTTGCTTATGAAAACTATTGATATCATTGATCCACCAATTTTCAACAGCAAACTGTAGAATATGAATCCCACCACTCTCTGTCGATTTATATATACGTAAACAGCCATTTAAAACGAAATTAAAATGGCGACAGATATCCCCTTCCTGCAATATAAACTGATGTTTTTTGTACTGACGCCAGTGAAATTTTGAGGTGACAAGCTCCCGTTCCTCGCTAGAAAGCTCTATCATGCGATCAAAGTAATTTAGAAGAACAGACACTGAGTTATCTTTTTTGTTACTATTCATTTGACCTGATTCTGCTATTTTGACGCTATACAAATCTAATTTTTTTAACATGATATTTCGATGTAAAAAGACAGAAACAGAGATTTATTTTGCGGACTAAGATTTCACAAAGTCTTGTCCTACATCAATTTTATTTCTGTAATTGAACTACAGGACTTATCTATTTAAGATTCGTTAACTTATTTTCAAGTGCAATATCTATCGAGTCTAGTTTTAAAACGGTCATACTCTTATCAGCACCAATTATAAAACTAACTGTATTTGATCACTTTTTCGGCT
>Ga0247803_1000510_pt1 | contig 20983 bp, 16 predicted proteins | sample UWRJL014104B1_FD_180928 | JGI IMG/M metagenome (GOLD analysis project Ga0247803, IMG submission 180928) | Plant litter microbial communities from Arlington Agricultural Research Station in Wisconsin, United States - UWRJ-L014-104B-1 | ecosystem: Environmental > Terrestrial > Plant litter >...
CCCGGTGTGGGCAGCGTCAGACCCGCTCGGCCAGACCCTGAATGATCCGCGCCACAGCCTGCCGCACCTCGCGACTGGCGATCAGGGGGAACCCACAGGCCACGGCCCGCCCTTCGGCGCTGGCGCTCAACAGGCGCAGGCTGATCATCTCGTCCAGATCGTGCATCGATCGTACGACCCCCGCCTTGGGGAAGAAGTCCGACACGGACGCCCCCAACACGCTCGAGATGGCGTGCAATCGCGAAGCCGAGACCCGGTTTGCGCCCTGTTCGTACTTCTGCACCTGCTGAAAACTGACGCCCAGCCGCTCCCCCAGCGCGGCCTGGGACAGGCCCAAAGCGGCGCGGCGCATGGCGATCCGCCCACCGACGAAGGCATCGATATCGTCCGGAGCCCTCGGCGTTCTGGACGCCCTGGACCTTGGCGTTTTGGACATGGGCGACATCCCTTCCGGTTGATCTCGCGACCGAAAGTTTCATGAAACACACATCATAACAACTCTTTTGTTTCATCGTCATTCCAGCCGCCCCACGACAGCCGCAACGCGCGCCACGTCGGCGCGGTCCAGAACGGTCTCGACATCCAGCCCCTGCGGACCGCCCCTGACATACAGCCGGTCGGAATCGGCGCGCTCATAGATCCGGACCAGCCGCAGGCCGCCGTTCATGTCAATGACACATCCCTGGTCGCGGCGCGGCCAGCGGCCTGCGTCGAACTCCAGCATCACGCCGGATACAGCCCAGGGCGCCAGATCGTCGTTCGACAGTTGCAGCCTTTCGGCGCCTGTCTCCGACCTTCCCGCACCAGCGACCTGCGGACCCGCGCCCCAAGCCCTCGCCCCGCTCTCGACACCCGTCGCCGGGGCCCTGGGTTCCCCCTCGGTCCGCATCCGCGCTGCCGCCAGCGCCAGGTCCTCGGGAGAGGCGTCGAGCGCGGCGGTCAGGCGGCGCTGAACATCCGGGCGAAACAAACCAGGCCGCCTGCCTGATTCGTAAAGGCCCCAGCCCTGACTGGTCATGGCCAGGCGAGCGCCAGCCTCGGCCTGACTCAGGCCGCGATCTCGACGCAGGGCCGCCAGCGCCTCGCCGAGCGCGCGCACGTCACTGTCCTGTTCGAAGCGGGGCATAAAGGGAAGATGCCGTAGATCGAGGTTCGAAACCAGCAAAACGGTTTCAATGAAACAGACTCTTCCGCGCTCAAGCCGCGAGACGCCGCACGTCGAGCTTCAGCGCGTCGAACAGCGCCCCAAGCTCATATCACCTGCTCGACGCGGGTCACTTCGGGCACATAGTGTTTCATCATCTGCTCGACCCCGGCCTTCAGGGTGGCGGACGACGAGGGGCAGCCGGCGCAGGCGCCGCGCATGCGCAGGGACAGGACCCCGGTCTCTTCGTCGAAGGCGTCGAACAGGATGTCGCCCCCGTCCTGAGCCACGGCCGGGCGGACCCGGCTGTCGAGCAGGGCCTTGATCTCGGCGACGACTTCGGAGTCTTCCGAGGTGTCGGCCTCCGCCTCCACGTCGCGCAGCATGGCGGCGCCGGAGGCGTAGTGGTCCATGATGACGGTCAGGATCGGCGCCTTCATGTCCGACCAGTCCAGGCCGTGCGCCGCCTTGGTGACCGAGACATAGTCGGCGCCCAGGAAGACCCCCGCAACGTCCTCCAGCTGGAACAGGGCCTCGGCCAGGGGCGAGGCCGTCGCCTGGTCGATGGTCAGGAACTCGCGCACGCCCTGCGGCGCGACATCGCGGCCCGGCAGGAACTTCAGCACGTTCGGATTGGGCGTGGGTTCGGTCTGGATGAACATGGGGTGCAGATGCGCCTGCGCGGTCGAAGGTTCAAGAGCGGCCGCCTTTGCCTCTCTCGACGGTGCGCAAAGGCCGCATATGCAACCCGCTCCCTTCGCGCTTCCTTGCTTCACGCTTTTCTGCGCGCTCAAGCAGTGAGGCTCCGCGAGCCGAGCGTTAGCGCGTCGCGAAGCGACCCTGGCGTCACGCCAGGTCTTCGATTTCCGTGTCCGTCAGCTCACCCGGCACGATGGTTACGGGCAGTTTGCGCCCGGTGAAGGCCGCGCCCTGTTTCAGGAAGGCCGAAACCAGGGGTCCCGCCTTGCCGCCGCCGGCCGAGGCCAGCACCAGGATCTTGATGTCAGGGTCTTCACCGACGACCTTGCGAATGGCGTCCAGAGGCTCGCCATGCTCGATCAGGAAGACGGGTTGAAAGCCCGAGCGCTGGTTCGCCTCTTCACCAGCCGCGACAGCAGGGCCTCGGCCTCGGCCCGTTGCTCGCGCCGGATTTCCTCGCGCACGCCGGACCAGTGTTCGTCGGTGCTGTCCGACAGGACCCGCAACAGCACCACCCGTCCGCCCGTCGAGCGGGCGCGCCGGGCGGCATAGCGCAGGGCGGCGTCGAACTCGGGACTGTCGTCGACGACGACGAGGAATTTTCTCGGCATGGTCTCTCCCTGCCCCGGGCGGCATGGTCAGTGGTCAGTAGCGAGTGATCGCAGCCGGCGACGGCGACGATCACTAACCACTAATCTCACGCCACTGGCCACCCCGCGGGCGTCAGACGCTGGACGCCACCGAACGGATCGCGCCGTTGGCGATGGTCAGCTTGGCGAAGGTCCAGCCCGAGCCCGAGGCCTCGATCTCGTCGACCGAGGCGCGGACGCCCTCGACCACCGCCTGACGCGTGCCGATCCAGGCGTCCACGGCCGCCTCGGCCGTTTCCTCGCTGGCGCCGACCGAGGGGTCGGCGGACCGGGCCACGGCGCGGGTCAGGGCGACCTGCTCGGCCATCAGGTCCTCGATCAGGCGACGCACGGCCAGGCGATCGAAATGATCGAGCGACGGCACGCCCCCGGCCGCAACCCGCAGCCGGTCGAAGTCGAAGGCGGCGCCGACCTGGTGATACAGGCGCGCCATCGCAGACGGCGTCCAACCCAACTCGGCGGCCAGATCCCCGATGTCGGCCGTCGCCACCAGAGGCCGCATCAGGGCCACCGTGCGGGCCAGGGCCTTGGGCGCGCCGGCGGCGACAAAGCCGTCGACGCGGTCCTGCAACCGGCCCTGCTCGAAGCGCGACAGCACGCTGCCGCCCTCGGCGCGCAGGGCGTCGGCGGCGGGGCGATACAGGTCGATCAGCCCCTGGACCGTGGCCCCGTCGCGCATGGCCCGACGCGCCAGCCAGAAGGTCTGGCGACGCAGCACCGTGCCCACCTCGCGATAGAGGGTGGTCTGGGCCTCAGCCGCGATCTTTCCATCCAGGCCAGAGATTTCGTCCCAGGCCTCGTCCAGGCGGAACACGCGTCGCGCCGCCTCGAAGGCCAGGACCAGGGCGGACGTCTCCACCTCGGCCGCCGCCCGCAGGCGGTCGGGGAAGCTGGGGCCCGTCATGTTGACGATCTCGTTGGCCAGGACCGTGGCGACAATCTCGCGCTTCAGCCTGTGGCCCTGCATCTCGGCCTCGAACCGGGCCAGGGGCTCAGGGAAGTAGCGGACCAGGGTCTCTTCGAAGAAGGGGTCTTCCGGCGCGCGGGACGCGACGATCTCGTCCGACAGCTCCAGCTTGGCGTAGGCCATCAGGACCGCCATCTCGGGGCGGGTCAGGGGCGTGTTCGACGCCTTCAGCTCGGCGATACGCGCGTCGTTGGGCAGGCCCTCGACCTTGCGGTCCAGCTTGCCGCGGGTCTCGAGCGTCTGCATGAAATGCTGCTGGGCGTCGAGGCCGCCCACCCCTTCGGCCTGTTGCAGGCTCAGGGCCAGGGTCTGGTCGTAGTTGTGGGCCAGAACCTTGAGGCCGACCTCGTCGGTCAGGGACAGCAGCAGGTCGGTGCGCCCCGCAGCAGGCAGCACCCCGTTGGTGACCGCAGACCCCACCAGGATCTTGATGTTGACCTCATGGTCGGAGGTGTCCACGCCCGCCGAGTTGTCGATAGCGTCGGTGTTGATCCGCCCGCCCAACTGGCCAAAGGCGATCCGGCCGGCCTGGGTGAAGCCAAGGTTGGCGCCCTCGCCCACCACCTTGACCCGCAGTTCGTCGGCGTTGATCCGCAGGGCGTCGGTGCCCTTGTCGCCGACCTGGGCGTCGGTCTCGGCGGCGGATTTCACATAGGTGCCGATGCCGCCCATGTAGAGCAGTTCGGTCGGCGCCTTGAGGATGGCGCGGATCAGGCTGACCGGGTCCAGGCTGTCTTCGGCAATGTCCAGCGCCGCCTTGATCTCGGGCGTCAGCGGGACCGACTTGGCCGAGCGCGAGAACACCCCGCCGCCCTTGGAGATCAGGGCCGGATCATAGTCCTGCCAGGACGACCGCGGCAGGTCGAACAGGCGCTTGCGCTCGATCCAGCTGGAGGCCGGCTCGGGATTGGGATCGATGAAGATGTCGCGGTGATCGAAGGCCGCGACCAGCTTGGTAGCCTTGGACAGCAGGATGCCGTTGCCGAAGACGTCGCCGGACATGTCGCCCACGCCCACGGCGGTGAAGGGCTCGGTCTGAATATCCTTGCCCAGCTCGCGGAAGTGGCGCTTGACCGCCTCCCACGCGCCGCGCGCGGTGATGCCCATGCCCTTGTGGTCGTAGCCGACCGACCCGCCCGATGCGAAGGCGTCGCCCAGCCAGAAGCCGTAATCCGCCGATATGCCATTGGCGATGTCCGAGAAGGTCGCCGTCCCCTTGTCCGCCGCCACGACCAGATAGGGATCGTCGCCCTCGGCGAAGACCACGACATTGGCCGGGCGGACCACAGCGCCGTCGGCGTCGATATTATCGGTGATGTCCAGCATGCCGGACAGGAAGGTCCTGTAGGCGCGGATCGCCTCGGCCTGTTGCGCATCCCGGTCGGCGCCGGCGCGGACCAGTCCCGCCAGATGTTTGGGGAAGAAGCCGCCCTTGGAGCCGACGGGCACGATGACGGCGTTCTTGACCTGCTGGGCCTTGACCAGTCCCAGCACCTCGGTGCGGAAGTCGTCGCGGCGATCGGACCAGCGCAAGCCCCCCCGCGCCACCGGCCCGAAGCGCAGGTGCACGCCCTCGATATGCGGCGCCCAGACGAAGATCTCGCGGAACGGCTTGGGCAGGGGCAGGTCGTCCAGTTCGCGCGACGCGATCTTGATCGAGATGTGCGGCTTGGGCAGGCCATCGGCGGCGGTCTGGTAGTAGTTGGTTCGCTTGATCGCCATGATCAGCAGGGCCAGGCGGCGCAGGGCCTTGTCGTGGTCCAGGCTCTTGACCGCCTGCAGCTGGGTGCTGATCGCGGCGAACTGGGCGTCCGCAGCCTTCTGGCGCGCATCGCCGTCCGCCGAGCCCGCCGCCGGATCGAACTTGGCGGCGAACAGGGCCAGAAGGCCCCGCGCCACATCGGGATAGTCGCGCAGGGCCTCTTCCTGCACCGTCTGGGACGGATCCAGGCCGGTCTGCTGGCGATAGCGGGCCAGGGTGCGGATCAGGGCCGCCTCGCGCCAGCTGACGCCCAGCTCGACCACCAGACGGTTGAAGCCGTCGCTCTCGGTCCGGCCGCTCCAAACGGCGGCGAAGGCGGCCTCGAACGGGTCCTTCACGTCGGCGAAGCTGAGCGCCTCTCCGCGCGGATCTTCCAGCAGGAATTCATGAACATGGATTTCGGCGCCATCGCCGTTGGCCGGGTGCAGGGCGTGGCCGAACTCTTCCAGGGTCTTCAGCCCCATGTCGGCCAGGACCGGCAGGACATCGGACAAGGGCACGGCCGCGCCGCGACGATACAGTTTGAACCGCAGTTGCAGCGGTCCATCGCCCTGGGCCCGGAAGGCCCTGACGGCGACGGGCTCGCTGGCGCCGTCAGGCTCGCCCGAGGCGTTCAGCCTGTCGATCTGCAGCAGATCCTCGACCGCCTCGGCAGCGTCGTAGCGGTCGCGATAGCCGGCGCCGAAGGCGTCGGCCCAGGTGGCGCTGAGGGCGCCGATCTGGCTCTCGTCGATGCCGCCCAGGCGCAGCGCACTCTCGAACCGGTCGATCCAGCTGCGGCCCGCCTCGGCGACGGCCGCCTCCAGGGCGATCAGATCGGGCGTGGGATGATCGCCGGGCGTCACGCCCAGGACATAGTGGATGCGCACCAGCGGCGCGTCCGACAGCTGGGTATAGAAGGCCGAGATGCGACCGCCCCAGGCCCGCGCCAGGATCTGGCCGATCCGCTCGCGGACGGCGGCGTCGAACCGCTCGCGCGGGATGTAGGTCAGGACCGACACGAACCGATCGAACGGGTCCTTGCGGGTGAAGATCTTGATCCGTGGACGGTCGAACAGATGCAGAATGCCCAGCGAGATGTCGAGCAGCTCGTCCTCGGAGATCTGGAACAGCTCGTCGCGGGGGTAGTTCTCGAGGATGTTCCGAAGTCGCTTCTCGTTGTGACTGCCGGGAGCCTTGGCGGCGCGGGCCAGGACATTGGCGACCTTGCGCCGGACCAGAGGCACCTGGGTCGCGGCGCGATCATAGGCTTCGGAGGTGAACAGGCCGACGTAGCGCGTCTCGCCCGAAGGCCGACCGTCGGCGCCGTAACGCTTGACCCCGATATAATCCATGTAGGCGCGGCGGTGGACACGGCTGCGCAGGTTGGCCTTGGCCACGGTGACGGGATCCGACAGGTCCATCTGCCGTTTGATCTGGGCCGTCAGCACGGCCGGCTCGGACGAACGACGAAGGACGGCGCGTTCGGCGTCGCGCAGCACGCCGACCCCCTCGCCCGACTGGCTCAGCGGCGCCTCGGCCTGGTAACCGCCGTCGGCAGAGCGCGGATAGTCGTAGTCGCGTGCGCCCAGGAAGACGAAATGGTCGTCATTGAGCCACCGCAAGAAGGCCAGATCCTCGGCCACCAGTTCCGGGTCGACGCCGCCCGGGCAGGCTTCGAGATGGTCGACCGACTTCTGCATCAGGCCCGACATGGCGGCGTGGTCGGCGACGGCGGCGTGAACGTCGGCCAGGGCCTGGCTGAGCGCCTCGATCAAAGCCGTGCGGCGTTCGGCCGGCAGGGGGTCGATGATCACGACGATCATGGATTCACGCCCCGTCGCGCCGCCGGCCTTGCGGCGGCCCTCGCTCAGCCGCTCCAGCGACACCAGCGGGTGGAACAGGGACCGGACCGTCACGCCAGCCTCGGCCAGTTCGCCCATGACGCTGTCGACCAGGAAGGGGCTGTCGTCCTGCACGATGGACACGACATCAAAGCCGCTCGACCGTCCGTCGGCGGTGTTCAGCGGCTGGACGTCGATGCGCGGCGCCTCGCCGGGCCGGCGCACATCGGCCGAACGCCACACCCGGGCCAGAAGCGCGCCCAGGTCCTCGGCGCCCAGTTCGGGCGTCTCGTCGGCGGCGAAGTCCTCATAGGCCTGCTGCAGATAGGCCTGCTCCATCTGGTCCATCTCGGCCGCATTGGGGCGGCCGAGGGCCTTGGAAAATTCGCGGCCCAGCGCCTCCAGGGTGATCGCCTGAGGGACGGTGCGCGTTTCGCCGGACATGGACAGGTCTCATAAGACGCGGCCGGAAGCCGCAGGATTGGCCCGACACATTAGGCCGAAGACGGGCGGTATCAATGCGTAGGCAATTAGGCCTCGCCGGCGAAGACTGGAAGCGCCAAACGCAAGACCGCGCCGGGTTTCTGTCGCCACACCAAGGTTATCGTTGATAATATATCGAACGCCTCGCTCCGACGCCCCTGTGCGGTCGCGGAATTCACGCGGGGCCGCCGGCCAAAAAACAAGGCCGCCGGACGGGGGGTCCGACGGCCTGCTTTTCGGGGCGGCGCGGGAGGGGGAGGGATGCGCCGGCCCCGGATCGTCGCGGCCTGGAGGGGGAGGGAGGGCCGCGTCGTCCTGAGCGCTAGATGGGATGTCCCGGCGGGGCGTCAAGGCCGTTGCGACATTCCTTTTCAGGTCGGGTCCGTTTCGGCCTCGGACCGCGACGCCCTGGCCCGCGTTTTTTTCGCCGCCGCCCCCGGTTTCTTGGCTCCCGACGCAGGCTTTTCATCCTCGTCGGCATAGGGGGCGCCGTCGCCGCTGAGCAGGACGGCCATCCACATCGACCCTTTGAACTCGGCCAGGATGGCCATGGCCATGACCGCCAGAGGGGTCGACAGGAACATGCCGACCACGCCCCACATCTTTCCGAACAGGGCCAGCGACAGCAGCACCGCCACGGGATCGATATTCTGGTTGTCGCCCTGCATGCGCGGCTGGACCATGTTGCCCACCACGAACAGCACCGACTGCAGCCCGATCAGCAGCACGATGGCCTGCCAGTAGGTGGGGAACTGCACCAGGGCGAACAGCGGCGGCGCCAGACCGGCCACGGCCCCGCCCAGGATGGGGATGAAGCCGACGATGAAGATGACGAAGGTCCAGAACTCGGCGTTCTGAAGCCCGACCGCCTTCATCAGGATCCAGGCCACGATGCAGATCATCACGCCCGTCACGCTCTGGACCCAGATATAGCCCTCGACCCCGCCGCGGACGCGCTGGAACACCTCCATGGCCTCGGAGCGCTGACCCCGTTCGGGGAACATGGCGACCAGCTTGCGCCGGAAGCCGCCCTGCGACGCCAGCAGAAAGCCGAGATAAACCAGGACGAAGAAGGCGCCCGAGGCCACGCCCTGGGCCTGGACCGCCGCCGAGGTCAGATAGCCCCGGATGTCGATGCCGTTGATCAGGTCCTGCATGGTCGGCGGCTGGGAGACGCCGAACAGGGCCGAGCCGTCCTTCAGGATCTGGTCGATGCGGGGGCCGATGTTGGACGAAACGCCCGAGGCCTGGCCGAAGAAGCCCGCCGCGCCGTTGACGATGATCCAGATCGATCCGGCGAAGATCAGCACCACCACAAACAGCGAGGCCAGCCCGGCCCAGCGATTGGGCAGAGGGGTCTTTTCCTCGATGAACCGCTTCACCCCGTCGATGACGATCATCAGGAAGATGGCCATGGCCAGGGGAGTCAGGATGTCGGCCAGCCAGACGAGCGCGGCCGCCGTGGCGACGACGGCGATCAGCACCAAGGCGTTGCGGGCGACGGTCGGAGTGGCGACGGCGATAGGCGGTTTCATACGCAGACCTTCGATGGCGGACAGGACCGCGTCAAACGGAGAATGGCTCCGTTCAAGACCGCCAACGCTTTTACGGCCGCAATGGCTGCGCTAAGCCTTGCAGATCACGGAGAACCCCATGCCCGACACCACAGCCGGCCTGTTCCTTGGCCAATCGGAAAAGCCCGAAATACTGCTGTGGCAGCGGGCCAACCGCCACGGCGTCATCGCCGGCGCCACCGGCACGGGCAAGACGGTGACGCTCCAGATCCTGGCCCAGGGTTTTTCCGACGCCGGGGTGCCGGTCTTCTGCGCCGATGTGAAGGGCGACCTGTCCGGCATCAGCCAGGTCGGCGCTCCCAACGAGAAACTGATCGCCCGCGCCGAAGGGATGGGCCTGACGCTGGAGCCCAAGGCCGCCCCGACCGTGTTCTGGGACCTGTACGGCCAGAAAGGCCATCCGGTCCGCGCCACCGTGTCCGAAATCGGCCCCCTGCTGATGGCTCGCATGCTGGACCTCAACGAGGTGCAGGAGGGTGTCCTGACCGTCGCCTTCCACGTCGCGGACAAGGAGGGCCTGCTGCTGCTGGACCTCGACGACCTGCGCTCCATGCTGGTCTATGTGTCCGAGAACGCCGCCCGGATCGGCCGCGAGGTCGGTAATGTCGCCCCCGCCTCCATCGCCTCGATCCAGCGCGCCCTGCTGCAACTGGAACAGGACGGCGGCGACGCCTTCTTCGGCGAGCCCGCCCTGCGGCTGACCGACATGATGCGAACCAGCCTTGATGGGCGCGGCCAGGTCAATGTGCTGGATTCCACCCGGCTGATGAACAGCCCGCGCCTGTATGGCGCTTTTCTACTGTGGCTGATGTCCGAGCTGTTCGAGCAACTGCCCGAGATCGGCGACCCGGAAAAACCCCGGCTGGTCTTCTTCTTCGACGAGGCCCACCTGCTGTTCAAGGACGCGCCCAAGCCCCTGCTTGAAAAGGTCGAACAGGTGGTCCGCCTGATCCGCTCCAAGGGCGTCGGCGTCTATTTCATCACCCAGAACCCGGCCGATATTCCCGACACCGTCCTGGCCCAGCTGGGCAACCGCATCCAGCACGCGCTCAGGGCCTATACGCCGTCCGACCAGCGCGGCCTGAAGGCGGCGTCGCAGAGCTTCCGCGTCAATCCCGCCTTCGACACGGCCGAGGCCATCCAGGCCCTGGGCACTGGCGAGGCCCTGGTCTCGACCCTGGACGAGAAGGGCGCGCCCAATGTCGTGCAGCGCACCCTGATCCGGCCGCCCAGCAGCCGCCTGGGCCCCGCCACCGACGCCGAACGCGCCGCCGTCATGGCCGCCAGCCCGGTGCAGGGCGTCTATGACACCGCGGTCAACCGCGAGTCCGCCCAAGAGGTCCTGGCCGCCCGCCGCGCCGAGATCGACGCCGAGACCCTGGCCGCAAAGCCTCAGCCGGCCCCGCGTCCGACGGGCCCACGTCCGACGGGCCGGGCGTCCGCACCGGCGCCCGCCCCGCGCGAAAGAGCCGCGCCCAAGCCCCGCGCCTCCAACCGCCAGACGCCGATGGAGGCCCTGACCAAGACGGTCCTGCGCACCGCCGGATCGACCCTGACCCGCGAACTTCTGCGCGGCATCCTGGGCGGACTGAAGAAACGCTAGAACCGGGGCCCGCCGTCAGGACGCCCGCGTAGCGTCCGTCATCGGCTCGGGCATCTCGCGCAGGTCGGGATGGTCGGCGACCGCCGAGGTCGAGCGCTCGATCATCCGGTGCACGCGCGGCCGGTCGCCCCGGTGCAGGCGTCGGATGGCCTCGGTGATCCGGGCGTCGTCATGGGTGATGCGCTGGTTGTGGCGGACATAGTCGGTCCAGGTCGCCGTGTGATAACGCTCGATCCACAGCCTGGGATCGCCCAGGTCCCGCGCCAAAGTCCAGTGCCGCGCCCCGTCGCGCCGGCGGATGCGGCGACGCTCGGCCATGGCGGCCAGGAAGGCGGGGATGTCCGTCTCGTCGATGACGTATTCGATCTCGATCACCACCGGTCCGCTGCGCGGTTCGATGGCCACGGCGATCTGCGGTTCGGTCCAGCGGCTGAGCGGGTCTAGGTTCAGGTCGTCCGCGGCCGGCAGGGGCAGTTTCCATCCGACCAGGGCGCAGGCGCCCAGCACCCCCGCCGACACGCACAGGGCCGTGGTCACCCCCTGCCCCTCGGCGACCGAACCCCAGATCCACGCCCCCACGGCCATGCCGCCGAATGCGCACATCTGATAGATGGCCAGGGCGCGGGCCACGACCCAGCGCGGCACCGACATCTGCACCGTCACATTGAAGGTCGACAGGGTCAGCACCCAGGCCGCCCCCGCCGCCAGCAGGGCGGGCAGGGTCAGGGCCAGCCAGGGGCTCAGGCCGACGACCAGAGCGGAGACCGCGAAGATCAGACAGGTGACGCGGACCATGGGCTCGGTCTTGAACCGGGCTCTCAGACGGCCTGACAGAAGCGCCCCGCCGACCGCCCCCATGCCGAAGGCGCCCAGCAACAGACCGAACACGAACGGCCCGCCGCCGTTCAGACTTTCGCGCGCCACCAGGGGCATCAGGGCCTGAAGCGCGCTGGCCCCGATTCCAAACAGCATCGCCCGCAGCAGGACGGAATAGAGGCGGGGCGACATGGCGGCATAGCGCAGACCTGCGCCCATGGCGTGGAACACGCCTTCGCGGGCCAGGGTCTGGGGCGGGCGTTGGGGCTTCCAGCGGTAGATGACGACGATCAGTCCAATATAACTGACGGCATTGACGGCGAAGGCCGCCGCCGCGCCCGCCGCCGCCACGATCAGGCCGCCGATGGCCGGACCGACGCTGCGGGCCAGGTTGAACCCCATGGAGTTCAGGGTCACGGCCCCCGCCAGATCCTTGCGCGGCACCATGTCGCCCACGGACGCCTGCCACGCCGGTCCGTTGAAGGCCGTGCCGCAGCCGATCAGGAAGGTGAAGCTCAACAGGAGCCAGGGCGAGATCCAGCCCATGGCGGTCACCCCCGCCAGCACCAGGGAGACGCTGAGCATGAACCCCTGCGCCGCCAGCATCATCTTGCGCCGGTCCACCGTGTCGGCCAGGGCGCCGGCCAGCAGCGACAGCAACATGATCGGCAGGCTGACCGAGGCCTGGACCAGCGCCACCATCTGGGCCGAGGCAATGGACGACATCATCCACGAGGCGCCGACCGACTGTATCAGCCCGCCGAAATTGGTCACCAGGCTCATGATCCAGACGGCGCGGAACACGGGATGGGCCAGAGGCGCCAGCGCGCGCGGGCGTTCGGGAGGGGTCTGGACGGGCTCGACTGCGACCATGCCTCTGGCTGGGCCAGGATGTCGCAGAGGTCAACCGTAACGGCAGCCGCAACGGGCTCTTTTGCTCGCCCGTCGCCGTCCGCGCTCAAGCAGCGAGGCTCAGCGCCTCTTAGCCAGCAATGCGCTGAAGCAGAGAGAGCGCCTGCGGCGCGAACGTTAGCGCGCCTTGCGACGCAAGACCCAACAGGGACGCCTTGCTCCTGGCGCCGTCCCGCCTTATCCCGTCGTCATGACCGCGCCCCTGATCTGCCCGTCCATCCTCGCCAGCGATTTCGCCAAACTCGGCCAGGAGGTCGCCGCCATCGAGGCGGCGGGCGCCGACTGGGTCCATGTCGATGTCATGGACGGCCATTTCGTGCCGAACATCACCATCGGCCCTGATGTGGTGAAGGCCCTGAGGTCGCACACCAAGCTGCCGTTCGACGTGCACCTGATGGTCGCGCCGGTCGATCCCTGGCTGGAGGCCTACCGCGAGGCGGGCGCCGACATCCTGACGGTCCACCCCGAAAGCGGCCCGCACCTGCACCGCACCCTGGGCCGTATCCGCCAGCTGGGGGCCAAGGCCGGCGTGGTGTTCAACCCCGGCACGCCCCTGCACCTGCTGGCCGACGTCATCGAACTGGTCGACCTGGTGCTGATCATGTCGGTCAACCCGGGCTTTGGCGGCCAGTCCTTCATCGAGTCGTCTTACCGCAAGATCGAGACGGCCCGCGCCATGCTCGACGCCGTTGGATCCAAGGCCCACCTGCAGGTCGACGGCGGCGTCACCGCCGCCAACGCCGCCGCCTGTGTCGCCGCCGGGGCCGACGCCCTGGTCGCCGGGACCGCCGTGTTCCGAGGCGGGCCGGACGCCTACGCCGCCAATATCGCAGCCCTCAAGGCCTGAGCCGCTTGAACCCGATCGGACCCTTCGCGCCGCGTTCCTCCGATGCGGATGCGCCGGCAGCCGGCTCCATCCCCGGTCTGCGCGGCGCCCCGGTCCGCACCCCGGTCCGCTCGGGCGGTCCCTCGGGCGGCGCGGCGCTGTGGCCCGCCGTCGCCGGCCGATTGCTCACACGCCAGATCTGGATCGAGCTCTATGGCCTGCCCGGCTATGGCGCGACCCTGGGCGGGCTTTTGTCGGGCGGCGCCGCCACCACCCTGGCCACCTCGCCGCGCGATTTTCGACCTGTGGACCCCGCGCGAGGCAAGGCCTTGCTGGCCGGGCGCTTCACCCTGGCGGGCGCCGCTCTGACAGGCGACGACGAGACGCCTGACGGCTCGGCCGCCGGGGCATCCGGCTTCGATCCCTGGGACCGACCCAGTCCGACACGCGCCTTCGCCGTCGATCTGCACGCCTTCGCCTGGCTGCCTGACCTGATGCACCAGGGTGAAGCCGGCGCGCGCGAGGCCCTGCGGCTGACCCTGGCCTGGGCCGATCATTTCAGCCGCTGGTCGCCCTTCGCCTGGGGACCGGAAATCCTGGGGCGGCGAGTGCTGAACCTGTCGTGCGCCGCCCGTCGCATGGGGGCCGTGGCGACCGAGGCCGAGCGGCTAAGGCTGGCCGACACCCTGGCGCGTCAGGGTCGCCAGCTGCTGCGTCCGCCCGGCGGACTGGCGGGACGGGCCGAGCGGCTGATCGCCGCCGCCGTCGCAGGCTGCGTCCTGGCTGGACCGCCCGGCGCCCGTCTGAGAACTACCGCCCTGGGTCGCCTCGGCGGCGCGCTGAAGGCCACGGTCGACGCCGACGGCGGCCATCACAGCCGCAGCCCCGAGGCGGGTCTGGAGCTTCTGCTCGACCTGCTGACCCTGGACGACGCCCTGTCGCAACTGTCCGAAGCCGCGCCGCCCGCGGTGCAAGAGGCCATCGGCCGTCTGACCCAGGCCCTGCGCGTCCTGACCCTGCCCGATGGCCGGCTGGCCAGTTTCCAGGGCGGGGGTCCGCGCGATCCGGCCGTGGTCGCGGCCGCCCGCGCCCATGACGACGCGGCTGCGCCCACGGCGCCTCATGGCGGAGAAACCGCCGGCCTGGTCGGGGGCATCCGGCGCATCGGCAGCGGCCTTCTGACCATCATGGCCGATGTCGGCGCGCCCGCCCGCAACGCCTGGGGCGCCTCCGCCTGCGCCCAGCCCTTGGCGCTGGAGATCGCCTGCGGTCGCGACCGGATGATCACCGGCTGCGGCTGGACGCCCCGCGCCTCGGACCGTCAGGCCCTGCGGCTGACCCCGGCCCACTCGACCCTGACCCTGGGCGAACAGTCTCTGGGCCAGCCCCTGGGCGGCAAGATGGGCGATCTTCTGGGCCCGCGCCTGATCGGCCCTCCCCTGCACATCACGGTCGAACACCGCGAAGCCGACGGCGCCGTCTGGCTGGAGATGGAGCACGACGGCTGGGTCGGCCCCTATGGCCTGCTGCACCAGCGCCGTCTCTATCTGGACCAGAGGCTGGACGAATTGCGCGCCGAGGAACGGCTCTATCCCGCCGTCTTCAACAGCGACGTGGTGCGCGCCATCGCCGCCCCCTATGCCGTCCGCTTCCATCTGGAGCCGGGGGTCCAGGCCTCGCTGGCCCGCGACCGCCGCTCGATCCTGTTGCGCGGCCAGTCCGGACGCGGCTGGTGGTTCCGCACCGACGGCCCCGACGTGGCTATCGAGCCCAGCGTCCACGTCGACGACGGCCAGACCCGGCGCTCGCTCCAGGTGGTCGTGCGCGGCTCGGCCCGCACCGACGCCGAAACCAAGATCCGCTGGAAGCTCAGCCCCGCCGGTGCGGCGGGCGATCCGGCCTAGCGCCGCCTCCGGGCGTGACCCGGAGGGGCTGTGGTGCTAGAGGGCCGCCCATCCTTCTCCCCGACCGGATCGCCCCATGCCCGCAGCTCCCGACTTCCCCGCCGCCCCTGACCGGGTGAAGCCCGTCCGCGCCCTGATCTCGCTGTCGGACAAGGCCGGGCTGGAGGACGCCGCGCGCGCGATGCATGAGGCGGGCGTCGAACTGGTCTCGACCGGCGGCACCCGCGCCGCCATCGCCGGGTTCGGCCTGCCGGTGAAGGACGTCGCCGACCTGACCGGCTTCCCCGAGATGATGGACGGCCGGGTCAAGACCCTGCACCCCGTGGTCCACGGCGGCCTGCTGGGCGTGCGCGACGCGGCCGAGCACAAGGCGGCCATGGACGAGCATGGCATCGGCCCCATCGATATCGTCTGGATCGACCTCTATCCGTTTGAATCAACCGTTGCCTCGGGCGCCGGTTTCGACGCCGTGATCGAGAACATCGACATCGGCGGCCCGGCCATGATCCGTTCGGGCTCCAAGAACCACGGCTATGTCGCCGTCGCCGTCGACGGCGAAAGCATCGGCCTGATCGTCGAGGCCCTGAAGGCCGAGGGTTCGACCTCGCTGGCCCTGCGCAAGCAACTGGCCGCCCGCGCCTTCGCCCGCACCGCCGCCTATGACGCCGCCGTCTCGGGTTGGTTCGCCGGCCAGCTGGAAGACGCCGCCCCGGCCCGCAAATCCATCGCCGGTTCGCTGGCCCAGACCCTTCGTTACGGCGAGAACCCGCACCAGACGGGCAGCTTCTATCGCACGGGCGAAACCCGCCCGGGCGTCGCCTATGCCGACCAGATCCAGGGCAAGGAGCTGGGCTACAACAATATCGCCGACGCCGACGCCGCCTATGAGCTGGTCGCCGAGTTCGAGGCCCCCGCCTGCGTCATCGTCAAGCACGCCAACCCCTGCGGCGTGGCGGTCGGCAAGGACCTGTCCGAGGCCTATGCCCGCGCCCTGGAATGCGACGCCGTTTCGGCCTTCGGCGGCGTCATCGCCGTCAACCGCCCGCTGAACGGCGCCGACGCCCGGGTCATCACCGAGATCTTCACCGAGGTGGTCATCGCCCCCGGTGCCGACGACGAGGCCAAGGCGGTCTTCGCCGCCAAGAAGAACCTGCGCCTCCTGATCACAAACGGCCTGCCCGATCCGCATGGACCCGGCGAGGTGTTCCGCAGCGTCGCCAGCGGCTTCCTGGTCCAGTCGCGCGACCGCAGCCTGATCAAGCCCGCCGACCTCAAGATCGTCACCCGCCGCCAGCCGACGCCGCAGGAGATCGAGGACATGCTGTTCGCCTTCACCGTGGCCAAGCACGTCAAGTCCAACGCCATCGTCTACGCCAAGGACGGCCAGACGGCGGGCATCGGCGCCGGCCAGATGAACCGCCGCGACTCGGCCCGCATCGCCGCCATTCGCGCCAAGGAAGCCGGCGAGGCCAAGGGCCTCGCCCATTCGCTGGCGCAAGGTTCCGCCTGTGCCTCCGAAGCCTTCTTCCCCTTCGCTGACGGTCTGATCGAGGCCGCTGCTGCGGGCGCCACGGCGGTGATCCAGCCCGGCGGCTCCATGCGCGACGCCGAGGTCATCGCCGCCGCCGACGAAGCCGGTCTGGCCATGGCCTTCACCGGCGTGCGCGTTTTCAGGCACTGATACCTAAGAGCGCTAACGCTCACGACGCGGTCGCTCGCTGCTTGAGCGCGTGCTTGTTTCAGGGCCCTGGCGCTCGGCTCGCGGGGCGTCTGTGCCTGCGCGCGCCGTGACGTCTAGCGCCGCGTCGAGACTAGGTCGGACCAGCGCCACGAGGCCTTGCCCAGCACCAGCTTCGGCGCGTCCGGTCCGTCGCCCAGGCTGATCAGGGCCAGGCCGTTGACCCGACCTGCTCGACACACGGCGGGCGCAAAGGCCACCTCGACGGCGATGGCCTGTCGGACCGTGGCCAGACCTCGCCCCGCCTGGCCAGGGCTCTGGATCCATTCGCCATCCCAGACCAGCACCGCCCCGGACGCCGCGTTGGGCACGGCGGCGATGGCGGCGCGAATGGAAGCGTGGTCCTTGAGCGCCGCCTGAAGCCGGGCGACCATATCGCAGCTGGCGCCGGCGCCATCACCTACGCCCGAACCCGATCCTGCGCCCGAGCCGCCGGCGCCGGGTCCCGCGCCCGAACCGGCCCTGAGCGCGCCCGACAACTGACCGGCGCTCAGCACCGGCATGGCCGCAATCACAGGCGGGGCGTCGCGGACCGGCGCCGGGGTAGGAGCGATGGGCAGCGGCTCCACCTGGGTCGTCGGTCGAGCGGCGCGAACGCGGACCGGCGGGGGTGGCGGCTCCGGTGCAGACACGGTCTCCGGCGCGGTCGAGCCGCCCTGGGAACTCTGCGCCTCGGGTTCCGGCGAGGGAACGGGCGGCGGATCGGGCGGCCGCAGCGAGACCAGGATCGGGGGCGGCAGGGCGTTCGTCGCCCAGTCGGGCGGGATCTGAGGCGCCCGGAACAGCAGCGGCAGGGCCAGATGGAGGGCCAGCACCACGGCCAGACAGCCCAGCTTGAGGCGATGGCTGGCCATCTTCATGCGCGGCTTCATGGGTTTCCGAAAAGGGCGCGCGGCGCAGTCATACGCACAGTCCTCCCGGCGCCTCGCGGCCATTCTGGGGCAGGCGCGGCCCATTCTTGCCCCATCCTCGCCATGACGCGGCCCAGAGTCCCCTCGCACCTGTCATGTGCGCGTCCGCCCCCGGGACGCCCGCTTTGGAGTTTTCCCTTGATCCATTTCTCCCCCCGCAAACTCGCTGTCGTCAGCGTCGTCGCACTGGCCGGCCTGAGCGCCAGCGCCTGCGCCAGCCACAAATTCGTGCGTGAAAACCTCGCCGTCGTAGACGGCCGCGTTGATGCGACCGACGCCCGCGTCAACGAGGTCGCCGGCACTGCGGGCGAAGCCCTGAACCGCGCCAACGCCGCCCAGAAGCTGGCCGAGGGCAAGTTCCTCTATGAGGTCGTCCTGTCCGACGACTCGGTGAAGTTCCCCGCCGACGCCGACACCCTGTCGCCCGAAGCCGAGGCTCGCCTGGCCGAACTGGCCCAGCGCCTGAAGGCCGAGAACCGCAACGTCTATCTGGAAATCCAGGGACACACGGATTCCACCGGTCCGCAGGGCTACAACAACACCCTGGGCGGCGCCCGCGCCGAGGCCGTTCGCCGCTATCTCAGCCAGCAGGGCATCGCCCTGAACCGAATGGCCACCATCTCCTACGGCGAGGAAGTGCCCGTCGCCCCCAACACCACCGCCGAAGGCCGCGCCCAGAACCGCCGCGTCGCCATCGTCGTCCTGAGCTAGGACCGCGCGCCAGCGCCTGTCGCAGCGTCTGGCTCAACGCGAGTTCGGACGCTACGACAGGCGTATGGATACGCTCGACCAACGCTGGGCCCGGCTGGAGCCCCACTCGATCACCGTGGGACCGGACGACGACCGGCCTCGCCCGACAGCCTTGCTGTTCCACGGCTGCGGCGGCCTGCGCGATCACCTGCCGAAGTACGCCGCTGCCGCCGAGGCCGCTGGCTGGCGCGCCGTAATCGTCGATTCCTACGCCCCCCGCGGATGGGGTCGGCTATTCGCCCTGACGACTGTCTGCACCGGCCTGGTGCTTCGCGGCGACGAGCGCGCCGGCGACATCCTGGCTGCGCTGCATGGGGTCTCGCAACGCCCCGACGTGGACGCCTCGCGCATCGCCTTGGCCGGCTGGAGCCATGGCGGCTGGGGCATCATGGAAGCCATGAGCGCCGCTCGTGGACCCCGGTCCCTGGGTCTGGCCGACCCCGGAGGGGTTTCGCTGGAGGGGGTGAAGGCGACCTATCTGGCCTATCCCTATGTCGGCGTCTGGGCGTTGAACCGTATGCGTCCGTGGCGGCATTGCCCCAGGACCCTGGCCGTCACCGCGTCTCGCGATCACCTGACCACCGTGCGCAACGCCGAGCGCGTCAACGACATGATCCGCAACTGCGGCGCCGAGGTGGAGACCTGGGTCGCCCAGGGCACCCACAGCTTCGACGAGCCCACCAACAACCCGCCCATGCGCCACGACCCCGAACTGACCCTGGAAGCCATCCGCCGGTTCAAGGCCTTGTTAGAAGACACTGCGCCCGCATTGTAATCCGCTCATCCCCGCGAAAGCGGGGACCCAGTGCTTTTGCTTGACGGTGCGCTGGACGACGAGCTTGTTCGACACCTCCGGCTGATCGCCCAAAGGTCTGGGTCCCCGCTGTCGCGGGGATGAGCGGAAAGAGGAAATCAGCCGACGCTGGCCTCGACCACGATCTCGGCGCGGACCGAATGGGCCATCTCGCAGTGCTCGTGCGCCTGATGGTGCAGGGCGTCGAGTTCGGCCTGATCGGGGGTCCGTCCGCTGAAGCTCGTCACCGGCCGCAGCGTCACCAGGTTCATATAGCGCCGACCCGCCTCATCCCGCCCCAGGGTTCCGGAGGCCTCGTCGATGTAGCGGTCGACCACCAGACCCGCCCCGGCGGCGAAGGCCAGGAACCACAGCATGTGACAGCTGGACAGGGAGGCGACCATGGCCTCCTCCGGGTCCACGGCCGAGGCGTCCGACATCGGCAGGGGCACGCTTTCCGGCGCCGAGGATCCCGGCACCACCGCCCCGCCGTCGAAGCTCCAGACGTGGGCGCGGGAATAGCGCTTGTCGAGGAAGGGCTGATCACCCCGCAGCCATTCGACGGTGGTGTGGTGTGCGCTCATCGGGCGATCCTCCTCAGTCGGCCATGACGGTATAGATCACCCGCGCCCGTACGGCGAACCCCAGGGATTCATACAGCCGGATCGTCGCCGCGTGTCCGTCATAGGCGTGCAGAAAGGCCTGTTCGCCCCGCGCCAGGATGCCCGCAACCACCTGTCGTGACAGGGCGTCGGCCAGGCCCTGTCCGCGGAAATCGGGATGGGTGCAGACGCCGCTCAGCTCGGTGAACCCGTCCAACCTCAACCGTTGACCGGCCATGGCCGCCAGCCGGCCGCCGCGCCGTACGCCGATGAAGCCGCCCAGCTCATGGGTCAGCTCGCGGAAGGGGCCGGGCTTTGTCAGGGTCGCCAGGGCCAGCATCTCAGCCGCGTCGTCCTGCTCCAACGGCCGAGCCCCGACATCGACGCCGATGCCGCCCTTCAGGCCCGCACAGACCATCTGCACGCAGGGCGCGCGGCTGGCGATCACACCGTCCGGCAGGACATCGACCATTGGCCCGTCCTCGCGCTCCACCAGTCCCGATCCCGGGTTGCGAAGCGCCAGAAGATTCATCGCCGCCCGGCTCTCATCCCCTGCGTCGGCGGCGGCCAGAAATACGCCCAGCGCCGGATCGAGCCGGACCGCGTGCGCGTCGCCCAATGCATAGTTTTTCAGCCGGCCTGTCAGGGCGGACCACGCAGGACGGTCGAGGGTATGGGGCATGGCGACGGTCTAGCCTTGCCGGTTCCCACTGTCAGCCGGGCGCCGCAACGCCGCGTCCGAAAGCTGCGATCAGGCGCGCCAGAAGCCGACGATGCGTTTGACCTCGTCCACCACCGGATCGGCGATGGCGGCGGCGCGTTCCGCGCCGTCCTTGAGGACGCGGTCGATCTCGGCCGGGTCGTCCATCAGGCGGCGCATCTCGGCCGTGACGGGGGCCATGGAGGCTACCGCCAGATCGGCCAGGGCGGGCTTGAAGGCGCCGAAGCCCTGGCCGCCGAACTGGGCCAGAACCTGCTCGCGGCTGATGTCGGCCAGGGCGGCGTAGAGGGTCACCAGGTTCCTGG
>Ga0247803_1000512_pt1 | contig 20879 bp, 16 predicted proteins | sample UWRJL014104B1_FD_180928 | JGI IMG/M metagenome (GOLD analysis project Ga0247803, IMG submission 180928) | Plant litter microbial communities from Arlington Agricultural Research Station in Wisconsin, United States - UWRJ-L014-104B-1 | ecosystem: Environmental > Terrestrial > Plant litter >...
ATCTGTTTTTTCAAATGCTTCCACAAAATTCAGTGATGGATTAATTCGTCCGCCTTCTTCTTCCTCCGCACCGTAACGTGGCTGATTGGTGATTGTAAAGCCGTGTACTTTTCCACTTTTCAGTTTAAAATCGTCCACAAAAATCACTTCCGAATTGTTTGCTTTGTCATAAAAAATGCTTGAAAAGTTTTCAGACAAGTCCGGTTTTTTGGTGTACAAAGCATAAGCTCCTGCTTTCGCGGTAATGATATCTTTAGCAGCATTTAAGGCTTTGGTATAATATCCTGCTGCGAGAGCCGGAGCAATGCCAACTTCTCCACCAGACAAGGAGACCTGCGGGGTGTTCACGCCATATTTTGCGATGGATCCCGCATAAAGCGCGGCTCTTGCTTCCATGGCCAGGGCGGCACCCATTGTAGCCCGTGATTTTTCAGTTACACTTGCAGGCAATTTCGATTTAATGGCTTCGGCTTCACTGATCACAAAGTCGTAAACTTCTGATTCCTTTGCCCTCGGGTGTTGCAGATAAGACGGATCGCCGCTGAAATCGTAAGTCATCGGTTCAAGAATCAACGGAACTCCGCCCATTCTTTTAACCAGTTCAAAATAATAAGACGCGCGTAAAAATCTTGCTTCGGCCAGAAACCGGTCTCTTACGTCCGGACTCAATTTATCGGCAGCTGTGCATTTTTGAATAAATAAATTGATTTCGCGTATGTAGCCATAGTCCCAGATACGCCATGAATCCAAATTCCAGCCACTATTTTGAAACTCGCCGTAGCTGCCTGCATTTGAGAAAAATGCCTCATTGAAACCTCCAAGCGCGCCCCAGTCCTTTACACTCGCGATGTCGGCGTATCGATTGTATAAATTTCCAAGCAACGACAAAACCTGGCCTTCATCTGTCCAGACCTGTTCTTCCGACAACAAATTTGTCGGAGGTCTGTTCAGAAATTCGTCATCATTGCATCCCCAGCTCAACGTGAGCATTGCGGTCATCAGGGTATAAAATATCTTTTTCATCTGAAAGTCTTTATGTAATTAGATTGAAAGGTTTATCCCAACATTAACAAACTTGTTTTGAGGGTATTGCAAACCATTGCCGTCTGCAATTTCCGGATCGACGCCAAACTTTTTCAGGTTGTCGATTGAGAACAGGTTATATCCATTGATGTAAACCCTGGCACGCTGCATTTTCAGTTTTTCCAACAATGGCTTTGGCAAAGAGTAACCGAATTCGATCGTTCTGGCGCGGATATACTTTACGTTATGAAGCCAGAAAGTTGAATTTTTGTTGTAATTGCTGTGATTGCCATCGTTGTAACGAAGGGCGGGATATTTGCCCGGAATCCATTCGCTGTTCAAGTCGAAAGGATCTTTGCGGCGCCATCTGTCGAGAAATATTTTGTTTAAAGCACCGTCATTCTGGAAGGCCCATCTTTGCTCATATTGCTGATTCCAGGAATACAAACCTCCGCCTGAAAAATCAGCGTTGAAAGAAAATCCTTTCCATGTCACGGCCAGATTTAATCCGAAATTGACATTTGGCTGGCCTGCAACGGTGTATCCAATTGGCCTTTCATCCAGACCATCAATTTTATTATCTCCGTTTATGTCTTTGTAAATCAAATCGCCCGGAAGCAAAGTACGGTTTCCCTGCCCGTCAATATTGACCTGATATTCATTGATCTGATCCTGCGACTGAAACTGCCCGATGGTTTCATAACCCCAGAAAATGTCTTTGTAACGTCCTTCTCCGGAGTTTCTGAACTGATCCTGAGAATTGTTAAAGATAGGTTTGTACGAAGATTCGAATTTACTTCTGGTGAATGAAACATTTCCGCCAACTGAATAATTGAAAGAACCCAGTTTGCCATTGTAGGCCAGTGAGCCTTCCCATCCTCTTTGCGAATCACTGTTTACGTTTTCATCAGGCAAACTGTAACCCAATTCACTCGGCACCTGAATATCATATTTCCGCCCGCGAAGTCCGGTTCTGAGCCTGTAAAAATAATCGACAGTTCCTGTGAGCTTTGTTCCTAAAAGGGAAAAATCTGCACCGACATCAAATATCTTACTTTTGAACCAGGAAATGTTGTTGATAATCTGTCCTTTATCCCTGGATGTCACAATGGCGTTTCCACTTAAAATCGCATTTCCCTGATTGTAATTGTAGCCGGGCAAATAATCATAAGGTCCGATCCCAATATCATCATCACCCAGTACTCCATAAGAAGCACGGACTTTAAGATCATCCAGAATACTGCGTTCACCGATCACGTTCTTGATAAACTGCTCTTCCGTAACCCGCCATCCTGCTGATGCTGATGGGAAATAGCCCACACGTCTGTCGGGGGCAAACTTCCAGGATGCATCACGCCGTGCCGACATTTCTATATAATATTTACCGGCATAATTATAATTCACTCTACCGATGTATCCTATACGTGCGAGCTGATTGTCCTTATCATCATAAGTGTCCATGGTAGCGAAATACATCAAGGGCAATACGTTGGTTGACGGTACTGAATGCACCCATTGCTCCTGATCTCTTTCCTCCTGTCGTTCCACTACAAAAGTCGCCCCGAAGGTATTTTTGCCAAATGTGTTGTTGTAGTTCAATTGTCCCTGATACACATTCCGGATGATCTTCTGCGTGCGCCTTTCGCGCCATGGATTGGTGCTGCCGCCTGTTACTTTGTATGAATCATCCGCTGCGGTATAGGTGTATGCTTTGTAGGTATATTCATGCCCATTCAAAACCCTGTCAGCGATATAATACGAATACATCCCTCTGGCTACCAACCCTTTAATACCGGGAATGTTATATTCGGCATTCATGTTCGTTTGCAGTACACGCCAGATATCGGTCTGATACCCGCCCAGCTTTTTGTTGTTATAGGCCCAGTTGGTTTCATTGTGTTTGATATCATTCAGATACAATGGGTTGTCGTTTGCATAAGGTCTTTCGAAAGGACGGTTACGTAAAATGGCAAATCTTGGCAGCCAGTAATCATCTCCGCCAGGAATACCGGGTTGGTCTCTGGTTTCAATCCGGCCATTGATCTGTACGCCGATCTTCAGGTTGTCCGTAACTTTTGCGTCCACATTACTTTGAATATTACTCCGGTTAAAAGTGAATTCCCGACCCAAAACCGAGTTCTGGCTTAAACGTGTGGCTGAAATATAATAACTGATTTTATCAGAGCCGCCCGTCATATTCAGGTTGATGGAAGACAAGGGAGAATTTTTCTGTACAATGAAATCTTTCCAGTTAAAGCTTTGATAACCAGGCTCAGTTCCCGTTTTATATTTTTCAAGTTCAGCCGGTGTAATCGAAGTTGTACCATATTGGTTCATCTCAGCCTCAGCCTTTCCCGCCATCCATTGATGCGAATCATTGACAACGTTTGGAAATCTTGACCAGTTTTGAACACCATAATAAGCATCCAGATTAACCGTATTTTTAGTACCATTTTTCCCGCGCTTCGTGGTAACCACAACCACACCATTCGCTGCCCGGACTCCATAAATTGCAGCAGAAGCATCTTTCAAAACCGTAATACTTTCTACATCATTGGGTGAGAGATTATTGAACTGACCTGCATCCTGCTGAATACCGTCGATTACAAACAATGGATTGCCCATGTTACGGATCTGCACATTTGCGCTTGCTCCCGGCCGGCCATCTGCCATTCTGAAAGTGACACCGGGGATTTTACCCGCGAGTCCCGAACTCACCGTAGATCCGCCATGAACGCGATCCAGATCTTTACTGGTGACGGTCGCAATGGCGCCGGTCAAGGATTCCTTTTTCTGAGTTCCATAACCTACCACAACCACTTCTTCCAATGCTTTGTCATCCACCACAAGTGACACATCCACAACACTTTGACTTGCAGGAACGATAACTTCTTTCGACAAAAACCCTACGAAAGAAAAAATCAGTGTAGCGTCACCGTTGGGAATCGTCAGCGAAAATTTTCCTGCCGCATCCGACGAAGCCCCAACCTGTGTTCCCTTCACAACAATGCTTACACCTGGAAGCGCAGCACCGTTGTCTTCTTTTACCGTTCCCGAAATGCTTCTGTCAACGACCTGAATCGCCGTTTCTCCATCAAGATTTTCAGTTGCTTCCGAAACTTTCTCAGGCACGCGATCAGGTTTGATCACGATCAGATCTTCGGTTGCTTTGTAATGCAGCTGCAAAGGTTTCAAAAGCTCGTCCAATACCGTCGAAAGCTGGCTGTTTTGTAATTTAATTGTTACTTTCCGGTCAGACTGGATTAGTTTCGAACTGAAAACAAACTTCACATTGGTTTGTTTTTCAAGTTGCCTGAGTATCTTTTTAATGTCCTGATTTTCGACATTCAGCGTTACCTTCTGACTCAGTGCAGACTGGCCTCTTCCATCATGTGCCAACGACATGCCCACAAACAGGCAAGCCAGAAAGCATTGAATGACTGTTATACGCATGAGTGTAAATAGTAAGTCATCAATTCGTCGAACTTTTTTCATATTTTTGAAAGGATTTGTTGGTTAACGAGATTTATTCAACGATATCTTTCCCTGCATCCGTTGAAGAACGGACGTGAAGTAATGTCACCTACTTTGGGCTGTTGCCCTGGGAAAATCTTTGGGATCAGTCATGCTGGAACATGGCTGGTCCTTTTTTACTGACTGGCGTGTTGCTTTATTTCATAAGTTAGCGGCTTGTTAAATTGAATGAATTAGTTGTAAAATTCTAAGTGGAAGTTGCTCTTCTGACTATTTGCAACCGTTTCCTTTAATGATTACCTGGTTTTCTTCGATCTCGAATTGCGCATCCAGCGCTGCACAGATCACGGTAAGTTTGTCGATAAATGGCTGGCCGATCAGCGTGGCATTCAACGGGCAACTACCGAAGACGTCTTTGTTGTAAACAATTTTCACGTTGTAGGCACTTTCCAGTGCACTAAATACTTCGGCAGCAGGTGTTTCATCAAACATAAATAACTGGCGGGTGATATCCATCTCCTCCGGCTCAGCAGCGACTTCCAGTGACCTGACCGGTTTGCCACTTTGGCGGGAAACGGAAATTTTTTGATCCCCAGTCAATATTACACCTTTCAGCTCTGGTTTGCCGGCTTCTTCACGCTCCTCCATGGTAGAATTCCTGTTCAGTGCAAAAACGGAAACTTTACCGGTTTTCACCTCAACTTTCACTTCCTCGCTGTTTTCGGGAGCGTCAATCAAAAAACTGGTACCCAAAACCTTTGTAGCTATTCCATCCGTATAGACAAGAAATGGTCTTTCTGAATTTTTAACGATCTCAAAGAAAGCCTTTCCTGTCAAAGTCACCTCCCGCTTTTTCTGATTTTCCTTTGCAGAGAAACTTAGTCGGCCTCCCGGTTGCAATACCACGGAACTTCCATCACCAAGCAGAATGGTCATGGGTTTTGTTGTATCATTAACTTTCTCAATGGTTGCATTTTCCTGACCTTTTACCTCGCTTAGCCCGACTTCGTTAGCCGCTCCTCCGGGTTTGGCCAGATACCAGTAACTCAAAGAAGAAATTCCCAGTATAAGCGCGACGGACGCAGCAATACGCAACCACCTCCATCCCAAAACTATTTTGTCAGTTTTAACCTCCGCCACATTTTCTTCATGCAGATGACTTTCCACTGCACGCCACATTTTATTGGTCTGTTCAATCGACGGCAGGTTTTTACCGGTGTCTTCCGACAAAATATTCACATAATTCCTGGCTGCTTCAACTGTTTTCCGTTTCTCAGGATTTTCTGACAAAAATTGTTGCCAACGTGCTTCATTATTTGCGTCGGGATATCTTACCCAGGCAATGAAATCATCGTTCCGGATTAGTTCAGTAAGAGAATAAGGGTCGTATTTCATTCTGCCGCAGGCGATTTTTAAGTCTTTCAAATAGAAAGAGCGAAGAATCGGACAAATGACCTCTCCTAAATGTGACTTTTTTATAAAAAACTTTTACAAAAACCACAATAAGCAGAAAATGAGTACTGTTGGGAGAATAAATTCCCTGTTCTGGCGGAGGGAAGTAAGTGCTTTGTAGATAAAATTCCGAACCGATTTATCATTGACTCCCATGATCTGGGCTATTTCCTCAATGCTAAAATCATCAAAGTAGCGTAACGTAAGTGCTTCAACCTGGCGTTCAGGAAGCCTCGCAATTAATCCTTGCAAACGTTTTTCCAGAATATTTTTGGATTCCCCCTCAATAAAAATCGTTTCGGAGTTCGTGCCACTGGCGGGCACTTCATGATCGTCAATAAAAGTAATTTCTTCTGTAACCGGGAATTTATCCTGCCCGATATTGATCCGGCGGCGAAGAGCCCGATACAGGTAGAACTTTACAGAAGTAACGTTTTCGGTAAGATTATTTCTCAGTCGCCATATGTCAATAAACACATCCTGTACGGCATCTTCCACAACGGCCGAACTGGCAGAAAGCTTGCATCCATAATTATACAGCGTACCATGGTAACGGTCAAAAACGAGGGTAAAAGACTTTTCATCACCCTGCCGGATGCCATTCCATAACTCCTGATCGGTCTTTTCCCGTCGTAACGTTTCAAAAGTGGTCACCGCTGCTGTCTTTTTCTTGCAAAGTATAAAGCCAAATATATATACTAAAAATGATATTTGTGATGATTAGAAAACAAAAAAATCCGAAAGATCGCTTTTGCGTTCTTCCGGACAGTAACAATGTTTATCGTGATGCTTAAAGCTTCAGATCTCCCCAGCCTTCCCGGTAATCCCTTTTCACAAACTGGTCTGCAAGTTCATAGTTGGTGACTTTCATGTTAGCTGCGTCCCAAAGCAGCTTTTTACGCCCATTGTACTTGTCTGCTGTTTTTTTTGCAGCAGGATTATCCCGCAGCATCCAGCTTCTGAGAGCAAGATTTGCAATCAAAATACTTTCTGTAAACGGTGCTGCATATTCAAACGGGGAGCTGGTTTGCCCTTTGCCATATCCAGCGATACATGCATCCACCCAATTGAGATAATGGTCTTCATTCGGCACGCGTTTGATCGTTTCGGGAATATTCAGTGTTTCGTTTTTCTTCAAAGGAAGTAATCTTGGATTTGCCCCGTAGCAATCAGCCATCAGTTTGCCTTTGTCTCCAATAAATAATACGCCGCCATCCGAATTTCCAAATGCTTCTCCGGGCAATAATTCTTCGGGCAATTCAGGAAGAATGCCTCCGTCGTACCAGCTTACTTTGATATTCCCCTTGCCATCATTTCTTGGATAATCCAGGTGAATGGATGACGAGAACGGCGTCCAATCGGGGTTATGGTCTTTTTCCCGTAAAGTGAAAGTCCAGGTAGCAGCCACGCTGCATTCCACCGAAACAGGATAAAGTATGGGTAAAATTCTGTAAACCGGATCCATGATGTGACAAGCCATATCTCCCAGCGCCCCGGTTCCGTAGGGCCACCATCCACGCCAGTTTCCCGGAAGATATGCTTTGTTGTAACCCACTTTTTTAGCCGGCCCAAGCCATAGGTCAAAATCCAGTTCTGCCGGGATCGGATCCACATTGTCCGTAGGAATCGCTTGTGGCCACACAGGACGGTTGGTCCAGCATAATACTTTGTGTACTTCACCGATTATTCCTGAATCGTAAATTTCTTTCATCCTGCGGACTCCGTTACCAGATCCACCCTGATTGCCCATTTGGGTAATGACCTTGTATTTTTTCGCAGCCTGACCTAAAATCCTTGCCTCGTAAATATCATGCGTCAATGGTTTTTGGGTATAAACATGCTTGCCAAGCTGCATGGCTGCGAGCGTAGCAACGGCATGCGTGTTGTCAGGAGTCGAAATGGAAACTGCATCAACACCTTTGTGTTCTTTGCTGAGCATTTCCCTGAAATCCTTATAATATCTTGCTTTGGGAAAACGCTCACGGGAAGTAACAGACTCGCGGTCATCGACATCACAAAGTGCTACAATATTGACATTCGGACTTTTTGAGAAGCTCCATATATCGCTTTTCCCCTTGCCTCCTACCCCTATTCCGGCAACATTGAGTTTATCGCTTGGTGCAATAAAACCTTTGCCCAAAACGTGACGGGGAACAATAAAAAAAGCGGATGCCGCCAGCGAAGAAGTTTTTATAAAGTCACGGCGTGACGGTTCCTCATTGGTATTCATTTGATCATTCATTAAAAAAAGCGGTTACTGGATCAGGAAGAACATTCTTTGGTCTTATTGATACGCCGGGAACCGGAAATACGACTATTTTAATTCGAGACGAAGAGGTATAAATGAAAAAGCGCAGAACCCGGAGATCCTGCGCTTTTTCAATATAAAAACGAAATTTTATTTATACTTTTTCCAATGCTTTCACCAGCTCCTGAACCTGTTCCATTGAAGTTGCCGGGAAATTGGCGATACGTAATTGAGAACCTTTAAACTGTCCGTAGCCACTCCCAATTACCATTCCTTTTTCCTTGATCACTTTTATGATATCAGCAGAAGGCAGTTCGGTATTGGTAACAATTACGGTTTGTGAACGCTGTGATTTTTCCTTCACAAATAAAGAAAATCCGCTATGTTTTTCGATAAATTTATAGATCAGTTGTGCTTTTTGCTCCGTTTCCTTACGCATGTTTGCAACACCGATACGGTTGAAATCCTCAGCAATTTTCCCCAGCAAATAAATTCCCATCACGTTAGGAGTGGCAGGCGTTTCATTATTCAGACTGTTTTTCCAAAGCGTTGGCAAATCATTATGCGCACCGATTGAGTATTGCTGACGAATGCTTTCTGACTTTTTAAGGCATTTTTCATTCACAATCCATACACCCAAACCGGCAGGAAGCCCAAAGGCTTTTTGAACAGAAAAGAAGGCGGTATCAACTAATTTAAAATCCAGTTCCGGATAAGGCGCAGAAGATACCATGTCCACAGCAATGATCTTGTCCGGATGTTTTTGTTTCAGCTTATGAATTTCCGACACGCTCATTTGCACGCCTGAACTCGTTTCATTATGTGTGGTGCAAATCAATTCCGCATATTCCGGAACCGTGATTTCAGCCGCGTTAAAGCCCTCGCCCATTGGTTTTTCCAATTTGTGGGCATATTTGTTCAACGCATTGGAATAATCATAAAACTTTTTCGAAAATGATCCATTGACCAAGTGAAAGCTTTCAAGTTCAACGCAGCTGAACAAAATACGCTCCCAGATTTCCGAAGCCGAGCCCAGGAAAAGTATGGCATGCGTATCAGGCACGTTCAGAAGCGCACGCAACTGCTCCACCGTAAAGCGATGCAGATCACGGTATTGCTGACTGCGATGTGAAATAGACCCAAGCTGTCCGCTAACGAAATCCTGTAAATGTTTTTCAAAAGTCGGATAAAGCTGGGCCGGACCCGGCGTAAAAAAAGTTAGTGGCATCTTTTTTAGTTAGCTAAATAGGAGTTCATTAACCCAAGGCTTAAGCCTTGGGTTAAAAATATTAATACAACATCCTAAACCGGATTGTACCTTCTACTTCCTTCACTTCCTGAATAAATTCTTCTGTATAATCCTTCGAAATATCGACGATCACATAACCAATGCTTTCGTTCGTTTTCAAATGCTGACCCGTAATGTTGATATTGTTCTTCGCAAAAATAGCATTCAACTTTGCCAGCACACCCGGTACGTTTGCGTGAATATGAAGCAGACGGTGCGAATCTTTTAGTTTTGGTAGCTGAACTTCAGGGAAATTAACGCTTCCCGTTGAACTGCCGTTATTCATAAATTCCAACAACTTGGCAGGCACAAAATGACCGATATTTTCCTGCGCCTCTTCGGTACTTCCTCCAATATGCGGGGTAAGAATCACATTTGGCAAGCCACGTAATTCGCTTTCAAAAGATTCGTCATTGGTTTTTGGCTCTTTCGGAAACACATCCACACTTGCTCCTGCCACTTTTCCACTGCGAACGGCATCAGCCAACGCAGCAATATCCACGACATGTCCGCGGGAAAGATTCATGAAAATGACACCGTCTTTCATCAATTCAAACTCCCGTTTTCCGATCAGGTTTTTATTTTCTTTACGTCCATCCACGTGCATACTGATCACGTCAGAAACGGCCAGCAGTTCTTCAAGAGAATTTAGTTTTCTGGCGTTTCCAAGAGAAAGTTTTTCAACTTCGTCAAAGAAATAAACTTCCATTCCCAATGCTTCGGCGACAACGGAAAGCTGTGTTCCAATGCTTCCGTAACCAACCATACCCAACTTTTTACCGCGTATTTCAAAACTTCCGTTTGCCGATTTATCCCAGATACCTTCATGCATCTGATTGCTTTTGGCAACAATATTTCTGATCAGCATGATCATTTCACCTACCGCAAGTTCCACCACAGAACGCGTATTGCTGTAAGGCGCATTAAAAACGGCAACACCTTTTTTCGCCGCCTCTTCCAGATCAATCTGATTGGTACCGATACAAAACGCACCGATGGCCATCAGACGGTTTGCATTTTCAAGAACGCGTTTGGTAATATTTGTTTTGGAACGAATTCCTATAATGGAAACATCCCTGATACGCTCGCAAAGTTCATCCTCATCCAGAGCGCCTTTTACAAATTCCACATTAAAACCTTGTTCTTCAAAAGCTCGTAAAGCAACAGGATGCACGTTTTCCAGCAAAAGAACCTTAATCCGGCTCTTTGGATAAGACTGGCTTCTGCTTAATTTATTATCGTATAAAAAATCGTCGAAAGACGTAGCAATATGATCTGCGACCGCCACTACGCGGGGGCGTTCTACATTTTCCGTAAAAGCATAAAAGCGATTGGCAAGACCAGATTCTTTTAACTCATAATCCGTATAACCATCACCAATTGCGAAAACATCCCCGGTAAGTTTCAGGCTTGAAAGCAATTTGATCTTGCCTCCATCGGTCGACAGCACATTATCTTCATCAATTCCAATAATATTATCGTCTTCGTCAAAAATGAATTCATTGGCGTAAACGTGATCTTCGCGGATACCCAGTTCGGTTGCAATAGGAACGATGAACTCCTTAAATCCGCTGGAAACAATAAAAATATTGTCAGTATTTTCTGTCAGGAACAGTTTATTACGTTTGAAGGAATCCGAAACTTTGGTGCGTAACAGTATAATCAGGTCATCGATATGAGACCGTTTTGCTTTCAAAAGAGCAATACGCTGACGAAGTCCGTCGGCGAACGACATTTCACCATTCATTCCCATATTGGTCAGGTTTACGATTTCCTGAACAATTTTGTCACGGTCGGGATGCCCGGCAAGAGCAATTGAAGCTAGTTCGTCCAATCCTTCTACCTTGGTAAAAGTGCTGTCGAAATCAATAATGATGTACGGACTGTTAAGTGTTAATGTGGGCATGTAGCAGCAGATAATCTGGTAATTATCAGTTTAAGATAAATGAATCAATTTGACCTAATCCTGTGATTTGCTAATTGAGGCACAAAATTACGAATCTGTTTTCTATGTCGCTAACAAAAAATGAAACTGATGCGTTTTATTTCGTGCCACCGTCGGTAATAAACTCCAGAGCCCGGTTTTCTGACCAGTAGTATTCATTGGAAACAACCGCTGGACGAAAGCCGCAATGGCCTCCATGCTTGGTTATTTCAAAATTAACATGACACAAAGACGAAACCAGATCCAGTGGCAAACTTGAATAGGGCACGATCGGATCATTAAGCGCGTGTACTATAAGTGTAGGAATACTGATATTCTGAATAAAATGCATGGAACTGCATTGGTCATAATAATGATCCGCACCGTCAAAACCGTGGAGAGGAGCCGTGAAGATGTGATCAAAATCGTACAGGGTTTTTACATGCTGGTAATCTTTTGAATTTATTTCATTCGGAAACAAGCGGGATTTCTCATCAATTTTGGGTTTCAACGTCTTTAAGAAACGATGCATGTAAATTCTGTTTTCAGCCTTGATGATGGAAAGACTGCAAGCTTTCAAATCCATGGGAACGCTGAAGACAATTGCTTTTTTTATATTGGAATGAATACTTTCAGCTGCTTCTCCCAAATACTTTAAAGTAAGATTGCCGCCAAGACTGAATCCCATTAAATCAATTTCGGTATAACCATTTTTCACTGCATGGCTGATCACCAGTTCCAGGTCTTCGGTTGCGCCGCTGTGATAGAATCGCGAAGTAGCATTCATTTCGCCGCTGCAACTGCGGTAATTCCAGGCCAGGCAATCGTATCCGTTTTTATTGAGCAGGCTTACCATGCCAAGAATATATTGCCGTGTGCTGTTCCCTTCTAACCCGTGAGAAAGTATGACCAGCTTTTTATTTTTTTCGGATTTTCGCTCTGAAATTGACCAGTCCAGATCCAGAAAGTCATTATCAGGCGTAATAATTCGTTCTCTTTGATAAAAAACTCCGTTGATTTTTCGAAAAAGTGCAGGATAAATAGTTTGCAGGTGGCCGGAGGGCAACCAGAATGGTGGTATTAAATCAGATTTTTTCAGAACGGACATGCCGATTATTTTACTAAACTTTATGTAAAATTAATCAATTCTTCTATCTATTGCAGAATATAATTATCGTCGTCAAAAACCGATCTCACTTCATAATTCAGCGACAATTATTGCAATATAACAAGAATAAATATTTTTTCACTTTTTAGAAAATTCCGGATAATTTATAAAAGACTGGTAGTGAAAGATGTAACTACTTAAAACTATTTTCAACCTTTTTCTAAATTAATATTGTAAATCTCCATTTTCTTTATACATTTGGGCTCTAAAAAATATAAGATCAATACTAATGGCAGAAGGCACAGTTAAGTTTTTCAATGATTCCAAAGGATTTGGATTCATTCAACCATCAAATGGTGAAAAAGACATTTTCGTTCACGTTTCAGGTCTTCAAGACGATATCCGTGAAAATGATAAAGTGTCTTACGACGTAGAAAATGGAAAAAAAGGTCTAAATGCAGTTAACGTAAGAGTTATCTAAGTTTATTCATAATAAGACATTTCGAAAGCATCCCGCATTAGCAGGATGCTTTTTTATTGTGTCAAGGTTTTGATTTTACCTTAATGGGCAGCAATTTCTCTATCCAGCCACTGGCTATCGACAGTCTGGGATTGCCAGGTATTTTTCCGGGAACTTATTCCCAACTTCGCGAAAACGATCCTGTCCTCATAATCCATTATTCTGGGATCTTTATTTCTCACCAATTCTCTCAGATATGGAATCTTGGAATTCCCGAGCCCAAAAATATACTCTACGTCCAGCAACTCCGCATAATTCGGATTGTACCAAGTAATCAGCCGATCCCAGTCAACGAGTACATAAGAGCAAAACATAAAATAAAGCACCCACGAATTCTGACGAACCAGATACCAGTTCGTTTTCAAATCTTTAATTTTCGAAAGTGTCAGAAGCAAGCCGGTTATAGTGAGAGCGATTCCTATAAAGACCCAGATACGTTTATAAGTCAGGCCGAAATGATTGACATAAAGCATATTTTTATAGCAGGTAAATAGTGCTAAAAGTCCGTTTAAAACGATCCAGGCCGTTGCGAGCCTAACCAAACGAGCTTTATGGCTATAAAAATTCTGATTTGCCCTGAAATAATACATGATCAGTAAAATGGCGATTACAATGCTGATGATTAAAGTTTCGAATCCCTGGTGAACCTGCTCCGAATGGTTCTGCCGTTCACCAACCAGTGCCGGAATGAAAATCTGGAGAACATTAAACCCCAGAAAAATAATAATCAGTATGTTCAGCATAGAAAACATGATCACGCCCTGACTGTTTTCAGACTTCAATCCTAATTTACCAAAGGTTCTACTTTTGCCCCGAAGTCTTTTCAGCGTATCAGGCTTTCCCGAATCCCATTCTACCACATTTTTCAATCCCCAGGTAAATAGTAGCGGACACAGAAGCACACCGCCCAACAGGAAATAGCTAAGCAGATAAAAATTTATATTCAATTCAGGAAAGTCAATATTTAAAAAGAAATCCGGATTGGCTGCGCTGTAAAACCAATAGAATATCAGTGTTACACCAGCAGGTGCAGCATAAAGATATGCCCTCCTTTGGGTAAAAAGAGAAATCGCAGAAGAGCCCGCACCTCTATTCTTAAAAGTTTTAAAAAAATCGGGAAGCCATGCAAAAAAGCCAACGCCGAAACTTCCTAAGATTCCGTTTAAGAGAGCGACCGGCAAACTGCTTCGTACTGCAAATACAGATCCCGCCAATAAAAATCCTGAAATATAATAAACCAGTTCGGATTCGGATGTGCCGTGCCACGCAACAGCAACAGACGAAACAATGTGCCCGCAAGCCGCGTACCACCACATTTTTTCTTTTTGCAGCCCATGGTACCAAGTGAGCACAGTAACAACAATTACAGAAAACAACAATGCATTAAATCCAAGTGACTCTTCAAAAAAGAACCAGGTATGGAGAATCGTAAGCGCAAACCACAACAAACAAGTTCGGAATCTGATCATAATTATATATTTTAAAAGTACTTTGAAATACAAAGTAAAAGGATAAATTTTTACCAAACTACGATCAGAGTGAAAATTCACATCTTTTTATTTACTTCATAAAATTCCGATTCCCAAAAACTCAAATTGGCACCCAGACCACTTGGAAATGTTAAGCGTTTATACGTTATTAGAAGGCAATCAACCATTTATCATCCAAACCTTTAACATCATGCTTAATTATATACCTTTGCCGGAGTTGGTAACCGACTGGTGGCACAAATTATCGATTATGTGATTATCAGTTTCGCCGTGTCCATTATCGCGGTTCCGATATTTGGATTCGGCATTTTTACCAGTGCAATGAACGACGACGAATCCGCTGGCCTGTTCGCGGGTCTGGCTTTGTTACCCATTATGCTTTTTGCCTTTATAGGTCCGGTGGTTTACGAAGTTTTAATGCTCAGCTCCCCCAGGCAGGCAACTGTTGGTAAAATACTAATGAAAATTAAGGTGGTGGATGAGCAAGGTGCGCGACTCACGCTTGGAGGGGCTATTGGGAGAACACTGATCAAATATTTATCCTTTAATTTTTGCTTCCTGCTATGGCTTTGGCCGTTATTTAATGATAAAGAGCAGGCATTGCACGATATTGTTGTTAAAGATTTTTTGATACGGGATCAAGTAATCTGATCGGGATCCTGAAAATGATTAAATCAATAGAGATAAAAAAAACGGTTATCGTCATTTCATCAATGACCATAACCGTTTTTTACTATTTTTCTGACCCTGCTTCCTTTCGCTTTGGCTTGCCTTGTTTGTTTCATGCAACCACGGGCTGGGACTGCTGGGGATGTGGTGGACAACGGGCGTTTCATCAGCTTTTACACGGAAATTTCCAAGAAGCGTTTTATCTCAATGCACTCGTCTTTCCGGTAGTACCCGTCTTGGTTTACGTTGTGACATCTGAGCTTTTCCAGCAAAAAACGTCTCCCTACAAATTTTTTCAAAAAAAGCCCGTTCAAATCAGCTCTGCAATGATTTTAGTCCCCTTCACAATTTTACGAAATGTAATGGAATAGGATTTCTCCCCCCCTTTATCCGTTCCTCAATTCTTCCTGATTTTATCTGGCTATTTCAATTTTAAACTTCTTGCCCTTCATTTTTTCTTCTTTAATCAGGGTCAGCATTGCTTTCACCTTTCCTTTGCTCACCGCTGCAAATGAAATATTATCTTTCACTTCAATAAGACCCAGATCCTGTTTTTCAAGTTGTCCTTTTTGCAAAAGAAAACCTACAATGTCCATTTTATTAAGCTTATTTTTCTTTCCTCCGCTGATGTATATCGTAGTCCAGTTGGAAACAGCAGGTAATTTTAACCGCGTTGGCAATTCCAGAATCTGAGGTTTTGGTGTGATGTATTCCGGAAGCCTTTCTTCTTCGTTCATCAAAACGTAGGCAGTTCCTTCGGCAAGCATACGCGCTGTACGGCCATTGCGATGTGTAAATTCATCGCCCTTCATGGGCAACTCAAAGTGTATAACGTGCTTCATATCAGGAATATCCAGCCCACGTGCGGCCAAATCGGTAGCAGCCAGATACAGAACCGATCCGTTGCGAAACCTTATCAGCGTACGTTCGCGGTCTTCCTGTTCCAGTTTGCCGTGAAAGAACGCACAATCGATTCCTTCCTCTTTGAGTATGGCGCTTATTTTTTCAACAGAATCCCTCAGGTTACAAAAAATCATGGTTGATTCAGAACCCAGGAAGCTCAAAAGCTGAACCAGCGTACTCATTTTATCTCTTTTTTCAGATAAAACCTGTACGACCGTCAAGCCACTTTTACCACTTTTAGTAATAAAATCAATTTCAACAGGATTGTGAAAACTTACGAATCCGGGAATTTTAGGACCCAAAGTTGCCGAAACCAATATCTTCTTTTTGACATTACGCAGGTTCCTGACTATCTCGGTCATCTCCTCCTGAAAACCCAGTTCCAGCGATTTATCAAATTCGTCCAGAACCAATGTGAATATACTTCGGTATGAAAATGATTGCCTGTGCATGTGATCCAACAACCTTCCAGGCGTTCCGATGAGCAATGCCGGCGGCTCGGTGAGGCTGCGGATTTCTGTTTGCATGTCATGCCCGCCGTAACAACAGGTTACTTTAAAACCGGTTGACATTTTGCGCCAAACCTGCTCAATTTGCAAGGCAAGTTCCCTTGTGGGCACAATGACCAGGCACTGGACCTGATCGATATCCTTTTGCAAAAGAGAAAATATGGGCAAAAGAAAAGCAAGGGTTTTACCTGAACCTGTTGGTGAAAGCAATAATACCTCATTGTTTTCCTGAATTGCGGTTTGCGTTGCCTGTTGCATTTCGTTCAACGCGGTAATCCCAAGACCGGAAAGGACGGCTTCTAAATTTTGATGATCTGACATGACGCAAAGGTAATTGGTTCCTTGACCTAAATCAGTATCCGGGAAATTATTTCATTTCTATTACACCCTCAAATTCCTTCGGCTCGCTGTATAAAGTCAGTCCCAGTAACTTCCAGTCATGAATTCCACTGCAAAAGTATTTAATCTTATGATCTTTAAGGGACAATCTGCTTACGGCAGGTTTCCATTCATGCCCTATTACCAGACCGGTTTTTACGGTGGTGCCATGCATTTCGTTGGAAAGCGTATCCTTTGCATGTACATATAAAAGCTCAATGCTAAAAAACATTTCCTTTTGTACATTTTCTCCTTCAACAATCTGTCCTTTGATTTCCGGGTCAACAGAAATTCCCTGCTGGTCATTCATCACCGAACCTTTTATAAATGACAGGCAGCCCACAACAAAAATAACTACCGCCAAAAGGCCCAGATTTTCTTTAATGGGTTTTAAAACGCTGAAACAAATAAACAGGAAACAAACCAGAACAATCAGGTTCAAAACAGACCATATCAAATAAATCATCCATTGGGCGTTTAAGTGTTGAAAAACGAAAAGCAGCTTGTACGGCTGCTTTTACTAAAATTGAATTTTTTATAAAATTATTGCGGAACCCTGTCCCTGGCCTGACGTTCTATCATCCAGGCAGGATATTCTGCTTTCAATGCGCTTATTTTGTCCAGCCTGGTCAGGTCTTCCGGTGTCAGAACCACAGAAGTCGCTGCAATATTATCAGCCAGCTGCTCCGGTTTTTTCGCACCGATGATCACACTCGTTACAACCTTCTGATGCAATAACCACGACAAGGCGATCTGTGCAACCGAAACGCCGTGTGCTTCTGCAATGGGCTGTATTTCATCAATAATGTCATAAGCTTTTTCCTTATCGACGGGAGGAAAGTCGAAACTGTCACGGCGATTATCTCCTGACGACGCGTTATTCCTGGTGTATTTTCCTGAAAGAAAACCTCCTGCCAATGGGCTCCATGGCATCAGAGCGAGGTTTTGATCCTGCATCATGGGTACCAATTCCCGTTCCAGGTCACGTCCGGCAATGGTGTAATAATGCTGACAGGCGACAAATTTAGTCCAGCCATTTTTCTCTGCAATTCCGTTCGCTTTCATGATCTGCCAGGCTGCGTGGTTACTTACACCCAGATAACGCACCTTTCCCGAGCGAACAACATCTTCAAGACCCCGCATCGTCTCCTCCATTGAAGTATGGGTGTCCACACCATGAATGTAAAAAAGATCAATGTGATCCGTACCAAGCCTTTGCAGACTTTCATTCACGGAGTCCATCACATGCAATCTCGATAAACCAATCCGATTCGCCCCGGCGGACATCTTTCCCCTGGCTTTTGTAGCAATGACCACTTCATTTCTCTGGATACCCAAATCCTTAACAGCCTGTCCAAGTATCTCCTCTGATTTCCCATAAGAGTAGACATTCGCCGTGTCAAAGAAATTGATCCCGCTTTCCCAGGCGGTTTTAACCAATGCAGTCCCCTCTTCCTGCTGTAACTTTCCGATGGCCTCCCAGTAACCATCTCCACCGAATGTCATTGTTCCAAAGCAAAGTTCGGAAACCAGTACGCCGGTATCACCCAAAAATTTGTATTTCATTTTTAGCTTTTAGTTATAAGCTATTGGCTGTTAGCAGATTTGGCTACGCTTTTAGCAATGATATAAATTAATTTCTAAGTTAATCAAACAGATCTTCTGAGCGTTCCAGCATCAAAATTGAGGCTTGCTGAACGATGACATACTTTTGTCCGTCATACTCAAGATCGATCGCATTGCGTTGTAAATAAATGGCAATATCACCCTCTTTTGCTTGCAGGGGCATATATTTAACTTTTTCCTCTGATTCTTTCCATGGCTCATCTTCTGTCGCAACAGGAATAGGATAACCCGGCCCAACCTTCATTACGTAGCCACTTTGAACCTGATCCTTTTCGGTAACCGTTGGAGGTAAATACAAGCCACTGTTGGTGCGGTCATTCGGATTTTTGGGACGGATTAAAACACGGTCCCCAACTACGATGAGGCTTTTTAGCCGGTTGTCAGGTGTAACTTCGTACATAATATTTATATTCTGGTGCCTCACTTGGCAGTTTTCTAATTCAACTGATACCATCGAAAATAGAGTGCCAGATTGAAAATAGGCCAATATGTCATGGTAACAATTCCAATACAATTTTCTAATGGGTTAAAATATCAACCATCAGTCATTTTGAGATAGATAGTGAGTATAAAACATAGTTCTCCTCAGATGCAATCGCATTTGAAAACATCTTAATGCAGGTCACTTTATAAAAGATATTTCCTAGATTAACTAATTTACTTTCCCCTTCCCTGACCATACTTTTATTTGTTGCATAATTGCCTGTGTAATTTAAAACCAGAACATTGCTTTCGAGCACATTAACTGTGGAAATGTACCTGATAAAAATTTCTCTTTCATCCAAATTCCTAATTTTTTCATTCCAGTATTTTTCTCTCCAAATGACGTGGTTTGAATATCTTCCATCATTCAAAAAATAAATATCCGTACCCAGATACCCTGCCACAGAAGTTGAAAGATTATTGTAAGCGCCAGCTATCTGCACATCATCAGGCAACTTTTGCCGGATAAAAGCCGCAACATTTTTCGCATTTGAAAATGGATGATTCCAATCCTGGAAAGCCGCAAATAATCCGATGACAGCCTGTACTAAAAAAATAGATCGAAAAATAAGTTTGGAAATCTGAGGTTGAAACTTGTCGTAATGATTTACCCAGTATGCAAAAATTAAGACTACGGAAAAATGTCCGTAATGTCGCATTCCACCAAAAGGTTTTAAATATAAAAACGACAAAATTAAAACGAAGGAAGTTAAAACAAATACAAATGATATCGTGTTTTTTCTCCAAATCCATAAAAATCCAAACCAGATTGCGATACCTATAATGGCATTAATGATGTCACTTTTAATAATCCTGGTTTCCCAAAATGAAGTAATAAATAACGGTATCGGTACAAGGCCGGTATTCATCTTGGCCAAAACACCAATGAATAAACCCGGCCAGAAATGCAGATTCCAGATCGCAGCGTAAGAGCTGTCTGCCTTGGGCATAGTCGTAATTAAAAATAAAATTCCGCCTGTTATAACCAGAATTGAAGCCGCTGTAAATCGATAAGAAAATCTTACTTTGTCAAGATATAATTTAATTAATAAATTGATTACCAGTGCAATAGCGATCAAAGAAATAAAAGCGTTGCATTGAAAAAGAAGAAAAATAAGAATGCTTATGATCAGGATATTCTTTTTATAATTTTTCCAGAAATTGGCACTACAAAGCAATAGAAATATCCCAATGTTATAATTCCTGCTGATCAATCCATACTCAAAAAATAAAAAATAGCTAAAAAGAATAGCAACTTTTTCCAGCTTACTCAGCGGGCTCTTAAATATTACCAGATAAGCCGTAAGCACGGAAAGACAAAAATTGATGATCTGGATTGAATAGGGAGAGTTGGTAAATTTAGAAAAAGGCCACAAAATCAAAAACCATAAAACCGGATGACCTTCATAGCGTATATTAAAAACCAAATCCGAAATGCTTTCGCTTTTCAGGACAATATTCCACGCCTGGAGTTCATCTCTCCACATTTCATGATGATATAATCCCAGTGCAATGAGAATAGTGTAAATAATAAAAATCAGTGCAGATTTCATAATCCGGTTTAGAAATAAATCAACCAATAATATATTGTTTTATATTATGCGATTGAATTAATCCTATTCAAACATAAATTATGCCAGGGCTGACTTAAAACTGAAAATAGATAAATTGATTTTCTGTAACAACGCCAAGAAAATAGGTCAGAGATGCAATCAGGCAGAAATAAATATAAAATACTGCTGTATTTTTTGTCGGTATTTTTTCAAAATAATGCTCTTTAATCA
>Ga0247803_1000513_pt1 | contig 20874 bp, 18 predicted proteins | sample UWRJL014104B1_FD_180928 | JGI IMG/M metagenome (GOLD analysis project Ga0247803, IMG submission 180928) | Plant litter microbial communities from Arlington Agricultural Research Station in Wisconsin, United States - UWRJ-L014-104B-1 | ecosystem: Environmental > Terrestrial > Plant litter >...
ATCGCCCTGTCCATCGCCATCGTCGCCATCGTGCTCCTGCAGCGCACCCTGCACCTGCCGCCGCGGGTGAAGCGCGTGGTGAAGATCGACTACCTCGGCGCCGCCCTCATCGCCGGCGGTGTCTCGCTGCTGATGATCTGGGTCACCCTGGCCGGCAACGACTTCGAGTGGGCATCCGTCACCTCGTTCGTCATGGTCGCCGCCGCGGCACTGCTGCTCATCGCCGCCGTGATCGTCGAGTTCAAGGTCGCCGAGCCGATCATCCCGCTCACCCTGTTCAAGAACCGCACCTTCACCCTGGCCACCGTCGCCAGCATCTCGGTCGGCGTGTCCATGTTCGGTACCTCGGTGTTCCTCAGCCAGTACATGCAGCTGGCCCGCGGCGCCACGCCCACCCAGTCCGGCCTGCTGACCATTCCGATGATGGGCGGCCTGCTCATCTCGTCCACCCTGTTCGGCACCCTGATCAGCCGGACCGGCAAGTGGAAGTCGATCATGGTTTCCGGCTCGGTCCTCGTGGTCGCCGGTCTCCTGCTGCTGGGCACCCTGCAATACGACACCAACCTGATCCTGGTCGGCATCTTCATGTTCGTCCTCGGCGCTGGCCTGGGCATGGTCATGCAGAACCTGGTCCTGGTGGTGCAGAACTCCATCGAGGTGAAGAACCTCGGTGTGGCCACCAGCGCCGTCACGTTCTTCCGCAGCCTCGGCGGCACCGTGGGCGTCTCGGTGCTCGGCTCGGTGCTCGGCACCGTCGTCGCCCAGCACATCAAGGACGGCATCACCACGCTCGCCCCGGCCGACCAGGCCGTCGCCGCGCAGACCCTTGGCTCTGGCGTCATCCCTCACGTCAGCGACCTGCCGGCCGCCATCCGCGTGGTCGTCGAGTCGGCGTACGGCTCCGGCGTCGGCACCGTCTTCCTGCTCGGCGTGCCGCTGGCCGTCATCACCCTGGTGATGGTGGCGCTGATGCCGAACGCGTCGCTGGGCACCCAGACCGCCGTCGCCCTCACCAAGGCCGAGGCGGCCAAGAACGCGCAGAAGTCCCCCGAGAACCTCGAGGACGAAGACCTGCGCGAACTCGAGGACGCCGAAGACATCCTGATCGAGGTGGGCGCGGCCTCCGCCGGACTTGCCCCGGTGGGCCTGGCCCATCCGACGGGCTCGATTCGCGTGCAGCCGGATGCCCACAGCTCAGCGGGAAACCCGGGCACGGGTCGCTAGTGTGATGGTCATGACCGAGAACGGTGAGCTCCCCCGGATCACCGAGCCCGGCGACCCGGCCGAGGCCGCCGAGGCCCTGGCCGAAGTCGAAGAGCAGATGATGCAGCTCGCGGCCTACGTGCGCGGCGCGATGCGCGACTCGGCGATGCGCATCGATCCGGCGCTCCAGCCGTTCGGCCTCAAGATCCTGCGGATGCTGCGCCGCTGCGGGCCCACGCACGCCAGCGCGCTGGCCGAGTCGCTCGAGGTGGACCGCAGTGTGATCAGCCGTCAGGCCCGGCTGCTCGAGGAGCTCGGGCTGCTCGAACTCGCCGCGGACCCGGCGGACGGGCGGGCCAGGTTTCTCGCGGCGACCCCGCTGGCCATCGAGAAGATGGCGGCCGTGCCCGGCGGCGACAAGAGCCTCCTGCACGGCCGGCTGGCCGCCTGGCCCGAAGCCGACCTGCACCAGTTCGCCCTGCTGTTGCAGCGGCTGAACTCGCCGGACGGCGCCGAGTAACCCGCTCGGGCCGGCGCCGATCAGGCCAGGGGTAGCACCACGGTGAAGCTGGTGCGCCCCGGCCGGCTGTCCACGGTGACCTCGCCGTGGTGCGCCAGCACAACGGCCTGCACGATCGCCAGGCCCAGGCCGGTGCTGCCACCGGTGCCGCGGAACCTGGAGCTGTCGCCGCGGGCGAACCTCTCGAACAGGGTCGCCCGCAGGTTCTCCGGGATGCCGGGGCCGTCATCGGTCACCGTCACCACGGCGTTCTCACCCTCGACACTCAGCGCGACCTCCACCCGGGTGCCTGCGTCGGTGTGCACGCGGGCATTGGCGAGCAGGTTCGCGAAGACCTGGTGCAGGCGCGGCCCGTCACCGGCGGCGAGCACGGGTTCCTCGGGCAGGTCCAGGTCCCAGGTGTGGTCCCGGCCGGCCGCATGGGCGTCGCTGACCACATCGACGAGCAGCCTGGTGAGGTCGACGGGTTCGCGTTCCAGCTCGCGGCCCTCGTCCAGGCGGGCCAGCAGCAGCAGGTCCTCGACCAGACCGGTCATCCGCACCGACTCCGACTCGATGCGACCGAGCGCGTGGATGGCGTCCGGCGGCAGTTCCTGGCCGCTGCGCCGGGTGAGTTCGGAGTAGCCGCGGATCGACGCGAGGGGGGTGCGCAGCTCGTGGCTGGCATCCGCCACGAACTGGCGCACCTTGTTCTCACTGGCCTGCCGGGTCTCCAGGGCGATGTCGACGTGGTCGAGCATACGGTTGAGCGCGGAGCCCACCCGGCCGACCTCGGTACGGGGGTCGGTGTCTGCGGCCGGAACACGATCGACGAGCAGAACTTCGCCACGGTCCAGCGGCAGTTCGGAGACCCGGGTGGCGGTGGCGGTGACCCGCTGCAGCGGCCGCAGGGCCAGGCGCACGATCGCGGTGGCGAGAAATGCCACCAGCACGATGCCGGCCAGCGACACGACGGCGATGATCAGCGCGAGCTGGGTGGCCGTCCCGGTCACGGTGGCGACCGGCAGACCGACCAGGTATAGGGCGCCGGAGCGCGCCGTCTCGGCCAGAACTCGGTACTCGCCGACGTCGCCGCCGAGATTCACGCTGAACGGAACGGACGTGCCGCCCTGCTGCACGGCGGCATCAAGTTCGGTGACCAGTTGGGTGACCTGGTCGTTGCTCAGCGCCACGACGGCACCGGTGTCATCGGTGTAACCGGCCGTCACGGTGCTGCCGTCGTAGACCAGCGCCAGAGTGCCCGGGGGTTGGGAGGGTCCGTTCAGCACATCACTGGCCGTTGGCGTGGTGAGCGTGAAGTCGCCGTTCGGCCGGCGGTCGAAGAAGACGCTCGATCGTTCGGCGGCGCCCTTGACCTGCTGGTCGAGACCGTCCATCAGGCTGGCGCTGAGGATGGCCACGCTCACGACGCCGATGACCAGGCTGACCAGGGCGAGTAGGCCCACCACCGCCACAACCAGGCGGCGGCGGAGCGTCCAGGGCGCGCGACCGGTGCGGGTCGGGATGATCGGGGCGTCGACCGCGGCGGACCTGGGGGCCATCAGGCGATCTTCAGCATGTAACCGGCGCCGCGCACGGTGTGGATCATCGGTTCGCGCCCGGCATCCACCTTCTTGCGCAGATAGGAGATGTAGATCTCCACGACCGAGGACTTGCCGCCGAAGTCGTAGCTCCAGACCCGGTCCAGGATCTGGGCCTTGCTGAGCACCCGGCGCGGGTTGCGCATCAGGAAGCGCAGCAGCTCGAACTCGGTGGCGGTCAGTTCAATCTGGTCGCCGGCGCGGAACACCTCGTAGCTGTCCTCGTCGAGGGTGAGGTCGCCCACGGTAATTCGGGGGTCGCTGGAGTCGGAGACGGCCATCGTGGAGCGGCGGATGAGCCCGCGCAGCCTTGCGACGACCTCTTCCAGGCTGAACGGCTTGGTGACGTAGTCGTCGCCACCGGCGGTGAGGCCGGCGATGCGGTCGTCGAGGGAGTCCTTGGCGGTGAGGAAGAGCACCGGCGTCTCGTAGCCATCCGCCCGCACCCGCTGGAGCACCTGCAGGCCGTCGATGTCGGGCAGCATGATGTCGAGCACGATGGCGTCCGGCCGGAACTCGCGCGCCAGGGTGAGGGCCGCCCGGCCCTCGCCGGCCGTGCGGACCTCCCAGCCCTCATAGCGGAGGGCCATCGAGAGCAGGTCGGTGAGGGTGGGTTCGTCGTCGACGACGAGGACCCGGATCGGGGAGCCGTCGGCCTTGCGAAGGCGGGGTCCGTGGGCCGACTGCTCGTTGGTTCGTGTGCTCATGAATCGAAGTATCCATGCCTTTCCTATGAACGGGCTATGCGTCGCCCACGACCGCCCTGAGAAAACGCGCCCGCTCGCATCCTGGGCAGATTCATAGGCACGCCATAGTGCGGCCATAACCGTGTTCCTTAGCTTCGAAGACGAAAGGCGGGAACCTCCCTGCCACCGGAGTGGAGAATCGATGTTTGTCACCTATCTGCGACGAGAGCTGGCGGGTCGCCGTAAGCAGACCGCCATCGTCGCCATCGGCATGGCGCTCGCCATCGCCCTGGTCATTATCGTCAACGCCGTGTCGAGCGGGGTGCAGCTGGCCCAGTCCTCCGTGCTCGCTTCGGTCTACGGCGTCGGCACCGACATCACGGTCAGCCAGACCCCGACCGCACCCACCGAGGGCGAGGCGGGCGCCGGCGGGCCGCAGAACTTCGATTTCGGCGCGGATGACGGCGCCACCACCGACGGCACCACCACCGTCAGCCAGTCCAGGCTCTCCGTCGACCGCGGCACCACCGCCTTCGACGCCACGGCGCTGGACACCGTCAGCGGCATCGACAATGTCTCCGCCGCCGCCGCAACCCTGTCGCTGAGCAACACCACCTTCGACGGCGCCCTGCCGGAGCGATCCACCACCGACACCGGCGGCGCGCCCACCGGCGACGACGCCGCAGCCGGCGGAACCCCGCCCAGCGGCGGCCCGGACGGCGCCGGCGGCAGCTCGTTCAGTGTCGACTCCTTCACCGTCTTGGGCCTCGACCCGGCCGATGAGGCCGTCGGGCCGCTCTCGGCCGTGAGCCTGACCGACGGTCGCAGCCTGGAAAGCACCGACGTCGGCAGCAACGTGGCGGTTCTCGACGCCAGCTACGCCACCACCGCCGAACTCGTCGTGGGCGACACCGTCGCCATCGCGGGCACCGACTTCACCGTCGTCGGCCTGGTCACCGCCTCCTCGGCGGATGCCGCCACCGCGTCCAACGTCTACATCCCGCTCGACGTGGCCCAGACCCTTTCCGGCCTCACCGATCAGGTCACCGACATCTACGTGCAGGCCGCCTCATCCACCGACATCGAGCAGATCCAGGCCGACGTTGAGACCGCCCTGCCGGATGCCACCGTGCAGACCCAGTCCGACCTCGCGTCGAGCGTGTCCGGTTCGCTCTCCAGCGCCTCCGACCTGGTCAAGAACCTCGGCCTCTGGTTGTCGCTGATCGTGCTGGCCGCCGCGTTCCTGATCGCCATCCTGTTCACGATCTCCGGCGTCACCCGCCGCACCCGCGAATTCGGCACCCTCAAGGCGATCGGCTGGTCGAACGGCAAGATCGTGCGGCAGGTGGCCGGCGAATCCCTCGTGCAGGGCCTGATCGGCGGGATCGTCGGCATCGCGGTCGGCCTGGTCGGGATCCTGGTGATCAACCTCGTTGCCCCCACCCTCACGGCGGGCGCGGCCACCACCGATACGGCAGCGGCCATGGGCGGCCCCGGCGGTGGAGGCGGCGGGTTCGGTCAGGCGGCGGTGGAAGCCACCACCTCCGACATCGTGCTGCAGGTTCCCGTGACCCTGTCGGTCATCCTGATCGCCGTCGGCCTCGCCGTGCTCGGCGGACTGCTCGCCGGCGCGATCGGCGGCTGGCGTGCGTCGCGCCTGAGCCCCTCCGAAGCGCTGCGCAGCATCGCGTGACCCCCTCCGTCGAATTCCTCCCAGAAGTGAGCTCCCATGTATGAACTGACCGATGTCACCAAGAAATACGACCAGGGCAAGCGCTCGGTCACGGCCCTGAACAAGGTCACCCTGTCCATCCCGGACGGCCAGATGGTCGCCATCCAGGGGCCGACCGGCGGCGGCAAGTCCACCCTGCTGCAGATGCTCGGCGCCCTCGACCGGCCCACCGACGGCACCATCGAGCTGGGCACGTCCAATCTGTCCAAGCTCGGCCAGGGGCCGTTGGGCGAGATCCGGGCGCGTGAGATCGGCTTCGTGTTCCAGGGCTTCAACCTGATCCCCACCCTCACCGCGCAGGAGAACGTGGAGACGGCGCTTGCCCCGCTGGGAGTTCCCTCGGCCGAACGCACCGCCAGGGCAGCGGCGGCGCTGGAGTCCGTCGGGCTCGGCGAGCGCGGCAGCCACCTGCCGGCCGAACTCTCCGGCGGTCAACAGCAGCGGGTGGCCATCGCCCGCGCGCTGGTCAAGGAACCGGCCGTGCTGCTGGCCGACGAACCGACCGGCAACCTCGACGAGCAGACCCGGGACGAGATCATGGACCTGCTCGAAGGCCTCTGGCGGGCGAAGGGTCTCACCCTGATCCTGGTCACGCACGACTCGGCCGTGGCCAAGCGTGCCCAGCGTCGCCTGGTGATCAAGAACGGGGTCCTGCGCGAAGTCGCCTGATCCCTAAAAAGAGGAACACCGTTTAGAGGAACACCCCGGACGAGCACTCGTCCGGGGTGTTCCCGTGTGGTTGCGGAGGCCCGATCGTTCGGTCATCGGCCCGCCATGACGGCGGCCGCATCGCGGTGCGGCAGAATAGGCAGGTGCCCCACAACTTGCTCGCCCTGTTCGACCTGGGCGAGGAGTCTGCCGAATTGCTCGTGCCGCAGTCCCCGCCCCCGCCGCCGCCCGCGCACTCCCACTTGTTGCGCATCGTGGCCGATTCCACCGACCGGGTCGCCTGGTTGCGGGCTCGCAGCCAGGGCATCACCGCCACGGATGTCGCCAAGCTCGCCACCGAGAAATCAGTGCACACCGCGGCCAGGGAGAAGATCAACGGCAGTGGTTTCAGCGGCAACCCGTACACCGATCACGGCCGCGCCAGGGAGCCGGAGATCGCCGCGTGGGTACTGGCGAACTACGGCATCGAACCGAGCACCAACCTGTTCCACGCGGCAGAGCAGCGGCGCCACCTTGCCACCCCCGACGGGCTGGGCCTGGCGGGCAACGGGGTGTTCGAACTCGCCGAGATCAAGACCACCAGCAAGCCGTGGCGCAGCATCCCCCGCTCGTACCTGCGTCAGATCTGGTGGCAGCAGTATGTGCTCGGCGCCGACCGTACTCTGCTGGTGTGGGAGGAGCACGACAATTTTGTGCCGCGCTCCGCGGTTCCCGAGTGCCGGTGGATCGACCGTGACGACGACCAGATCAGCATCCTGGTGGGGTTCGCCGACCAGCTGATCGACCTGCTCAACCATCAGCGCGAGCGTGAGCGCGCCGACGGGCCGCCGCCCTACGACTACGGCCGCTGAGCCGCACGACCATCATCTGATTTCATTCGACCGAAATAAGTCGAATGGTGTGATTTGATGGTCCCATGATCGACATAAGTCGTGGGGACGCGCTGGGCTCCACCGGCACGAGTGACCTTTTTCAGATCCTTCGCGACGGACGCTCCCGCACCCGCACCGAACTGGCCGCCCTCACCGGGCTGGCGCGCTCCACGATCGCCCTGCGGATCGACTCCCTGGTCAAGCTCGGGCTCGTCGGCCCCACCGCAGATGCGCCGTCCACCGGCGGCCGGCCGTCCTCCCAGGTGGCACTGGCCACCGGGATGAAGATGGTGCTCGGCGTGGACATCGGCGCCTCGCACGTGCGGATCGCGGTCAGCGACCTGACCGGCCGGCCGCTGCACGAAACCAGCACCGACATCGCCGTCGCCGACGGCCCCGACGCCGTTCTCGGCTGGGTGATCGAGGCCGGCGATGCGCTGCTGCGCGATTCCGGCCGGCCCGTCTCCGACCTGCTCGCCATCGGTGTGGGCCTGCCCGGCCCGGTCGAATACAGCAGCGGCCGCCCGATCAACCCACCGATCATGCCCGGCTGGGACCGCTTCGACGTGCGCGGCACCCTGGAAGCGCACTTCCACGTGCCGGTTCTGGTCGACAACGACGTGAACATCATGGCGCTCGGCGAGCGCGAGACGGCCTGGCCGGACGTGGACCATCTCATCTTCGTCAAAGTAGCCACCGGCATCGGCTCCGGCGTGATCTCCGGCGGAATCCTGCAGCGCGGCGCGCAGGGCATCGCCGGCGACATCGGGCACGTGCAGGTGCCGCGCGGGGCCGACGTGCCCTGCCACTGCGGCAACCGCGGCTGCCTGGAGGCGCTGGCGTCCGGTCCGGCGCTGGCCGTGCAACTGCGCGGCCGCGGGTTGGACATCAGCACCAACCAGGATGTGGTCGACCTGGTCAAGAGGGGCAACCTCGAGGCCATCCAGGCCGTGCGCCAAGCCGGCCGGGACCTCGGTGAGGTGCTCACCGCCTGCGTCAGCCTGATCAACCCGTCGGTCATCGTGATCGGCGGCTCGATGGCGCAGGCCGGCGAACACCTCATCGCCGGCGTGCGCGAGGTGGTGTACACCCGGTCGATGCCGCTGGCCACCCAGCACCTGCAGATCACCCAGTCCGGCGCCGGGCCGGATGCGGCCGTGATCGGGGCCAGCATGCTGGCCATCCATCACGCCCTGTCCCCCGCCAGGGTGGACGCCATGGTTCTCGACCTGATGGAGACCGCCGCTCGGGCGTTGTAGAGCGCCGTCAGCGGCTGCTGAATGCCGCGTCGAACGACGCGGTCGGCGCCTCGAACGCCAGCGAACGCACGAACGCCAGGGCCTCGGGCGCACCCAGCAGACGGTCCATGCCGGCGTCTTCCCACTCCACCGACAGCGGCCCGTCATAGCCGATGGTGTTGAGCATCCTGAAGCTGTCCTCCCAGGGCACATCGCCGTGCCCGGTGGAGATGAAGTCCCAGCCCCGGCGCGGGTCGGCCCAGGCCAGGTGTGAACCCAGCCGGCCGTTGCGCCCGTTCACCATGCGCTTCTTGGTGTCCTTGCAGTCCACGTGATAGATGCGGTCCCTGAAGTCCCAGAGGAAGCCGACCGGGTCCAAGTCCTGCCAGACGAAGTGACTCGGGTCCCAGTTGAGCCCGAACGCCTCGCGGTGGCCGATCGCCTCGAGGGTGCGCACCGTGGTCCAGTAGTCGTAGGCGATCTCGCTGGGGTGCACTTCGTGCGCGAATCGCACCCCCACCTCGTCGAAGACGTCGAGGATCGGGTTCCACCGGTCGGCGAAGTCCTGATAGCCGGCGTCGATGGCCTCCTGCGACACCGGCGGGAACATGGCGACGTATTTCCAGATCGACGAGCCGGTGAAGCCGATCACGGTCTTCACCCCGAGCTTCGCGGCCAGGCGGGCGGTGTGCTTCATCTCTTCGGCCGCCCGCTGCCGCACACCCTCGGGGTCGCCATCGCCCCACACCACATCCGGCAGGATGTCCCGGTGTCGTTGGTCGATCGGGTCATCGCACACCGCCTGGCCCTTGAGGTGGTTCGAGATCGCGTAGACCTTGAGGTTGTACTTCGCCAGGATCGCCAGCCGGTCGGCCACGTACGCGTCGTCGTCCCACCGCCAGGGGTCCAGGTGGTCGCCCCAGCAGGCGATTTCGAGGCCGTCATAGCCCCACCCCGACGCGAGCCGGGCCACCTCTTCGAAGGGAAGGTCGGCCCACTGGCCGGTGAACAGGGTGACGGGACGGGGCATCGTATTCTCCTGTGACTAGGTGGAACCGTGCTGGATAGAACCGTACTGAAAAGGGACCGTACTGGATACGGGGCTGGTCAGGCGTTCGCGAGGGTCGGCGTCCAGGCGCTGCCGGTCGCGGCGCTGCGTTCGACCGCGGCGAGCACCTGTTGAACGTGCAGACCATCCGCGAACGACGGTGTCGGCTGGGCGCCGGCCATGATCGCCTCCACGAAGTCCCTGGCCTGGTGGGTGAATCCGTGCTCGTAGCCGAGCAGGTGGCCTGCCGGCCACCAGGCCGAGAGATACGGATGCTCCGGTTCGGTGACCAGCACCCGGGTGAAGCCCTGCCGGTCGGTCGGCGCCGTCCGGTCGTAGTAGCCGAGGGCATTCAGGTCCTCCAGGTCGAACGACACCGCGCCCAGGGAGCCGGCGACCTCGATCCGGAGCGCGTTCTTGCGCCCGGTCGACATCCGGCTGGCCTCGAACGATCCGAGCGCGCCGCCGTCGAAGCGCCCGGTGAACAGGGCGACGTCGTCCACCGTCACCGCGCCGCGTTCGGCCGACGCGGTGCCGGCGAGCCCGGCCGAGCTGGCGAGCAAGGGACGTTCGGTGACGAACGTCTCCATCACCCCGCTGACCGAGGTGAGTCGCTGGCCGGTGATGAACTCAGCCAGGTCGATGGCGTGCGCGCCGATGTCACCGAGGGCTCCGGAGCCGGCCAGGTCTTTCTGCAACCGCCACGCCAGCGGCACCGCGGGGTCGACCAGCCAGTCCTGCAGGTAGGAGGCGCGCACCTGGCGAATCTCGCCGATGGTCCCCGCCGCCACCAGATCGCGGGCGAAGGTGGCCGCTGGCACCCGTCGGTAGGTGAAGCCCACCATGGCGAAGACACCGTTCGTGGCCGCGCGGGCCGCCGCTGCGGCCATCTGGGCGGCCTCGTCCTCGGTGTTGGCCAGGGGTTTTTCGCAGAGCACGTGCTTGCCGGCGTTCAGGGCCGCTATCGCGATCTCAACGTGGCTGTGGCCGGGGGTGACGATGTCGACGACGTCGATGTCGTCCCGGGTGATGGCCGAGCGCCAGTCGGTGCTGGTCTCCGACCACCCCCATTTGGCGGCGGCCTCGGCGACGGAGTCGGGTCTCCGTCCCACGAGCAGGGCCATCTCGGGCTGGGCGGGCAGGTCGAAGAACCGCGGCGCGACCCGCCAGCCCTGGGAGTGTGCCGCCCCCATGAAACCGTGGCCGACCATGGCGATACGAAGGCTGGGCGTGTCCACTGGTCCTCTTTTCGGCAGGTGCTGCTGGGTGTCGTGCGAAGGGCAGGAGCGGGCCGGGTGCCCGCGGACGCTGCCGCGGGCATCCGGACCGGATTAGGACTCGAAGGCGCTCGGCAGGTACTTGTCGACGTTGTCGCTCGTGACCACCGGGGCGTCCAGCACGATGCGGCTGGGGACCTCCACCTCGACCAGGTCGCTCATCGCCTTGTCCTGCACCAGCAGCCGGGCCAGCCGGATGCCGTCAGCGGCCTGGGTGGACGGGTAGATGACGGTGGCCTGCAGCACGCTGTCGCCGGACTGGATCTCCCGCATCGCGTTGGCCGAACCGGCACCACCGACCATGATGAACTCATCCCGGCCGGCCGCGTCGATGGCCGCGAGTACGCCGACACCCTGGTCGTCGTCGTGGTTCCAGAGGGCGTCGATCTTCGGAGCCGCAGACAGCAGCTGGGATGCCGCCGCCTCGCCGCCCTGCACGGTGAAGTCCGCCGCCACCCGGTTCTCCACCGAGAGGCCGCAGTCGTCCAGTGCGTCAGCGAAGCCCTGGCTGCGGTCCTGGGTCAGGGGCAGCGAGTCGATCCCGGCGATCTCCGCGACGACGGCGTCGGGGTTGTCGCCGACCTCCTCGCAGATGTAGGTGCCCGCGCTCACCCCCATGCCGTAGTTGTCGCCGAGAATCGTGGTGCGGGCGGCGAAGGTGCTCGAGAACTCCCGGTCGACGTTGACCACCGGGATCCCCGCCTCCATCGCCTGGATGGCGACCTCGGTCAGGGCGGCGCCGTCGGTGGGGAGCAGGACGATGGCGTCGACGCCGTCGTTGATGAAGCCCTCCACCTGGCTGATCTGCAGGTTCGCGTCGTTGGTGCCTTCGGCGACGCGCAGGTCGATGTCCGGGTACTTCTCGGCCTCGGCGATCGCGGCGGAGTTGATGGCGCCGAGCCAGCCGTGGTCGGCGGCCGGTCCGGAGAAGCCGATGACGACGGTATCGCCGGTGTCGGCGTTGCCTTCCACCGAGGCGCCGGTGGGTTCGCTCTCGGTTTCGGTGGTGGTGCCGGGCGTGCAGGCCGCCAGTAGTGCGACCATGGCGAGCGAGGTGCCGGCGGCCAGGAGCGTCCTGTGGCGCCTGGTGCGTAGTGCATGCATGTGGTCCTCCTTATTGGTGAATCGCAGTATTCGCCAACGAAGAAGTGCGCAGCAAACCGGGCGAAGGGTGCATCCCGGTGGCCTGTCAACGCTGACGGAGCACACACTAGCAGAAGTATTCCAAATATCGCCGACTTAATCTCGTGCATCGACATATGTGTGTTATGTTGCCTGCATGATCGATGACGACCATTCGGAACCCCTGCTCAGGGTGCACGAAATCACGAAGGCGTTCGCCGGCGTGCAGGCACTCAAGGGGGTCGACCTGGAGGTTCGTGCGGCCGAAGTGCACTGTCTGCTCGGGCAGAACGGCGCCGGCAAGTCCACCCTGATCAAAGTACTCTCGGGCGTGTACCAACCCGACGGCGGTGTCATCCGCTGGCAGGGCGACGAGGTGTCCATCATTCATCCGGTCTTCGCGCTCGGCATCGGCATCGCCACGATGTACCAGGAACTCGACGTCGTCGACGGCCTCACCATCGCCGAGAACATCTTCCTCGGCCACGAGCGCGCCTCCGGCGGCCTGACCAGGGTGAAGGAAACCAACCGGGCCGCCCGAACCCTGCTGGAGCGGCTCGGCCACGGCAACCTGTCCCCCAGCACCGAGGTGGGCCGGCTGTCCGCGGCCAACAAACAGATCGTGAGCATGGCGCGGGCGTTGTCCCACAACGCCAAGCTGATCATCATGGATGAGCCCAGCGCGGTGCTGGACTCGGAGGAGGTGCGCAACCTGTTCCGGGTCATCCGTGAGCTCACCGCGCAGGGCGTCGCCGTTGTGTACATCTCGCACCGTCTCGAAGAGATCCGGCAGATCGGCGACCGGATCACCGTGATCAAGGACGGCAGCAGCATGGCCGTCGGCCTGAGCGTCAAGGAAACCCCCACCGCCGACCTGATCACCCTGATGACCGGGCGGGCCGTGGCGAACGTCTTCCCCGACCGGGTGCCGGTGCCCGCCGAGGCTCCGGTGCTGATCGAGGTGACCGGCCTGGGCCTCCGCGGCCACTTCTCCGACGTGAACCTCAGCGTGCGGGCAGGCGAGATCGTCGGCCTCGCCGGGCTGGTCGGCTCCGGTCGGTCCGAGATCCTGGAGACCATCTACGGGGCCCGCAAGGCCTCGGCCGGGCAGGTGACCGTGACGGGCGTGCGGCTCTCGGCGGGTTCGGTGAACGCCGCCGTCCGGGCCGGCATCGGGTTGGCGCCGGAGGAGCGCAAGAGTCAGGGCCTCATCCTCGACGAACAGGTCTACCGCAACGTCACCCTGTCGACCTTCGCCAGGTTCGCCCGCGGCGGCTTCCTCGACGAGCGCCGCGAACGGCAGGTGTCCCTCGAGCAGATGCAGGCACTCGAACTGCGGCCGGCCGACCCGGACCGGGCCACCCGCACCCTCTCCGGCGGGAACCAGCAGAAGGTGCTTCTCGCCCGCTGGCTGCTGCACGGCACCAAAGTGCTGCTGCTGGATGAACCGACCCGGGGTGTCGACGTGGGCGCCCGCGCCGAAATCTATGCCCTCATCCGCCGGTTGGCGGCCGCCGGCACCGCCATCATCCTGGTGTCGAGTGAGATCGAGGAAGTCATCGGACTGGCCGACCGGGTACTCGTCATCGGCGACGGCGAGGTGCTGGCCACGACCGACGCACACGCCATCGACGAGCGCGGTGTGCTCGATCTGGTCATGAAAGGAGCAGCAGCGTGAGTGAAAACGAAGGCACCATCGCCGCACAGGCCGTCCCCGAACCCGGACGCGAGAACCGGCCAGGGGTGCTCAGGCGAATCATGAGCGGATCCGTCGGCCGCAACCTCGGACTGGTCATCGCCCTCGTGGTGCTGGTCATCGTTGGCACCGTCACGGCCGGCGACCGGTTCGCCAGCTACGACAACTTCCTCACCATCATCCGTTTCGCCTCGATCATCGGGGTGATCAGTATCGGCCTGACCTTCGTGATCATCGCGGGCGGCATCGACCTCTCCGTCGGGTCGGTGATGGGCCTGGCCACCGTGGTCGCCAGCCTCACGGCCGTGCAGGTCGCCGCGACCCAGAGCTCGTGGGTACTGATGATCCTGATCCCGATCGGGGTGGGAATCGCGGCCGGACTCATCAACGGGATCGTCATCGCGTACGGCAATGTCGTCGCCTTCATGGCCACCCTGGCCATGCTCGTCGGCGCCCGCGGGCTGGCTGAGCTCATCTCCGGCCGGCGCACCCAGATCGTGATCGAGACCGGGTTCCTGCAGTTCACCCGGTCCAGCATCATCGGTGTTCCCCTGCTGATCTGGATCTTCCTCATCGTCGCGATCGTGGCCTGGTTCCTGCTGAACCGCACGACCTTCGGCCGCCGCACGGTGGCCATCGGCGGCAACCGGGAGGCATCCAGGCTCTCCGGCATCCGGGTGAAACGGCACCTGGTCTACGTCTACGTGCTCAGCGGCCTGACCGCGGGGATCGCGGGAATCATGATGCTCGGCCGCACCACCGCCGGCACCTCCACCCACGGCCTCCTCTATGAGCTGGATGCCATCGCGGCCGTGGTGGTCGGCGGCACCCTGCTCATCGGCGGGCGGGGCACGATCGTGGGCACGGTCCTGGGCGTGCTGATCTTCAGCACCCTCACCAACGTGTTCACCCAGAACAACCTGGACACCTCGGTTCAGCAGATCACCAAGGGCCTGATCATCGTGGTGGCGGTGCTGTTGCAGCAACGCTTCGCGAGCCGGGGCCCATCCGGAACCTAGCCGGCCGGCGCGGCGTTGACCGCGGGCGCCCGGCACACAGGGAGCACGCCAGGATCGTGGCACAGAATAGACACATGCCCACTTCTTCGGATCTGCCCACGTCAATGCGCGCCCTGGTCATCGACCGTACGGGCGGCCCAGACGAATTGCACCTGGCCGAGCTGCCGCTGCCCGTCCCCGTGAGCGACGAACTCCTCGTGCGCGTGGTGGCCGCCGGCATCAACCCCATCGACGCGAAGACCAGGGCCGGCTCCGGCGCCGCTGCCGCGATCGGCGGCTACCCCACGGTGCTCGGCAATGACTTCAGCGGCATCGTCGTCCGCGCCCCCTACGACACCTTCCCACTGCAGCCCGGCGACGCCGTCTACGGCATGGCCCGGCCGCCGCGGATTGCCGGCAGCTACGCCGAGTACCTGGTGGTGTCGAGCATGTCCGTGGCCCGCAAGCCCGCCGCGGTGAGCCACATCGAGGCCGCCGGCATCCCGTTGGCCGCCATGACCGCCTGGGGCATGGTGACCCTCGCCGGCGCGGCACCCGGCCAGCGGATGCTCATCCACGCCGGCAGCGGCGGCGTCGGTCACTTCGCTGTGCAGTTCGCCAGGCACCTGGGCGCCCACGTCACCGCGACGGGCTCCACCGCTTCGGTCGAGTTCCTGCACCGCCTGGGCGCGCACGAGGTGATCGACTACAGCACCACCCGGTTCGAAGAGACCCTCTCGGGCCTCGACAGCGTCATCGACCTGATCGGCAATGTGCACGATTCCACCGGCACCCGCTCGCTCGCGGTCCTCCGGCCCGACGGCCTGCTCGTGAACGCCCCCACCGGCAGCTGGCCCACCATGCAGGCCGAGGCCGCCGCGGCCGGGGTGCGCGCCACCGGGTACAAGGTCGCCGCGGACGCCCGGGTGCTCGACGGCATCACGGCGCTGATCGACAACGGCAGCGTGAGGGTGAATATCGACGCGGTCTTCGACCTCGACGAGGGCGCCGCAGCGCACCGGGCCCTCGAGGGCGGGCACACCCGCGGCAAGATCGTGCTGCGGGTCTCCGACGCCGACGAGAGCGCGGCGTGAGCGGCGCCGGCGGTTCCGAGGCCCAGACGGTACCGGCCCCAGCGCATCCCGACGGGCCTTCGCTGGTCTGGTTGCGCGATGACCTGAGGCTGGGCGACAACCCCGCCCTCACCGCAGCGGTCGAACGCGGCCGGCCGATCACCCTGGTCTACCTGCTCGACGAGGTCTCCCCCGGCATCCGCCCGCTGGGTGGGGCCGCGCGCTGGTGGCTGCATCAGAGCCTGGTCTCCCTCGCCGCCGATACCGCGGCGCTCGGCGGCCGCCTGGTGCTGCGCCGGGGCGCGGCCGAGACCGTGATCGGCGACCTCGTGGAGGAGCTCGGCGCCGGCGCCGTGTTCTGGAACCGCCGGTACGGTGCCGCAGAGCGCGAAGTGGACACCCACATCAAGACGAGCCTCACCGAGGCCGGCGTCGTGGCGCACAGCTTCGCCGGCTCGCTCCTGTTCGAACCGTGGACCATCCGCACCGGCGGCGGCACGCCGTACACCGTGTTCACCCCGTTCTGGCGGGCCTGCACCGCCGGGCCACCGCCGCGGGCGCCCTACCCGGCACCGGCCGAGCTCACCGACGCCGCGACGGCCCTGGCCAGCGACGACCTCGCGTCGTGGGAATTGGAGCCCAGCCGCCCGGACTGGGCCGGGGGCCTCCGCGAGGCCTGGACGCCCGGCGAAACCGCCGCCCAGCAGCTGCTCGCGACCTTCCTCGATGAGTCCCTGCCGAAGTACGGCACCGAACGTGATCAGCCCGCGCAGCAGGCCACCTCCAGGCTCTCGCCGTACCTCCGCTGGGGCGAGATCAGCCCGCACCAGATCTGGCACGCCACCGACGTCGCCCGCCGTGGCCTCACCGGCGCGGCCGCCACCAGCGCCACCCGGTTCCTCACCGAGGTGGGCTGGCGGGAGTTCGCGTACCACGTGCTCTTCCACGCGCCCGATCTGGCCACGGCCAACCTGCGCCCCGGCTACGACGCGTTCCCCTGGCCGCCGCTGGATGAGGCCGCCCTCTCGGCCTGGCAGCAGGGCCGCACCGGTTTCCGCCTGGTGGATGCCGGTATGCGCGAGCTGTGGCGCACCGGCAGCATGCACAACCGGGTGCGCATGGTCACGGCATCGTTCCTGATCAAGAACCTGCTCATCGACTGGCGGGAGGGTGAGCGGTGGTTCTGGGACACCCTCGTCGACGCCGATCCGGCCAGCAACCCGTTCGGCTGGCAGTGGGTGGCCGGTTCGGGGGCGGATGCGGCGCCGTACTTCCGGGTGTTCAACCCCGAGTTGCAGGCGGACAAGTTCGACCCGCACAACGAGTACGTGCGTCAGAACGTGCCAGAGTGGGGCACCCCGTCGTACCCGGCGCCCCTGGTCGATCTCGGCGAGACCCGCCGGGCCGCCCTGGCCGCCTACGACCAGGTCAAGGCCGCCCGCGACGCGTCCTAGCCCGCGAACTGTGAGTTAAGCACCAGAATTTCGCGATTTTCGGTGCTTTGCTCACAGTTCGCGGATGCGTTTTCTCCGCGCGTCGACGAGCCCACGCACGATCGTGATGGCGGCATAGACCAACAGCAGGACGCCGCCTGCCGGCACCGCCCAGGCTCTGATGTCTCCGCTCACCGCGGTGTTCACGAACCCCACGTACGGCACGGAGTACCACAGCCTGCCCTGTACCTGCGCGGGGATGACGGGGGTGGCGTCGGCCACGCTGTTGTTGTCACCCTTCAGGACGAACGTGCGGCCGCCGTCGGCCGCCAAGCTGATGGCGATGACGCGGTGCGAGATGACACCGGGCACACCCGAGTGGATTTGGTAGGTCACCACATCACCGACGCGGATGTCGTCGATGGCCACCGGCCGCACGACGACCAGAGTTCCCGGCGGAAGTCTCGGCTCCATCGAACTCGTCAACACGGTCAACGGTATGGCTCCGGCCAGCCGGGGTATCGCCACGACGACCGCACCGAGGGCGAGGACGAGGAGCAAAAGAGCGAGGCTGACCGCGCGGCTGAGGTAGTGCCACAGACTCCGCTCCGCAGGAGCGTGCGCGCCCATCCTCAGCCCACCTTGCGCAGGGTGAACATCTGACTAGCTGTGCCGACGCAAGCGGCGACCCGCAGTTGAGTGTTATTGGAGGCCGTGAGGGGCCCGGTGGTGTCGAGGCACAAGTTGTTCCGGTCCCGCAGGTAGAACGTTCCGGAACCCGGGGCGACGGGCACAATCTCCCACTTCTGGGCGCTGATGTTGCTTGTGGTGCGCAGAATCGAATTGTGGTCTGCGGGGCTGTCCCAGAACAGGGTGCGTGTGTTCGTCGGCGTCACCTTGAGGTAGTCGCCGTCGACCACTAGCTGCCAGAACTGGCTGCCCCGGCGGTTGCAGTTGGAGCTGACCAGGGCGGATCCGGCCGTGTTGCCGGCGCCCTCACCGGTGACGCAGAGCAGGCTGCCCACGTTGCGGATCTCGTATGAGCTCGTGGTGGTCACCCAGCCCGAGGCATGGCTGATCGCGGTCGTGGCGGGTGACAGGTCGACCGGAGTCGCAGCGTGGGCCGAACGGATCGTGTAGCTGTAGTACTTCAACACGTCCAGCCCAGAGTCCGTGTAGCTGCGCTGCCCGACGGGAACCGTGGCGACGAGGGCGGAGTCTCGGTAGATCTGATACCCGGTCACGGCGGCGGTGTCGGACGGGGCATTCCACGCCAACGTGATGCTGCTGTCGGTTTCGCTCGTTTTGGTCGGCACACTCGGCGTCAGCGTATTGGCCACGGTTTGCGCCGCGGTCGCACTCACCGTGCTGGTCCAGGCCCCTTGGGTGGCGGTGACGGATGCAGTGGCGGTGGCGGTGGCGCCCACAAGAGCGAACCGCTGCGCCTGGGTCACCGAGCTGCGCACGCAGTAGACGGCAGTGGTCGCCGGAGCGAGAGTCCCGGTGAAAGCCCCCACGGTGACCCACGTCTTTCCGGTCGGCCCGGCAGCGACGGAGCTCGTGGTGCACCCGGCAGCTGAAGACACGGCCCAGACCCGCACATCCGCTGCGTTAGCCAGTGCCGTGGCCGCCTGCGCACCGAATCGGAGTGAGAACGGTGCCGGAACAGTGCCGGTATTGGTGATGGCGACCGGGGCGGTCACGGTGAGCGCGGCCGATGAAAATGTCGTAGCGAGGGCGGCGAAACCCGATTGGGTTACCGAGAGTGCGCCAGCGTTGACGGATGCGGAGACCGAGCGCTCCGGGGTGTTCCAGGTGGCCTGGGCCGCTCCACCTCCGGCAAGCGCAAGCACCAACGAGACGATCAGCGAAACGGCAACCTTCGGCGCGGTTGCGGGTCGGCCGTCCCGGAGCCGGGAATCGTGTTTCGCATGTCTGTGCATCGGGTCAGCCCTGTGTTCCGGAGATCCGCAGCGCGAAGTTGGCTGCGGACTGGCCTTGACTGGCGGTGGGGGCCGTCAGCGGCAGCGAGACCGACACGCAGAGCACCTGCGCCGCCCCGACAGGCACGGTGACTCCGATCGGAGCGGCCGTCGCGGAGGCAAATGAGCCCGTCCAGGTGGGCGTCACGGCTCCGCTGGTGCAGGCTGCGCCAGTCCCCGGCGCCCCCACGCCGACGATCAGCGCCTGGGAAAGCGCATTGGCAGCCGATCCCCCCGGCGCAGTGAGGCCGGACACCCCGAGTACCAGGGGCACGTCACCGGTATTGGTGGCGGTGACCGCCCCGTAGAGAGTGAGTCCGGGATACAGGGCCGTGGTCGTCAGAGGCAGAGTCGACAGGCTCAGATCGGCGGTTCCCGAGGTGATGACCGTGCTGGTGGTGGATGTCGACGCGCGTGCGGTGAGCAACGCATAGGTACCAGCGGTGCCCGAAACGCTGAAGAAGACTGCGGCACTGGCGATGGCAACCAATGGCACAGTCCTTCGGCGCGCGGATGAGCGGGCGTGGCGATGCCGCCCGGCCCCACGGCTGTCGCCGTCATTGCTTGCGCGTGCCCGCATCCCCATCACCTTCTTTCCTCGTTCTTGCCAGAGACGGATCTCCGGATTGCACACCCGGGTGATTAGACCTGGGTGAGGGTGACGGCCAGCGCGTCGAGGTTCACAGAGCCGAGCTTGGTGTCGTTCTCGAAGCCGGCCGTCGTGCTCTTGGGGAACGTGATGGTCACACCGACGGAGACGTCCTGGGAAACCCCGGCCTCACCGGCAGTGACCGTGTAGGGCGCGCCGCCCGTGGAGATGCCGTCGCCCGTTGCGGTCAGCACAGCAGTGGCGGCCAGGTAGTCGGCCAGCGCAACGTCGGCGGGCACCGCGGCGGAGGTAGCTTCGATCGATGCCGCGTCGACGCCCAGAGTGGCCACGAGGTTGTCACCCTCGGCCGTGATGGTCATGTCCTTGGTGTAAACGATCACGTCACCGGGTACAGCTGCGTAGCCGTCGAGGTTGGCCAGGGGCGCTCCCCCGTTGACGGTCCAGGAGCCAGCCGCTGCTGAGGAGGTGACTTCCAGGTCACCCGCGACGATGGTTCCACCGTCAACGCTTGCACTGGAATTCCACAGGGCAAAGGTGCCCGCGCCGCCCAGGAGGAGGGCGATACCGGCTGCGCCGGCGATTGTGCCTTTGAGGAGGTTGTTCATGATGAGCCTTTCGTGACGCCGTTTTGGTCGGCGACGGTTGCGTCCATGGATCCCCGGGACACGGGCGAATTCGCCGCGCGGGCAGCACGAATACCGCTCAAGGAGTAAGAGGCAAAGTAACCGTCAGTGGGGAGCACTTGAGATGCCAGAGATGCTGGCACAGGCAGGGGACGGAGATCTGCATGTAGGTTGCGGCGGAACTGCCGAGCAAAACCTACTTGTGGTCAGCTTTGCACGATTCAGTAAGGCACCCCCCTTAAAGGTGTCAACTCCCAGCCGATGCCCAGCAACGGCCACCCTCGCGAACCGTGAGTTAAGCACCTTCGTTTCGCGATTTTCGGTGCTTTTCTCACAGTTCGCGGATGGGGTGGGTTGGGTGTGGCGGCGGGATGGTGCAGTGTCGGTGGTAGGTGAGACGATCTCAACTATGAGTAACCCCGACCAGGCACCACCGCCGGCTCCGGACGATGACGACCACTCTCCGAAGCCCAACCTGGACGAACAGGTCCAGGCCGATCTGATCCGCTACA
>Ga0247803_1000515_pt1 | contig 20817 bp, 10 predicted proteins | sample UWRJL014104B1_FD_180928 | JGI IMG/M metagenome (GOLD analysis project Ga0247803, IMG submission 180928) | Plant litter microbial communities from Arlington Agricultural Research Station in Wisconsin, United States - UWRJ-L014-104B-1 | ecosystem: Environmental > Terrestrial > Plant litter >...
TATCAGCTTTGAAGGGGAATATGCCTTTGGTTGGTTACGCACCGAGACTGGCGTGCATCGCTTAGTGCGCAAATCCCCGTTTGACTCTGGCAATCGTCGCCATACATCGTTTTGTTCAGTATTCGTATCACCTGAAATTGATGATAACTTCGAAATTGAAATCAATCCTTCCGATTTGCGTATCGATACTTATCGCGCCAGTGGTGCCGGTGGTCAGCACGTTAACAAAACCGATTCGGCGGTGCGTATTACGCATATCCCCACCAATATTGTGGTGCAGTGTCAGAACCAGCGATCGCAACATCAAAACCGCGATCAAGCTTATAAAATGTTGCGTGCAAAAATGTACGAACATGAAATGCAAAAGCGCAATGCTGAAAAGCAATCTTTGGAAGACAGTAAGTCTGACATTGGTTGGGGCAGCCAAATTCGCTCTTACGTATTAGATGATTCGCGTATTAAAGATTTACGTACCAACGTGCAAACCAGCAACTGCCAAGCCGTATTAGATGGCGCACTTGATCAGTTTATGATTGAAAGTTTAAAGGCTGGTTTGTAATTTTATTTTCCAAATTCATTTAGCAATTAACCAGTGATCACTATGACTAACGAAAACACTTCAGGAATTATGGCAGCACCGCAAGAAGCTCACGCGCATGAGGAAAATAAACTCATTGCTGAGCGCCGCAGCAAGCTCGATGCAATTCGTGAAAAGGGCAATGCGTTCCCGAATGATTTCAAACCGGCTAATAAAAGCCAAGAGTTACAAAATAAGTTTGGTGAGAAGACCAAAGAGGAATTAGAAGCGCTGAATCATATTGTTAGTGTAGCGGGTCGTATTATGGCCAAGCGCGGCCCATTCCTAGTGTTGCAAGATGGCGAAGGCAGCATCCAATTGTATGCTGACAAAGTTGCGCAAGAAGTGATTAAAGATAAATGGGGCGTTTGGGATATTGGCGATATCGTTGGTATAAAAGGCGCGCTGCACAAATCAGGCAAAGGCGACTTATACGTAAATTTGGAAGAGTATCAACTACTCACCAAAGGCCTACGCCCATTACCCGATAAATATCATGGCCTGAGCGATCAAGAAATTCGCTATCGTCAGCGCTATGTGGATTTAATTGTAAACCCGGAAGTGCGTGACACTTTCCGTTTGCGTTCACAATGTATTAACTTTATTCGTCAATACATGGTTGGCCGCGATTTCATGGAAGTGGAAACGCCCATGCTGCATGTAATTCCTGGCGGTGCATCGGCTAAGCCGTTTGTTACGCATCACAACGCGCTGGATATGGAAATGTATTTGCGTATCGCACCAGAGCTTTATTTAAAGCGTTTGGTAGTGGGTGGTTTTGAGCGCGTATTTGAAATTAATCGTAACTTCCGTAACGAAGGTGTGTCTACTCGTCACAATCCAGAATTCACTATGATGGAATTTTACCAAGCCTATGCTGACTACAAAGACTTGATGGATTTAACTGAAGATATGCTGCGCAAAATGTGCTTGGAAGTGATGGGCACCACTACGCTGAAATATCAAGAAAGTGAATATGATTTCGGTAAATCATTTGTTCGTTTAACTATGTTCGATTCTATATTGCATTTCAATGCACAAATCTCTGCGGAGCAATTAAGCACTGTTGAAGGTGCAACTAAAGCTGCAGAAGCCTTAGGTTTGAAAATTAAACCCGGCACTGCGCTCGGTAAAATCCAAACTGAAATTTTCGAAGAAACTGTTGAACACAAATTGGATCAACCAACGTTCATCACAGAATACCCAATCGAGATTTCGCCTCTCGCACGCCGCAGTGATCACAACCCGGCGGTAACTGATCGCTTTGAGTTCTTTATCGGCGGCCGTGAATTGGCTAACGGTTTCTCTGAGTTGAACGATGCAGAAGATCAAGCTGAACGCTTTATGCAACAAGTGCGTGAAAAAGATGCGGGTGACGATGAAGCTATGCACTACGATGCTGATTTCGTTCGCGCATTAGAATACGGTCTGCCGCCAACGGCTGGTCAGGGTATCGGCATCGACCGTTTGATTATGCTATTCGCCAATGCGCCATCCATTAGGGACGTATTGTTGTTCCCGCATATGCGACCAGAATAAGCGCTCAGTGAAAAAGTAGTCGTAAATAATAGCGCCCATAAGGCGCTATTTTTCTTTGGGGGATGTGGAAGTTGGCTACTAAAAAACTTTGTGATTTCCATTAGCTTTCGTAAAAATGATGTAATTTTTGCCTACTCGTTTAGGTACGACTAAGTCTATATATCTGACATAAAAAAAGAATAAAAAATTATTGACCCAAATCTTCTTTAAGCCTAGTATTTAGTTGTGGTAGTTCAAAAAACCACAAGATATGGTGTAGTTAAGTTGATAATTGGGTGAATGGAAATACTTGATGCTTGTCATTAAGTGTTCATAGAGTTCTGTTACTTTAGTGTCGTAAAAGATGATTTTTTATTGAATTTACGCGATTGAATTGAAGAGTGAGGTGATTTCGACAGTAGGGGTATGTTCTGTCTACTCAAAGGTAATGCGCTAAACCTTGTTGTTAACCTTGAACCTGTTTTTAACTTTAAGCTAAGGGCGGTGACTATTTATGGCAAGAAGAAATCACGTTAGGCATAGCAACTCTCACAATAGTTTCTCGGATGAAAGCATCCAAAAAGGTTCGCGACACAAATCATCGCGAAAACAACCGAGAATCGATGGCAATATAGTTGATTTAAAATCCCGCTCGAAACAAGTCGAAACAGCTTACTCTCCCCCTCGCTCCGCCCAGCCCCTCCGCGCTAAAAACCAAGCTCAGCAAGAATATATATCTGCGATTAATAACCACGCTTTAACCTTTGGTATTGGCCCTGCTGGTACGGGTAAAAGTTATTGCGCGGGTGCATTGGCTGCTGAAGCGTTGGAATCGGGCCGTATTGAACGCATTATTCTTACGCGCCCTGCAGTTGAGTCGGGTGAGAATCTGGGTTTTTTACCCGGTGATCTCGATGAAAAATTCTCAGTCTATATAGATGCCTTCCGCGATATTTTAAATGAGCGCCTTGGCGCAGGTACGGTTGATTATTGTTTACGGCATGGCCGAATCGTTGCTGCGCCTTTGGCCTTCATGCGCGGTAAAACCTTTAACAGTAAAACCTTTGTGATTTTGGACGAGGCGCAAAACACTAGCGTCGCTCAAATGAAAATGTTTTTAACGCGCATTGGTGAAGATTGTAAGGTTGTTATTAATGGCGATGTGAAGCAAAGTGATATTCGTGGTCCGAATGGTTTAGCGGATGCGGTTGAACGTTTAGGCGGCCTGCCGAACGTTTATATTCACGAATTCGCCCGCGATGATATTGTGCGCAGTGGCTTGGTGCGCGATATTATTGATCGCTATGAAGTGCCTGACGGCGAATAGCAGCAACTAAGTTTATATACTGTAAATGCGCCGCTGAGTCGGCGCATTTTTTATGGGTTGCACTTGTTTTTTAGAGGCTATTTTTGCAGCGCAAGATCTTTGCTGTGCTGCCAGATCATGAGTGTTTATCTTGCTAATTCCCATCAGGCTCGGCATTCTATATTTTTTATGATAAGAATCTTTGTATGAATGCGTTGATTTGCCCTTTATGCGCTCTTCCTCTCAATGAAAACTCTCACGGTCTTGCTTGCTCTAATCGTCATCAATTTGACCGAGCTAAAGAAGGTTATTTTAACTTACTGCCAGTGCAGCACAAAAATTCCCTCGAGCCGGGTGATGCAAAACAGCAATTACTCGCGCGCAGGGTATTTTTAACGGCCGGTTATTTTTTTCCGTTGGTTGATGCGTTGAAAAAAATTATCGGTACGGATGTTAAAGGGCTTTTAGATATAGGCTGCGGTGAGGGCTACTTTACCCGGATGTTGCAAGAGCATTGTGCTCATGCAGATGTTTATGGTCTGGATATCTCAAAAGCGGGTGTGCGATTGGCCGCCAAGCAGAACAGGAAAGGCTTGGTTTATATCGTTGCATCGAGCCATTCAATCCCGCTGGCAGATGAAAGCATTGAGTTGATCACTAGAATCTATGCGCCCAGTAAAGATGCAGAGTTGTTTCGAGTATTACAACCGGCGGGGAAATTGATCATTGTCACGCCAGGGGAGCAGCACCTGATTGCATTGCGTCAAAAGATTTATCAAACCATAAAACTCCACCCCAAACCTGTAACGCCGCACGGTTTTAAAGAGGTTCTGCAGGATGCAATTTCCTTCCCATTAACTGTTCCCGCAGGTGAGTTGACGGCTGCGCTATTAGGCATGACACCCTTTGCGTGGAAGCTAAGCTCAGAGCTTCTTCAATCTTTATTAAAGGAAGGAGTCGTGGATAGTGCTCACTTTCAAATAAGTGTGTACGAAAAAGCCTCCTAAAAGCCTAAAGGAGGAAGTTGTCTAATTTTTTAAGGCCTTATTTTTTGTGATGCAAGTCACGGAATATGTTGTTTTCTTGTGAATGAGCTTCTGCTGGTCTATGATGAAGCCTAGTTTAAATGCAAATTTAACTGACATAGTTAAAGATATCTGGCAAATAGTTATATAAAATAGTTTTTTTAGCTGGTTTATTGTTCAATGTAAGTGTTTTTTCTTCTTTATTAATCAAAGTATAAGGCTCGTTAATGATGAAAATTGGTTCAGCTGTCCGTGAAAGTTCGCTCTTTTGTCGTGCGTTGTGTGGTTGTTTTCTCCTCTCCAGTTTCGTCGCTTATGCTGAACCTGCTGCTAATGTTCATGATGCCGCCATCCAAGCTATTGAGACTAACCCTGATGTTCAAGCGAATTGGCATGCTTTTAAAGCTGCAGGTCATCAAGTGGGTGAAGTGAAAGCCGGTTATCTACCTTCTGTTGATTTAGCCGCAAGCGCTGGCAAAACGAAGCGTGACTTTGATGGCCGTGATGACTACACCAATACGCAAGGCCAAGTGTCTTTAACGCAAAGCTTATTTGAGGGTTTTAGAACTGTTGGCCAAGTAGAACATTTTGAAGGCGCGCGCTTGGTGCGTTACTACGAATTGCTAAACACGATTGAAGAGACCGCATTTGAAGCAGTGCGCGCCTATGAAGATGTTAGCCGTGAGCGAGCACTCCTTAATTCCGCTCGCGATAATTATGCCAAACACCAAGAAGTTTTTTCCCAAATTGAAGAGCGTGTAACGTCAGGCGTTGGTCGCAAAGTAGATTTAGAGCAGGTTGCTGGCCGTTTGGCCTTGGCTGAAACAAATTTGCTTACCGAAGCATCCAATTTGCACGATGTAACAGCACGTTATTTACGTATTGTTGGCAGCTTACCTGCTGCTGATCTAGCTGCTTCTGATTTATCCCAAGCTAATTTACCTGCAAACATACGCGAAGCCTTGCAGTTGGCCTATCAAGGTAACAGCGGTTTTCATGCCGCCATAAAAAACATTTCTGCCATTCAAGCGAATGTGAAAGTTGCCCGTTCTGGCTATATGCCTAAAGTAGAATTGCGTGCGCGCCAAGTGGTTAGCCGCAATACCAATGCTTTTGATGAGCGTGTTGATGCAGCTCGATATGGTGATGAAAGTGCCGTTGAGCTCGCATTAACGTATAACTTGTTTGCAGGCGGTGCTACGCGCTCTGCTGTGCGTAAAGCGCTGGAAGAGGTTAATGAGGCTAAAGATTTGCGCGATAAAGCGTGCGTAGATTTGCGCCAAACCACGCAAATTGCGTACAACGATACCCAACGTATTAAAGAACAACTTAAATCGCTTGATCAACATCGCCGTTCCAGTGACAAGGTACGCACTGCTTACAACGAGCAATTTAAAATTGGCCAACGCTCACTGTTAGATTTGCTGGATGCTGAAAACGAATACTTCCAAGCCAGTCGCTCTTACGGCAACGCGCAAGCCGATTTAAACATTGCGCATGCACGCACCTTGGCCGCCATGGGTAGTTTATTACCATCGCTTAAAATTACTCGCAACAATTTAGTGCAGGTTAAAGACGCTAAAGTGAGCGATAAGATTAAAGCGGGTGGTGAGAATGCGTGCCCACTTGAGGTTGCTGAAGGCTATTCTCGCAAAGATTTAATTTCAGAAGTGGTACGTTTAAGTGGCGATGCATTGTTTGATGTGGGCAGTTCTGTATTAACGCCAAATGCAGCACAAAAGCTGGATGCGCTTATTCAACAAATTAAAAATACACCAAATGTTGTGCAAATTAAAATTGAAGGTCATACCGATAATACCGGTACCGATATGATCAATATCCCACTTTCGAAAGCGCGTGCAGAGAGTGTGAAAAGTTATCTCATTCTTCATGGGTTGGATAAAATTAGTTACGAAACTGAAGGCTATGGTGCAACTCGTGCAGTAGGTGATAACGCGACGGATATTGGCCGCTCCGCAAATCGTAGAGTAGAAGTAACAGTGTCGCGCCAAGGTTAATTGCTTATGTGTCTGCCAAAAGCACAGTGCTCTTTCAGAGACTGTGCTTTTTTTATAGCTGAATTATAGATTTAAGCCGCTTTTAAAATTAGGTCTAAAACATTTTTAAAATTGCGAAACTAGCGGTTGGCTACTATATTGATGACGCTATCTGTTCTTTTATCAGCATTTTTTAAACACGTTTTCATTGATTATATTGGCTAGTGTCACAGCTTGACGTTTTGGGAGCATTTAATGGTAGTGCAACACACTGGCTCAGCACAGAAGGGCGGGCCCTTGTTGGAATGCTTGCTAATTCTTGCTCGTGCGCATGGTATATTAACAACCGCTGAAACCTTGCTAGCTGGCTTGCCTCTGCAACACAATCAATTAACGCCTTCTTCATTTGCGCGCTCAGCTAAGCGTGCAGGTTTCACCAGCAGTATTGTTGAGCGTGATCTTTTGCATCTCAATGAAGCGCTGTTTCCCGTCATACTTTTACTCAACAATAACTCTGCCTGCGTATTGCTAGAGCTGAATAAAGATACTCAAAGTGCGCGCGTTGTTTTTGCAGAGTTGGGTCATGCTGCAAGCACCATTTCATTAGCTGAGTTGGGCGATATTTATTCAGGGCGCGTTATTTATGCGCGGCCTGAACAGCATTTTGATGCGCGTACAACAACCATCGCAAAGGCGAATAAAGGCCATTGGTTTTGGAGCGTTATTGCAGAGCATCGTGGGTTGTATCGCGATGTATTACTTGCTGCATTTATTATCAATATTTTTGCGCTGGCATCACCTTTATTTGTCATGAATGTGTATGACCGCGTAGTACCTAATCATGCCACCGATACTCTGTGGGTTTTGTCACTCGGTGTCATCTTAATGATCAGTGCTGATTTTGGTTTGCGGATGATGCGTGCCTGGTTTGTGGATTTAGCGGCAAGCCGCACAGATATCACTTTGTCGGCCACAATTATGGAGCGAGTGTTGGGCATGAAACTCGCTGAGCGGCCAGTGTCGGTCGGGTCTTTTGCGTCCAGCTTGCAATCGTTTGAAGCTATACGCGGTTTTATCAGTTCAGCTACCGTGTTGGCATTTGTGGATTTGCCGTTTATTTTATTGTTTACGGTGGTGATCTTACTGATTTCGTGGCCGCTGGTATTTCCCATTCTTTTTGGGATTATTGCTGCACTTATTTATGCCGCAACTGTGCAACACAAAATGCACAGTCTCTCTGAAAGTTCGATGCAAGCTGCTGCACAACGCAACGCGATTTTAGTGGAAAGTTTGCAAGGTCTTGAAACCCTGAAAACTACCGGCGCCGAAGGCCGTATGCAAGCGATATGGGAGCAAACCACGTTGTTGTTGTCGCGCACCGCTGTGAAAATGCGCATGCTATCGGGCACTGTTGGTGCAGGCACAGCGTGGCTGCAACAAGTTGTATCGGTGATTATCATCATCGTTGGCGTTTATCAAATTATCGAAGGTAATTTAACGCAAGGTGGTTTAATTGCGTGTTACATGTTGTCGGCTCGCATCATGGGGCCTATTAGCCAATCAGCCGCGTTGCTCATGCAATATCATCAAGCGGCAACTGCATTAATTAGTTTGGAAGAAGTTATGAAGAAGCCTGTGGATCGCCCCGCAGGTTCTAACTGGATTAGCCGTGCACGTTTGCAGGGTGGAATTGAATTCAAGCAAGTTGGTTTTCAATACCCGCATGATGAACGCGAGGTCTTGCGTAATATTTCCTTCAAAATTAACCCAGGCGAACGCGTTGCTATTTTGGGGCGCAATGGTTCTGGTAAAACAACATTAGAAAAAATGATTGCCGGTTTATATGAGCCAAGTGAAGGTACGGTATTAATTGACGGTATAGATATTCGCCAATTAGACCCTGCAGAGTTACGCCGTAATATTGGTTATGTTTCGCAAGATGTGAATTTGTTTTTTGGCAGCATGCGCGACAATATTGCCATGGGTGCAGGGCACGTTAGCGATGAAGCATTATTAGAAGCCGTGCGTTTAAGTGGTTTAACCGAGTTTGTGAATCAGCATCCCTCTGGTTTGGCGATGCCGGTGGGTGAGCATGGGCAATTACTGTCAGGTGGGCAGCGTCAAAGCGTTACTATTGCACGGGCGTTGCTCAACGACCCTGCCATTTTATTGTTTGATGAGCCAACAGGTTCTATGGATCACTCCAGCGAAGAGGAGTTCAAACGCAATATTGCAGAATATTCTCAAGGCAAAACCTTACTGGTAATTACTCACAGAACGTCTCTGCTTGAATTGGTGAATCGCATTATTGTTATTGATGCTGGCAAGATTGTTGCCGATGGTGCAAAAGAACAAGTTGTAGAAGCCTTGCGTCAAGGCCGAATTGGGAGGGCTTCTTAATGGAGATTAAGAGCGATCCTTCAGCAAAACTTGAGAGCATTCCTTCAGTAGAACTTAAGAGCATTCCTTCGGTAGATGTTAAGAGCAAAAAATCAAAAGCATCACGCTCTGAATTTTATTTTAAAAAATTGGGCGAGTGGCTGGATAAAATTGGCTTGCCGGCAAGTGCTTATATCGACAAGATTTACAAACGCTGGCTTGAGCCCATCAATGAACAGTCACACGATTGGCTGGATGATGCAGATTGGGCGCGTGTGCAACAAGAGCCATTGCGGGCCCGTTTGCTATTAAACGCCATTGCCATCATTTTTTTAATTTTATTGGTGTGGGCTGCGTTTGCCAAAGTAGATGAAGTGGCGCGCGGTGAAGGCAAGGTAATTCCCTCCCAGCAGTTACAAGTTATTCAATCATTTGATGGCGGCGTTGTTGAAGAAATTTTAGTGCGTGAAGGTGCGGTGGTTAAAAAAGGCGATTTGTTATTAAAAATTGACCCCACGCGTTTCGTTTCCAGTTTTCGTGAAAACAATGCGTCTTTAGTTTCATTGCAGGCACGCGCTGCACGCTTAAAATCTTTAACGACTAACGAGCCGTTTCTTCTGTCGGATGATTTAATAAAATCCTCACCGGATATTGCCGCACACGAAACTTCACAATATGAAGCAAATCGCCGTGAGTTAGATGAGCAGCTCATTATTTCACGCAGCCAATTAGAGCAGCGTCAACGCGAGCTGCAAGAAGTGCGTGCAAAATTATCGCAAGTAACGCGCGCTCTGGAATTAGCCAATCAGGAATTAACCGTGACCATGCCGCTGCTGAAAAGTGGTGCTGTGTCTGAAGTGGAAATTCTAAAACTGCAGGGTGAAGTTTCCAATGCGACAGGCGCACGCCAACAAGCACTTGCGCAGGAGCAGCGTTTGCAAGCAGCCGTAGAGGAATCTGAAGGCAAAGTACGCGAAGTTGAATTGGCCCAGGTTAACAAGTGGCGCGCCGAATTATCGGAAACCTTGCAAAAATTATCGGCCTTAAGCGAAACCGGAACAGGCCTTGCCGATAAAATCAAATACTCAGAAATTCGTTCGCCAGTGCACGGCACTGTGCAAAAACTTCACACCAATACTTTGGGTGGCGTTGTACAACCTGGGCATGAAGTGATTGAAATAATTCCATTGGATGATCAGCTTTTAATTGAAGCCAAAGTCGCGCCAAAAGATATTGCATTTTTGCACCCTGGCGAAAAAGCTATCGTCAAATTTACCGCTTATGACTTTTCAATTTACGGTGGTTTAACCGGAACCTTGGAACACATCAGCGCCGACACAATGAAAGACGATAAAGACAACGTTTTTTATTTGGTGCGTGTGCGTACTGATCGTGCGGGGTTTGATACTTTGCTTCCTATCATGCCCGGCATGACAGCGCAGGTGGATATTTTGACCGGTAAGAAAACTGTTCTCTCTTATTTACTCAAGCCTGTTTTGCGGGCGAAACAAAATGCCCTAACCGAGCGATAATGCAGTCACTATTTATATCTCCCTCTACTATTGAATCCTTGCGTTGGCGTGAAGCATTTCCGTTGGCGCAAACATTTCATTCAGAAAGTGAATTGCCCACTGATTTACACGGCTTGCTCATTTGGGTAGTGCTGGGCGATGAATTTACTATCACGCATATCGCTACATGGGTTACTGCCGGTGCTCGAATTATTGCGTTAACATCGAGTGAAGATTCGGTTCAAGCTAAGCAAGTTCTAGAAGCAGGTGCGCATGGTTATTTGCATTACTTGGCGGCCGCACCCGTCTTGCAGCAAGTGCAGCAGGTTGTAGCTGTGGGTGGGTTGTGGTTGGGTGTTGATTTAATGCGTCAGCTGGTATTTTCTACCGCTATAATTCTTAATCCAATCCCCAAAAAAAATCATCTGGATTTATTGAGTGTTCGCGAACAGGATGTTGCCAAAGCCGTTGCTGCCGGTAAATCGAATAAAGAAGTTGCCAAAGAGCTCGATATTACCGAGCGAACTGTTAAAGCGCATTTGAGCGCAGTATTTGAAAAGCTGCAGGTGCGAGATCGTTTGCATTTGGTGTTGATGCTTTCTGGAAATCAATAACTCATTTGCTCATTTTTATGCTTTAGCATGCGATTTTGATCTAGTTAAATCCCCTTTATTGTCCTTCAGTCCAATAGCTGTTTAGACGCCATCCGCTAGACTTCGGAAATATCCCTTTTTCTATCTTTATTTTGTATTTAAAACCTATCTTATACCTGCGGGTTGGAGTGTTGTTATGGCGAATTCTGTTGCGACTGTTGTCTCTCTTCAAGGTCAAGCATGGGCCAAAAGCCCCGATGGTACACAACGTCCACTAAAGGTTGGCGATAGAGTTACCGCTGAAGAGGTTGTTATTACCGCAACAGATGCCCGAATTGAGTTGGACTTTGGGGATGGAAAACCTGTCGCGATTGCAGGCAATCAAGAAGTATTAATGGATCTCAACCTGTGGACTGATTTAGCGGCTGATAAACAAGACGCAGCAGTTGATAGCGCATCCATCGAGCAAGCGTTAACAGTCTTGAATGAAGGCGGCGATTTAACCACAGATTTAGAAGAAACTGCGGCTGGCCTGGAAGGCGGCGGTGCGAGTGAAGGCCATAGTTTTGTTGAATTAACACGCGTGGTTGAAAGTACCAATCCCAGTGCGTTTAACTTTGGCGCTACCAATAGTGATGCGGGCACACCACTAAACAGTTTTGCCTCTGCACTTTCTGTTAACCAAGCCCCTCAAGTCGATGCGCAAAGTTTTACCGGCGATGAAGACACCATTATCAATGGTCAAATCATCGCAACTGATGTTGAAAACGATGTACTTAGCTTCAGCTTAGTTGGGCAGCCTGCAAATGGCAGCATCACCTTAAACCCAACCACAGGTGCGTTTGTTTATACGCCTAATGGGAATTACAACGGCTCAGACAGCTTCGTTGTTACGGTAACCGATGTTAATGGTAATGGCACAACCACTACCACTACCGTGAATCTAACTGTAACGCCGGTCAATGATGCGCCCGTTTCTAGTAATCAAAATCTTACAACTTCGGAAGACACCTCAGTAACAGGGCAGGTGGTCGCTACTGATGTTGAAGGCGATGCGTTGGGTTACTCCATCAGTTCAACACCCACCAGCGGCATAGTGACTCTCAATCCTGCGACCGGTGCTTTCGTTTATACACCAAACTCAAATTACAGCGGCTTAGACAGTTTTGTAGTGACCATTTCTGATGGCAACGGCGGTACTACAACCAGCGCCATTACTGTTGGTGTAACAGCTATTAATGATGCACCTGTAAGTGCGAATCAAAACCTTACTACACCAGAAGACACCGCTGTCTCTGGAAATATTGTAGCGACTGATATCGATGGCGATACGTTGACTTATTCGGTTACGGCTACCTCCACAAACGGAACTGTGACCATTGATCCTGTAACCGGTAATTTCACTTACACGCCGAATAACAATTACAACGGCAGTGACTCATTTGTTGTTACTGTTTCTGATGGCAAAGGCGGCACAACCACCAGCCAAATCAATATTGGCGTAACTCCAGTTAATGATGTTCCCGTAACTGTGAATCAAAACCTCACCACGCCTGAAGACACACCCATCGCCGGTAATGTAGTGGCGAGCGATTTGGATGGCGACACACTTAGCTATGCCATTAGCTCCACTGCCACGAACGGTACAGTCACATTAAACACGACTACAGGCGCTTTTGTTTACACGCCAGGTGCGAATTACAACGGTCCAGACACCTTCATTGTTACTGTTTCTGATGGTCAAGGTGGTACAACTACTAGCACGGTCACCATTGGTGTAACGCCAGTGAACGATGCCCCGGTCGCCAACAACGACAGCATCACGACGAACGAAGGTTCTGCCGTCACTGTTACCGTTCGCGATAACGATACCGATGCCGAAGGCAACCCCTTAACCGTATCGACAGTTACCCAGGGTGCGAATGGTTCCGTAGTGATTGATGCCGTTACCGGCAACCCGATCTACACCCCGAACACCAACTTCAATGGTACTGACAGCTTTACCTACACCATCAGCGATGGCCAGGGCGGTACCTCAACGGCCACCGTGAATGTCACGGTCAATGCCGTCAACGATGCCCCGGTTGCGGTGGCCGACAGCATCACCGTTGCCGAAGGCGGCACAGCCACTGTGTTGGTAGGCGGTGCCACCAGCGTATTAACCAATGACTCTGATGTAGACGGCGATGCCCTGAGCGCGATTCTGGTCGCCGGCCCCACCAACGGCACCCTGACGCTCAACGTCAACGGCACGTTTAGCTATACCCACAACGGCAGCGAAACCACCAGCGACAGCTTCACCTACAAAGTCAACGACGGCACTGTCGATGGCAACACCGTGACCGTCACCATTGGCGTAACGCCAGTGAACGATGCCCCGGTCGCCAACAACGACAGCATCACGACGAACGAAGGTTCTGCCGTCACTGTTACCGTTCGCGATAACGATACCGATGCCGAAGGCAACCCCTTAACCGTATCGACAGTTACCCAGGGTGCGAATGGTTCCGTAGTGATTGATGCCGTTACCGGCAACCCGATCTACACCCCGAACACCAACTTCAATGGTACTGACAGCTTTACCTACACCATCAGCGATGGCCAGGGCGGTACCTCAACGGCCACCGTGAATGTCACGGTCAATGCCGTCAACGATGCCCCGGTTGCGGTGGCCGACAGCATCACCGTTGCCGAAGGCGGCACAGCCACTGTGTTGGTAGGCGGTGCCACCAGCGTATTAACCAATGACTCTGATGTAGACGGCGATGCCCTGAGCGCGATTCTGGTCGCCGGCCCCACCAACGGCACCCTGACGCTCAACGTCAACGGCACGTTTAGCTACACCCACAACGGCAGCGAAACCACCAGCGACAGCTTCACCTACAAAGTCAACGACGGCACTGTCGATGGCAACACCGTGACCGTCACCATTGGTGTAACGCCAGTGAACGATGCCCCGGTCGCCTATGATGATTTCTATACCATCAACGAAGACCAGCAATTAACCTTACCCTTACCGCTTAACGCCCTGTTGGCTAACGATACCGATGCTGACGGCGATAGCCTGAGTGTTTATGTGATAGGTAGCCCGGTGAACGGTAGCTTTACTGTGGTCGGCGGCAATGTGGTATTTACCCCTACCGCCAACTTTAGTGGTACGGCTTCGTTTACCTATGGCATCCATGATGGCAAGGGTGGCATATCCCAAGCGACTGTTCATATCAACGTCTTATCGGTAAATGACCCAACGATAACCGTAGCGGACACAAATACTGTAGCGGAAGGCAATTCCGCATCTGGCAACGTGCTGACCAATGATGTAGATCCGGATGACGTGTTGACAGTTACCAGCTTTGAAGTAGACGGCAATATATACAACGCCGGAGATACGGCCTTTATTGGTGGTGTAGGTTCTGTGACACTTGCCTCTACTGGCCAATACACTTTTACACCAGTGGACAACGACTATAACGGCTCTGTGCCGACCGTTACTTATACCACCAATACCGGAGCCTCCAGTACTCTGGATATCACTGTTACGCCGGTAAACGATGCCCCGGTGGCCAATGATGATAGCTTTACCATCGACATGAACACCAGCCTGAGCTTGCCACTACCGTTATCGATGCTTCTTGCAAACGATACCGATATTGATGGCGATACCTTAAGCGTATATGTGGTGGGAAGTCCCAATAACGGCAGTTACTCTATTTCGGGTGGTAATCTGGTTTTCACACCCAATCCTGGCTTTACCGGTGTGGCCAGTTTCACTTATGGCATCCATGATGGGCATGGCGGTATATCGACAGCTACTGTGAATATTACTGTCAATGCAGTCAATGATGCGCCAGTTGCTGTTGCCGACAGCATTACCGTCTCCGAGGGTGGTACTACGACCATTCTGGTCGGTGGTGCAACTAGTATCCTGGCGAATGACTCGGATGCAGATGGCGATCCGCTGACTGCGATTTTGGTAACCAGTCCTGTTAATGGCACCTTGACCTTAAACGCTAACGGCACCTTCAGCTACACCCACAACGGCAGCGAAACCACCAGCGACAGCTTCACCTACAAGGTCAACGACGGCACTGTCGATGGCAACACCGTGACCGTCACCATTGGTGTTACACCGGTGAACGATGCTCCTGTGGCCGTTGCTGACAGCATCACCGTTGCCGAAGGCGGCACAGCCACTATTTTGGTGGGCGGTGCCACCAGCGTATTGGCTAACGATAGCGATGCCGACGGCAATACGCTGAACGCCATTCTGGTCACCGGCCCCACCAACGGTACCTTAACGCTCAACGCCAACGGCACGTTTAGCTACACCCACAACGGCAGCGAAACCACCAGCGACAGCTTCACCTACAAGGTCAACGACGGCACTGTCGATGGCAACACCGTGACCGTCACCATTGGTGTAACGCCAGTGAACGATGCCCCGCAAACCAATGCAGTAATTGTCAGTGGCAACGAAGACAACACCATCGCGATTACGCTTTCCGGTTCTGATGTCGATGGCACTGTTACCGGATTTGTGATCAAGAGCTTGCCTGCCAACGGTACCCTTTACAGCGATGCAACCCTGACCACAGTAATTGCCCTCAATGGATTGGTTAACACCACTACCGTTTACTTCAAACCTAACGCCGATTGGAATGGTTCAACCAGTTTCAATTATGCCACGCAGGATGATCTTGGGCTTGTCGATGCAACACCAGCGACTGTTAGCATCACTGTTAACCCAGTTGCCGATGCAGCAATAGTAGGTTCCGGAACCGGTGCCGTGAAAGAAGATACTCCAGCACAAACCTCAGCATCGGGTACGCTGAGTATTATTGATCCGGATGCGGGCGAGGATGGGTTCATCGTCCAAACCAACATCCCGGGTACCTACGGTAGCTTCTCGATTAATGCAGCAGGAAATTGGTCTTACAACCTGGACAACAGCAAGCCTGGTGTTCAGGCGTTGAAGGAAGGCGAAAGCCGCACAGAAATTTTCAATGTTGCAAGCAAAGACGGCACGCCAACAACGGTTACCGTAACGGTTATTGGCACTAACGATGGCCCTGTTGCGGTTGGCGATTCGGCGACTATCGTTCAGGGGAATACCCTGACTATGACGCCAGCTCAACTGCTGGCTAACGATACTGATATTGATGGCGACACTCTAAGTATCAGTACCGTTCAAGGCGCAGTAAACGGCAGTGTGAGTCTTGTTGGTGGTAACGCAGTATTTACACCCACTGCTGGTTACAGCGGTCCAGCGTCATTTACTTACACCATAACTGACAACAAAGGCGGCAGCTCAACTGCAACTGTAATGGTTACGGTAGTGGCTCCCAATGTGGCGCCTGATGCGGTTGATGACCCAGTCGGTACATCGGCTTACTCGGTCGCGTTTGGTGATGCTTCTGCATCCGATCTCTGGACCAATATGGATAGTAAAGGTCTTGCTGTTAACATCACCGGCTACAACACATCTAATGTAGCGACCGCATTATATCTGGGAACTGTTGATGGAAATGCCAACACTTTAGGGGTTCTAGGTAGCCCACGTGCTGTTGATGGTGTACCCAACCAGATCGAATACGATGTGGCTACTGGTAAATCTGAGTCGATAGTAATGACTTTTAATGGCAATCTTAATTCGGCGAGTTTCGGAGTTAGCCGTTTATTCCCCGGTGAGTCAGGTGGTGAGGTTGGATTGTGGGAAGCTTATTACAATGGTGTATTGGTAGCCTCTAAGACCTTCAGACTTTTAGGCGCCAGTGAAGCTGGTACTTTCTCTATCAACACCGACAGCATTGTGTTCAATAGCATTAAGTTCAGTGCGCTACACACCAATAACAACACTGGGGATGGTGGTGATTACTTCCTCACCAGCTTCTCAGGTAACGGCCCAGCTAGTGTTAATAGCTCTTTGAAGGTAATTGCTGGTTCCAGCAATACCATTAGTGCGGCCACCTTGTTAGCTAACGATACTGATGCTAATAACGACACCTTGAGTATCCAAAGCGTACAGGGCGCAACTCACGGCACTGTCAACTTGGTAGGTGGCAATGTGGTCTTTACACCATCAGAGGGCTACACCGGCCCTGCCAGTTTTACGTACACTATCTCTGATGGCCATGGCGGTACTGACACTGCTACCGTGAATATACTAGTGGAGCGCTTAAATACTGCACCACATACGGTAAGTGACAGTGTTGCAGTTGCCACCAACGGCGCTGTTACCATTCCTACCTCTACACTGCTAGCGAATGATACTGATGCCGAGGGTGATTCTTTTATCCTGATGAGTGTTCAAAGCGCAGTAAATGGCACTGTCAGTATTGTCGGTGCGAACGTTATTTTTACTCCAATCAGCAATTATGAAGGTCCAGCCAGTTTCACGTATACCGCGCGCGATGTACTGGGAGCCACCAGCACCGCGACTGTGAATGTCGGTGTCGGTGCCGCCAGTGCACCCAGTGTGGTGGTGAGCAAATCGCTGGTTGCGATAGCTCATGGCACTAGTGGTGTTTCGATGAAATTCCCTATCACCACCAAACTGGTGGATACCGATGGTTCGGAAACCTTGTCTATCAAAGTCAGCAATGTTCCGACCGGTGTGGGTTTCAATGCCGGTACCAATCTGGGTGGCGGTGTATGGCAGTTTACAGCAGCAGATTTGCCGAACCTTACGTTGAACTTGCCCGGCAGCTACACCACCAATGCAACGCATTTGACGGTACAGGTGACATCTACCGAAGTTAATGGCGGATTTACTGCTTCTACTACCACGGTTGTGACATTAAAGGCTGGCTATACCACGGTGGATGTTTCTACCACCGAGAGTGGCAGTCACACCGGTAGTTCTGCCAGCGAGTACATCAGCGGTGGTAACGGAGATAACACCATTAACGGCGCTAACGGTAATAACATAATCAATGGTGGCGGCGGCAATGACAATTTGAGCGCGGGTAGCGGCTCGGACATCATCAACGGCGGCAGCGGCAATGACACTATCAATTCCGGTTCTGGTTCAGATCGCATCAGCGGTGGTTCTGGTAACGACACATTAATCGGTGGTGATGCTGGTGAAAACTTTGTGGATGTGTTTGTCTGGTCCTTGGGCGACCAAGGCGCTGCAGGTACACCTGCAGTCGACACAATCCAGAATTTCTCAACAGCAGCCGCCGGTAGCAATACCACCGGAGGCGATGTACTCGATCTGCGTGATCTGCTGCAAGGTGAATCGGTCGGTGCATCAAACAGCGCTGGTAATCTTGCAAACTATCTCCACTTTGAAGTGTCTGGCGGCAATACCACAATCCATATCAGTCACACCGGTGGATTTAGTACTGATTCACACACCGTAAGTTCTGGCTATACTGGTTCAGCGGAAACACAAAAAATTGTATTAAGTGGTGTGGATTTGCAGAGCTTGTACAGCGGCGCAACAACCGACCAGCAAATTATTACCCAGTTGCTCAACAACAATAAGTTGATTACTGATTAATAGTTAACTGTATTTTTTAGTGAATGATCAAAAATCCCGCTTCATAGCGGGGTTTTTTTAGTGGGAAAATGTATGTACATAAAACGTAATCAAGACGGTGCGATTATCGCAATAAGCCAAATTGCAGCAGAAGATATCAGTGAATTTGTTAGCGAAGATTCCACTGAGTTGCATTTGTATTTGCAATCGTTAAAGCCGTCTCAGGTTGCCTCGCTGGAACAATCTGACCAGGCTATGGCGCGGGTACTTGAAGATGTTATTAATCTTTTAGTAGACCAAGGAACTATTCGCTTTACCGATTTGCCTGAAGCAGCACAGACAAAATTGTTGTCGCGTCGCGAGTTACGGGGGCAACGCCAGGGCATGAATTTGCTTGATGACGGTGACGATTTAAATATTTAAATTTTCTTAAACTTTACCCAATAAAAAAGACGCGAATTGCGTCTTTTTTGTTTTGTGGTGCTAAACGCCTGGGCCAGTTAATCCGTCTATGTCCAGTTGCTCCAGCTTTTCTTTTTCAGCTTTTGAGTGAACGCCTTCGGCAATCATTAACATACCTAAAGAGTGGCCAATTTTGCACAGGCCAGATAAAAACTGTTGGTTACCTGGGTTGCTGTCAATATCGCGAATAATCGCCCCATCAATTTTTAAATAATGTAAGCCTATATCTTGTAGCTCGCGAATTTTGGTAAATTCCAAACCAACATGCTCAAGCCCAACATGGCAGCCAATTGCACGCAGCGCGTTGGTAAAACTGCGCAATTCTGCCATATGGCGTAATGCACAAGATTCTGGAAACTCCAGCCATAAATAATGAGCTTTATCCAGAGAGTGGTTCAACAGTGAAATAGCCTGCTCCCGAAATGTGGCGTTACACAAAGAATCGGCTGAAATATTAATGGCAATCGCAGATTTTTTATCTGATGCTAATGCTGTTTTAATCACCTCTAAATCAATGGCGGGCATGATTCCAAGGCGCGCAGCCCATGGCATAAAATAACCAGCGGGTTGCCAGTCATCATCTAATAACAGGCGCACGGGCGCTTCAAAATGTAATAACTCTCCAGCAGGTGATGAAACGGGAAACTGTGCCAGCTGTAATTTTTTGTGCTCAAGTGCATGCGTAATAGCATCGCGCCAATCACTCAGGTTGCGATGCGCCAAGGTTTGCTGAGTGCTATTGAGCGTAATAATGGCTCGATTACCTTTCAGTTCGGCCTGCGCTAAGGCACCATCTAACTTATGCAAAAGTTCATTGCGTTTTTCGCCCCTACTATAGGTGCATACTGCAAGTGGTAATTGAATAGTCCGTAGTTCATCTTCATTGAGTTGGGCAGTTAATTGCTCAGAAATCTCTGCACCAATAGCTTCTGCCGATGGGTTGCCAGAAATGACGAGAATAAAATCGCTGCCATTTAAACGGCCAGCTTGGCTACCGGGATAACGACTAATAAACTGATGGAAAACTCCTGCAATTTGTAGCAACGCATGATCGGCAGCGGCACGGCCAAGGCGATTATTGATATCCGTAAGATTTAAAAAACGCACAATTGCAATAACGCCTGCGCTGTCGCTATCGTCGCGGTTGAGTTTACTTTCCAACAAGTTTAAAAAATGATTGCGATTAGGTAATTCTGTTAGCGAATCTAGTTGTGATTCGCGGCGCAATTTTTCTAATTGTTTTGTTTCTTTTTCAAGCATGGTTTTTACGCTTTGTGAAAGCGTGTTCATTGCGCGAACCAAGCGCTGGAACTCTGTAGTTTTTGGTTCATTTGAGGTGACAAAACGACGCTGACCTATAGCTTCTGCCTGTTTGATAACTGTGTTTAGTGGGCTGGAAATAAATTTTAAAATAAACGTACCAATTAACCCACTCAAAATGGCGGCAACCACAAACCACGTTAGTAATTGTGTAGTGCTGTTCCACAGCGCTTGCCACGCGTAGCGAGAATGGCTTTTTACACTCAGGGTTCCATATTGTTGCCAACCGTCTTGAATTTGAGCGATGCCGGGCGCTGCATCAAAATTAACAAGCCGAGTAAACCATGCAGGCACAGTAGAATTTTTTGTGTTGCTTTGATCTTCGTAGCGGCGTTCTACCAGAATTTTTTTCTGAGGGTCGGCCAGGGTAATGTATTCATAATGCCCGGTATCAAATTGCGCACTGATCAATAGCTCTAATGTCACTGGGTCTTTTTCCATTTGCGACATGGATAGTGCGAGCGACGTTGCGTTATCCATATTTTTTACACGCAATTGTTCTTCAAGATAATTCTTCGCTGAAGTAATGCTAATCGCAAAGCTGCCACCTAAAGCGAGTAGCAGCAGAACAATAATGCCAATCCACAATTGTTTTATTAATGACATAGTTGCGTCTCTTTAATGGTGATTGGCTTAACAGAAGCCT
>Ga0247803_1000517_pt1 | contig 20797 bp, 25 predicted proteins | sample UWRJL014104B1_FD_180928 | JGI IMG/M metagenome (GOLD analysis project Ga0247803, IMG submission 180928) | Plant litter microbial communities from Arlington Agricultural Research Station in Wisconsin, United States - UWRJ-L014-104B-1 | ecosystem: Environmental > Terrestrial > Plant litter >...
TAAGCGTCAACACCAACTAACCGAGCCGTCCAATTACACTCCGCTCCGGCCTTGACATTCCCAAGAGCTGTGCCGTCGGCTCTTCATACTGGGGCCACTCAACGACATCCCATTGTGTCGTCAAAAGGTACGACTAGGAAACTTAGGCAACTGATGCATAAACTCGAAATTTGCTCAGATCGAGCGACACGCCTTGATTCTTCCATTGTAATACCGTTTCGTCTACTCAACAGCTACGCCCCCGCACACATCGGGGACGCTCTGAATGGCCAGACCGCGCTGCTTATTTGGTGAGCGGCCGCCAGCATAGTCAGGCCTCAAACACAAAAGCAAGGTTTAGAAGAAAGAGGAAAGTGCACAAAGGTTCATGTCCGTCAGCTCACACGGCTTTTCTGGTATGGTCAGGGCCGGTGTGACTTGACGAAGTACGAGGCAGAAAGTCTAAAACGACACCAGCGCCAAAACCAGTAATAGCAATGCCAGCAGTCCACCTCAAAAATTACAGCAGCTAGAGCCCCGGGTGTCACACTCAAACTTCGATTCACCACCCCCATCAAGAGCTATAACCCCATGTATATCAACCAACCGCCATAACACTTGCAACTCCGCCTTCGCCTCCGCAGCCCTAGTCGCGCTCGCCACTGCGGCACAACCATACGAACTTCAGCGCACCAACGAGTTCAAGTAGTGCAACTGCGAATACTGCAAGTTGTTTGTCTGTGTTGACGGCCGATCTTGACTCGGAAATGGTGGGAATGGCGGTGGGACGAAGCATAGTTATGGGCATGCGAGTTTGGGGGGTTATGGGGGGTGTCATATCTTTGGAGGGGATCATGGTGGTGATGGGGGAGGTGGCGATGGAGAGGGAAGAGGATCACATGATAGAGGAGGTGGTGGGAGAGCGGACTAGACAAGTATTGAGCTTTTGCCAATCTGTGGTAGTTCACATGTCTCCCAACCTGGAGAAAGTTGATACCGGAGTATGGTCGAGATGGTTCGGATTTCCTGCTCAGAGGACTGCTATTCACGAACTGAAGGGGCGAACGAATATGGCCATTTCGCAAGGCAGTATTATTGATTGGCTGTCGTTTATCAGCATTAATCGCAAGCTCGGAGACATCCGAAATTACTGCATTCTTCCCGAATGAGAACTAAGCAATACTCCCACTTTACCAAATCAACATGATCAAGCTATCCAAAAAGCAAAGTTTAGGAATGCACCATGTGATGGTCTCAAGATCGCGTGTGAAGCTCACGTCCTGCATTAACACGAATGCACGAAACATCGTGCGCATTCTCTCCAACCAATATGAGGGGACATGGTCAGCCTCTACTCCATATTCTCATAAGGTCAAGCTTCTTCTCATCTCGCACGCATAACCTAAAGCCAAGATGTAGTGTATATGATGGATGTGGCGTATGTTGGCGAATTCGTGATATATGAAGCCGACAGTGTCCCAGGCGACACGTTTATAGATGTTACAGAGGCATATGTAGGGATTACCGAGGGCCAGGCAAAAGTCAACGGAGTCAGTAACGAAGAAGACGAGCCAGTGTCAGTACTCGGGCTAATTGGCAGCCCAAATTGGTAATTAGCAACTTGTAAAGTCTGCGTCATCACTGCAGTTGTAGCGACTGTGGTCGTCGAAGGATCGGGCGTCGCTGTCATTGTGATAAGGAACGGGATGTAAACAGTCGAAGTGACTGTTCTCGCTGCTGAGGTCGAAGTTGCAAAAGTTGGAGTCGCTGTGATGACTGCATATGTGGTGAAAATCCGAGTCGGGCCGGGCGAGAAAAGGGTGTATGTACTCGTCGTTGTATAGGCAGGCGGAACAAGCGTGGAAACGTATGTGGATGTGTACCAATAGGTTGTACTGTGAATTACGCGTTAGTAAAATCTTGAGCGCAAGCAGAGGCGAAAAGACGCCTTCTTTGGTGAGTAATTATACGTACGTTGCAGTCTGCGTGACCGTCACATACGACGGTATGGAACTCATCCAAGTCGGACCGGAACAGCCAACATCGAAATAAATGTAAGAAGATTCATTGGTTGGAACCGAAGCTTGGCCACTGTTCTCTTTGTTAGCCGTATTCTCAAAGTTTAAGATCATGAAAGCAGCAAGGCAACTCTGGTAAACAAACTTACATTGGTTTATCGTTGATGAAGCAGTAAGCTGACGAAGTCGCAGGAGAGTAGAAGAAGTTCTGACACCGAGGCGTCGACTTGCAGTAGTTCGAGCAGAAAGTAAACTGTGTAGCGAGGCCATGTCATTGAGCGCGCATTCCGTTTTCCGAGTGTCTTCGACGTACCTGATCGACACCAGTAGGAAATTCCGTGAACGTCCATTGATAAGTTGACTTGCGAGGCTCACCGCAGGTAAGAACACCCCCGCAAGTGGATACACTCACTGCGGGGCTAATCAGGTTAGAGATCCGTATGGAAGTAGTTGATTGTCTAGTTGTTATGGTCTGCGCACTTCCGACGGCGGCTAGGCCTAGCAAAGCAAAGATGATTTTGAACATTGCGACAGTTTGGGCGAGATGGTGCGTCATACCTGGGTGAAGCCAATTTTGAGGACTAGCCGATACTTATAATTACGCAGGGTATGTTTGGAGGGATGCAACCCGTAGGAATGTGACCTTCTCCGCATTCCAGGCAGAGAGAAGCATAACCCAGAGCTGCACCACCATTTCGCCCGCGCCGCATATTTAATACACAGGAACAGTATTTATTCCGTGATTTTGCAAAAGTTTTATGAGCAGCGGGGAGGTCAGAAAACCCAACATAGGAGGCTTTTCTTTTCGACGCTTGGCAAGTCTGGAAATACCTACACCACCCACTGCCGACGAAATCCCCACCAGAATGGAAGGGTGAATTGCAGGATAGAGTAACGGAAGGAGGGGAGCAGCGTGTATTCGCTGCGAAAAGCCCTCGATTACTCAACTTCTTACATATAAAAAAGGGCAGTACAAGTCAGAATTATGAAGTAGGACAGTGAATGTTGGAGAGGTGTGTGCAGAAGTCGGTCTTACCTTCAGCGCAGCCTTTTACTAAGTCGAGAACAGAAGCTGGCCGTTGCCTGCAGATAGTCCCGGCTTGCGAACGCGCTGCATCCGATACCAATTTTGACTTCTCCGGCGTGATACACGATAAAGCCCACTGTATTGCGAGCAAACAACGCACTATGAACTACGTTCTATCCATCTATCATCGTCCAGTAGCTGAGGACACCAAGCACCCCGTTCGGCAAACAGCAAACCTACGTCCCATGAACCTACGCAGCTCGTTCCGTACCCCATCATGGCAAGGCTGAGGCTTAAGGCGCGTGCAAAACCTTGGTGGCTATACACAAGCGGCTTACGCACTAACGCACGCACCTCCTCAAACTCATGCATGCACCTCGTTCAGCTCACCCACCTCAGGTCACACATCTTGATGCCGGCTGCGCCAAGACTCTACCCCGCGAGTGCTTTCTTGATCCTTACCTCAACTCAATTTCCTACCAAAATACATCCGCTCAGGACAATGTCTTTACCTCCGCCGATGATCACCGACCTTCCCCTCTATGAAAGGCCTGAAGAAATCAAGCTATGCTACGAGGCCGCTTGTCAAGGGGATATTAATGGTGTCAAGAAACAGATCCAGAGTTTCCTGCGTGAACCTCGGCGGTCAACTTCTGAGCGAAACAAGCCTGATCCCACCTCGCTCTTCGAATCGCTTTTGATCGCCATTGAAAAGCAGAACCTCGAACTGGTGCAACTCCTACTCGACGAGAAAGTTGTGGAAGAATCAGATCTTCCGTTTGAAGCCGCTGTACGTACACGAGCATTTGAGACTATGGAACTCTTCCTTGGGCTTGGATGGGATATAAACGCACCAATGGGTTCAGGTGAGCCTTCTACGTTGAGGTACTCTTCTACGCCCTGAACACGATCTTTGCTTACAGACCTCTAGCATTCCCATATGTCAATCCGACTGGGAGATGGTTAAGTGGCTTCTCGCCCACGGCGCCGATCCTAACAGCCGCTGCGACTGGGATTTGACCCCTATGTCTCAAGCTATGCTGGCAGCTCCGCTGGATCTAATTAACTATCTGTTCTCCTGCGGTGCAAATCAGCACTGTGGACAACTCCTTCATTGGGCTGTTATCAGGGAAAAGGCCGATGCTCTACAGTTGGTCCGTCGAATTGTAGAGCTAGGTGTACCTGTGAATGAGATCAAATATGAAAATGACCCAGAAGGATGGTCGGCGCGCAAATGCTTCGGCCTCGGCACACCACTCCATCGGGCTTCGGAATTTGGGAAGGTAGACATCGTTAGTTATCTGTTGGAGGTGGGCGCCGACCCTTCGAAATTGGACACTAAAGGAAAAACCCCACGATATTGGGCCGAAACACGCAATTTCACAGAAGTGGCTCTCATCCTTGAAGAAGCAGAGGGGCGTCAGCTTCAGGGAACAAATGTTCCAAACTAAACTTTGGCCACGCAGATATCTCGTCTGGAGCATAATGTTGTCCACTGCGCATCGACTGATGACGATGCATCAACCAATATAATGTATAGCAGGTTGCATTACAGTGGTATCTACACGCCTTCAGAGCTTGCGCTACGTGCACTGAGCACATTCGGCTGCTCCACTGGTGGCTGTGACACATAGCATTCTTCTAATTTGCTTAGATACGAATTGATTTCCAGGAGATAGGCTCATTGCAGGAGACCGAAGATGGACCGTGGCTTGTAGTACTAGAGGACGTGACCCTAGCCGTCCATTGCCATCGGAGGAGCATTATGCAAGGTCTGACGGTGGCTCTCGTGCATCTTCCGGTTCAAGTTCCAGTTCAAGTTCCATAGGTGCGGCACGACTACTACGCAAATCGTTACACTGGGCGCACAAAACTGACGAACAACACGAACAGAAGTTAGATTTATCGACTGTCAAAGTTCACCATGTCCCCGATCGCAGCAATATTAGCCACCTACAACCAGATCAGCCCAATTCTTCTTTCAGCCAAGCTTCCAGTTTCCCAATTGCGATCTCATCGTGTTGGCGTGCCGATGTCGTGAAGTCTTCGTCAATCCACCCTGGCGTACCTGCTGTGATGAGGTTGTCTCCGAAAGGCTGACAAGAGCCGAAATCAATAATAATAGGTGTATCTTCTTCGCGGACCATGATGTTATCAGGCGTAAGATCGTTGTGTGCTAGGCCTAGTGTATGGAGATAGCTTACTCCTGACTTAATTTCGTCTAAGCAGCGCTCTATGTTGAAATAATCCGATCCGTGTATTACTCGATTTCGAAGCGTGCGTGGGTGTCGATCTAGAACAAGGCCGATAATTCGACCCCTTTTAATGACACTACCATGGTATCGAATAATGTTGGGATGTGGACTTTGCCGAAGGCGCTCCATTATCTCGGCTTCCTGTAGGAGCAGGTTGGGCAATGAGGGTGTGCCCTCGAATAGGTCGTAGCTACCAATCTTAGGACCCTTGATGAAGACGCCGCCATCCACATTCACTGGCATCGATATGGCGGTAATACTGGTTGAAGGTGCAGGGTATAGGTTTACGTCGGGAACAAACTTCAGACTTTCCATAATGTCCTTCGAGCTCAGGGCCATCTTTCTGATGGGAGCCTCACCGTACCAGACATAGTCATCACGGTTCTTGATGGCAAACGTAGTGCGTGAAAATTTATGTGAACCATCGTCCTCTATAGTGAATACCTCGACGAGGGAATTCAGCTCTCGGGCAGACCTCACTTCAGGTAAAGGCGGTTCTTGATCCATGTTTTGAGGGATCCCGTTCGCCTGTCCAGGTGGATCGGGACCACTCATGAGGCCAGGCCAAGGTCGATGTGCCGTTTCTAGAAAGGTATTAGCACTCATTTCACACCGAGCGGAAGTACCTAGTACCAAAATGTACCGATCGTTCAGGAATTATGGTGAGCTCTAGTCGAAGAACTTGGGGAGGGTGGTGTGGGGGCGGGGAGGTGTTAGATCGTTGCCCAGGTGTTCAGATGCATGCCAAGCACGGTCCGTGCATCGATTAAGCGACACAGGAACATGACGGTCCTCGCCTGTTGGGAACATAAGTCCTAGGAATAGACGCCTCGCCTATTTCTAGGAATATGACGGTCCTAGGAACATGACAGACCCAGGAAGAGGCATCCAGAATGTCGAGTATTACCGTAGTTAGGATTTACATCCATCAGACATGTGGCTGGAAAAAGGTGCTGACATATAGTAGACACATTCCGCCTGTCGGCAACAAGAGATGCAGACATATCAACACCAATGCAACAATATAACTTAACACAGATGTTCATTGCCCCGGCGCCTCAATTTAGCGGGAGCACTTTTGTAAACCGCAAGCCTGCTTATTACGAGTGCTTCTTCCGTGATTTTTGCTATTGCTATGTCGCATCGAGTTTCCACCCTACGCACGGGTTACAAATAAGAACACACCAGAACAGGACGCCGGCGGTTACATCCGCGCTCCGCCAGCGTGAAAATCTCGAGCGATTGCGAAAGTAACGATGGAGTCTATGCGTGAAAGTTACCGTTGCTCATCGTGGCGGCAAAGCTTTGGAGTACCTGCTCACCACGCATTGCCTAGCGACGTAGCTGCGAAGGAACTTTCGCTGTCTCCGATAGGCCAGGAAATGCTAGTCATGACAGGTCTCAATCGTGCTCGTGGAGTATGGCGGCGGCAATCTTGTCGCCGCTCTTTCGCGTCGCAGGAGTTGGAAAGACCCCTGGTTGACCGAGCCGCTCTCGTACGCCCTATTTTCTGAAGCGGGGTGAAGCGTGCCTTGGCAGCGCACGAGCCAGTGGGAGAGTTACTGCAAGCGTGGCCTGTCTCCTGTTCATCAACTTGTCGATATTTTGAACACCATAACTGACGTTGACTCAATCGTAAGGTAGCATGTTATCGTCATGAGCTAAACACTAAGTGTACTAGAACATGGAAGTGTGCAAAGAAATGCAGGCATGGGCTGAGGATAGTGATGGAGAGCTCATTTTCTCTCATACCAAGGTCATACTCAGGGAAGGTCGTCAGTACTACTTCGCCATCACCGACCGTCGTTACCACTCTACCGCCAAAATCGATCCAGCTGAGCTTTCGATTATCTCCATTCCAACTTCGCACATATGGCCACTATTCTCACACCACTATTCTCACACCACTATACGCGCGTCCACGAACCGTTACTTCAAGATTGCTATATCAAAGAACCAGGCTTGATACATTATGGCAATACGAATGCTTCAAACGATGTAGCTAGCCTTCTTCTGGACGAGGCTGCAGTTTGCGAGGTCTTAAAGACAAACTCTCATCCTAATATCGCTCAGTATCTTGGATGCAGAGTAGAAGATAGTAGGATAACAGGTCTCTGTTTCGTACAATACGGGGAGAATCTGCTTGGATGGGTGAAGAAAGGGTATGCTTTAGATATTAATAGCTGTCTTAAAGACATTAAGGACGGCATCAGACACCTGCATGACTTAGGATTCGTCCACTGCGATGTCAATCCTGCCAACATGTTATGGATGGAAACAACCCTGTCATTGTAAATTTCGATTCGTGCCGACGTATTGGAGAGCCATTAGGGCTCAAAGCAGGAACAAGAGGCTGGACAAGAGAAGACCTCACATCAGCGCAGCAGGAGATTGACGATGACGGAATTTTGAGCATTCGGGATTGGTTAGTCCAGATGAAAGGAATGTAATGTCAATCGTTCGAGTTTGTTTTAAAAGGCGCTCAGGAACATAAGGAAGGAAACGATACTGCATCCCGCAACGAATGAGCCATTCTTTGCCCTGAATCATACTTAGGAACATGAGCCTAACATCAATCCCGAGCAACTAGGCCTCGCACTGATGTCCCCACGGTTCTGTTGCTGCTATCCTGTATAATTATCCGAGTATTTACAAGTCGTTTGGCCACAGTCCGAACTCTTGAAACGGTATGCAGATCCCTCGGCGCGTGAGCCTCAATTCCTGGGAGACAAACGTAAACCATCGTTCGTGGTGCGAAGAGACCTCAGAAAACAGGAGGTCGCGGATAGCTGTTGTTCCGCAACAGGCATGCCGCATGGTGCACTGCCACAGAAGAGGGACGTGCTCACTTTTGCCAAACTTCTCATTTGGCCCATCTCACACCCACACTGATTAAATAGCATTGCTTGATGGGTGCTCGAAACAATCTAAGGTCGATCCACCCGATGGGTAGTCTTTGCGGCAAGGAATCGAAAGACAATCACACGGCTTCTGGTTGTGTGCTAAGATCCGCAGGTGCACCGTCCAACAACACGAGTCTCGGTCCCAGCGCGTGTAGCGAATAACGAATGTCCCGAGCTCACAAGTCTAATCCTTACCTAGGACCGAATTTACTCTCGCAACCTTATTGCGAGATGTGTGCAACTTCGTTGATCTTCAGGGATTATCACTGATCTTTCCGCCCCTGGAAGATATCGGATCTGCTCCAAACGAGTGTTTCATCCTTCGCGTCACTGCGTTCGTGGCTGTACACTGGTGGCCTAGTACGGTGCGTAAGCGAGTATGAAGTACAAATACTCCACGCACCGGCGTCTTAGGGTGACAGCACTTCGTGCCGTCGTCGCAAAATATTGGGGCTTAGGTATAACGAGCCCCCGCACTCAAGATCGCATACACTACTCGCATCTCAAGCATGAGATTGTTACGTACCATCGCGCTAGCGGCCGCGCTGCCCTCTTCACGTTGTTCGCTCTCGCAATTACCAATCGCGGAACAAGAGCTGGGTGTAGAACGTCCGCAGGTGTACTCTGTTCCTATCGCCGTAAGTGGAAGATCTAGTCCATACATCACAACTCTAATCAGTTACCGAAAGACCCAAAACAGCATCCTTCATACCATCAATTTCACCATCGGCACTCCCCCGCAACAATTCAACGCCTCCCTTAATCTCCACTCAAACAAAATGTTCGTCCCTTCAGCCAGATCGATATCATTTGACTATGAAAAACGCAAATACCGTTCCGCCGACTCCACCACATATACTCCCCACGGCGCCCCCGCCATGGCCGACTACCTGGGCTTTGATTACGAGGGCATTCTCTCGGGCGACACGGTCCAAATAGGTGGGATCAAGACACAGGCCCAGATCTTTGAAGAGTACACGACTTCTTACAAACAAGGGGTGTTCGGCATCGGGGAAGGCTTTGACGGTGTTTTGGGTCTTGCGCCACCCTGGAATTCCGAACAGGACGAGCAGAGATATCCCAACTATCTCGCTATGCTGCAGTCACGAAATACCCTGAAAGAAGACGTCCTCTCGCTTAAGCTACCTCGTTCGCTTGCAGAGCAGGGCGAAATTACGTTCGGCGGCAGCAACTCCGAGCTTTATATTGGCGCTTTCCGCAATGTATCACTTCTTCCCGACCAGCTCCTCAAACCCCAATGGAAGGGCCACTGGGCCGTTCCCCTCACCTCTCTTACACTCAACAGCACTGTTCCATTTTGCCACCCCACGCCGAACTATGCCGCCATTCTATCCTCCGTGCCGATTCTCGTCCTCCCCAAAGCCTTCGTGACCAGCTTCAGCGCTACTGTGGGCACTCCCCTTAGCGGGACATTCTGGGCCACGATACCTTGTGAGCGACGACCGTTCTTACCAGAGGTAATATTCGAACTTGGTGGTGAGAGCTTTGCAATCGATGGATGGGATTACGTTTTTGAGAATGGCTTTGGGGAGGATGGGGAAATTATGTGTGGTATATGGGTCGACGAGCCGGGTTACATGAAAGTTGGGGAGGAGACTGTGGTTATAGGGACGGTGTTCTTGAAAAGATGGTATAGTCGGTGGGAATTTGGTGGAAACTCGAGGAAGGTCGGATGTAAGTGCTCCTATTTGCGCCGCATGGGGTGGATGCTAACGGTGATGCAGTTGCGGAACTAAGATTGTGAGAGTCGACTAAATTGACGAGTCACTACTCGGAGCACTGCGAAGTATGCAAGTTAGGTGTGCCGTATCACGTTGCAAGCTCGATGTAGGCTTGAAAAACTTCCGTCGAAAAAGAAGCGAATGGTATCCAAGGCGGTGAGGATGATGCTTTGAGTAAAGATATGGAAGTGAAAGCTGAAGAGCTGGTATGAGCAATACCGCGGGTCGTATGGATGATTGCGGAAGGCACCGACTCAATCGACGAATTATCACTCCACAAACAAACTCCAACGCCTAACGTCCATCTAAACCAAGCCCCCCATATACAACGGCCCAAGCCTCGCCCTCCCTTCAGTATCCCACCTCCTCTCAAACTCCCTGGTCCCATTCCCAGCACCCGTCCCCGTGCCATTGCCAAACCCCACATACTCACTCAAACTCGGTGGCAAATCCTCTACCCTAGTCCCCCAGCTACTCTCATTTCTCCCCAACGTGAGCACTAACTCCTTTCCCTCCGTGAAAAAACTATGATCAATCCAGTTCTTAGTATAAGGTTCGCCGTCCAGTGTGGCGGACTGGATGTATACGGCGGTGTAAGTAGGATCGAAGTTTTCATTGCGGATGGTGGCGGTTTCCCCGGTGAGCGGAGAGGTGATTTGCACGCTGGAGAAGAAGGGCGGTGTGATTAGGTAGACATTTTGGCCGGGGTTGGGGAAAAGTCCCATCCTAGTAGTAGTGAGGTCAGTATTGGGTAGGGAAGGAGTGGTGTGATAAAGTTAGGGAGAGGAGGGACGCACATTGACATTGCGACAAAGGAGCCCATGGCGCCGGAGTCGTCGTTACCGGGCAAGCCGTTGTTTGTGGGACTGAAATAGCGGGGGATGTAGAAGTGAGCACGGAGAGCGCTGAGGGCGGGACGTCCGGCATAGTGGTATTGGAAGACTGTTAGGAAGGATGGCTTAAGACTAGTGTCAGCTCTTGTATGCGGGCGGATAGGTTGACACGGAACCGTACCTCATTGCCGATGTATGTGATGTTTCGATCGTGAAGATAATCGAGCCTCTTAACAAAAGCCGCAGGACCCCCGTACGTAGCGATCAAGCCGGCCTGATCACCGGGGACAAAACTGCATCTGTTAGTGGAAATTAGCAAGGTTAAAAGGGTTCGAACATACAACCCATATTCCCACAAACTACTCTCAAAAGTTTCCTGCCCAGTATTTTGCAACGAGCAAACCCTCGACGAGCTCGGATCAATAGTCGAGCACCATAATGGATCCTGGTTATGCCATGTCCCATTCATATATCGGCCCTGAAAGAACCCTGTGAACCCTGTATCCGTCCCATTAAACAGAAAGCTCTTCTGTACCTCATTAAACAGATTCTTCCAATTTGCGCTTCGCTCCGTGTACTTCTCCACATCACCCTGATCCGACAGTCCTTCAGCCATTTTTGCAATGCAAAAATCGTTGTACGCATACTCCAGCGTGCGAGATACGCTGCGCGTCATGGTGCCAAACCCTTTGTAGTCGAAATCTTGCGTGGGTATGTAGCCGAGCGTTTTCCAGCTGTCGAGGCCGCCACGGCCTTCGTTGGACCAGGAGAAGGGCTCGACTTCTGCGTCTTTGAGCACAGCGGCGTAGCCAGTGGCCCAGTCGATTTCACCGTCTTTGCCTAGTCCCTTGATGTAGGCGTCGGTAAGAACAACGTCGGCATTTGAGCCGCCTTGCGTGTACCCTTTGCAGAGGGTCATTCGGCAATCCGGTAGCCAGCCTTCGTGCTCGTAAGTACTTATTAGTGACTTTACCATCTGTGTCAAAGCGAGGGGGTCGAGGATAGTCAAAAATGGGAGCTGCGAACGGAAGGAATCCCAGAGACAGTAAAAAGAATCGAAGTATTGCTCCGACGCGGAGGTCTCCCATTTGGGATTCTCCCCAGTATAGTTTTGCGGATTAACCATTGTGCGGTATATGCCGGAGAAGAAATTTGTAACAAGGGACGGATCAACACCGGCCGTTGATACGCTGATTGGGGAGAGCTTTTCTCTCCAGGCGTCCTCGGCTGCGTCGTGCGTGTCGTCAAAGTCGAATTCCGGGATCTCTGCTTCAGCATTGCGGCAGGCTTGTTCGCTATCTATCAAACTCACCGCAATGCGAGCAAGAACACCACTGGTAGGATTCGATGTAAAGCGAATGAAGCCGCCCCCGGGCAGTGGAAAACCATTAATAGACCGATTGATCTTGAGTTCTTTCGTGGCGTTGCTCGCACGCGAATTGACAAAGATCCCGTTGTCGCGTACAGGTGCGCCGGTGAAGTCTGCGCAGAAATATCCCACCCAGTTACCGGAGCCAAAGCTAGGTAGAAAACGTGCGCTCCCAGTCATTCGTCCTGTCTCGGCGTCCACGGAGATAGTAGCGTTATCCTGACGCGAATCGGCCAAATCTGTGAGGTCGAGCAGAACCAGTGGACTAGTACCATTCGACGCAGGGAAGTTGAATCGAAAAAGTGAAGTATGCTGTGCAGTCGTCATGGCCGCCTTGACTCCATTGGCCAGCTCGATTCCAAAGTATCCCGGGCTTGCTTTTACGGTTTCTGCCTTATACTTGATCTTCCTCTCTTTCTTCGAGAACTTGCAGCCATTCGCATCATCGCCTGGACACGAAGCATATGGGAAGAACGCGAAACTTCCTAAAGATGGGCTACCACCGGTGCCGCTATCGTGCATCGTGCTAAAGCCTGTTACGTTGCCGCCTTCGGTGGTGAAGCCGCCTTGATTGCTTCCGGAGTCGACGTCGGCAACGGCTTTCGCCATTCCGTACGGGAGAGTGGCGCCAGCAAAGACATTCCCTGCGAGATTAGTATTCGCATTAAGAGCAGTGTGTAATATGGGACCAACCGCCATTTGCGCTTCCGATTAGTTGGTCGACATATTGCAGATTATCTGTAGTGTTTTGCGCGAAAGTGATCGCGAGAAAGAGTGACGAGAAGCTACACAAGAAAAGACTGCGAGCTGACATCCTTTAAGATGAAATTCAGGAAGAGTCAAAGTGTGTTCGGTGGTAGTGATACGCAAACTATTTGAACACCTACACTATATAGAACGCATGATACCCTGGACTTCCGTGCCGTAAATAAGACATGGGGAAGGTGGTAGGTTGTCTGCAGGGCGGATATGGTAGAACTCTGATGGGTGCCGCCAAACGATGCGCAATCTAGATGGGACCAATCGAAGCAATAGCTTGCATGAGGTGCGCAATTTGAGTGGCCACCTTCCTGCCACGGAGCCGCGTGCGGTACCTCTCGCGATAACCGGTCTTCTATCCGGTGATTCTCGATGCATGGTATGGTCGCCGCAAACTGCGCATCGCAGCTTTATTTCCGACTCATCGGTAACATGTTTGATGTCGATTTGAACAAGCAGGCATCCCGTGGACTGTTATCATGGTGCTGACAATATTATTGCTTGCTAGTCTCGGGAGCAGATGTCATAGTCGGTCGAAGATAGCCGTTCGAATGTTGAAGCAAGCTTTGTGGAGGTGTGATCGAAGCGTGGGAGTTGCGGGGTGATCCCATGCACGCGATTCAGGGGCGCCACGTCCCAAAGAGGAAAGCGCGTATGCAATCTGCAAACATCGCTGTTGGTCATTTCCACTTTCTTGCCGTGCGAGCACCGCATGGAATTCTCACGTACTGCGGAATTACCTTTGATGCCCATCTGACCGCTCGTCACAGGTCTGCTCGCGGTCTCAGGCTTGCACCAACTGTGAGTCCAGCTGTCCATCGATGGGCAAAAAGTTTGCTCCATCATCTCCTCCAGTCATGCCTGCCAAATTCACATTCGGCATTAAGATTGCGTTAGCATCCAAAGCAGGATGTTCGAGCCCAGCAAGGTGCATCCACGGCTCGAGACCTTCGGCCCAGACCCGCAGGGCTTCGTCGATATCAAGAGAAGAGTACTGCAGATCGTAAAACTGCACCGGAAGTGACGACATGGTTGTGGGCATTTTGTGATCGGCAGTTGCGGTGCGTATCACCTTCTCCAGTCGGAGGGCGTAAGACCACCGAAGTCCGCAGGTCTTGAGGCTGTATACAAGGAGGTCTAGGTTGCGCGGTATTTCGACATTGAGAAGTTTGGCGTGGACTAGGTGATTGTTAGAGGTAATATTGATGTTGAAGGGATGAGGTTACCGAGGAAGAATCTTGCCGCGACGAAGATGCAAGAGATAATCAGTGGGCTGATGTTCTCAAGGTGTGTGTCTAGCAAGGCTCGCAATACGCTTGTGATGTTGTCGCAAGCGTCCAAGCAGCGTTGAATGGCGTGGTACCACGGTCCTTGCGCCTCTTCCAGACCTGCAGGAGGAATGGCAAGCCTCTGATATAGTGAGATCGTTGCGCTATGTCAAGGTCAGCGCACCCACAAAGAATGGACGGTGAACTCACAGCTCAAGAGCACAGTGTATTAGAACAACATTTGGATCGAACGCCCCACCATTTTCTGCGTTAATTCTCAACTGCGCCGTGGCAAATCTCGCCTGCCAAGCTATGAGCCTGTCATCTACGGATCTGCATTCGCTCTGACGCCTCGCTCGGTCGGTCGCAGATTGCGTGTCGAATGACTGCTGCACGAAGTGGTGGACATGAAAGAGCTCGTTCGTCACCAGCATGACATATAGAGAATATGCCGACGACATCTCGCAGTCTCCAAAAGACCAGGCACTGATGATCGCTTCTGGGAAGGACCACACTGTGTCACTACAGGGGAGCAACCCATTAGCCTCGGGCTTGGAGATGCTCACGTTCCAGGCGGCCCCAATCGTGGATGAGGCATCGAGTACTACACTCAAAGATTAGCGACTATTTCAGAGGGGATGTGGCGCGCTCACATTCGGTCATCCAATACGCTCGGATTTTTTCTTCACGATTGACCAACGACACCGGCAATGGCAACATGCGGGGTGGAATGGTCGAGACCTGATTAAAGTTGTCGCAGTGATTTGCGACTAGATCTCGCAGACCAAGCTGGGTACCCATACTATAAGAGGGGTTAGCCCGTCGTCAACATAAGTGGGGCAGTGCATGATGGCAAGTATATACCGTTTTGCAAGCGCGACGAGGTTCCAGAACTCGCTGAGTCGTCCACACCCATAGTCACGAATGGTGAGAATGAGAACGGCTTGGAGTGATTGGAGGGACAGCTGGCTAATCGCCTCAATTACGACCCGGCTGCGCAAGTCGTCGGACAGTGTTCGCCTTTGGTCACTGGTCAAAGAATCTGAGTGGTAAGAGTGGGGTATTGTAACGGCTGCAATAGCTTTGAATACAATGTGATGGGCAGTGCTCGAAAGGACCGGTGATGACTGCAAGACTTCGAGAAGAGAAGGCTGGTGGAGAATGGGAAACCAGGCATGATACTGGTGCGAATGTTAGCTGTTTGCCGTCAGCGTGAGGGGTAGACGCACTTTGTCGAACCACGCTGTGCACAGCTCGTCAAGGATGTTAGGGGTTAGTGGGTCAAAATCCGAGGGCGAGCATCTTGCGCTTCGGGGGCTAATGTGCGCTATGCTCGCTGGTGCGTCTGGGAGTGAGTGGCCGGAAGAGGAGCTCGAATTGGCAACGCTGTTGATATCCACTATAGGGCCTTGACCTTCGCCTGCCTTTGTCAGTCCGGATTTAAAACGTTGGGTACGTCTGAACGCACCAGGACCGTAGTTCTTGAGTTGCTGGACCTCTCTCTCAAGATTGGCTACAACAGAAGTCAGCAGTGGCACTTCGAATTAGAAATCGTATTTACATAGCCTTTCCTCCAGCTCGGACACATAGCCAGCTCTCAATCCAGGTTTGTTCTTCACAACGACTACCGGAGAGAATTAGTCATGTGCCGGTGACGTCACCGGCTTGACCTACTATACTGGCATTCCACTCCAGCTCGAAAGCAACTCTCGCACTTCGGAAGCTTCCGGTTGCATCGGATCTTTCGCTGACGACACAGGAGACATCTATACCGTCAGCTGATATTCAATAAACCGATGCCTGCCAATACTCACACGGTCTTGCTTAGCCGACGCCCTTCCGAGAGACTCTCCATGGTGAATACGCGTCTAATCAAGGCAAAATCAACATGGCCCGAGACTACCAAGCCCTAGTCGAAGCGCTGAGCTCTCCGATTTTGGGGAGGCCGATCGAGTGAATGTGACAGCGGTCGCACATGGGCCGGCGAGGGTGTGCGGACACTTTATCAATGGCGTCGTTCCTGGGGGGCGTAAGCTCGGCCCCGGAAGCGGAGGCTTTTGCCGCGCGTGGCTTTCCACGAAGGTCATGCTGAGAACCCGGGGATGCGCGATCATCCTTGGAGCGGTGGATTGTTTGTGGAGAAAGAACCCCGCGCCGTCTCCCACCGAGCATCGGGCCGACTCGCCCCATCCTACGACACCTCAGCCATCCAACTTCTAACCGTTTCGCGCGACTCCGCTCACACTACAGGCGCATTAGTGACTCGTCAAGTTCATTCCCCGCAAGCTAATAACCCGCAGATGACACTAGCCCTGACTCGATCTCGACCCTTCAAATTCTTGGGGCCCCGGAACCGCCAGGATTACCCCATCTCCACATGGTCCACCCCCGGAAACAGCATGGCGGGTTAGGCTCACGGCTTGATGCCTTGATGCCGATGAGCCGGCTTTCTAACCCATCCCCTTGCGTTTTCCTGAACTTGGTTTACACGGGATGTTAGACCTTAGCGGACGTCCGGGCCATAGCGCCCCAGGAGCATATATATTCACGGGGATTCCGCCGAAGTCAGCGGGCCATCTTCATCCTATCTCCTTTTGGAAAAGAACTTTCGACAATCGCAAACATGCTGGGAATGTGGGGAAATCTCGAAGGCTATGCGTTGGAGGTAGCCTTGACTGCTGCGAACTCTGCTGGCCAAGTAAGCACTCCGCCCGTTCGTGGTGAGATTGGTCCATATTGACGCATCTTACAGGCCTGGTATGGATACGACCAGGGCATCACCAGCGGCATCTTAATCAGCGAGGACTTTCTTAAAGTCTTTCCAGAGACAAGAGATCCAGACATCCAGGGCATCACAGCAAGCTCTTTCTCGCTGGGAAACTTGGTGGGATGTCTACTCGCTGCTCTACTCGGTGATCGCCTGGGACGAAAGAATACGCTGCGATGGGGTGCTCTCATTAGTGCCCTTGGTGCCGTTCTCCAATTTGCTTCAGTCAACCTTTCGATGCTCATCCTTGGTCGCGTGATCAATGGTGTTGGCAACGGTAAGTCTTCTACGTTCCGCAGTCGGCGAAAGAGGCTAACAAATCGTAGGTGTCGTTTCCAGCACAGTCGGTGTTTATCAAGCCGAGTCGGTTCGCGGTCCACGACGAGGGAAGCTTTCGGTCATCGTCGTTCTGCACAATGTCATCTTTTATATGATCGGGTCATGGCTCACTCTCGGCACATCGTTTACGAACAGCTCCGTTCAGTGGCGAGTACCCATTGCGCTCCAGGTGAGATATTTCAAGGAAACTCAAAACCTGCTTGCTAATACCCGTAGCTCTTCCCATGTTTTATGATGGTCTTCTTCCTCCAATGGGTTCCAGAATCACCACGATGGCTTCTGATGCACGACCGCATCGAAGAAGGACACGAGGCCCTTCGTCGATACCTTGGGAAAGATCTTCAACTTGACGATGAGGTCGTCATGCACGAGCTGATGTCAATTCGTGGAGCCATCGAGATCGAACGCGAGTCAAAACTATCTTTCAAGGAGGTCGTTCTACGCCGCGACAGATCTGGTCACCTCAGGCGTCTGCTCTTGGGTTGCGGCACGCAGTTCATGCAACAATTTGGCGGAATAAATGCTCTGAATTACTACGTACGTCATTCCATGATGTTTCCGATTATGAGCAGGGCTAACGCTTTCACAGTTTCCGATCATCCTCGAACAGAGTTTGGGCATGTCCAACTTCATGGCCAGGGTTCTCACCGGCTGCAACGCTACTTCTTACGCCATCTCCTCCGCTCTCGCTTTCTGGATGATTGAGCGCATCGGCCGTCGCTCGCTCATGATGGGCGGTGCTTTCCTCCAATTTTTCGCCTACGTAATGGTCGCCATCGCTGTCGCCCTTCTTTACACTGCCGAGAAGCAGTGGGGTCCTGTTGCTATCACCTTCTTGTTCTTCTACTATGCTGCATTCGGTTGCACTTGGGGCATGGTCCCGTGGGTCTATCAGGCAGAAATCAACTCGCTTGGAATGCGCACTCGAGGTGCTGCCGCAGCTACCGCGACCAACTGGCTGTTCGGCTTCGTGTGCACACAATTCACACCTACCGGCATCAAAAATATTGGGTATGGATTCTACCTCAGTAAGTCCTCTGAATCGCATACATGAAAGCATTTAGCTAACATTTCCAAGTCTTTGCCTCTTTCAATCTTCTCTTCGTCGTTGTGGTCTACTTCCTGTACCCCGAGACCGCTGGACGCACGCTTGAGGACTTGAACGCATACTTCGACATTGATTCTGGCAACACCTGGTACATCCCGATTGGCGACAAGATCGCGAAGTCGAGCGTTCGTCCTGTGGCAGCGATTGAAGCCGAGGAAGCACGTATTCACGCGGCATCTGGAGGAAAGACCATCGATAAGAGCAAAGGCGCCTCTCACGTCGAGCAGATCGACCTCTAGATGCTTCTTCAGAGCGATTGTCTGCACCGAAAGACATTTCGAACGGCAAATGCCGTCTGTGACAATCTCCGTGCAATTGCGTTTACGCTCTTAAAGCCGGACTATGTTCTTATAGTATTATATCTTGTTATCACCTTTACATTTGTGCGTGTACGTTATACTGTGATTATGTACGTTTGAGAACTTTTTTCCGTCAAACTGAACGCACTAAATGGTGTGGGCAAGATTGTGAAAGATGAGCCAGTCACTTTGCTACAATTTCTTTTGAGAATGCCTTGCAACGAAGCCACTGTCGTAGCTTGATGTAGTATTGGAGATATAAAATATGCATTTCCCGTGCGAGTTTCTTCTCAATAGAAAAGCGATTAGACGAACGATCACCGAGAGCAATAAGAAAAGACGCCGTGATCGCACGATACTTTGAGGTTCCGTAGCGGCTCCATACGCGGGGTCGGAATCGTTTCCGAACAGTCCCGCGAAGTGGCAGGTCAGCCGAGTCGGCAACTTTGCCGAGCTGCCAACTCCAAACATCAACGTTCCCAACAATGCCATGAACACCAGTGCCTAGTCGCCGCCCAACCCCGCAAGCTATGCAGTCATGCTCACATGAACAGTTTGGCGCGAAAGGAAAACTACAACCGGTCGCCATGCTCTCCGCTACCGGACAGCCGCTTCTAGCTGCTTTGTTGTGGGGGTGTTCGCCGGGCCATGTTGCGCCGAGGAATGCAACGCGTCTCAACCACTCGTGAGCTATCGCCGCGGCGCCTGGTGAAGGTTACGCAACGAGTGGGTATTGTCCGCTGCAGGTGACTGCAATTATGTATCCACCTTGATGTTAGAGTACCGCCTACTGGGCCGAGTCGAGAGAAAAGGTAGGTATATAGAGCGTGCGGCACGCCTTTTTCCCTTTCATCTGTCCAGTCCTCATATACATATTCACAAGGCACTCTCTTATAGAGACCGCACTCAATATGCTTGCCCAACACCCCCACGACATCACTCTTCCTACATTCACCAACAAGGAGGTCAAAATCTCTATTGTCGAGAAGTCAGAACCCCGCGAGCTTGCGCAATCATGGCTCGACAAGTTCGCCTCGGTGCTTTCTAGCGGAAACGCGTCGGGTCTCGCCAACATCATCCACGCCGACAGCTGGTGGCGCGACTACCTTACCCTGACTTGGGACTTCCGGACCATCCGCAGCGCACCTAAGGTTGTCGACTTCCTCTCACAGAACATCAAAGAGGCCGGCATCACCAATGTCAGGCTCCAGAAAGATGGCAAATTCGCACCAAGCTTTCAGACGCCACTCGAAGGTCTTGAGTGGGTCGAGAGTATGTTCCACTACGAGACTAAGGTCGGCCGTGGTAAGGGCTTCCTCCGACTCGCCCAGGGCGACGATGGCGCTTGGAAGGCCCACTTCATCAGCACGAGCTTGCAGGAGCTCAAGGGCTACGAGGAATTGAAGGGAACGCGGAGGGCGCATGGTGGGAAGAATTCTCTTGAGGGTGGTATTACTAAGGGCAACTGGCAGGAGAGGCGGGACAGGCAAAAGGAGTTCTTGGATGCAGAGCCGGATGTGTTAGTCGTTGGTGCTGGTAAGCTCTCCGCATATGACTCATTGGTCGTCGGATTTGCTAACACGAGACAGGTCAATCGGGACTCAACATGGCTGCGCGTCTTCAAGCGCTGGATATGTCCACTCTCATCGTAGACAAGAACGAGCGCATTGGAGATAACTGGCGCCACCGTTACCGCACTCTGGTCACCCACGACCCCGTCCAGTACACACACATGGCATTCATGCCCTTCCCCTCCACCTGGCCACTCTTCACGCCCAAGGACAAGCTCGGCGATTGGTTCGAGATCTACGCTTCCGCAATGGAGCTCAACGTCTGGCTCAAGACCACAATCCAGGGTGCCAAGTACTCAGATGCCGAGCAGAAGTGGACTGTCACCCTCAAGCGTGGCGACGGAAGCGAACGTACCCTGCACCCAAAGCAGGTCGTCTTCTGCACCGGCCACGCTGGTGAGCCCAAGATCCCTACTTTCCCTGGCCAGGACAAGTTCAAGGGCACCGTTTACCACGGGTCCGAGCACAAGGACGCTTCGACCTACCAAGGCGACCTGAGCGGGAAGAAGGTTGTCGTTGTCGGCACCGGTAACTCCGGCCACGATATTGCCCAGAACTAC